>Ga0153949_1000028_pt1 | contig 64850 bp, 57 predicted proteins | sample TSNJ033MetaG_FD_104705 | JGI IMG/M metagenome (GOLD analysis project Ga0153949, IMG submission 104705) | Attine ant fungus gardens microbial communities from New Jersey, USA - TSNJ033 MetaG | ecosystem: Host-associated > Fungi > Mycelium > Unclassified | place: USA: New Jersey, Wharton State... | reverse complement strand
TTTATTTTTATTCTTTTAAGATATTCCACACTTTTGTATAATTTTTTAACTTTTTTTTCTTTTTTTTTAAACTTTTTTTACAATTTTTTTAAAAGGGGTTTAGTTAATTATATTATTTTTATTTTTTCATTTTGATTATTAAATTCAGTTATATAATAAGACATAGATTTTTTACACTCGAAGCATGAAATATTATATACATATTTTGGGGTAAATCCCTGCTCATCATTTTGATCAAAAGTCTCAATGTCTAAAGTATTTTTTTTAGAAATAAAATTTTTATCTACCTTTTTGATTCAATAAAACGAACAGGTATTTTAAATAAATTTAATTTATATTTACCATATTCCAAGGTATAATGGTTAGAGTCAATAATTCTTTCAAATGTATTAGCGTTGATTATTTTATAAAAATAAGATAAGATTACCTTACCAGATTAAAACAAAACTCAACTTTATTTTGTTAAATATATATTTTAACAATTGTCAATGGTCTAAAATGGATTATATACACTTTAAATTTTGTATCATAATGAAGTAATACACCATATTCTAGTGGATTAATCGATAGATGAATATTAAAATGTTTATATCTATGAAAAACTATATTTTTCTTATTGAATGGTGTGTTCTTTTTAATTGCCATACCCATCTCGAATTCCATAGTTTATTATCACTTTTGTGATAGGAATAGCTTTATAGTCATTATTTTTAATGGATAAAATATCATTAATTTATGAAATATAATAATTTATATCATTTTTATTCAATTTTGTAAATGTCCTAAAGTATTATAAATATTATTAAGATAAACAATTCTAAATAAAACAATAATATGTTTATTATTATCAATATTACTTACATTATTATTAAAAATTTAATACCTTTTCAATAACTGATTTATTAATAATAGAAGGTTTATTTAAATTATGAATATAACTATTAAGTAATTAAAAGTTTACCTCTTTTTGGGTGAAAAAATGCTTTATTTTTAACTTAACTAAACCCACTTTATAATTAGTTTTTATTTAAATATTTAGTTAGAAATATACCGAAACTTATTACAGATAATGTTGGAAACTTATTTAATTTATTAAAAATTATTAAATAAAGAAATAATTTGCTGGAGACTTATACAATCTTGAGCACAATATTTTTGTTACTCTTTCTTGATACACCATTCACCTTTATAATTTTGTAAATAATTCTCATATTCTGCATGAGTAATATTATCAAAATATTCAAAAGCAGGTACAGCTCCTTTATAACTCATATTAGTTTCATTAACAAATCTATGAGGGAATACTCCTTTAAGTGTTTTAACACCGAAATTTAATGCTAATTTTTTTAAACTAGATAGTAGTAATTAATAACTAAAATTAATAGATTAAAATATATATTTGATTCTTTTAATGAAATACTATTATATAATAATTTTTAATATTTGATATCAAAATATAATAAAGATTTACATAAAATTGTAGTGTAAGTCGTAAAATAAAACAACAATAACATTATTAAAAATATAACTAAATTAAGCTAAAAGTCCTATAATATTATAAAATATATATTAATTATCCTATGATAGCTTATAATAGAATATTATTATATATAATAGTTTTATATTAAATTTATGGTATGATAATCAATAAGGAAGTACTACAAATTATTGTAATTTAAGTTTTTTAAAAGTTCTTCTTAATATAAAAATACTAACTATTTTATGCAATAAAGTGTAAGGTAAATAAGACAAAATAAACCTTAATAACTTTATAATTTATATTATTTAATTTATTATTTAGTAAATTAGTTTAAGGTAACTAACACAATAATTTATTATTTTTTATTCATTTTATAATTTATTAAATTTATGATTTGTTTATCATATTTCTTATTTTACTAGTGATTTTTATTCATTTTATCAATTTGCACCTAAATAAGAGATAACAAATGTTTAATTTATTAAAATTATATATAGAAGGTTCTAAGGGAAAGGAGTATTCATTATTGCGGATATATTGTATATTTTTATGAGGAGATACTAATGGTTAGTCTACCTTATTGAGGTTATTTATTGTACTTTATTGTAAGTTATTTAACGAATGGGGACATGTGATAAGTTATAACTGGTATTGAATTCATTTAATTATAATATAAAGCATATAATTATATAATTATACTAAAAGAAGTTAATTTGAAAACTTTATTATACAATTAATAAAAAATAATATAAAATTTTAATATCCTTAGCTGAAAAAGTCTTCAGCTTCAGCAAGACAAAAAGCTTTCTTAATCTTAATAAATTTTGATAAAGTAGTTCAAACAAAAGAACCATAAGCTAAATTTTGATTCGTTGAGCAAAGAAAGTCAATTAATATATTTTAATAAGTTTAAAAACTTTAAGATGAACTTAATAGAGTTAACTTATTGTTTATTATTATTTTTTAAAAACAACAAAATTAGAATAGTTTTTCTTGATGGTTATCCTTGGAGCAGGAGTTTAAATGGGATGATACTTAAATAAATTTAGCTAACTCTTTATACCTAAATCTTAATTAAATATAATGCTAAAAAGATAACACTTAAATAGACTACTGTTGCTAGTTTATATTAAAATAAAGGGTGCATTGTTTAAAGAGTGGCACAGTAAAAAGGTTACAAACCGGTAAAAATTTACTGTACATAAAATATATTATATAGTTATATTGTATTTTGTCATTCTTTTGTTTATTAAATTTGGGAATAATTCTAACTATCTTAAAATTTAAAAATAAAACTGTGATCAAAATTATAAAAAATAAAGCTTTCATATTAATGCATTGCTCGATCACTTAACTTAGTAACTGTTGCTAAGACAAATAAAGGTTTAAAGCAATAGATAAGGCAAATAACATAAATCATTTTGTTAATTTTGTTTTATTTACTACTTAAAATCTATTACAAATTAAAAATTTTTATTACAAAAGTAAAAATAAAATTATAAAAATAAGATATTATATCTTAGGTTTAAGCTTAGGTAGCTCAATAAAAATAATCTAAATATTTATAATTTCCTCAAATTTAATTTTTATACTAACTAAGTAGTATTAGTTTTTGTTGACAAAGGTCAATCATTTTTTAAAAAAATAAGGCAACTTTTTGACATAATGCAACATTTTTATTATATTAGTCAAATATAGCTTTAATTAATATCTCAACAACAGCTAAGGCATTCTAAGCTAAATCTTAAAACTTTCATACAAAATATAGTTTTATATATCTAGTTTATAGGCTATTATCGTCACGGAAAGCTTTTGTTTCTATTGCCATAATTTGCTTGTTAAAAAATGTAAGCTTATCTGTTTAATAAGGTAACTAAGGCCATGAATTTATATGACTCAAAAACTGGTACAATAAAAAGCCTCTTTATTAAAAGTTTTAATCGTTAAATTTTTAAATTATAAATGCTTGTACTTGTTTTATTATTTTAAGTTTAGCTAAAAGGTACAAAGAAACCAGCAGCTTTAAATAAAGATAAATCTTTTTTTGAATTCACATGCAGCATTGATTGCAAGTAAATATTTATTCATATCCTAAGCCCTGAGCGTAGTGGCTAATCATATAAAAACAGTAAATTCAACCTAAAGGCTAAATAATAAAAAATAAAAATAATGAGAATTTTAAAACAAAATGTACTACTTAGATTTATAAATTCATATATTGTAGATGTGCGCTGTACCGTGCTCTTTTTAATTTGCTACAATAGTAGCTACAATTGTCATTATATTGTAACTTCAATAAAGTTAGGTAATTCTGAAAGAGAATTGCTGAACATAGCATCTTTATTTAAAATTCGTATCTGTACTAAGCTGTTAGTGTACAATATCGAACGAGAAGTTTTCATCATGGTTAAAGCTAGACTGCCTGAAGATAAATTCCAAATGTTCTTAAATGTAGGAAGTTCCCTTTACAGTTATGGGGGAAGCTGAACACTTTTCAATACGAATCTACTACTGAAAAGAATGACTGTTTCAGCATATAGTGTCATAAGCATTAGTAATGGAATGAGTTATCAACCTAAAATGAAATACAAGTTACAAAGGGTAACTGCAGGAATGCCTAAGGGAAACAATTTCTATGGTATCGGAGCAACAATAGTATCCGCTAGGTTTACAAATCTCTTTACAGAGTTTAATGTTAACTGAGGGAAAAGTGTTGCAGTAAATAATTTATTAAAAGTCCGAAGGTACTGTACGGATGTACAACATAAAGTACTAACGAGACTTGACAATCTTACAAAATATTGTTCAGAAAATCCTGAACGTTTGGTTGATCGTAAAATTTATTCTATTTTATGTGATCCACACTTTCTACAATTTGCCTATAATAATAATAAGATTAAGGGTGGTAAGTTGAGTTATGGGGTAAGCACAGATACTTTAGATGGAATTGATTGATCCTTCTTTCTAAATCTATCAGATAAATTAACAGAAGAGAAATTCCAATTTAAAGCTGGAAGAGGAATACAAATTGATAAAGCTAGACCTCTAACGATCGCTTCAGCTAGAGATAAGATAGTCCAAGCTGGCTTAAAGATAATCTTAAATAGTATATTTGAACCTACTTTTCTTGAATATTCCCATGGCTTTCGACCTAACAAGAGTTGTCATACTGCTTTTCAATACATTCAACAGCAATTTAAAGCCGTAAGCTGAATTATTGAGGGTGACATTAGTAACTGTTTTGACAGTATAGATCATACTATATTAATGAAGATTATAGAGAATAAAATCTTAGACCGTCAATTCACTAAACTGATTTGAAAAAGTATAAGAGCTGGTTACTTTGAATTTCATTACAGAAACAGCGAGCTCGCATGAACTCCTCAAGGATCCCTAGTGAGTCCTATTCTTTCTAACATTTTTATGCACCAATTGGATGTCTTTATTCAATCTCTTATTAAAGATTTTTATCAAGGTAGAAAACCTAGCCGCAAGGTCAGCCAAAAATATAGTCCAAATGTGTACAAAATGAATAAATCAAATAAGAACGAGGAATGAAGGTTAAACAATAAATATGAACTATTGCGTAGAACCGTCAGCTCCGTCGATTTCTATGAGCCAGATTATAGAATACTAAGATACGTTAGGTATGCCGATTACTGAATTATAGGAATAAAGGGTTCTTTACAGGACACCAAATTAATCCTAGACAAAGTAACAGCATATTGTAAAAGTATTGGAGTAACTATAAGCCCTACTAAAACTAAGATTATTAATCTTAAAAATGACAAATTTAAATTTCTAGGAGTATACTTCAGCAGGTCAATTAACAGCGGATTAAGACAAACAACAGGAAAAACGAGCAGCTTATGTTTACGATTAAGAAGTCAAGTATCAATTTCAGATATCAAAAGAAAACTAAGGGAGGGATCTTTCCTTAAAGGTGATATTTCTAATCCTAAATTTCTATGATATCATCTTGACCATCGACAAATCCTTACGCTATATAACTCAGTATTGAGGGAAATTATTAACTATTTTGGATTTGTTCATAATTATGGAAAATTTTCTGGTTATGTATATTTTACTTTAAAATTTTCTTGTGCTAAGCTTTTAGCAGCTAAATTCAAAATTAGAAGCCTGAAAAAGGTTTTTACCAAATTCGGTTCTGATCTAACATTTGTTCACCCAGTTACAAATAAGAAATATAGCTTCTTTAAACCAACAAAAAAGGTTAATACTAATAGATTCCAATTAAACGTTCAACCTGAAATAAAATACTCTATATGCCAAAAGCATATTTCTATCAAAACTAAACCAAAATAGTTTTAAGAGTCTGTGGTACAACTTATAGAGTTACACCATATTCGTAAAGATCTTAATCAAAAAATGTCCCCTCGTGGAATAAAACAGTTAAAGGCAAAGGCTAACAGAAAGCTATGTAGAGAATGTCATATGAAAAAACAACCTTTTATTCCGTGGGTCTCAACAATTAGCCTGTAAGAATGATTATTTATGGAGAGCCGTATGATGGGAAACTATCACGTACGGTTCGGGAAAAGGGATTAATAACCTTAACAAAAAAGGTATGATTCACCTAGTTCACTCACCACAACCAGCTAATTTAACTTACTTATGGAACTTCGGTGTGCGCCGAACGAGGGCGTTAGTTAATGGAGACTGTCCGATCTCTATTGCATATCTGACCTATTGCTAAACAATTGATGCAAGCTGCGGGTATTCACGTCTATGTAGTCTAATAAATTACTTAGTATGGGTAGCTGAATACAAACATAGTTTTTTGAACGATTGGGTCTGCCCCTAAGAATAAGCACTATGAGCAGGAGTAGTCATGCCGAGGATAACAAACCTGATACCTTAAATGCTATAAATCCAGAGAATATATCCCAAGCAGAATCTGTCGATATATTTTCAGTGTTGCTTTTTCTAATAACCGAAGTGGAAAAAGTTGTCAGAAAACTGAACATGACTCCAGTATAGGAGATTAAAAATTAGGGCAGGCGGCTAAAACTACAAGGACATTAAACGGAACTAACAGTCAACTTCGGGATTCAACCGCCTCTATGTCACTCTTAAGTATAATGCGGAAACGGAGTTTCCATAGTAGTAGCGTCTCATTAATAATTCTGGAGAGCTACGAAGGGAAACAAGGATAACACGTCAAATATGAAAACCTTATATAAATAAAAGTAAATTAAGCCACAGTTTAATAAGGCCACTAAACAACACCTAGTAATGTGACTACTATGGTGAAGCAAAACTGACTTACATTGATGATAAAAAATTCTTCTTGACATCTTAAGTTAACCATTTTACCTTGATGGTTGCTATGAGGAAAATAAAAAGGGTAATATGACTCCGGGATCAGATAACTATAATATTGATGGTCTAGACTGGAACTGGTTCGTTAAAACGAGCCTGCATAATCTCTACGTAAAGGTTCATTCAAATTTACTCAAACAAGAAGAAAATCCAAAGGCCAATGGTAAAAGCATAACTTTATGTAACGGGTCTCCTCGAGATAAGATATTTAAAAAGCAATACATGCAATTATTGAAGCAATCTATGAGCCACTATTCCTTTATTATTTTCATGGTTTCATGCCATTTAGATCCATTCATTCGGCCCTACGAAAAATATATCTTACTTTGCATGGAAATAAATATTCCTGGTTAATTAAAGGAGATATAACAACATGTTAGGATAGTATCCCGCACCATATTATTATGAAGCTTACATCTAAAAATGGTGATTCCAGAGTTTTATAATTAATCTCCAAATTTCTTAAGACGGGATATATTGAGCCTTCCGGTAAGCTTGTAAAACCTTCTAATGAAATGCCTCAAGGCGGTATCTTGAGCCCGCTACTATGTAATATAGTACTCCACCAATACGATCTCTTTATGGATAAAACTAATAAAAATTTACGAAAAGGTGAGCAACGAAAAGACTCAGCCTTTGCATACAAAAGTTAACTATCTTATGAAGAAGAAAACTGAACCTAAAGTCATATATCTTCTGACAGTTTTTAGAAGGGTCAATAACATAATGGATTCCAATTTTAAAAGACTAGAATACGTAAGATATGATAACGAATTTGTATCCTAGTGACGGGTTCGATTCATGAGGCCACTCCTATTAAGAATAACGCTAAGGAATTACTACAAAGGGGGGGGGTGTGGTTTGGAACTTAAGTCTGAAAAAACCGTCATTACTAAAGTTGCAGATAACAATTGGTGCCGATATTCTTAAAAATAATTGTTAGTTACTAGCATATTCGATAGGGCGGAAGAAAATATTATACTTCCTGTTAAAGCACCTAATGATAAACTTCTGAATAAATTTATAAAAGCCTGATTTTTTACGTATAAATTATAAAGGTATCATATTACATAAAATATATGGTGCTGTAATGAACCATGATCATGCGAATATTTTCGCAATTTACAAATCTAATTTAAAAGGCCTACTTAATTACTATAGCTTTGCGGCGAACATAATTAAAGTATGGATAATAGTCTTGCTACTTAGGGCATCTTGTGCAATAACTCTTGCCATAAAGTATACATTAGGAACCATGAGGAAAGCCTTTTACAAATTCGTAACTAGCTTAAAATATCCTTACACAGATAAAGTCAACTTTATACCAGACTCGTTGAAGGTTTGCATGACTACAAGAAATCTTTACAGAGTCCCTTGCCGTATTCAATTATGAATATAAGTTGGGCCGGTAAGTTAACTTAAACATCGATGGTAAAATTTATCATATGTGAAACATCCTCCAACAATTAAATTCCAATAAAAGCAACCTCTCCGATCTGTTAAAGATGTCCGAATTAAATAACTAAGTAAGGAAATCCTAACTGCGGGTAGAATTGTAGGAGCTATCCGAATAAAATATATTCCTTTATGTAGTTAGCCTCATCAGTTATTCCTAAAGGGGAAGTTAATTAAGTATATATTATTAGTATTGCTAATGACTATAAATAGAATAATTTTAAAACACACTGTAAGAATGTGCTATCCTGGCGAGCCGTATGATGGGAAACTATCACGTACGGTTCTGAGGGCAGTTCTTTTTTTGGCTGACCCCTACTCATTATTAGCAACTTGTTTAATTATACAAATTTTAACTGGAGCTTTTTTAGCTATGCATGTGCGCCTTTTAATCTTAGAAACAAAGTCGCCCGTAATTCTAATTACCATGATTGAATTAATGTCATGTAAACCTACCGACTTACCTATAATCGAAATGAGGAGGGGAGTGGAGCATGTCGGTAAAGTCCTACAAGTGACTAGCTATAGGTCTAACAAGGGCGAGGTACTTTTCATCTATGTCTTAATAATACATCCGTCACAGTACGCTAAACTGATTTCGAAAGTAGCTGAAACGATAATTTTAAGAAAAATTGTGGAGAATGCATACGCAATTTTAAATTCTCTTCAAATGACATATAGAACATCTATAAGGATGGAGACTAAGGATGAAATAAGAGACGACTCTAAGAGAACTGGGGATCTCCTAAGTCAAGTAATTGATATCTTGGGACTAGAGACCAAGGGTCCCGAACAAAGTACAACTAGAAGGGATGGAGACGGAGTAAACGTAGTACCTTATGGTACAAAACATAGAGGCCTAAGGGAAGGTTTGCAGGATTCAATCATCCAAAATAAAAGGACAAGTATTCTATTACACCCTTTTTCTATAGTGAAAACAAACGTGAAGGGTTATTACTCTAAACCTACTTTGACTAGAAATATTTCAAGCAAATCGCTAAATAATATAGAACTGTATAAAAATGCATATAAAATTATAAAATCTAAACCAGGTAATATGACTAAAGGTATTGATAAACATAGTGTCGACGCTATCTCAATTCAAAAACTAACTAAATTGAGAGATTCCGTGGTAAATTGAAAATATCAGTGTAGTCCTACAAAGAAAATTTCAATATATATTCCAAAAGCTAATGGTAATTTAATAGCCCTAAATTTAGGTATAGCCTCCATTGAGGATAGAATTATTATGGTTGTTTTAAAATTTATTCTAAAAGCTAAATGCGACCAAATTTTTCAAGGTACTAGGTATGGCCTCAAACCTACAAAATCTGTGCATCACGCACTACTAGAAGTTAAAAGCATGAGGGGTATCACCTGGATGATAGTAGGAGATTTAAAGGGATATTTAAACACAATAGATTATCATTTGATGGACAAAATTCTGAGTGAACGACTTAATCCTGACAGAACGATAATGGGACTTATCTGAAAATTAATTAAAGCTGGTTATATGGTAGAGGGTAATTTGAAACATTCCATACTAGGAATTCCAGTGAACGGTATTCTTTCCCCTATTCTATCTAATCTGTATTTAACTCCATTCGATGAATTTATAGAAGAATTAAAGCATAAATATAAAAAGTTTTATCTCTCAACAAGCCCTCAAAATTCAGAGTATAATTCAATAGAATGAACAGTAGAAAACCACAGTACAAAAATTAAGATAGCCTCAAATATCAGCGCAGAGGAAATAAGACTTATTAAAAAGAATCCTTGCTGAATCAAAAATAATCAAATAATAAGAACAATTCCAACGGTTAACAGTAGCATTAGTCAAATACATTATGTTAGATATGCAGATGAGTGGGTTATAGGAGTCAAAGGACCTTACGAATTAGCGGTTAAGATCACAGAGGAAGTCAATATATTTCTTAAAGATAAACTTAAATTAGAACTTTCCATAGACAAAACAAAAATAACTCATCTAGGTACTGAATATGCAAAATTTTTAGGTTATTACATTAAATGTAATACAGCCTGCCAAACTATATCTAGTAGAAAAATAAACACAGCGGGAAAAGTTTTAAAGAGTCAGTCTAAAAAATCTACAGGTCAGCCTAAATTGATAGTTCCAAAAAATGTTTTAAAAGCTAAACTAATTCAAAATGGATTTGCAAATGAACAAGGTTTTCCAAAATACCTTGGAAAATTTATATTTCTTTCGGATTACGAAATTGTACAAAGGTACAATAGTATTTTAAAAGGATATATGAACTACTATAATATAGCAGATGACCGAACATCTTTAAATGAATTAATTTATATTCTAGAATACTCCTTAGCTCACACTCTTGGCGCAAAACATAGGTTATCCCTAAATAAGGTGTTCAAAAAATATGGAAAACCTATAAAGGTAATCGTTAAATCAGAAGATACACAACAAATAGTAGTATTTGATCGTCCTATCTCTCTTAGAGCGGAATATCTTAATAGCAAGTACATGACAATAAGTAGATGGAAAGATTCAAATGACGAACCCACATTACCTTTTGATCCTTTAGCCGCTTTATTTTAATTTCTAACCCTAGCTATAATTTAAACAAAACCTGTCTAATAGGTGGTGGCTCTAAGATATAAAAATGCACCATCTAAGGCATATAAAAATAACCTTTAGCTCAGGATAAATCCACATTAATCAGAATAATGAGTAGATTAAGAAGTAAGAAGAAAAACATTTTCTATGTGCATCCCTTGTCCAAAAATATGCCAAGATAACAGTGGTAAATATAATAGACTTAGCTTGAATAAAAAATTAGAAAAAGTTTATAAAATTTGTTTAGAATCCGGAAAGCCGTATGCGGGGAAACTTGCACGTACGGTTTGGTGGAAGAGTAAACGTTGCCAGTTAAACTCTTTATTATTGACTAATGAGAGATTTAATAATGGTTTGGCTATTCGATCCAACTATACAGCTCATGTAGATTTTGCTTTCAACAGTTTAGAACATGAAATATCTCTATTGTGTTCTTAAAACTTTGCTATATGCTGGAATACCCTTAGAGCTTAAGGTACTTAGATGACAGTTAATTTATATATAACTAAGTAACAATCCTAAAGATTGGGCAATCAGCAGGAAACACAAATAATCATCCCCAGAGACTATACGCGAAGATCTTTATTATTAGTCAAATAATTAAAATAATTGAGATAAGATTTAGTCCGATCAACCTTTAAATTGGTTGGTAACATGTTGAGTAATTTGAATCTAATAACACTTGTTTATGGATTATTTAAAAAAGAACGAACCAGCACCAATGCAAAAATAAAATGCACCTTTCAATAAGATGAACAGGATTTATTAACAGTGAAGGACATTTTCAAATTTATTTAATATTATTTAATAGCAATGTTCAGAATACGACTTCATATTGATAATATAGGCTATGACTTAAAATGGCATACTTAATTTTTTTATTTGTATGTAGAGTAGTCGTCGATGGAAATAGGTTTTTTATTTATTATTAGTTAGTAAAAAGTCTTTTTGTTTTAACAATCCTTTACTAGATAAATATCATCTATATACTACAAATGGTTAGATTAACTTGAGTTTAAAACTGTAGTATTATTCTTAACTGAATCTAGAACTACACGTTTATCTCAATTAGATTGGGTGAAAAGTATTATATCTCAAATGAATAAGGGTCGAACTTTTTATGATTTAATTTCAAAAGTGAATATAAACCCTTTTTGGTTTGGTGATTAGTTTTTATAGAAGCGGAAGGAACATTTGGTTTTTAAAATTTTAAGTCCCTATTTTAAATAGGGGTGCAATGCTTCCTTTATAAATGTAAGGCTATATCTAGCTATTTACAATCACTACCTAAAGGTTTAACATTTAGTACAATAACAAAAGTTCCGAATGTACACACTGCTATTTTTTTTTAAATAAACGTACTTCTGTATCCGTTATATCTATTGTTAATATCGACGCACTATATGATGACTTATCGTTCTTTTTACTAAATATACCATTTCAAACTCGAAAAGCCGAAGATTTTGTATGTCTATTACACTTCATAATTTGGCTAGTTCTATCTACCTGAAGGTCGAGTATTCAATTACAAAATATCTCAGTTTTTCACCAAAGGGCGGTACATTACTAATCTTAATTTGAAAGAAAGTCCCAGCTATCCAAAATTAGCAAAGTTTTAGAAATACCTTTGTTACTAAAAGCTAATATATTAAACCAAGATATAGGAAAAGCTTTTTCAAAAAAATAAAAAACTATATGGTTATAAGATAAAGGAGTTTTATTGAGTTAAGCTTCTGTTGCTTTAGCTAATTAAACCATCGGTTAATCTAAAACTAGTGTAGCTGTTAGGCGAAGTATAGATACATGCAAATTCATTGGAGTACGTTATACTGCCTTTTTACTCTAAACCACTTTAAATGTTGCTTATTCTTTTCTTAGCAAAATTAAATAAGTACAAATTAAGTGGACATGTTTTTAACATAAATGATCATGAGAGACGTAAACAATTTTCGACGTGATAGCAAACGTATCTTAAATATAGTTATTATATTTAACGCCCTACTCGGTAAAATAAGGGCTAGATTATCCAGACAAGTTGGGCCCAACGAGCCCCAGGTTGAAGTTCTGGTGAATAGGTGAAAGTTGCTGATATTTCTTCACACCGAAGTAACAAGTAGTCGTTCGATGGGCGATCTAGAAGGATGAGCGAGAGCTAAGAACCATTTGAAAACGGGTCCATCGTCAGTTTTGCCATCGGAAATATATGGCATAGGAATACTAGATATAAAATGTTAGGTTGTTTGCATTTTATTACCGAGATCTTTTCCAATACCTGAACAGGTTTAATCCTAACTAGTGAATGCCGTACGTTTGTAAAGCACGGGAACCCCGAAAAGCTTTTAACAGAAGTCCTGTACGACTTAACTACTGCCCATGAAGAAGTCAAATTTTCATTCAAAATCATAGTATTTAGAGAAGTTCGAATAATCCTGAAAGGGGTAAGTAATTTAATTACTAAATCAAAGCAAACCAACCAGGGATGAATCGAATTTATAAAGGCAGTATTTAGTTCGATCGGTCGTGTCAAGTACCTCTACATTAGGGAAAGCTTTCACGGCTACTTAAGTAGAGACAAGGGCGGGGGCAAGATAGCTGAAAAAGCAAAGGCTCAAGGTAATTCTTGAGATACTCGTAAAAGAGATATTCAGGGGAAAATTAATCCAGGTCGACTGAGTATGCCCAATTCAGTATTGTCATGAGGTAGCATTGGTTCAAATTGCAGGAATACGAGAAAGTTTATGACTTCTACCCAAGATAGCCTCAAAAGGGAAGTAGGTAGAACGAAAACCAAAATCCAATGACCAGACCCTAAGGAATGGATAATCATATTGGAGGACGTACACCAAAAACAAGTTGAATTAGTGAATATAGCGGAAAAATGTGGATTCCACAGTAAAGAAGTACAAAGAATGCAAATCCTCCTTAGTCGATCTTTAAATTTTGCACTTTTAGCGGTAAGAAAAACAACCTTGAATTCTGAAAGTCGGACACCTGGAGTTGATGTTGATAATAAAATTATCAGAGCCAGCTCTTCGGAGCAAGAAAAATTAACAATGGTAAAAGAAATCCAAAAGCTAGCAGTAAGTGCCACCTATAAAAATGAACCGGTAAAAAACGTACAAATAACCCTAGCTAATGGTAAAACTAGAACAGTGGGTATTCCTACTATTAAAGATCGGTGCCTACAAAGTTTAATAAACTTAATCCTTGAACCTTTGGTTGAATGCAGAAGCGATAATCATAATTATGGGTATAGGAAACACAGATCCGCAAAACATGCCTTGGGTTATCTTCTAAACCTGTTTTATTCAAGGTTTAACGTCGAAGACAAATATGTGCTATACGCGGATATTAAAGGATTCTTTGACAATATTTCCCACGATTGGTTATTAACTAATCTACCTTTGCCAGGTATTCATAAAAAGGTCCTAGAAAAATGGATGAAAGCAAATATGTTTAGCAGAGAAGGTGTGCACGATCGGGAGCTGGATACCCCACAGGAAGGTATAATTTCACCTACTATAATCAATTTTACGCTAAATGGGCTTGAAAAGGTGATTGAAAACTCAACCTCCACGGTAACCAAAAGTAAACTAAAAGCCAAAGGACTACGGTCAATGGTAAAATTTAATCTAGGTGTAGTAACAGTGAGATATGCCGACGACTTTGTTGTCACCGCTAGAAGTAAATATTTAATAAAAACCTTTATTATGCCTGAAATCGAAAAATTTTTAAAAAACAGAGGACTTGAGCTTTCCAAAGAAAAAACCAAGATCATAACACTAAAAGAGGGACTAGATTTTCTCGGATACACATTCAAATATCAGGAACAATGGAAAGTAAGAGAACATTTTTTTAAAGAGCGAATAGGGAGAGATGGAATAGCACTTTACCCTCAAAAAAAGAAAGTATATAACATTATAACTAAACTTAGAAAAATATTTAGGAAAAGTTCTAATGATACTGCCTATACTCTTATTTTTAAATTAAATCCTATTCTACGTGGATGATATGATTACTATAACTTGTCGCAATCCTCTAAATTTAGAGGGTATGTAAGGCAAGCAGTGTTTCACTTTTGTGTAAAGTGAGCGATGAAGAAACATCCAAAATGAGGGTGAAGAAGGATAATCAACAGCTATTTCCTAGCTCTTCAACATAAGAAAGGATTAAAAAAAAGATTAAGAGCAAAATGGATATTTCGAGGTATAAGCAAGGTGGATTCCAGAATAAAAAATAAATCAGGAAAGGAAAAATTTAATTATTTAGTTAGTACTACCGACGTACCAATAATAAATGCAGCTTCGATATCAATACCAAAGGATTTAAGAGGAGTCCATGCTTACCACCTGAAAAGCAATAAACTTAAGGATTTCAACGAAAAAATAAGCGAAAGAACAAGTGGACGGAACTTAAAGTAAAAGATCTTAAAATACCAGGGAGGTATATGAACATACTGTTACTGTGGAGGATAAATCCAACTAAGCGCACAGACAATGGAGTTAAGACCAGATTTGCACCATATTATTACGATCTCTTTAGAAGGTATTACAGTAGTATTTGGTCAACAACCTGGAACTGATTCACAATGAATGTCAAAAAATGAAACATAAAGCCGCCGGGTAAATATCACAGATAGTCTACACCAAGGCAGGCTAATCGTCAGAGAAAACTCGCATCATGATTGAGCCGTGTGCAGTGAGAGTTGCACGCACGGATCTTTGAGGGGATCTTGCCGCGAGGCGGGTTCCATCTCTAGTGGATGGTTAATTAGATATACTCACGGTGCGCCCTGTGAGCACTTTACTTGGCAGGACAATATTCCTTACACATTGTTACCAATGATATATTTCGTATTGTTTGTGTACCCAGTTCCATCGCAGTCTGGATTGGCTAATAACCAACCGGGTTGTATAGCAGATGTGAATAAATATCTATGAGATGTACTGCCACATCGAGATATAGATAAATTGGGAGTTGTATATGATGAGGTTGACAAACTTGATACTCGTGACCCAGTTATAGTATGCACCATTAGTCCTAAGCAGAATATGTCGGCTAATGTCCACCAGAGACACAAGCATATGCGTGGGGATGTTTTTGAGGTAACTGTAGGTGGTTGGGGTTAAATTAATAATTTAAAAGCGAGCAAGCATCTAAGTACAATATTGAAAACAAGTAAATGTGAACCAGGGGATCTAACCGCCTCTATTGCTAATAGTAATATGCGGGGACGGAGTCTTCGTAGTATGTGTACAACAACTCGTTTGTTGGCAAAGAAGGGAGATAGGGTGACTAGGACACGGAACAATGATCAAGTCTTTGATGTCAATACTTGATTACAAAACCAGTTGTCCGGATGCTTAGATTCGGAAGGTAAATATAATGGAATAATTAAGATTATTTCGAATGCTTATATGTTTACAAGCTTATCAATAACAAGTTGGGTAATATGACTAAAGGTAACGTTAAGGAGACCTTAGATGATATTAGCAAAGCCTGATTCAGTACTACTGGTGAGGCCTTAAAATCGGATAAGTGATAATTCAGGCCTATTATTTTGGTCTATATACCTAAATCTGAGGGTAATATGCGTTCTCTTAAAATCGACTATGCATCCCCTAGATATAAAAATCGTGCAAAAGGCAATTCATATTGTCTTAGAGAGCATAATTGAGCCTACATTTAGCTCAACGTTTCAAGGGTTAAGACCGTACAGATCTACCAATTCTGCATTGAAGACTATCTATCTACAAGAAGGTAATTTTAATATTGCGATTAATGGAAATATTAGCCAGTGTTTTAAGAGTATTCCTCAGAATGTTATTATGAGTATCCTTAAGAAGACGATCAAGTGCCATCATATCTTAGAATTAATACATAAATCACTTAAGGTAGCTAGCATATTTAATGAACGTAAGCTTAAATATACCGGACTCGGTAACCGCAAGGTAGTATCTTAAACCCTTTACTGGTTAATATAGTACTGGATAAATTGGACAAGTTTATGGAAGATTATATTTCTAACTTCAATAATGGTTCTACTCGTAAGCAGAATCATGCTTATAAGAGCCTTGCGCAGCGTAGATATAAATATAAGGACCCTGCTGTTAGACTATCACTACTTAAGCAAATAAGAAGCACGGCTTATACTAATTACTCTTACCCAAAAATTAAGAATAATGATATATACTAGGTATGCAGATGATTTTGTTATATTAATAATTGGTATATTTAATGAAGCCTATAAAATTAGGCATAATATTAGTAAGTTTCTTTGTTAATATGGTTTTGAGTTAAACCTGGACAAAACTACTGTGGTCAAAACTGTTGATGGTTCCCAGTTCCTGGTTGCTAGTTGCTTTATAGCCGGTCAGCCAGTATATAATAATAAATAAACAGGAACATATAGGCTCCATATAATAGGATCCTTTAATGCTGACTTGAAGGAGATAATTTCTCAAGAAGAACAAATACCTTTTGTTAATTATATGGGTACCCTTCAAAAAGGGATTTTATCAACCTGAGTCACTTTACAATATTATTTTTCTAGAATAAAACAACACAAAATCCAAGATCTTTTAAGCTACTACTTGATCGCTATTAATTATTCTAGCTTAAGAAGAGTTTTCTGGTTATTGGTTATGTATTGTGCCTTAACGTTAACTCTTAAATTTAAGTTATATTATGTGTCTAAAGTATTAAAACGTTTTGGTAAACTATTAACAGATTAGGAGACGAATGTTATGGTGAAGGTGCCTAAGTAAATGAAGGTTAAACACCTCTACAACTCTAAGATTTCAACTTAATTTAATCCTACTAAGATATTGAGTGGTACTCTTCACAAAACAACTCACTGTTACTAGTGACTTCGATAATGGGTGTGTCTTATGTGGTTCCTCATTAGAGCTAGAGATGCATCATGTTAGACAAATTAAGAACGTTAAAGCGTTGATGCGTACTGGGAAGGCCTCTTATGCACAATGAGTTGGTGCACATCTACGTAAGCAGGTACCTCTTTGTGGTTAACTTAACAAGAAATTACCAAGCAAATACAGGTATATTATCTGTATTCGAATTGAAGACAATTGCTTTTTACAAGAAATAGTTTATTAATGAATATCATAATGCTTACTGATGAATGTTTGTATCTGATCTATAGGTCTATGTCACCGTGCGAGCCGTATGATGGGAAACTATCACGTACGGTTCTGAGGGCAGTTAAGAAGAGTTTATAACTTGTATGACGCTGACCCCTACCTAATGTAGCTTCTTTCTTCTTCATTTTTGGTGCGCCGTGAGAGCTTATGTTTGCATAAAACAGTGGTTTAGTTTTACTCCTATCATGTGCATACGATATTTATATCGGTATATGGGAGCCCTTCATTTCTGGCGATATCAAACCTAATAAGATGATACCAGCTGTAGCAGGAAATATTTTTATGAAATGGCGTAAACATAGAACGATTACGTGGGGGGGAAAAGATCATGCTGAGGATAACAAACCTGATACACCGAATGGCCCTTAGAAGATGGATCAAGCCGACGAGGTTGATGATGGTAATTATAAAAATAAAGTTGCTGGCGGTACAAAGAACGACAGTAATTGCACAGAAGCCATCCCAGTATCTAATCAAGATAACAAATCAGTGCAGGCAGCTAAAGTCTTAAAACCTGAGGACAGATCCTCAAAGAGCAAACATGTAGAACCACGGGATGTAACCGCCTCTGATACAAGCGGACACGGAACCTTCAATAGTAGGGCAAACAGAGTCCCGAAGTGGGGTAGTGGGAAAGTTGTTAACAAAGGTTATGAAAGTAATAACTATAAAAAGTTACTCCAAGTAAAACACCGTGATAACAATGGAATGTACCATATAATATATATAAGTAAGTTACTAGCAAACCAGACTTTGTTAGTCGATGTTTATAGAAAAATGAAGAGTAATCCAGGTAATATGTCAGCCGAAACAGAAGGTAAAACATTAGATGGAATTGGATAAAAAAATTAACCAAATTTCATAAAGTCTATTAAAAGGTAAATTTAGTCCAGTGAGACAGCTCCTGTTAATATACCGAAACCGAACAAACCTGGTAAAATTAGACCACTAGGAGTTGGATCTCCTGTAGAGAAAATCGTACAATTACTAATGAGTGAAATCTTAAAGGTAATTTATGAAGAAATCTTTCTAGATGTCAGTCATGGTTTCAGAGCTAAAAGATCTGTCTCCACTACACTTAGGGTTGTATATATACAGGGCAGTCCTTACAAATGAAACTCCTGTTATATAAGGAGATATTGAAAAATGCTTCGATGTTATACCACATGATCTTGTAATTATACTTATATCCTAGAAGATACAAGATGTAAATTTTCTAACTTCTGTAAAAAGAATTCTTGGTGCTGTTTATATCGATCCGGATACTAAGCAGCTAGAAAAATCGATAAAAAAAATGGGTCTACCACAAGGAAGTCCTCTTAGTCCCATTCTTGTTAACGTAGTACTTCATGAATTTGATAAATACGTTATGGAAGAACTGAAAACAAACTTTGAGAAGGATAAAATAAGAAGATACAACCCTGAATATGATAAATTATCAAAAATCATTCGTAGAAAGACAACCACACCTCAAATGGTGAGGGACGCCATGCTTAAACGTATAACTGATTTATAACTAAGGGTGACCCAATGGACCCTATTTTTCAATAAAAAAGATTGATATATGTAAGATACGCGGATGATTTTGTTCTTCTAGTAATTGGAACTTATAACGAAGCTAAGAAAATTCGTAATAAGATCGCAGAGGTTCTGCATGATAGATGTAAAGCCACTTTAAGTATAGATAAGACCATTATTACCAAACTTATGGATGGTTACCACTTTTTAGGGGGCGGCAATCATAAACACAAAGATAATAGTGTACATATGGTCGGTACAAAGTCTATTTATGATAATAAATACAAAGGTAGAGTTCCATTACGTTTATTAATAAAGGCAGCTATCAATAAGATAATCCAAAAGCTAAAAGACAATGGTTTTTGCTAGAAGAAACAGTAAAGGAATAAATTTAGCAAAGGGAAGAACTAACTTAGTTTTATTCGATTTTTATACAATTATTAGTTTCTATAACTCCAAAATAAATGGTATCTTAAATGCTTAATCTGTTGCGGGGAATAGATCCAGTCTTCATAGAGTGTTCTGAATTCTACTTCAGTCATGTGCACTTACATTGGCTCTTAAGTTTAAACTTAGAACCATGAAGAAAGCATTCGAAAAATGAGGATTTGACTTAAGGGATCCAGAGACTAATACACAATTAAAAATTCCTTCTGAGCTGAAGGCTATCCACAATTACAAAAGCCTTAGGGGTCATCAATTTTAGAAGTTTAAGTAAATATAAATAGGATGACAGAATCAAATATATTGAAAAATTGTTGTATATGTGGTAGTGGAAATAACGTAGAAATGCACCACATCAGAAAAGTAGCCGAAGTTCGTAATAAAGTAAGAACAGGTAATGCTACCTATGCAATTAATGAAGGGGTTTTCAAAAAAAAAAAAAAACAAACAAAAAAAGAAAGCAAGTACCACTATGTCAATATCATCATATTTAACTACATAGAGGGAAGCTGAACCCAGCATATCTAAAATGGATTAGTCAGTTTAACAGTAATTTCAAGAAATAGGTTTCAACTTTAATAAGCTATAATGTTCCATAGACCTCTAATATTTTATTATTAACTCAACAAAGTAACTATAAACATCCATTCCATTAATACTTCTCCATGGAAAGCCGTATGATGGGAAACTATCACGTACGGTTTGGGTAGCAGTTCTAAACAAAGGCTGACTACACTATATGCTCTTTATTATAAATTTATAATTAGCAATAACCTATTTTATTAAAATTTGTCTAAGCAAACTATAAAACTATGTAAATTAACTTTGTCTTGCTATTTAAAAAAGCTCTTTCAGATAATTTTATTAAAAATAATGAGATCTTTAGATTTGTGTTTAAACCAATATTTTAATCAAAAGCCTAAAAAAACAGATAACAAATTTATTTAATGGTTTGTTGGTTTTACTGATGCCGAAGGATCATTCATAATACAGACACCAATGAAAGTATATTAAATTTTAGTTTTAAAATTACTCAAATGTTTCAAAATACTTTATCTCAGTATTCAACTTTAAATACAAACTTAGTTGGTGCGGAAAATAATTTAAATTCTAATTGAGTCTCAGGATTTGCATATGCCGTAATCATCTCCATTAAACAATTTAGCATTAAAAATAACCATTTAAGCTTAGCGGAGGCGACAACTATTTTTACCCAAGCAATGGTAGTATAAGGAACTAATTTATCGTCTTCAGTGGGTAAAGGAAGATTTACAAAGCAGATTAGTGGAATGATAAAAATACCTCCTTACCAATTCTCTGTAATTATAGGATTACTGCTTTTTGACGGGTGGTTAACAATAGCTTCATCTACAAAGAATAATGCTCGTTTAGGTTTTAAACAGTTTTTAGTTCAAGGGATTTATGTATGCTTTGTGTTTAATGAATTATTCCATTATTGTAGTAGTTATCCTAATTTGACTAAAGGTATTAGAGCAGAAAAACCATTTTATGGTTTACAATTTTTTACACGGTCTCTTCCTTGTTTTAGTTATTTACATTTTCTAATTTACCCCAAAGGAATTCAACTAATACCAAATAACATTTACGATAATTTAACTCCTGTTGCTCTCGCTCATCTTATCCTGGGTGATGAAAAACTGTCACGACATGGTTTGATTATATGCACTGATTTTTATTCCGTAGAAGATGTAGTTCGATTGATAAATGTACTTATAGTTAGGTATAGATTAGAATGTACAATACGATATGATAGACCGCTCACTAATTATTTAATTTGAAAAGAAATACTATTAATAATTAATTCCAAATCACATTTAACTCCTGAAGGATAAAGTGCAATTAAGGCTTTAAAATCAAAACTTAACCAGATATAATTTATCCTCGTTTATTTCGAGTGTAGTATTAGTTTAATATAAGAAGCTGTTAAACACACAGTTGATTAATCTTATGTTTAAATTAAGAGGGTTTATAGAGGGTGGATTAAGTGGGTCTGGAAAATAAAAATATTTATGATTCAGCTGTTTTAATTAAAGATAATTTAGTTATAGGTGTTGTTTCTTTCAAAGGAAATACTTGTACTTTTTCTGTTTATTCTTTTCAACTTATTGTTGAGGTTTTACTACCTATATTTGATCAGTACCCTTTATTAACGCATAAACAATTAGATTATAGAGATTGAAGAATAGCAGTTTTATTAAATATTAAAAATTAAATATTAAAAACAAACAAAATTCTGCCGTATCTAAAACAAATTATATTAGATATATAGAACTTGAAACTTACTATAAAATAGTAAAAATTAAAGAAAGTATAAATAGAAATAGAACTAATTTTGATGGGTATAAAATATCTTATTTAATGATTTCTAATGATTGGGTTTTAGGGGTAGGAGATGATAGCTTTTATTTTACTAATAGTAGAGCTATATTTACAATTACTCAAAAAGATAAAAAGTACTAGAAGCCATATCTATATATATAAAAAAATATAAAAAGGGCTCCTATTTTAAATGATCTATTTATAGCTCCTCAACCTATTTTTACAATAGCTGGAAAATTTAATAATAAGGCTTATCAATTTAACTATTTCTGATACAGATGTTCTTTTTCAATATATTTTTTGTTTCAAAAATTGAGTATTCTTAAGTAGAAAAGGGGTAGAAATTAAAAAATGTTACTGGAGTGTAGGGCTATTTTAAATCATTCATGGTTATAATAATATATCTAAAGGTAAGGGCTATTTAAATAAAATTATCTAATAATATGAATTCTAAGAGATATTTCTCAAATAGTATTGAAAATTTAGATATAGAGCAAGTCTTTTGGAAATACAACCTCCATTTAGGGATAATATATTTTAATAAAGAGTATACCATTACACAAGGCAGCAAAAAAGGTTATAATTTACATAATTACAAATAGGGAAAAGAAATACCAGGATCTTCATTTAGTCGTTATAGAGAAGGAGTTAAAGCTATTGGCTTATACTCTGTTTCTAGTATTAGGAACTATATTGACACTGGAAAGGTGTTTCCACCCAAAGATGGTTATACATTTTTTCTTAACCTAGCTGCGCTAATAAATATAAGTATAGCGATAGCGAAGCGACAAAATAGGTTAAACTTAGAACTAGAAATAGTATAAGTTGTCATTTTAATTTATTGGGCCTGTTTATATGAATATCTACTCAATTATTTAAACAGTAATTAGCTATTTGCTGGAAAACCCTTAGAGCTTTCAATACTAAACTAAATTTAGTTATGTTTTTAATTTTAGCGAATAAGTGAAAATTTGACAGATTGGGCAATCAGCAGGGAAGTTTATAAATAACTTAAATTTAATATAAACCCCTCAACGACTATACGCTAACATTCTAAAAATAAATTTAATTCTTTAAGATAGTAGTTTAAATTAAGGTTATTATAGATAAAGAAATAGTCTTAACTTAACTGAGAGGTTAAGAAGTAATATTAGCCATTGTTTTAGTCAACAATTTTACAACCAGGATGGGAGGTAAAAGGCGTATTACTTTTTTTGAAAATTATATAGTACACTTGTAGCTTATATAACACATGAATAAGCAAGCTTAAAAACTTTCAGTGTACATTTAGTATTCAAAAATAATTATTGCATATTGGAAGAGGTTTATACTATTCTTGTGCGCCGTGCTGGCGTTTTGTTGTCGTGAAGCTAGAAAACTTCTATCGGCGGTTGATTTTGATAATAGCAATAGAGTTAGGTCGGATGGAAAACTGAAGGCTGAACATAGCATCTCTATTAAAGTGACTACAGTTACTAACCCGAAAAGTAAACATAGAGTCGCAAGCTATTTATTCTATGGTTAAAGCTAGACTGCTTGAAGCAAATTGTCTATTGATCTCAAGTATAGGATATTGTCATTACGGGGAAAGGACAATTAGTACGAAGGAATGAGTGGATGAATATCATTCCAATCAACCCGTTACTACAAGATGTGAAATAATCACATTAAAAGACAAGAATTTGCAACCTAAGGAATATGTTCGAACAATAAAGTGCACCACGGGATTGCCTAAGGAAAGCAATTTCTATGGTAACAGAGTAACAATAGTAGGGGAATTTACTTGAAGTGTTACAGCCAACAAAAAATCTAATACAGTAAGACGTTACAGTACATCTGGTGCAACTGACGTAATGTCTAGATTAGATAAGTTAAGACTTAGAAGTGAAAATAGGCCTAATCATACGATAAATGCAAATTTACATTCTATGGTATATAACGTAGTTCTATTAAATCAAGCCTATAGTTTATTAAAAAGTAAAGCGGGTAACCTGAGCCCAGGGATAGTACCAGAAACTTTGGACGGGATGAGTCATGAAGTTTTATTAAATATTAGCGAAAGCTTAAAAAATGAATCTTTTGAATTCAAACCGAGCAGACGGGTGAACATTCCTAAAGCTAGTGGAGAGTTAAGACCTTTAACTATAGCGTCCCCAAGAGACAAGATAGTGCAACAAGCTATTAAGATGATTCTTGAAGCAATTTTTGAACCACTTTTTGTGGACAATTCACATGGCTTCAGACCCAACCGAAGTTGCCATACTGCCTTAAAAGATGTGAGAAAATCTTTTCCATCTGTGGCATGAGTTATAGAAGGAGACTTTGAAAAATGTTTTGACTCTATTGATCATAAACTGTTAATGAATATAATAGAATCAAAGATTCTTGATAGAAGATTCACTAATTTAATTAGAAAAGCCTTGAAAGCCGGTTATTTTGAATTTAAGGTTCTTAGCGCAAATATCGTTGAAACTCCTCAAGGTTCCATAATAAGCCCAATATTAGCCAACATATTTTTACATCAATTAGACGTATTTATACAAAAGCTTAAGGTTGAGTTCGATAAGGGAGACAAACCAGGAACATCCAAAGAATATACAAAGATAAGAGCTGAATACAGAAGGGCCGTATATCACAAAGATATAAAACAAATAAGAGAGGTTATGAACAGAATGAGAAAGATAGCGTATACTGATTATTCAGATCCTAATTATAAAAGATTAGTATATGTCAGATATGCCGATGATTGAATAATAGGAATCAGAGGGTCCTATAATGAAGCCTTGAAAATAAAATCTAGAGTAGACAAATTTTGTGAGAGTATCAAACTGAAATTAAGTCTAAGCAAAACTAAAATTACTAGCCTTTACAAAGACAAAGTTTTATTCTTAGGAGTGCATCTGACGAGGTCTAATCAAAATACTTACTACATTATGAACAAATATAATAGGTCTAAAAGACAAGGTCTTCAATTAAGATTTCAAGCTCCTATACAAAATATCGTAGCCAGATTTCATAGACAAGGGTTTATGAAAAACAATATATCTTCTCCTAAATTCATATGGATGTATAACGATCACCGAACTATTATTAGCTTATACAACTCAGTGGTTAGAGAATACTTGAATTACTATTCTTTTGTTAATAACTATGGTCCCTTAACGTCTAGAGTCTTATTCATGTTAAAAGCTTCTTGTTGTAAATTATTAGCAGCAAAATATAGTTTGAATACTATGGCACAAGTTTATAAAAAATTTGGAAAGAGTCTGAGTGCCCCATCATCAAAAAAGAATGAGAAGGCTCTACCTTTCATCAAACCCAGTTATAAAATGACGTTAAATTTTAAAACTAATGTAGATCCTACCGTTAAATCCACCAATATCGTTAGCATATCTCCTGCTTCTTTACAAGTTCTGGTGTGCCAAGTGTGTGGGTCGGATTATCGAGTGGAGATGCATCATATTAGGAAAATGAAAGATCTTAACCCAAAAGTTAGCATTGTTGATAGATTAATGGCAAAGAAAAATAGAAAACAAATACCTTTATGTAGAGGTTGCCATATGGAGAAACATCGTAACAATAAGTCTTAATAGAAAATATTGGTGGAGAGCCTCGTGATGTGAAAATATCCAGCGGGGTTCGGGAAAGAGGCTATAAGACCTTAAGGGCCTGTAGTACTTAGTTCATCATATAAATCTCCAAGAGTATTAGTATGGACAATAGGAGTCATTATCCTCGCCTAGTGTTATGGGGAAACACTTATAGGGGTTAAACTGCCAAACTCCGGGGAAGCCCTAAAGCTCTAGTAACCAAGGAAATAAAGGCTGGTGTGAGTAATTATCACAGTATGGTAACATCACTAGAGATGAAGGAAACTGAAATGGGTGATCGCGGATCTAAATCAGGTATATTGCCTGTAAAAGAGCAACGAGTAGACGGTAGTTGATGCAACATACCATTGCAATTAAGGTATACTCTAATAGTTTTCGAAAGAAATAACTTAAACCAGAATCCTTTCTAAACAATATCTTTATACCTATATCTAAACTTAGCGGAGGTAGGTTAAATAAAATAATCTTATTTATCGCGATTTTGTGTGTGTTTTTAATCCAGCCGCAACAGTTATTATATATAATATATATACTATATTGTATTTGATAAATCTGAGTGCGTAGCTTATTAATTGTTTCGGGATTTACTTATCCGATTATTACTCTTACAATGAAAATATTAAAGTATGTTACAAACGAATCTTTAAATTACGATTTTAATACTTTATTGAGTTTAGGATTTGTACGTTTCCTAGCGCTAGTCTTAGTAAATTTATTTATTAAAAGAATCTACCAAAACCTGCATATATTTAAGCATTTGGCGGGAATAAAGGTGGTATTAAAAAAACTAAAAATAGTATCTCTGGAGTTTACATTTGTATTAATCTTTTTAATGGTAATATGTATGTAGGGAGTGCTAGTTTAGCCGGGATGTACAAAAGATTTAGAGCTCATCTTTATATAGCTAAAGGTGGAAGTAAATTAGTTAATAGGTCTATAAAAAAATATGGAATTCAAAATTTTTCTTTTATCGTTATTGATACTGTTTCTGCTGATAAACTTAATTGTAAAAACACATTACTAAGTTTGGAACAAAAATATATGGATTTATTGAAACCAATTTATAATATTTTAAAAACTGCTGGTTTAGTAATTAATTGGAATTGGAATTTAATTTGGACCCTTAGATCTAGAGAGAAATTGAGACTGTCTATTATTAATAATAAAGATAGAATTAGTAAATTTAGAGCTTTACAGTTAAGTAAAAAAAGTTTAAGAAAAAACTAGAGAATTAATGAAAAAGGCTGCATTAACTAGAAAAGTTTACGAAGAAACAAGGATAAAATTGTCTAAAAATAACGCTAAATCATTAAAATTTACTGCTTATATTAACGGAACTTTGTGTAAAATTTTTATTTTTATTGCTGATGCAGCTGATTTCTTTTTTCAAGATAGAACGAAAAGAAGTAAAATTAAAACACCCTTGGCTAAAAATACTTTACTTCTAGGTAAATATTAATTAAAAATAGAATAAATGGTTAAATTCCGAAAAGGGTAGTAAAAAGAAAGTTAAATTTTAATATAAACATACAAACCTACCCTATTGCAGGGGTAGCAAAGCTAATTAAAATGTATATAAATTCTGAAAGCTGGGATAAAAAAAAAAACAAAAACAACCTTTAAAAAATAAGATTTTATTCTCTGACTTTTTAAAAAGAGGAGATGTTGCAAGATAAATCTGGGTGCGATGAATTTTAATGATGGCTAACATTGAATTTTGGCCAAATTGTAAATATGATTTTTATTGTATTACTTACAGAACAAATTTTTATGCTTCCTATTAACAAACCTAGAACTAAAGCTATCTTAAAAATAGGTCCTCAGAATAAAAAAAATTTAGACCTTATTATTTGTGGAATGCTTAGTAACTTTTGGGTTAGTATACCAGGAACATTCTGATAAAAAATAGTACTCGATTTCAAATAGAACAAAGTATAAGTAATGCTGCTTATATTCATTATTTAACTTTATATTTTTATAAAATAGGTTATTGTGCTCGACCTATTCTTGTATTAGTGAAAAAACAGTGGCTAGTTACAAAATAATTGCTTATTGCCATAATAAAAATAGTCCAAGGGTAAGCTTTTGCGAGGGATCGGATCTGCAGCAGCCTAGAAAAGTTGAAGTTGAATAATGCAAATATAATAGAAAATCGATTTTTTTTTCTAATGTCTAATTATAGACTGACTCTTTTTTCGTTTACTAGTTTTAATTGAATTTACGAATCTTTTTATACTAATGATAAAGGTGAAAATAAAATAAAAAAGTTCCATGATTTATAACGAAATATTTAACACCCAAAGGATTAGCACATTGAATCATGCAATCAGGATATCCTTATGCATTAGAAAAAAATGCATTGATAATTAACACTAAAATAATGAATATTTCAGAAATAAATATTATTAAAGAAATTTTATTAAGTAAATATAATATTGAATCTTTTGTTTACTCTAATAATAACGAAAATTTTAATTTTATTATAAATAATTTTTTTAAAGTTAAGTAAAATTATCGCACCACATATGCCTCTTGAATTTTCATTTGTGATACATTCTGATTATTTATCAAGTTTTGTTCAAATCTCTAACAACTTAGAGAAAAATTTTTGTTTCTGATTTATTCATACCTATTGTAATTTATAATAATTTATCTACAGATATTAATAGAAAAATTATAATTAAAGATAATAAAGGTAAATCAGCCATTTATAGATGGACAAATATAACAAACGGAAAGAGTTATATAGGATCAAGTAGTAAATTAAATAAAAGATTTTTAAATTATTTTAACTATAACTATTTAATAGATCCTAATAGAAATATGTTAATAAATAAATCTTTATTAAAGAATGGATATTCTTCGTTTAAATTGGAAATTTTAGAATAATGTGATGTCAATTTATTAATTGAAAGAGAGCAGTATTATATAGATCTTTTTTAAACTGAATATAATATTTTATATTTTGCAGGAACAAATTTAGGATTTAAACATTATGTGAAAACTTATAATAAAATTAAAAATAAGATTAGTACTCCTGAACAAAAGTTAAAGTTGAAAAAACACTTATCTGATTTAAATTCAAAACTCTTTCAAAAAGAATTTAGAGCTAAGCTTAGTGAAGGAACTTCAAATTTTAATCGTTTAACGAAAAGTAAGAAAGTAGTATTTACTGATATAAAAACTGGATTAAATTTAACTTTTTCTAGTCAAAGCTTTAAATTTTAAAATTTCTAGAAATACGATTACAAAAGTAGCTATTTAAACAGTACTAATTTATACAAAGAAAAATATTTAATAAGTGATAATTAATTAACTTAAAAAAGTATAATTTTAACTTTCATCCCAACACGGTGGACTTGTATATTCTATTCTATTCAATGTAGTACTACCCTTAACATATAGCAGAAAGATGCAAGATGGTTAAGATCAAAAAGGTCAAGGTATTTTTATACCTAAAATAGTTTTACTATTGAAGAGTGTAAATTTTTGGCTTTAACGTAAAAAAACAAACAAAAAAAGTTTCATCTTAAAACTAGTGTCATAAAATCTGGTAAAACTAATCAGTGATAGTGGCTATATTTATATATATGGAAAAATTATATGCCTAGATTAGCTTAATTAGTAGGGCCTCATTTTATTACCGAGATGGTATATAAATTATAGGGTTATTAATAAAAAAAGTTTTCTATAATTGCCTGCGAAAGCAGGGTTTCATATTTTACAAAGTCCAGATACTAGGGCAAATCGTAAATTGTTTTATAAAGATTTGGTATAGAAGTATTTGAATACCTTGACAGAGGTATTGGTTTTAAACTGGCTATACTAGTGAAAACGGTCAAAAAAATTAAATCTGTTTCAAGACCGTCGGTTGTAAACATGATCGCTACAGACTGGGTCACTAGTGGGTGTCTGAAATGATGCTTAATGTACAGTCGAAAGGTTTTAATTAATAATTAATTACACAAGGCTCTAATTGATGATTATTAGAAAGATCTATATTGATTGGGGATTAATAATTTGATAGAGTACAGGCTCATTAATACAAGATTTTACTTTAAATAAGTATGTATAGTGGGAAACCTTTGACCGCTTTCTTGGGTTACGAACATAGCCCAAAATGGTTTAATAATGATATTATTTTAATTAATAATTTAGAAGCTGTTCTTTTTTGGCTTTTTAAAAAAAATTTACCTAATTTAAGTAATTTATCCTGCCATAGTTGCTACCGCACACTAATAATATCAGGTAAAATAAATAATTTTATTAAAGATAAAATATAAATCCAGTATATGTTTCTTAAAATTTATATTTAGAAAAAAATAGAACAAAAATTAAAGAAGAAATAAAACAAATTAGGAGCCTGGCGGGGTATTTATTTGATTCTTAATAAATTAACTTTATAATATTATATTGGTTCAGCTTCTACAAATCAAAGGATCCTGTATAATAGATTTTCTAAACATTTAAATTATTTCAAGGGAGGAAGTCCAAAAGTCAAAATAGCAGTTAAAATATATAAATTATCTAATATTGCTTTTTTAGTTTTAGAAATATTTCTACCTGCCGAAAAAATTGTAAATCCAGTTAATAATAAACAGTTGTTAGATTTAGAAGATTTTTATTTAAAATCATTATTACCTAATTATAATATATTAACAGAAGCTGGTAATAATTTGAGCCTGCGGGGTTATAAACATAAACATACTGAGATATCTAGAATCAAAATGAAATCTAATTATAGTTTATAAAGAAGATTAAAAATAGGTGAATTAAATAAAGGTAAAATATTATCTCAAGAAACTATTAACAAAATGAAAGATAAGGCTTTAAAAAAAGAAACTTATAAATATTCCTTATCTGGCTTAAATAAGAATAAGGAAAAAAAATAAAACAAAAAGTTCTAAACCTTTATTAGTATTTAATTTAAATGGCACTATGTATGGAGAATATAATAGTTTAACAGAAGCAGCTAAAATTTTAAATTCTAGTTTAAAAACAATAAGTAGATGTTTAAAAACTGAGAAAAAACAAAATACTAAAAAGACAATGGATTTTAAAATAAAAACAAAAAAATAAAATTTTATTAAATCATAGTCACACAAGTTTAAAAGTCTATGTAACTTCTAGAAGAAAGTAGACCTTAAAGTGCAATAATTTGACAAAATAATTGGCTTATTTTTATAATAAGTTGGCAATATTAGTGAAAACGATCAAAGGATTTTAATCAGAGATCGTCGGTTATCTAGATGATCGCTACAGACTGGGTCACTAGTGGGTGTCTGAAATGATGCTTAATGTACAGTCGAAACTTTTAACTTGAAATTTAAACTAACTTCAGTTAATAGAATATACGAATTCAAAGTTATTCTATCATTTTGAAAAAATTTTAAAATAAAAATGAAAGTAGTATGTATTACCTATGGGACAGATTGAAAGCCCTGCCTAGTGCACAGGGTTATATAATCTAATGCTATCAAATTCCGGGCAACTCCTAAAGCTTTCAATACAAAACAGTAACCTGCAAATCGGTAAGCTGCACCTCCTAGAGTAATGTCTAATAGATAAGTAATAACTTGAAAGATAAGCGGGAACGCTAAATGGACCTTCGCGGATCTAAACCACAAGAGTGGACTTGTTAATGGAACATACCTGTCGTCCTAATTTTTATCCTAGTAAGGTATGTCGTTAATCGATACACCCCAAAAGAAAAGCCTTCAGCACACTCTCTGGAAAAGAGCAGAGACTAAATGGTAGCACGTTATTGAAACGGTATGGTTTGGAACCCATATGTCATAAGCGAATAATCCCTTAAAAATAGCGTATCAATTCGTATAATGATCCCTACCAAGGGAGCTGGAAACTGATAATACCTACCTTTTAGATAGGCTTCTATAAATAAAAAGAAAACGTTCAGGGCTCTTCGAAAACGGTTTATGAGTCTTCCGGTACTCTAACTAAGATTAGCCTAGAATTATATAATCTTATATACCCTCTATAGGATGGGATCTTTTTCTTTTTCCTGACATCATTACACACCAATGCAAATACGCACGGGAGATATTTCAATAGCGCAAGATATAGTCCAATAGCCCCCGAAAGGGGGCGTTATACGAACAGCACGGATCTAGCTCAGTATCTGTACCACAGTGACACACAAAAATATCCTTTTTTGATTAAAGAGCCATCTTATGCAATTACAGTTTAGCGAAACGCGCGAAGAACAGTTGACCCTCCTAGTGCTACTTTTAGCCTTACAACTCCTAGGAGTAGGTCATCAATTCGTAAATATTTAACAATACACCTGGAAAGCATAAGACAAAGATCGAAGTTCGGCAAGACATGGAGTCTATGGGGTTTACATATTAAGCCCCAAATATATAATATATTTTATTTTTATTTTCTTTAGTACTTATACTTTCTCTTGATTTTGATATTACTTAAAAAGTAAGTAGACTTAAAGGTATTTTAAGAATTGGTCCGCAGAATAAAAATGTTTTATCTATAGGAATAATATTTGGATCGGGATCTCTTCTTGGAGATGGTCAGGGTTAAACAAGAGGAGCCTAACTAGGGACAAGAATTCATTTTTATCAAGAAGCTGTTCATGTTGAATATCTTTATTATTTACACAAACTTTTTTCTAATTTAGGTTATTGTAATCCTAAAATACCTGTTATAACAAGTAGATTAGGCAAAAAGGTCAATTAAGACAAATAGTTAGATTTAGAACTTGAACTTACACAAGTTTTAATTGGATACAAAATTTATGGTACAAAAATAACATTAAACAAGTTCCGGCAAATATAGCAGAATATTTAAGTCCATTAGCTTTAGCAATTTGGATCATGGATGATGGTTGTAAAGTAGGAAAAGGTTTAAAATTTTCTACTAATTCTTTTTCCTATAATGAATGTTTAATTCTAGTAAAAGCTTTAAATAATAACTTTAACCTTAAAGCTTCAGTTCAATCAGCGGGAAGTAATGATCAATACATTATTTATATTTGGAAAGAATTAATTAATGATATTATAAAAATAGTTTATCCGTAGATTATACCTGAAATGAAAACAAAACAAAACACAAAAAATAAAAATAAAAAATATTATATATAGTTATATGGTCTTATATAAAGCAATTTTTACTAAAAATTTATAGATTTAGCCATATAGCAATACTGATGAAAACAGGTAAAAAATGTTTGTTTAGCATTAATACCGTCGGTAGAGTAAATTATCGCTACAGACTGGATCATCGGTGGGTATCTGAAATGATGCTTAATGTACAGTCGGGATCTTTTTAATTAATTAAAAAATTATAGTCAGCGCTATAACTTATTAAATAAAACACAAGGCTTTATACTGTATTAAATTACAATTAATTTTGTTAAAAATTAAAATAAGTATATTGTACATGGTTTGCTTGTTTTAAACATTTAAGCTTAATACAAAGCTAGAATAAGCAAATTAAAGATTTGGCAACAGTAATTACAAATTTATTAAGTGCTATACCAGTCTTTGGACAAGATTTAGTAGAGTCAACATAAACCACAGAATTATGTAGTTGCTTAGTATATTAGTTAAATAATTTTCCTGTATTAGCAACAATCGGAACAGTTAGTACACAATCATCAAGCATCAAGCATCAAGCATAAAAAATTAAAAAAAGGAAGAAAATTAAGATGCTACGATAAAAAGCCCTAACTAAAAAGTTTATAGCTTTGTTATTTGTTTTCATAGATTTAGCAGGATAAGTTTAAATTAAAATAAGTCAAAGTACTAAAGGATTGTTACTATAGGTATCAAATTAATTATTTTTTTAAATTTAGAAGATATTTCTAGTTTAAATTATAATTACCCAGTATTAAAAAAAGGCAAAATACAACTATATAGATAAAAAATCCAATTTAATTTTAAATTAGTTATTAGTAAAACAGACTTACAATAAGTTATTTTTCCAATATTAATTCATCAAAATATATATTTATATACTTAGAGAGTTTTTATTAAAAGAGCTCAATTTTATCTAGCTGTGCTTATATTTAAAAATGATTTAAAACTTTTTAATTGAATATCTCATTATAATAAGTTACCTACAATTTTTAATTACCTAAAACAGCATCAGAATACTTTAGTTTAGCTTTTTTGTGTGGGGCCCGGCTGTGTTTTTTGTTTAAACCAAAAATAGTTTAATAGTTTAGTAGTTTTTACAAATGCTTTTTATATAAAAAAAAATAATGCAATTAAAACAAAGAATTCACGTTCAATTATTTTAAGTTTTCAAACTATTGATTAAAATTAATATAAATATTTCAATTGAAAATGGTAAATATGCTCAATTTTCTGTTAACTCTAAAACAGATATACAAACTGTAATTAATTTTGTGTCGTTTTCAGGTTTAGTCCTTTAATTGGCTTAATTTAAAATAAAAATTAAAAATGTATAACAAGTATAAAAAATAGTTATAGATACAAAAATCTTAATTTTTCTTCCTAAATAATATTTATGTATATTTACTTTAATTCTGTGAAGATCGGCTCCTTAAAACAGTAATGTTTTACTGTCAAATGGGGTAAATTGCAAGGACTTCTTAATGATAGTAACATCTATATACCTGGCATTTCCAGCAACTATCTATATAAGATATAAGATATAAGATAATTAAGAAAATTTGCAACGAAGCTTGAATCAGTAAATCCAAATAGGTTTCAAGAACGTTCAACGACTAATGAGTGAGTACTACTAACAATAAGCTCAACACGATAACCCCACATCCAATTTTTTAAACTTATTTAGATATCGGATGAATACATAGTCTAAACATTGTCGTGAGATAATGAAAATATAATTAAATACTATATTGTTAATATTTTGTGATATGAGGCGGATTCAGTATAAGTAATGCCACTCTGAATAGATTCTTCTCTCTACATTATTTATTACCTTTCTTATTAGCTGCTTTATCAGTTGCTCATTTAATTGCTCAAATGTAGGGCCTATATATTAGAGATAATATAAATAGACTCAAGCTATATGCTGGAAACTCCTAAAGGCTTAAATACCTTAAAGGTAATAAATTTAAGTATATTGCAATGGACAATCAGCAGGTAACTAAATTATTTTAGGGTATATTTAATATATGTGTAGGAACCTCAGAGACTACAAGCTTGACACCTCATAAGTTTAAGGTGAAGATATAGTTCAATTTATAATGAAAATTATAAAAATTATTGCATAAATCAATATTACCTATAAATAGATTTTTACACATAAGTAACTCTTTAAAAAGAATGAATAAAAATGAAAGATCAAAATTCGAATTAGATTCTTAATTAAAACAAGTATTACTAGTTAATAAATTAGGAGATGTTCCTATGATAAGATTTTCTGATAAATCAAATGTAAGAATTGTATTTAGACAGGGTTCTATAAATGCTTCGTATTTATTACATTTATATAGTTTATATCAAGAATTTGTATTAACTCCTCCTTCAGTCTCAAAAGTTATAGATAAGAAAACAGGAAAAGAGAGATATAATCTAAGTTTTTCTACTTTAGCTCTTCCTTGTTTGAACGAATTATATGAATCTTTTTATTTTGAAGGAAAAAAATAATTCCAAATAACATAGCAAGTCTTTTAACTCCAGTTAGTTTAGCCTACTGGATTCTGGATGATTTGAGTTTTACCTGATCCGGTCTAAGATTAAATACTCATTCTTTTTCTTTAGAAGAATTAAATTTATTAATTAAAGCGTTAGATACAAATTTTTCTTTAAAAGCAACAATTAATAGTTTTAATAAAGAAAAGTCACAATATACTTTGTATATTTACAAAAATCAAATGTCTTTAGTTATTGATTTAGTTATTGATTATATTCATAAGGATATGTTATATAAATTAAATATTGATTAGCAATATAACTTGCTACATGAACACGGATCAGGAAATCCTAATGGGGTAACTGCAAGTGGAGATAGATATGCAATGCATCCTTACTTTATATTTAAATTGCGCCGATTCGGTATGGTTACGCACCCTAGCCCCTGGGCTGAGCAAGGGAGATTATGTGTGAGAGAATCTAGAACGACATACTTAGGTACTGAGGGAAACCTGGTGCTGAACAGAGCCTGTATGCAAAAGGTCTTCGAAAATGCAAATCAGCTAGCGTTCAGAAGATCAGTTCAATTAGATAAGGTTAGAGCTAAACTGCCCAAATTCCAATTTTCATTTCACCCTCATAAAGGTGGTTATCTTAGCTGCAAAGAGATAATCCAATCTATATTCAGAGTAGGCTTTAAAGACTCCGAATTCACACATAGTTTGGGGAGTTGTACAAAAAGTACAATAAAGAAAATGAACGGAAAACCTAAGTCTAAATGCTCACGTAGCCATATAAATTCGGGTCCCGCTAAGGCTAGTAACAGCTATGCGGTAAGAGGGTTAGGAGTAGCAGTCGATTATCGATACGGAGTACTTAACGGTACTAGAAGCACGCTAACTACGTCACTGCGAAGTAGCCCAATCCTAAATTTTATCAGAGAACACAGTACAGGAACAGGAAGTTCAATAAATGTACTGTCGAGGCTGAGAGATCTTCACGAACGATCTAAAGAATATCCTAATTTACCTATTGATAGAGACTTGTACAAGACCTTTATTCTTAACAAAGATATGTACCTTATGGCTTACAATAGATTAAATTCTAAACCGGACAATATGACCCCTTGTATCTCACCAGTTTCATTTCCTAGGGATATTAATTTTACCTATTTTATAGAAGCCCTTATATCCGAACTTAAATCAGAAGCATTTTCATTTTCTCCAGGTATAAGAATAATGATCAATAAGGCTAGTGGTGGTAAAATACCCTTAACTATAGGAGATACTCGAGATAAGTTAGTCCAAGAAATAATACGTATTGTTCTTGAATCCATATATGAGCCAATTTTTAAGGAGACCTCGTTTGGATTTAGACCCAAATTAAGTTGCCATACAGCACTTAAATACGTATTCAGTAAATTTAAAGGTTGTGCTTGGTGGATTGAGGGAAATCTAAAAGGATACTATGCTGAGGATAAAATCCCTCATGATAAATTAATGGTGCTCCTTTCTACAAAAATAAAAGACCAAAGATTTATTCAACTTATAAGAAAGTACCTAAAAGCAGGGTTCAGCAATGGCAATATTCAAGTTAATAGGGCTATATATGATATAGTAGGTACTCCACAAGGATCCATTTTAAGTCCAATTCTGGCCAATATTTATCTACATCAATTAGATGAATTTGTGGAAAACCTTAAAACCGATTTCGATATTTCCGGAAGACAACAACCTATATTAAGAAAATTACAATGGCAGATAACTAAGGCCAAAAGAGAAGGAGATTTTAAAAGAGTTATACAACTTGCAGCGGATATGAAAAACAACTTTAACAAATTTAATGGCTCTTGAAACAGGAAGCTAATGTATATTCGATATGCGGAAGAATGGATCATTGCAGTCAACGGAAGTTACTCTGAAACCAAAAACATTCTAGTAAAGGTAACCATTTTATTAAAGGAACTTGGTCTAACGGTTTCTCCTACTAAAACAAAAATTACCAATACCTACAAAGAAAACGCTATGTTCTTAGGTACAAATATCTCACATTCCAAAGCAATAAACTATAACCTACACAGAAAAGGTATATTAAAGATAAACTCCGGTTTTTTAATTCTAAATGCTCCTATGGATAGAATCTATAAGCAACTGATAGAAGCTGGACTAATGTCTAACCATCGAGGAATCTCCATAAATAGCTGGTTAAGCCTTGAAACTAGACAAATAATAACTTTAGCAAACTCTATTATTAGGGTTTATGAGAACTACTACTCATTTGCTTTAAATAAAGGTAAACTTTGTTCCTATATTTACTATGTCATTAAGGACGTGGTGCTTAGAACACTAGCTCACAAATTTAGTTTAAACTCCAGAGCCCAAGTTATTAAGAAATTTGGTCCTGAGATATCGCTTTATGATCATAACAAAAGAGATGTAAATAATAAACCAACCTTAATAACTAAATTATACAAACCCCGATTGAATATTTGGAAATTTAAGCCCTATAGTGTCAATACTAATATACAAGCACTGTACACTTCAGACCTATCTCTAGCGAAATTAGATAAATTAGCCTGTGTAGATCGAGATGTGGTAGCAACCACAAAATCTAAAAGAAAACCATCCATACAAAGACAGAAATCCATCACAACCGTGCCAAAAAATACAGCTCCTACACAAAAATAAAGGTACATTAGACTATTTAATGTCTAAAAAACAGCTAAAACTAATTCCCGTTTGTCGGGATTGTCACAAGACTCAGCATAGTGTTAAACAAATTATTCTCAAACCAAGAAAGGTAATAAAGATGAACAAACAAATTTAGGATGGAGAGCCGTATGATTACGAAAGTATCCCGTCCGGTTCGGTGACGAGCCATGCCAACCCACAAAATTAATAATAATAAAAATGGGAGTATGTCTTAGTTCAATGATTTAGTAACTATCTTTGCATTCTTCTTAGCATTATCTATTATGGTATTTTTTTACCCTAACGTTTTAGGTCAACTGTGGCCTTTTATAATATTTTTAATAGTCAATATTATTAATAAATGTGCTATAAGCTGGAAGTATATACTAAAATTAAATTTAGTTAAAATTTATAATAGAACTATATTTGTAAGTGATTTAATTTTTAATGTTAATAAATTTAGAGATTTCGTTTCTTTGGTTTTTAGTTTTAGATTATTTCCCAATATAGTAAGATACTATTATAGAGTATATAATCAGCAGATAACCAAAGTTATATTATATTTGACTCTTTTTACTATTAATCTTTTTTGGGTTTTAGTAATTATGAGAGGCTTTATTTATTTAGATTTATTAAATTATGATTTATACCTAGATAAATTTAGTTTGATTTTATTACGAGTAGGAATTTCAGAGACTATATGCACACATAAAAATAAAATAAAAAATAAAATAATCTTAAATCCTTTAAAAAAAAGACAAGGGTTTCAACAAATGGCTACTAAGCCTTTTTATAAAGATAATTCAACACAAATTAACAATTTAAAGCAATCTTTAGCTAAAAATTTAATTGCAAATACGAAGGTTAAAGATAATCATAATAAAGAAATAAGCTTAAAATTTAAGCAATGGTTTGCTGGAATAACAGATGGAGATGGTTATATTTCTGTGAACAAATCAGGAAATGTGGGGTTTGAAATGACACTGCCTAGTTGTGATGAAAGAGTCTTACGAATTATTCAAAATAAATTTGGAGGCAATGTTCATGCTAGAGCTGGAATGAAAGCTGTAAGGTATAGAACTAAAAAAAGAGAAACAGTTATTAATATAATTAATTGTTTAAATGGTTTAATAATTAATAATATTCGACTCGCACAATTGCATAAAGCTTGTTTCGCTTTAAATATACCCATCAAAGATTCCGTTTCACCTACTATAGATTCTGCTTATCTCAGTGGTTTATTAGACTCTGACGGAACTATTAACTTTTATTTACACAAGTTTAAAGATACTTTCAAATATCAATTAACAATAAGCATAGCTAATAAGAGCAGGTGTAATATCGAATTTTTATTAAATATAGGTGGTAAAATCTATTTTGATAAAACAAATAATGGTTGTTATTTTTGGAAAGCTAATTCTAAGCTATTGCATTTAAATTTATATGATTATTTTTTAAATTTTCCTCCTAAAACAATTAAAAGACATAGAACTTATTTAATAAAAGAATTTCATGAATTAAATGATTCTAAAGTTTATAGGGATACTAATAGTTTGTCTATGAATTATAAAATGTGGGAAAGATTTTTAAAAAAATGGAATAATAAAAATTAGTTACCCCCTTTTTCTGGTCTTCTTTAAAGAATCTTTTTTACTTTTTTTATTTTTTATTATTACTTTAATTAATTCGTTAGTTAAAGACTTATATGATTTATACTATTTATTTAAAATTATATAAAGGTTTTGGAAGAGATAGTCCAATTCTTTAAATTATAAAAAAAAGTTTTGCATTTTTCGGATTATCCTTTAGATTCTTCCTTAGCTTATTTATCTGTCAACCCTTGGTTTGTTACAGGACTTGTAGAAGGTGAGGGGTATTTTTCTATGTATAAAGATTATAGAAAAAAAACAGCTTTCAATATAGCTTTTACGATTGAAATGCTAAAAAGAGATCAGGATCTAATGGTAAAAATCAAAAACTTTTTTGGCTGCGGAAATATTTCCTTTAACGAAAAAAAAAGGTACTTGTAAATATTCTGTGACAAGTATTCAGGATGTCGTTAAATATATTATACCTCATTTTTCTAAGTATCCTTTAAGAGGAACAAAGTATTTGGACTTTTTAGATTTTTCTAAAGGAATTCATCTTATTTTAGAAAAAAAGACATTAAACGATTCTAGTGCAATATCTAAAAATGTAGAGACTATTTTAGATCTTATTAACAATATGAATACAAAAAGAATTTTTAATTCTCTATTTGTTCCTACACATCTTACAGGTGTTCCTTTAGATCCTAACTATGTTTCTGGTTTTATTGAAGGAGACGGATCTTTAATATTAGAGTTAAACGGTACTAGAAAATATAGAATGAGTATTTCTGTAGACCAACATTATAATAATTATACCTTATTAGATTCCCTGAGAGCTGTTTTAAACATTGATTCTTTATTGATAGTGAATAAAACTACAGGAGTATTAAAAATAAGCAAGTCGGGAGATAAGTAATTTAAATTAATTTTAATACCTTTTTTTATAAAATATCCTTTACATGGAAATAAGTTAGTTCAACTATATAAGCTATTACTTATTTTAAGTTTAAAGGAATCTTCAGAGCTATCTAAAATAGAGGGCATCTGGAGAGACTCCACTTATACAGATATAACTGTAGAGAGTATTAGTATATTATACTCAAAATTATCACCAGTTAAAACTATATATAATTCTAAGGAGATAAGTGTAATAAGTAAGGATACCTTATCTGTGACAACTTATGAATCTATGACACATTGTGCTTTGGATATGAAAATATCTCGAAAAACAATTGCTAAGTATTTAAATACAGGACTTCCTTATAATGGCTTTATTTTTAATAATATTTAAAGAGTATGCACAGTGACAACTTTATACCTGCTGACCCTATGGTGACTCCTGCTTCTATTGTTCCAGAATGGTATTAAACAGATGCCTTGGTTAAGGGTAACCTTATTATAAATAAACTTTACTATATGCTGGAAAATCCTAAAGTTTTAAGTACTAATCAAGTTTTAGCTTACCTGATTTGCATTCAGATTTGACATATTTTTTAATTAAAGTAACTAAAAGCTTCTATAGTGAAAATCTTAAAAATAATACAATGGATAATCAGCAGGAAACGAAATTACATTAAATTATGTGAGAGTATGTTCCTCAGAGACTACACGTAAAGCTCCTTTGGTTTGTCTAATGAATTTTTGTTTAAGGATGAAGAGATAGTCCTGCCCTTACCTAAAGATATTGGGTAATATATTATTAAATTTTTAGATTTGATCATTTATATAAGTTTAATAAGCAAATTTAGGCACTGCGAAAACAAAGATTATCTAATTTAGATAGATAAAAATTGTCTATCGAATATCCTTTAAATTAAATTGTTCATGGATTTTATTAGGTGAAGGTCAACTAAAGCGAATAACCTTAAATGGTAATTCTATATTTATTTAAGGACAAATTAGCTTAAGAAAACATCACTATAGTTAATTTAATCATGTTTTTAAATTATTTCAACCTTATTTAACTGAAGATTTTAATCTTAAAGAAAGATCTTTCACAGTTAAAAGAACTAATTAGAAGTATTGTTCAGTTAATTTTGCTAAACTATCACTACCTTGTTTCAACTTATACAAAAATCTTTTTTATAAATCATAAAATATTAAAATAATTTCTTCAAACATAGGATCACTATAACTTCTTACAACGATCCTAGAGGATTAGCCTATTTGATTAGGGTTTTCTTATTGGATGAAGGATGATGGTTCATTTAAAAAAAAAGGTTTACATTTAAATACTTACCATTTTAGAACCACAAATAAAGAGGTATTAAAATTAAAGATAAGCCTAGAAAATATGTTTTTTTGTTTTTGATAGAGTTAATACATTTTTAAAATGTTATATTTATAAACAATCTAAAGGACCAAGAATATATGTATAAAAAGGACCAAGAAAATATTGGTTTGATTAGAGATCAAATATCACAGTTTATGCTTAAAGATATGCTTTACAAAATAGACTGCGAATGCTAGAAATTTAATTAATATTAAAATTGATCTGTTACCTTTCTATGCAATATTAAGATCAATACCAAATAAACTATTAGGAGTTATAGCAATGTTTGCGTCTTTATTAATATTATTAGTTTTACCTTTAACAGATTTATCTAGAGTTAGAGGTTCTACATTCAGACCAACTATGAAAATTGCCTTCTGGTTTTTAGTAGTAGATTTCTTAATATTAATGTGGATTGGATCACAACATCCTGAAGAGCCTTACGTAACTATAGGTCAATTAGCTACAGGATTCTATTTTGCCTGGTTCTTATTTTTAGTACCATTTATAGGTCTAGTAGAAAACACTCTATTCGATATAGCTACAGATAGAAATTAAAATACTTCAATAAATTTGTAGTAAATTAGCTAGCAACGTATCAAACCCCCCTCCCCCCCTAAACTATAACCTTTCATCATATGGAGGGAAACATTTTTTTAAATAAAGTTAGAATGTGTCACACTTCTACTCTAACTCCTGGGTTTAATGGTCCAGACAGTAGAGATATGGTGAGTGACTATGATTTTAATGAAATTTTAAGAGGTGATGGGAATCTAAGTTGCTTTTTAATTGACTTCTTACAAAAGAAAAAAAAGAAAAAAAGAAGTATTTTTATATTAAAAATTAAATTTAGAATAGAAATGGCTCTAAAAGATAGACCATTATTAGTCTACATTAGAAATACGACGTAGGTATTGGTAATATTTACCTTAAAAACACTGAAGGTATTATACCAGAAAAAGCTTAAAATAGATTAGCATGGGAAGTTTATTCTTCTTCTTCTTCTTCTTGTTTGGATTAACTATTAAAGATAATCAGTAAATTTTACAGCCTTTCTTTAAATAAAATACAACTAAACAATTAAATTATCTAGCTTGGAGATAAGCCTATTTTCTAGACTATCTATTAAATCTAGATAAGGTAAACTAGACCTAGTTGTTCAAGATAAAAATTTAAATTTAAACTATGAATAAAAAATAGAGTTAACTTTAATCAATAACCACATCACAAATTGGATTGTGACTCCCTAGTGGCTTAAAGGTTTTATTTGTTTTTTAATTTAACCCTTTTTTTTGATGAGTTGCTTTCTAAAACTTCTTCATCAACACTTTGAAATAGGCCTTACTTCTATACAAGCCCCAACCTGTTCAATAAATAAAACACTAGTCGAGGAAGTATCTAATTTCTTTAAAATTTAATTTCAATGATATGAAAACCTTAAAGATTTATAAAAACCTGTTCAATTAAATGATAAAAGTCTATCCTACCAAATGTGCTTTATTAGAATATCACATATAAATTATATCAATAAAATATTTATACCTTTCTTGGTAAACTTAACTTTCTTAAGTAAAACAAGTTAATAGTTTTAAAGATTGAAAAACACTTGCATTAATAAAAATTGAGTGGAAAACATTTAACCCTTGAAGGTAAAATTTAAAATTATTTGCGAGTCTTTTTTATAAATAATTCATGATTGGACTTAAATTAAAGATAAAGGTGTTCAAAATAAACTAGCAATTGAACAGTTAGATTTATATATTAAACAGCTTTTTTGCTTATACTTCTGTGGTTAAGGATAGCCGAACAAGAGGCAGTTTTGTAAAATTTAAAATCTTTCCTCTAGTAGGTCAATAAATTTAAAATTTAAAATTTAAAAAAAAATCCAGTTAATTTAATTATTATCCAATTAATATACAAGAAGTAGCAGACTTTTTCCAAGTTTCTAAAAACTATTAATGGAACGAGGAAAACAATAACCCCCTAGTAATTATTAATAATAAACTTAAATGTGTAGTTAAGTTAATCATTAACGAAGCAAATTTTCTTTGCTTTATTGCATAATAATATTGTATATATTTATAGGAAACTTTTTGTTTATATTTATAAGTTTCCAGCAAAATTTATTAAAATTAGTTTATACTTTATATTTAACAATCAGTATATACCCGATTATAATAATATAAGACATTTCTAATCTAGATTAGTTTTATTAAGCTAAAGTAGAAGGAATGCATCAAAGGTTTAGCAAATCTGCTGCTGATCTGATGCAGTATTTTTTTAATTTAAAATGAAGCAGCATTACAAGATGATGTTGTTTTTAACTAAATTAAAGCAGAGAGCTAGTTATATATTTAAATAGTCATTAATAAGATAAATATAAGTATTAGGAATTTACTTATTAATAAGACAATTGTATATAACAAAATAAAACCTAATAAACCGTGTGATTGCTTGGTTTTAAAATAACAGCAAGAATTAAATTAAGATAAGTCTTAGGATGCATAGTAATTGAGTTACAATTGCGTTTAAGTTTAGAACAAATTAATTTATTGCCAGATTAGGCCTTAATTTAAGGGTGTACAAAATTTTTTTAATTTATGGATCATGTCTGCTCTGGACTGCTCTGCTCTGGACTGCTCATGTTCAGTTTTACCCCCACCTTTATATCTGGCAAATTTTCCTTGTTTTTAGAAGTAAACAATAAAAAAAACAAAAACAAAAAATAAAAAGTAAATTAAATCTAAACCAGTAAATTAAGACAATAACAAAAAAATTATTTTATTTTATAGATGATGAATTTAGCTAAATTAACTCATTTAATTTCAACTATCTACAATGATGCTGCTCAACCATGGCAATTAGGTTTTCAAGATAGTGCTGCACCTGGATTTACAGGAATAGTTACATTACACAATACTATAGGTTTCTATTTAATAGTTATATCTTTAGCTGTATTTTGGGTATTATTTAGTATTGTATATTACTTTGATTCAAGTAAAAATGCTATAGCACATAAATATTTAACACATGGAACAGTATTAGAATTAGTTTGAACAATAACACCAGCTTTAATTTTAATAGCTATAGCTTTCCCTTCATTTAGATGTGCGCCGTGTGAGGCAGCTTTCGAAAGGGTTAAACCCCAAGCAAATCGGAGTTGATTCGTATGATTCAATTGCTTGCCACCAAGTAACGCCCTTTCAGATCCTAAAAAGACTGATTCGGGTATAGCTGTTACTGAATGCTCAATTAGTCCTTGACTGCCCTTGGTTTATATTTGAGTTAGTGGGGAGAATATGACTAGGATAACGAACTCGATTACATACAGACAGGATACTGAAGGCCCTGTAGTCTGAAGCAGAATATTGCAATCACTGTATTGCTGGGCTACTGATTTCTTAATTGCTTATGATGATAGTCTAAGCGTCATAGGTTCTTCGAAAGGAAATTGTCACCAATATATTGAAAAACAAAAACAAGTATGCGAGGGTCTAAGTTCTCATTCCAACGCAGAAAGCTTGCAACCACGGGATCGAACCGCCTCTACCTACGACAATGCATTCAGTTTTAAAGATATGAACCGCGGTGTATGCGGAGACAGAACCTTCGTAGTAGCTGGGATCCCAGTGAAGGGGGGTAGTCTGATGTGTTTCCGATCCGATCTTTTCATTCACTTAACAAATTAGACGCATTGGAGCCGTCTAAACGTAAAATGTTTCGGTTAAGGGTTGACTAGAGAGGGAACTAGGGAAATGTATAGATTATCGGGAACACTATAGAAATGTTATCAAGGTTCTAGCAAATCCATTTTTCTTAATTGCTTGCTATGAATACCCTTACCATCAAGGGTAAACCAGGTATTAGAACTCCTGGAGCAACACCTAAAACTCTCGACGGTATCAACCTCGACTGATTATACAAAACGGCTAGACAGATCGAGAACGGTACTTATATTTTTATTCAAGTTAGAATCCTTGAGATTACCAAAACTAATGGTAAGATAATAACTTTATAAAATATCAGCCCTAGATAGAAGATAGTACAAAAGGCTTTCTAAATTATATTGAGCAGCATCTGGGATCCAACCTTCGAGGACTCTAGCCATGGTTTCAGACCAAACAGATCGATCAATACCGCTCTCAAACAATTATTTCTTCACGGGGATAAATACTCATTAGTTATTAAGGGGACTTTACTAAATGCTTTGATCAAATTCCCCACGGGACCATTTTTGAGTCTATTTCTGATAAAATTCAATGTGAACACACGCTAAGACTCCTAAATAAAATGCTTACATGTGGTAACCTTTTTTTTTAATACAACCACAGGAGTTATTAGCCAAGTCAGCAAAGGAAGACCACAAGGTAACGTGGCTAGTCCTATCCTAGCTAATATAGTACTGGATAAACTAGACAAATTTCTCGGAAAGTATAAACTCAACTTCGAGTCTGGTGTAGCTATACATAAAAACAAGCAGTACATCTCTATTAGGAACAAAACCAGTTTTCTAAGGAGCAAGCTATTAAGTCGGAGGTAGGTAACCTCATAAGAACTGTCAGCTCTGTTGAGGACTGATACCCTAATTTAAAGAGGCTTATGTAAGTTAGATATGCTGATGATTTTATCATTCTAATTTTAGGTTCTCATGAAGACGCTGTCAAAATCAAAAGACACGTAAAAGATGTATTAATAAAGAAAACAGGTCTCGTTTTAAATGACGAGAAGACCATAGTCACTAGCACAACTAAAACATTAACGTTCCTGGGTGCCTCTTGTAAAAGATCTAAAACATCTAACAAACTTACAAGAACAGTAGCCGGGTATAAAAAGAAAACCTTTCCATGTTTTATAATCGATATTACTACAAAAAGTTTACTACAAAAATTTATTAAGAACGGTTTCGTCAAAGTGAACGGAAGTCCTACAGCTAGAAGGGATCTCGTTAATCTTGATCATAATAATATTATTGCCTTTTATAATAGTATAATTTATTTACGATCGAGTTTTATAGCTTTGCAAGTAATTATTATGTGCTTCATAGATGCATGTGAGATTTTAAAGCATCATGCGCGCTTACTCTAGCCTTAAAACACAAAATTAGAACTATGAGAGCTGTTTTTATAAAATTTGGTCCTTTGCTAGCTTCACTAATAAAGTTGGCGAAAATGTGGATTAATTATTGCTGGGAATTTGAGCTTCCAAAGTTACTATTTCCAACCTTTTTAACTCTAGCTTTATTTACGGTTCCAAGAATAGGCTGCTTTTTTTTGTTTTTTTGTTTTTTTTTGTATAAAGCACCAATTAAGATCTGTTAAAGAGGTGAGATACAAAATGAGATTAGGTCACACGCCTATGCGGGGTGCTATTAATATTTGCGGCCTTTTTGTCACTATCACCACAAGTGTCTGCATTCTGGAAAACTGCTCCACTGTGAATTGAAACTAATTTATAATTTCCGAGGCTAAACTATACAACATATTTCCGGATTATTCAGATAGAGAGCCGTATGATGGGAAACTATCACGTACGGTTCGGAGGGCAGTTCATAATTATGGCTGACCCTATTATTATATTTAATGGATAAACCTGATCTATACTATGATTTAGCTATAACAACTTTGACTAACTTCGTTACACCTATCAGTAAGATTGTATCTAGATCTACTGAAGTTTAAGTAGTACCTTTTGGTGTAACAGGATCAAGCAACAACATTAGACTTAATAAGCATTCACGGAATATAACAGTATTTGCCCCTAACAATATGGGCATATCACAATTAGTAGGCCATCTTTTAGGAGATGGTTCGTTACATTACTCGAGAACCTCTGTAACCACCGTACTTTGTATTTACTCAAACTATTAAGCGATTTGAATATATATGGCACGTTTATCTTACACTTAGTTCCTACTGTGGTAAAAAAAAAAAAAAAAAAAAGAAGTCCTATTCTTTAATTTGGTTTTACGAAAAGGCCTTTCAATCAAATAATGACTTGTAGTTACCCTGCTTTAACTACATTGCACAAATTATTTTATAAAGTTAGTGTTAAATATACAGGTGAAAATAGATATACAAAGGTTATTAATACAGATTTACTAAAATATTTAAATTCTATATATTTACCTTATTGAGATAGGAACTAGCTTATTGGAATAAGACCGGATTTTTTTAATTTAAAAAATAAGCTTTCACATTTAAGGCTTTAGGCTGCCATGCTACTTTACTGTTTTTGACTGTTTAGTACAATCCAATGACATGAAGGTAAAACTATGATTAAATTTGCTGCTAAGTCTATGCCCTTATTTCGATGGGTTCTATTGTTACTACGCACTGTATCCAAACAATGTTATCTAAGCTATAAATATATAGACAAAACTTCGTCCCCTTTAGCTAGAAGGCTAATTGAATAATTTCGCTATATGCTGGAAACTCTTAATGCTTCTAGGTACGTTTAATTAAAAATAAGTAAGCGTAAAAACCCTAGAGATAACGTTATATTAGCTAAATTTGCTAATAGCGTGACTACTAAACTATTCCGCGTCAGCTCTTATGAGGGAGCATACGAAGAAGGTGGGGTTTAAAATAGACAATCAGCAGGAAGCCAAATTGCATATCCGCAAAAGTAGGTTCCTCAGAGACTATACGCGAAACATCCTCCTAATCTCTCGTGCACACCACTGCACTGACCCCAGATAGGGATGATGATATAGTCCAACTTTTCTCTAACATTAGTAACTCTAAGTATAGAGAATTAAAGGAAGTAATTTCACCAACATTAACAATTAAAGTAGTAGGTTTTTTTAAAAATGGCCTCAAATCATATATATTAAATAAAAAAAAAGACACCTGGAGTGATACAAAATTTCTAGGTAAAAACAACACAATAAAACACACTTTTTATAGTAATAATTTAAAAAAAATAAAATTTTATCAAGGTTTTATACAAAATAATTTAGATAGTAAATTCTTTCACACTCAGTGTAGATCAATAAATCGTGTAGGACCACATAATTTAGATGTAATTTCAGTCATTATTGGGTTAATTTTAGGAGATGGTTATCTACATAATAGAACTGGAGAAGGGATAAGACTTTGTGTAAGACAAAGCATAATACACAAAGACTACTTATTTAGTTTGTATGAATTTTTTAATAATAATGGTTATTGTAGCAATAATCCACCTAGAAAATATACAAGAAAAATAAATGGAATAGAAAAAACTTATTATGGATTTGAGTTTAATACTTACACATTTAGAAGTTTTATCTGGTTACATGATTTGTTTTATAAAAAAGGTAAAAAAGTAATAGGAAATAACATTGAAAAATATTTTACGTCTCTTACTTTAGCTATTTGGATAAGCGATGACGGAACCTTTGTAAAAAGCAGTGGAGGTGTAAGAATTGCTTGTAATAGTTTTAGTTTAATAGAGGTAGGATATCTAAAAACTATTTTAACTAATAAATTTGATTTAGATTGTACTATCCAAAAAATACAAATAAAAAATCAGTATTCTATTTATATAAAAAAAAATTCTATTGATAAATTAGAAAAACTTATTTTACCTTACTTACATGTATCTATGCATTATAAATTAGGATTACAACCTTAAATTAAAACCTAAAAATAAATATCTTAATACTATTTTTAATTTATAAGTTTTATAGCTATAATTTTTATTGAAAAGTGTTAAATTGAAAGTTCTTTTTACTCGCTTACTCTTTTTATTAGAGTATTTTACTAATAATTAAAAAAGAAAGCACATATATATGATAGTCGTGAGATGATATTAAATTTTTCATCTCTAAGAATTTGACAAATTTCTTTAAGGAATACAAAAATAGTTTAAATTTAATAATAAATTATTATAAAGTATGATTAGATTCCTTTGGCGACACTAGTGAAAACAGTTAAAATACTATTATTAAATTAATACCGTTTAATAGTACAAGACTGTCAGTAATTGAGTTGTGTTTGTTATATCAATTATTGCAACAGACTGGGTCACTGGTGGGTGATATAAAAATTTTATATTGCTTAATGTACAGTCGATAAGATTTAATTATCTTGCATCAATGGTATTGGTGTGCGCCCTTTAATTATTACTATTGTTGTAGCTGAGCTACTTACCGTGTGGTTAAAGGTAATAAAGGAACAGGCTTATCTGATGCTGAAAAGCTAGGAGAGTGTAGCATGCCTGTAAAGATGGTTTGAGCGTGTAATTTTCAACGCAAGAATACCCATCGACCTAAATCTGTCATGATTTTTTTATGTAAATTTTATCGAGCTAACACTGCTCTAGCAACTATTGAAAATTTTATTTGCTATCTAGTTATATACATTAAAGACCAGTTAAAATATATAACCACAACTAGAGATTCACTACAACCGGTAGGACAGAATTTAAAATCTAAAACAGATTACTACAGTAGGAATAAGAACTGGGGATTTCCTAAGGGTGGTAACACCTATCTGTGGGCCAGAACCACTGAATGCAATGGAAGCTTACATCCATTACATGGAAACGGAGTCTTCGTATTATGAGAAAACCGCTCAAAAGGGAGACAGTCTTCTAACAGATTCATAAATCTTTCCGGTAGATTCTACTCGAGAGATGTAAGGAAACTAACAAAGCCCGAAATAAAACGGGAACTAAGCTTACAAATAGAATGCTCATATGAACAACTGTTTGATATAAACATATATAAATCCGCTTATCAAAAACTAAATTCCAACCCGGGTAACATGACCAAGGGAACTGATAATGAAACATTAGATGAAATCTCACTAGGCTGGGCTCAAGATGTAATTAACCAAATGAAGGATAGAAAATTCCAATTTAAACCTTATTTGAAAATATTCAACCCAAAAAAGAATGGTAAACTTAGACCTCTTGGAATACCCAGTCCTAAGGATAAAATTATACAACAAGCCATTAAAATGATATTAGAATCCGTATATGAACCTCTCTTCCTCAATACATCTCATGGATTTAGACCTAACCGCTCAACAACTACAGCAGTCTTTGAAGTAAGAAAATGAAATGGAATTACCTGAATGATTGAAGGAGATATTAAAGGATACTTTGACAATATCGACCATCATAAACTAGCCTCACTTCTACAAAAAAGAATAAAAGATCCAAATCTTATAGACTTATATTGAAAATTAGTAAATGCTGGTTACGTAAACGATGGTAATTTTACAAGAAGTAATATAGGTGTTCCTCAAGGAGGAGTTCTCTCTCCTCTTCTATCCAATGTTTATCTCCACGAGTTCGATATATTTATGAATTCTTTAATAGAAAAACACTCAAACTGAGACAGAAGAGTATCAAAACCAAATCCCAAATACTTGAAACTACGCAAAAACATATCACATCTAGAAGAAAAAGAGAATCTAGATAAAGCAACTAAAGAAGTTTTGCTAGACTTAAAAACAAAACTGAGAAAAACTCCCAGTGTTATAAAAGATGATAGTACTGCTACTAGAGTTTACTACAACAGATATGCAGACGACTGAGTTGTGGGAATCAGTGGCTCACTCAATTTCGCAAAAAGTATTAAAGAGAAAATAAAAGAATTCCTAAATAAAAATCTAAAACTAGTACTAAGCGAAGAGAAAACCAAGATCTCCCACTTAGAATCCGAAAAAGTAAAATATTTAGGTTTTTTGATATCAAAAAGAAAACGTAGATACACAGAATCCCAAAAATCTACTGTAAATAACGTTCTAAAAAGACCTTCATACGCATCCTTAATTATAGAAGCACCAATAGATACTCTTGTAAAAAAATTAGTCGAACAAGGATATGCCTGAGAAGGAGATATACCAAAACCAAAAGCCGTTACTAAATGGATCTTCATGAAACCTGAAGACATCATATTAAGATTTAATGCTGTCATAAGGGGAATACTAGGCTACTACTCTGCAGTAGAAAATAGAAATCAAATGTCGTATATTACCTGGATACTCAAATTCTCAGCAGTCTTCACACTTGCTAGAAAACTTAACCTTAGTCCTAAACAAGTATGACAAAAATATGGTAACCCTATCACTATAAACTATACTAGCAAAGAAAAAAAGAAATCAATAAAATTATACAACCCGGACACGTTAAGTAGAGACAGAACTTTAAAAGTAGAAAACTACTATAACTTTGACCCTTTTTTCATAAAATTATACGCTGTGAAATCTAATCATATATGAGACGAAGACTGTATTATCTGTGAAAATAACACTAATGTTGAAATACACCACGTAAAACATATCAGAAAAGGATAAACTAAAGGATTTACGCAAATTATGAAACAATTTAACAGAAAACAAATACCCGTTTGCCGAGCGTGCCATATAATAATTATATGTCACTCAGGTAAATCTGATGGAATAGCACTTAATAAACTAAAAAAGACTAAACCTAAAATACCTGAAATTATTATTTAGAGCCTTTGTTTAGAGGATGGAGAGCCGTATGCAGGGAAACTTGCACGTACGGTTCGGAGGGAGGCTATTCGTTGCCAGTTTATTATCCATCAAATAATGAATCACGGTGCGGGTAGTCGACCCTACCTTATGAATATTCTGACTTCATTACAGAAACTGGTGAATCTATAGATTTTGATGTGCGCGGCGAGAGGCCGACCTGTCACGGAATTATTTCCACTTATTATCACTACATAAGTACAACAACTCACTTAGCTAACGGGGAAAGCTCGTTGGTGAACATAGCATGTGAGATGAAAGCGGAGGGATTATTAAACCAGTTAAAATATGACCCTCTGCAAGTTGTTTCTCCTATGGCTAAAGCTATACTGCTTGAACCAAATCATCTAGAGATCCCTATCGATGGATATTGGCATAACTGGGATGGGCCAATTAAGCTGTCATCACCTTTGAATCAAAGAGGTAATGAAGTGATCACGCTTACTCATGCCGTAAGAAATGGTGCTAACGATGAAAGTTTGGTGCCTAAGGGAGATATTTGAACAGGTTGTGTAACCGTTGGATTGCCTAAAGGTCTCCAGACCCAAGGTAACGGAGTACTAATAGTACCTGCCTCGCAATTTGCGAGATTCGCAGATAGTAACTTATCTAGAAAGGGAAGTAGTACAGTTGATAATCTGTCTAAATTTAGTAATTATAGTACCGGAGGTACTACGCAAACAAGCAATATAATGAAAAAATTAGACAACTTAAGAACCCAAGCTAAAACTGCTACTGTCATTGACAGAAAGCTAATTTCTTTACTAAGTAATCCTGAATTACTTGTAATCGCGTATAACAACATAAAAAGTAAACCAGGTAATATGACTCCGGAAATAGTTCCGGAAACTTTAGATGGCATGAGCAGTGAATGGTTTATAAAGACAGCGGAACAAACACAGAGCGGTCAATTTAATTTCCAACCGAGCAGAAGAATCGCAATTCCAAAAGCTTCAGGAGGAACTAAACCACTTTCAATTGGATCACCCAGAGATAAAATAGTTCAAGAAGCATTAAGACTTATTCTTGAAGCAATATTTGAACCTACCTTCTCTGATCATTCCCATGGTTTTAGACCTGCAAGAAGCTGCCATACTGCACTCAAAGAATTTTATACCAATTTCAGAAGCTCTCAATGGCTTATAGAAGGAGATATATCTAAGTGCTTCGATTCCATCGAACACCGGAAACTGATGAATCTTATTGAAAGTAGAATTACCGACAGAAGATTTACCCAGTATATAAACAAGGCATTGAATGCTGGATACTTTGAATTCAGAGTATACGAACATAACATAGCCGGTACTCCTCAAGGGTCTATTATTAGCCCGCTATTAGCTAACATTTTCTTACATCAACTAGATGCATTCGTAGACTCACTTAAATTAGAGTTTGATAAAGGGGTAAAACCCAGAAGAAATCCAATTGCAAGAAGGTACGAATGGAAAATAGCGAAAGCCAAGAAACTAGGAGATCTGAGATTAGTTAGGGATCTAGCAATTGAAGCGAAAAAATACTCTTTTGTTGACTTCAATGATACAGAATATAGAAGGTTGATGTATACTAGATATGCAGACGACTGGATCATAGGTATCAGAGGTACTCACTCGGACGCGTTGATGATCCTTGATAAAGTATCTGAATTCTGTTCTAATATTGGGCTAAAGGTTAGTCCAGATAAAACGAAGATAACCAACCTGAGAACCTCAAAAGGGTTATTCTTAGGTGTGGAATTATCTAGAAGTAATCATACCAAATTTTCTAGAGTAGTAATTAGCTCCTCTACAAAAAGACTACCTTTAAATCTTAGATTAACAGCTCCAATACCTAGAATTATCAAGAAACTGACAGATACAGGATTTATCGACAACGGTAAACCTGCTCCTAGATTTTTATGGTTACATAATAGCCATGACCAAATCATTCATCTATACAACGCCGTTTTTAGAGGATACCTTAACTATTATTCCTTTGTGCACAACTACTCTAGACTAGTATCCTTATTAAATCACACTTTAAAACAGTCAGCGGCAAAACTACTGGCTGCAAAATTTAAATTAGGTACTAGAGCAAAAGTTTTTGAAAAATATGGTAACCTTCTGACCTCACCAAATAAGATCTCATTTATCAATCCTAGTTACAAAGGAAATCATATGAACTTTAAAACAGGCACAAATAAACCACAAACCTTGGAAAATATTAAGGCTCTATCTGTGGGTAGCAAATCTTTGGCAAACTTACTAAATAAAGTTTGTTTAGTTTGTGGATCTAACTATAAAGTAGAAATGCACCATGTTAGAAAAATGAGTGATCTTAACCCTAAAGTTAGTCATATTGACAAACTAATGGTTAAAGCAAAAAAAAAACAAGTCCCACTTTGCAGAAAATGTCATATGAAGAAACACAATAGCAATTAATTAAGTAGTATTATTGATGGAGAGCCGTACGATGCGAAAGTATCACGTACGGTTCGGGAAAGGGTATGTACTCTGGGACTTCACTTGAATAAAGGAATATGTATCTAGTTCACTCTTACATGCTGCCTGCTGATCGTTATGGGAAATCGATCCCGTGGGCCCAACTATCAAACTCCGGGGACACCCTAAAGATCATAGTACCAAGCCATAATGGAAACGTTATGTGTGGCCAGAATAATTACCTGGGTACGGTAACAAGCTATGATATGAACGAAAGTGAAATGGGTTATCGCGGATCTAAATCCAGCGCTATTGCACTGGTAAAAGAGCAACGAGTGGACGGTAGTTACAGTTTTCTAGTAGAACTGTTAAGGTGCACTCTAATGGCCCCTGTAAGGGGGTATCAAACTGAAATCCTTTCTAACAAAATTAATGTATCTGAAAATGTAGTTGTTACAAAAAGACCAAAGTTAAATAAACTAGATCCTTGGTTTATGACCGGATTTGTTGACGAACCATTTACTTCAATTAGTTGTTCTAATAAATTAGTTGTATGAGGTACTAATATGTCGTCAGGAGTAGGGATGGGTCTAATAACAAGACAGATTGCTAAGATGTATAAATTTAATAATTATCAATATTCTGTTGTAATAGGGTTATTATTATCAGATGCTTGGATTATTTATAATAAAAGATCGGTTAACCCTCGAATAGGTTTTAAACAAAAAACAAAAAACAAACAAAAAAAAATCTTTTGCAAAATTTGAATATCTTTTTTCAGTTTTTACCATATTATCACCTTTTTGTAATAGTGTACCTGCTCTAGTTACGAATATAAGGAATAATAAAAAAAATATAGCCTTAAATTTTTGTACTCGATCTCTACCTTGCATTAAAGATATTCATTTACTATTTTATGAAGATAATAAAAAGAAAATACCTCAGGATATTTACAATTTATTAGATCCTATAGCATTAACTCATTGGATATGTGGTGATGGTTCGGTTTCAAAAAAAGGTTTATTACTATGTACAGATTCTTATTCAATAGAAGATGTAGTAAGATTAGTGAATGTATTAATAATACGTTATAATCTAATCTGTACAATTCGACTACATAGAGAAAATCAATATAGAATATACATTTCTGAAAGATCTTTAAATTCTTTAAAAAAATTAGTTTTACCATATATGGTTAATTCTATGAAATATAAAATTTGTCACTAAACTCGGAATTATTTATTAAAATATAATCCAATTTAAGTTGTGCTTAGCTCTACATCCATACAAAAGGGTTGTTTTAGTATTGAATTATATAAAGATTCTAAAGCTAAATTTAAGTATACTCCTAGATTAGTTTTTAGAATTAACTTACATGTTAAAGATTTACCAATTCTTCTAAGTTTTAAGAATACATTTGGAGTGGGAACTGTTAGTACAAAAGGAAAAGTAACTAGTTATACAGTTAAAACATTTAAAGATCTTGCGGTTATTGTTAACCATTTTAAACTATATTCTCTTGTTTCCAGCAAATATCTTGTATTTGGTATCAATATTGGTTACAAGCTTATAATATTTTGATTTTGGCAACAAAAGAACATTTTAATTATCAAGGTATGACAAAATTGCTTGCCTGCTACATTAAAAAATTTAACTAATTTCGGATTATCTGATAGTTTGAAAGAAGCTTTACCTGATTTTAATATTTCTTTAATTGATACTATGTCTTACAATTTTAAGGGTATTTCTCATGGAATGTGGGTAGCAGGATTTGCAAGTGGAGATGGATCTTTTTTTACTAAGTTGACACAGTATAAAGATACATTTCATACAGGTTGTGTTTTTAAAATAACTCTTCATCTTAAAGATACTGCCTTATTAGAAGGTTTATACGATTATCTTTCAAAATACTTTCCAAATATTTCTTTCAACAAATATAATTCAAGAACAAATAAAGGTATTTTTTTTTAAAACAAACTGTAAGTTTAAATATTTCAAATATTAAAGATATAGGTAATATTGTAATTCCTTTTTTTGATTTATATCCAGTCTTAGGAATAAAGAAAATGGATTATAATGATTTTAAAAATATTTATAATATTATTTTATCAAAAGGTCATTTAAGTTATGAGGGTTTGGCCCAAATTCAACAAATTAGGAATAATATGAATGATAAACGAACAGTATTTTAACTTTGGGTTTTAACAGATAAATTTTGTTTGATAAATTCAGTTAGCCATGGAATCAGATTTAGAATTAGGACAATTTAGACTATTAGATGTAGATAATAAATTAATTATACCAGTGGATTGCCACATTAGATTAATTGTTACTGGTAAGACATCTTGCCCCTATTAAGTTTATGTTAATATAAACAAAAATTTGATTTTTTTATTTTTTAAATTTAATTTGAATCTCGCTATTTGCTGGAAACCTCTAATGTTTAACTTACCTATATTTAAATAGGTGAAAATAATTAAAATGTTACAATGAGCAATCAGCAGGAAACCAATTAGTGATAGTATTAGTATAATAATTACTATTCCTATAGTAGGATCCTCAGAGACTACACGCGAGAAATTTGTTAAAAATTTAAGATATAGTCCAAGTATAAAAATTTGATTAAACTTTCAACGGAGATAGTAAAATTTTTTTTTATAAATATTATTTGTACTACTCTATTTTTAGTAAATAAACAAAACTATTATTTCATTTCCTGCCACTAGAAGAAATAAATTATAAAGAAAGGAAAAATTATACTAAAATAGTAAACAAGTGTGATAATAAAGTTTACAATATAAATATAGTTATTTACGGTTCAAACTTAGGTTCTACTGTAAATTTTAATAGATTTTCAAAAAATTGACAAAAATTAATATTTTACCTTCCGATCTATATTCTATAATAGTTGGTAAACCCTCAGGGTTAGAAAAAAATAATAGTACATTTAATACTAGATTTAAATTTAAACAATCTATTGATCATTATTATTATGTAATTTATTCTTTCTTAAAACTTTTTCATTATTGCTCAAATATTCCTTATTTAGGTAAATCTATTAGAAAAGGAAAAATTTGTTATTTCTTAGAATTTAGTACAAGCCTTGTTTAAATGAATTATACTTATTATTTGAGACCCATTAAAAATAAGGTATAAATAATACCTCAGAATATTTCTGATTTATTAACTCCTATATCTATAGCCCTTTGAATTAAGGAAGATGGAGCTAATTTAAATAAAGGTTTAGTTTTATGTACAGATAGCTACACTTTTTTTTTATTACAAGAGGTGGTAACATTAGTAAATGTATTAAAAATAAAATATGATATTAATTGTACAATTCAAGGAATTAAAAATAATAGAGCTAGAATATATATTTTAGGTGAAAGTATGCTTAAGTTAAGAACTTTAATTAAACCTTATATTTTTTATCCGATGCTTTGCTTTGTTTTTTTTAAGCTAAACATTAATTAAATTTTTATATTTGGCTGATGTAATTCACAGCTTTGCTGTACCTTCTTTAGGTTTAAAATTAGATGCTTGCCCTGGTAGATTAAATCAACTATCTTTCTTAGCTGAAAGAACTGGTACATTCTACGGTCTTATGGCCTAAACTATAGTGAACCTATAGTTATAAACTATAAAATTGCGGGAACGCCCTAAAGCAATCATAACCAAGTAGGAGTAGTAATATATTTTATGGCGCAGGTAATGACTCGCGGTATGGTAAAATCATGATTGATAATTCAATGGGTAATCCGCAGCCAAGCACCAAGTATTTTATTATTATTGGGTGTGCAGTTCATCGACTAGACGGTAGTTGGTATTATTTTTATTACTATTATAATGCTTAAGGTATAGTCAAACCCCACCTGAAAGGGTGCAGGAAAGTATAATTTAATATATTTTCTGTTTATTAGATATACATAATAATTAGTGTGTTTAGGGAAAAATTTTTACGATAGTTTGCTAAACTTTTATTTTAATGTAAATAATTTAAGTTATTTTTAATTAATTGTATTATAAATTATTATTATAACATTTTTAATCTTAAAGTTGCTTATTTTAGTATTTTATTGCATAGTGAAATTAATCAAAGTATTCTTAATAATTATCTTTTATTTGAGAAGCGTATAAGTTTAATGGCTTGTGCCCCTATTAGTAAAACTTTTAGTATAATTACTACTAGAGCTTTTAGTACAACTGCTACTAGACAAGCTGGAGATTTCAATTCTGAGTTCTTAGCGTTAGAACATATTAATAGTGGAAAACCTACAACTGCTTCTGTAATTAATAAAATATTATTAAATCAGGATATCACTATTACTGATTCTAAATTAAAAGAATTATTAAAAGTTGAAGGTGTTGAACTAAATTTAAAGACATCTAGTTTGCCTTTGGCACAGGAAGATTATAAACTTTTGTATGAATTAACAGGTAATTCTAATTATAAAGGGCATTTCGGTGTATATATGTTTATCCATAAGATTACAGGTACAAAATATGTAGGTTCTTCTAACTTGTTAAGACGTAGAATGAATTATTACTTTAAAGGGGATTTTCCTTTAATGGGAAAATTTGGACCTTTACTTGCTCAAGAAGGATTAGGTGCTTTTAAATTAATTATATTTAAGTTAGATAAAAATAAATTTAATTTTAAGGATGCTTTAATTTTAGAGCAATATCATTTATTAAATAAAGAATTTGATCTAAATACATTAAGAGTTGTTAATGCAGGGTCTTCAAAAGGTGAAAGTGTGTATGTTTACGATTTAACTTGTAGTACTATTTATTATCATGCTAGCTCAAAAATTGAGTTAAAAAGAGTATTAAAAGTTCAACCAGAAACATGTAAAAAATATTTAGATTCAAACCTTCCTTATCTTAATAGATTTTTATTGTTAAGTGGCTTAATTCCTACAGCAGTTAAAAGTAATATGTCCACTCAAGAGTTACTTGATATAATGCAAAAAGAAAGACAAATTACGTATACATTAGGTACTCGTAGAAATATTCCAGTGATCTTAGAAATTAAAGATGGAAATAAATTTGTTGATTCTTGAGGTCAAACTCTTAAATTTGATTCTCTAACTGCATGTATTAACTATCTAAAAGACTTAGGGTTAATTATAAAAAGAGATACTCTTTCTAAATATATAAAAATTGAAAAAGAGTTCTATCATTTTTTATGTAAATATTATGAGAACTATAAACCAAATAACTTTGAAGAAGTAGGATTAATTATTGATGAATACAAAAAAATTATGAAAAGAAGATTTAGTTGTTATTCCAAAGGTTACAAAAATAAACCTATATTAGTAAAAGGTCCTGATTTTGAAAAAGAGTTTGAAACTATTACAGATACAATCAAATATTTTGAGTCAATTAATATTAAATTAGATAGAAAATATTTATCTATTCAATTAAAAAACGGTAAACCATATAAAGGATATTATTTCCATTATTTATAATTATCGTAGCGCAAGCGTTATTAGATATATAGGGGGTAGCGCAAGCTATAGCTCCATTTTTACATTAAAAATCGTAAAGAAAATTTGCAATGTTCAGAAATTTGCTTGCGACTAGGTAGCGTTTTTGATTATGAAAGTGATATTTTTCTATTACTACTACTTTCTACTAGCGAACTCATAGTAATATACGACGTTATATTGTTAGAGCTGAGTTTAAAATGCACAACTTTATTATCCCACGTAATAAAAGGAGTGATAGCTAGGCTTTTTATAGAATATATTAGAAATATCTATAAATTAATTAATATGAAGATTAAACTGATTGAAGGCCCTTTAACGCGTTTCTGGTATTACGGTGGTTTACTAAAAAATCTTTTAAAAAGATTGCAAATTCTGAATATATTCGAGCAATGGTATATATTTTGTAGTAGAAAAACATTAAAAATTTGCAGGGTTACAGGAATAATGAGCTTATTAATTACGTCGATCATAAACAGTAAACTAGGAAACCCCGGATACCTTAATACTAAAATAGTAAGGTGCTTAGGATATATTAAAATTTTAATATACTCTGTAAAGAGGTTAATACAAAGTAACTTGTATTTTAACACCTGGCGGGGGCAGGATGACCACCAAGCGGGTACTTTTAGACCGAATACCTTGCAAAATTGGTCTGCTTACACAATCAGCAACTTTACTTACCGAATGAAACTCCTTATAAAATTTAACCATTTTATTAGCGGAACTCGAGGTTTTAAAACTAGTTCTTCTTTACCTAAAGGTAATAAAAACCCATGTTTAATTAAGCCATCATCTCATTCCTTTACAGATAAAAAATTAACTTCTGCAATTTTAGCTCAATTAAAGAAAGGTCTATGACTAACTCCAGAGTTAAAAAGAAGATTAAATTTATTTATAGAGAAAAGTCAGTATTCTCTTGCTGAATCCTCTAAGAAAACGGGTATGAAATCTTCACAAACCAGAAGGTTATTTGAGTTATTCATTCACAGTTTATTATTTCAAGTACAGGCTATAGAATTATTATCTAAAAATCCAGAAAGTAAAACACCAGGAATAGATGCAAAAATTCTAAGTAATACATTTAATAGCAAATTTGAACTTCTTAAACTCTTAAAGCAATTCAGATCCAATAAGATTATGCCTTTGAAAAGAATACTAATTCCTAAGAATAATAATTTAAATGAAAAAAGACCTTTATTTATTCCTTCTATTTTAGATAGAGCCACTCAAGCATTATTTTTATTAGTTCTAGATCCTATAATAGAACCTCATTCAGATCTATTTAGTTTTGGCTTTAGAAAAGGTAGAAGTAATGTGATGGCTTTAGCCACACTACAAAAAGCTCTACAAAGTAAGGGAGATAGCATTAACCGTACAGTAGATACACAATATATTTGAAATGCGAATATAAGAAAATGTTTTGATATAATAAATCATAATTGATTATTAACGAACGTACCGATTCCATCGAAATATTTATTTATTCTAAATGGTTGGTTAAAAGCAGGTTTTATAGGTTTTAATGAGACTAATGTTTATCCTAGCACAGAAGGATTTCCTCAAGGAGGAATTATTAGTCCTTTACTTATTAATTTCACTCTTAATGGCTTGGAAAATATTCTTGAAGAAGCAAAACTAGAATTTAAAAATTCTACTAAACATGCATATCTAAATTACAGGGAAATAGATGGATTCAGTCTGTATGTTAAATCTGTATCCAGAACTTTTAAAGATCGAAAATTTAAAAATCGGTCAATAGCCTGTAGAATTGTTAGATTTGCGGATGATTTGATAATTATCTCAGATTCGGCTAGACTTCTTAAATTAATAAAATCAAAAATTGAAAAATTTGTAGAAATTAGAGGACTAGAAATACATCCGGATAAGAGCAAAGTTATTAAATTTGGTGTAAATACACCTTTCAACTTTTTAGGTTATACATTCAACTATCTTATAAGAACTAATCATATCAGAATTAAATTCTTACATCATAGAAAACATGAATGAAGACTTAAAGGTAGAGCTAGACTATTTACATATCCATCTGCAGAAAAATTTAAATCTTTCAAATACGCTTTAATAGATTTATTTAGAAATAATCTTAATACTACAGCCTTTGAATTAATAGCTGCACTTAATCCTAAGGTCACAGGATGGGTTAATTATTTTTCTTTTTCTAATTCTGCAGGAACTTTATCTTCACTTAAGAAATTTATTTACAATAGAATCAAAGTATGAATGCTGAAAAAACATCCTAAATCCTCTATTATCTGATTGAATAATCAATACATGATGCTGGATTTAATCAAACAGCAACACAAACTTGACTCGCCGACTTACGATGCTTTACAAATTAAAATTCTTAAACATGAAAGTGCAAAAACTAACAAATGGAATTTTTATGGCTTATCTTTTATAGACTCTAAAAAAATTACTTATAATATTCCTAAGTTAAATATACTTAATTGGCCTACGAATATTAAGAAAATAGTAGTATTGACAGTATTCGCTCCTGCAAGAGAACTATTGAAGACTAGTGTGTATGACAACAAAGATCAATGACTTAAAGAATCCTTAAAACTGGCCGCAATACAGACTAATAAAAAGTATTCACTGTTTGATAATTTATGAAAAAGGGACGGTGGCCTATGTTATTTATGTCATAATTTATTTAATATAGATGAAGACCAAAGTAAAATAGTGGTACATCATAAAGAAGATTGAATATTCAGAAAAAATAACAAAATAGATAACTTAGCTCTCTGTCATGAAAACTGCCTTGTAGATTGGCACAATTCTAATTCTAAATTAACTTCGGAGTTAAAATCTGATCTGAAAAGTATTACACCAACAATTAAATTCAGCAAAAATAGAAGAGAACTTAAAACTCCCAAAACAAAATAATTAAGTGTTGTGAAAACTAACCGTTAATATTAAACAAGGATATATTAAATTTGTATAATAATGTCTCTGAACTTATTTAAATAAATTTATAATACGTGGAGTAGAGCTCAATGCATCGAGAGGTGCACGTTGAGATCATATGGGGGTTTTGTAGGAGACTACAATTTCTATCCAAGCGGTATCTGGCATGGTTTCATGCCAATCGTAGTTGAGGCAGTATCTTCACCTGATTTCTTAGTTTGGGTTGACTCAGCTTCTCAATAAATTAAATAATTATTTTTAAATTTTTTTATATTTGGACCAAAAGCCTTGTATCTTATTAAATATAATTTAATTGTCTCAAATTTACTCTAGTTATAAATTAACAAAAATGCTACAGCTGTTGACTTTAGCTATTAAAATTTAAGCCTGCCAATAGTAAAAATACTAAATATAGTATATGCAGAATATAATTTTATTTTTTTAACTTGAATTAGCTTGTATACAATATTTATTATTGGACCAAGGCAACATATATGATATGAATATATGATAATAATGGTAACTAAACCCCCTATCTAAAACAAATCTAAACTTAAATGAACTGAACTTAACTGATTTGAACTGAACTTTTGCTTTATTAACTATTATAAATTTGTCATGAAAATTGAATTAAACTTTAATTAAAGCAAATAAAGAACCTGATTGGCTTTCCTTAATCACCAATTAATTTTAATATAAGTATAAAAATATAAATAAGATAAATTAAAATAATAAAAAAGTAAATAAAATTAGTAAAATAAATTAAATAATTAAGCATACAAATAAATTAAAATAAATTATTAAAATTAGATTAAAAAATTGTTAAATTAATAACAAATTAAAACTTAAATATTTTAACATAAACTAATTAAATAAACTAAAATAGGTTAAACTAATTATTTGTATTTAAAACATAAAGAATAAAAATTATTTTTAATAAATTAAGTATATTTCATGAAAACTCTATTTTGTATAAAGAATCTTTTTATGTAACATAATTCCATATCTATTAAAGCAATTAGTTTTATTTTATTTGGATATATTTATACTAGCTAACACTACTTGATGCTTAAACAAATTTTGTATGTTATCCTCTTAAATTAAGAAATTAATAAATTAAATAAATTAAATTAACTCTATATCTCCTTAAGGATGTATTATTAAATATTAATAAATTCCATTTAAATTTTATGATAAATTATCAATATAAATTTGTTATTTCTGGTGTTAATTATAAATGTATTTTAATTTTACTTGTTTTATCTATTGAGATTAGTTCATGCAAGGGAAACTGGCTAATGGAAAAAGAGTTTTTTATAATTAAATTTAGTTTATTTAGTTACTATTTATTTTAACTGTACTGTTCGATATTTCTATTATTTTATGTGTTCTTTAATTGTTTAATTTTTATTTTGGCATTGTTTTATTTTTG
>Ga0153949_1000026_pt1 | contig 65889 bp, 59 predicted proteins | sample TSNJ033MetaG_FD_104705 | JGI IMG/M metagenome (GOLD analysis project Ga0153949, IMG submission 104705) | Attine ant fungus gardens microbial communities from New Jersey, USA - TSNJ033 MetaG | ecosystem: Host-associated > Fungi > Mycelium > Unclassified | place: USA: New Jersey, Wharton State... | reverse complement strand
TGATTTGCTCCGACAGGATTTTTAATCAAGACAATAGTAGCGGATTTATCTCCAATAGTAAAGGTTTCTTGACGGCCAAAGACGGCTTTAGATTGTTCGAAACCTGCCTTGATAGTTTCCGCAGGCACACCGTAAAATTCAGCAACAGAAACCGCAGCAAGGGCATTGTAGATATTGTAGAGTCCACCCACATTGATTTTATAAGAATGATTATCAATGACAAACTGAGAAGAAGTGTTGGTAATTTCTGTGAGTTCAGAGACACGATAATCCAGCTCAGGGCGTTTGAAACCGCAGTTTTGGCAGATATAATCGCCAAGGTTGGCATAAGTATTGAGCTTATAATCTAAGATGTGGTGGCATTCTGGACAAACAACCCCTTCAGTATTGTAATGCGCACGTTCAGGCGCATGACTTTCATGATCAAAACCATAATACTTGACGGGATTCACCAAAGTCCGTGAATGGAAGAGCGGGCTATCGCCATTAAGGAGAACCGTGGCTTCAGGTGCATTCGCTGCACCCTTGACGATAAAGTCATAGGTTGTATAAATCTCGCCGTAACGGTCCATTTGGTCGCGGAAAATATTTGTGAAAACAAAGAGTGAAGGCTTGATGTATTCGGTGATTTTTGGCAGTGATGCTTCATCAATCTCCAGAACAGCAAAACCTTTCTTTCCTTTTTTAACCTTAGGTGCTGTCAAGAAAGTCGCAGTAATTCCGGTAATCATATTGGCACCAGAAGTATTTGTGACAACTTTTCCAAAAGCTTTTTCGAGTATACCGACAGTGAGAGCTGTGGTCAAGGTTTTACCATTGGTCCCTGTCACAACGATAATTTCATAATCTTTTGTTAATGTAGCTAAAATTTCAGGATCAAATTTTAAAGCAATCTTACCAGGCAGCGTACTTCCACGCTTAAAGATTTTTTCTAAAACCAAGCGTGAACTCTTTCCTGCTAAAGTTGCGAATGAAGTTTTCATAGTCATAAGAGATATTATACCATAGATTGCAGTGTGGAGGAGGATAAACTTCTCGTTGGAAAAGATATTTTTGGGCTGTTAAATAAGAGAATAAGAAGTTGTGATACCTGTTCAAAACTCCGCAGAGTTTTCGTTTTTGTGAGGCCAGCTCACGGCAAAATTACTATAAGTATCTCCTCTCAAAGCTACCATCTATAAACCTCTACCTTGTTATGATATTAGTTATTCTTTTTAACCACCTTACAGTATAGTTATGACACAAAAAAAGCTCCTGGACATTGCCAAGAGCGGGGTGTAGGAGTTTTGAGAGTTCCTATTCATAGTATAATATAAAAAGCCCAAAATTGAAAGGCCGAAGTTTTGTGAACGTGAAATGAAAAGCAAGGAAGCTTCAAAATATGCTAAAATAAAGACATGAAAAATGCGACTGAAATCCTAGAAAAGATGAATCTTAATCAAAAGGTGAATTATGACCGGGTTTATCAAAAAATGCGCGAAAGCTGGGAGGCTGAGGGGATTCGCCCAAAAATTCTGCTTCATTCCTGTTGTGCACCATGTTCTACCTATAGTTTAGAATATCTCTGTCAAAATGCTGATGTGACAATTTATTTTTCGAATTCGAATATTCATCCTCGTGCCGAGTACGAAAGGCGCGAGAAAGTACAGGCTGATTTTGTTCGAGACTTTAATGAAAAAACAGGAAATAAGGTAAACTTTATTGCAGCACCTTATGAACCGAATAAATTTATGCAAATGGTCAAATTGCATCATCTCGCAGAAGAACCTGAAGGTGGCTCGCGTTGCACAGCTTGTTTTCAAATGCGTTTAGACATTGTCGCAGAAAAAGCCCAAGAGTTAGGTTATGATTATTTTGGTTCAGCACTAACACTCAGCCCCAAAAAGAACGGTCAACTTATAAATGAAATAGGCTTAGACATGCAAAAAATCTATGCTGTCCAATACCTCCCGAGTGACTTTAAGAAGAATAATGGCTGGAAACGTTCCGTGGAGATGTGTAAAGAATACGACATTTACCGTCAGTGCTATTGTGGCTGTGTTTTTGCAGCACGTCAACAAGGAATTGACCTTAAAGAAATTAATAGAAGTGCTGTAAAATTTATAAATAAAGTAGGCGACAAAAAATAAAGAACATGCTATAATTGTTGCATGGTTAAAAGTTTTATAAATAAAATGAGTGCAATATTTCAGCATGGTTCTTTTAACACCCTGTATGGTGGGTTTTATGAAGGAACCATAACTGCTGGAGAAGCTTTAAAATATGGACAAATTGGTATTGGTACCTTAGATGGTGCTGATGGGGAAGTTATTATTCTTGATGGCACTGCTTATCATGGAAATTCTGAAAATCAGGTACGCGTGGTTAAGCCAAATGAGACTCTACCTTATGTTGCGGTGATTGATCACCAACCTTTTGCGACTTATAAGGTTAATGGTCTAACGATGCAAACCTTGCATGATTTGACAGAGAAATTTCCAACACGAAACACAGCTTACAGTTTAAAAATGACTGGACACTTTGATTCGGTGGAAATTAGTTCTAAACCTGCAAAGAATACGAAAAATTATTTGGAAATACTGGCTGAACAGCCTCATTTTACCGAAAAAAATATTTCGGGAACGATTGTTGGCATCTGGTCGCCTAAGTTTTTAGAAGATTTGTATGGTGACGGTGCTCATTTACACTTTTTAAGTGACGACAAGACTTTTGGCGGTCACTTGACTGAATTTTTATCTGGACAAATTACCATTGAAGTTGGTCAAGTGGGGGAAATGAAACAGGAATTTCCTCAAGAAAATGAAAATTTCAAAGCTATGCGCTTTGAGTAATAATAGATAAAAACTACCCCATGGGGTAGTTTTTTTTGTCCTTAAAATTCCTATGTGAAATAAATCTTAAAGTTTATCTTGAGCTGAGGAAAATTCCCACAAATAAATATAATTATGTTGCAAGATAAATTATAAAATAAGGGAGTGAATTTATTCAAGGTGGATTCACATAATCTTATAAAAATTTATAGAGGAGATGTTTATTATGAAAAAAGCATTTTTAGCAACAATGGGTATGGGAATCTTGGCTAGCATGACGATGGCTTCAGCTACTACAGGGTTCGCGGATGAAGCAGAAGCCAAAGATTCTACTGCTAACTTCACGATTACTGCTAAAGATCCAGGAAATCCAACGGATCCAGATAATGGCACATTGACATTGAAAGAAGTACCAAGCTTTAACTATGGTGTTCTTGAAGCCAGCTCAATTTATTCAGGTTTCACTGGAAAAACTGCTCAAGCTGAAGGAAAAGTTTTAGTGAGTGATACACGTTTGGGCACATCAGACTGGACATTGACAGCTAACATGGATAAATTTACAAATTCTAAAACTTCATTGGAAGGTGCAGCTTTAGACCTTTCAGCGATCGGTACTTTAGGTGAAGATTTTACAGGTGTTATTAAAGATGATAAGAGTCCTGTAGAACTTGCAAAAGGTAATGGTTCGCATGGTAAAGATGAATTCCTTATTTCTGCAGAAAATGCTAAATTAACTTTGGGCGCAAATCCAAAAGCCAACTTGGCAGCTGATGATGCTTTTGAAACAACAATCAACTGGAACTTGAGTTCTTCACAACCCGTCGCTCCAACTGCATAATCTTTGTTGTCGGATAAATGAAAATGTATAAGCAAGTACGGGCAAAACTTAAGATTTGTCGGTTCTTGCTTTTATTTTTTAGTGGAGGTTGAAAAGCATGAAATTTATAAAAGGATTGGGCTGCTTCGCCATACTGCTATTCACCTTATTTCTACCTGTGAATGCACATGCGGAAGAGGGCGCGGGTTTTACCGTCACTCCGGTACTTGGAAAGGGTCAAACTGATCCAACTGCAGGCTATTTCTCAATTAAGGGTGAAAAAAATACAAGTTATCCAGTAACGGTAGCTGTTCAGAATTTGACAGAAAATGAAACTCAAGATTTTGATGTTCAGCTTGTTCAAGCAACAACAAGTAACAATGGCCATATTGATTACACTCCCAGCTCCAAAAAAATGGAGGCTGGTGGACTTTCCCTCAAAGATTTAGTTGAGGATAAAAAGGCCACTCAAAAAGTAACAGTTGCCGCGGGGCAGACAAAGAATATTACCTTTAACCTTAAGCTACCGCAAGATAATATAAAAGGCACCGTTTTGGGCAGCGTCTATGTGCGCAAAGTCCCGCAAGAAACAGCAAAGTCAAAAGGTGTAGGTGTTCGTAATGCCTTTGCAATGACAATTCCTGTCATAATATCGGAAGACTTCAATAAAAAAATTACGCCCAAACTAGAGTTAACCAACGCACAGATGAAGTCGGATACGGGAGTGCCTAAAGTTGTAGGTGAAGTGAGTAACCAAGCTCCAAGCATGTTTGGGCAAATAAAAGTAGATGCTTGGGTGACGGAAAAAGGAAAAACGGACAAGCTTTATCAGTCTCAATCAGAAAAATATGAGATGGCTCCCTATTCTTCCTTTGAATATACAATAGATACCAATAACCATCTTTTGAAACCGGGAAAATATACCTATCATATGCTGATGAAGTCTGGTGATAAAAGTTTTGATATGGCACGTGACTTTACAGTGGATAGTAAAAATAGAGAAACTGTCAACAGCAAGCTGCTTGAGGGAGAAAAAACAAATACATATCTTTGGTGGCTCATAGCTGCAGGAGTTGGTATCAGCATTATTATTTTCCTCGTGGCTTTCGGGCTAGGAAAAAGAAAGGGCAATACAGATGAGAATGAAGATGAATAATGGCAAACTAAAGGTTAGTTTAGCACTCTTAGGTTTCTCTGGTCTGTTGAATCTTTTCCTTACGCAACCAGTGCGCGCTAATATGATGCAAAGTAAAATTGGTTTTACAGTTCATCAAGATGTGAGAGATGCAGGAGTATTACCACCTGAAATCCCTCAAAATGGACAGTTGGTGCATTATGATCTCTTGCCGTCTACAGGAAGTGCTCAAGAATATTCTCTCATCTTGTTGGGCTGTATGCTGTTGTTATTTGTCGTTGTATTTTTCTTAACTCGTATCTATGTAGAGAAAGGAAAACTTCAATGAAAAAAATAAATATAGGGTTTGTATTGCTCCTTCTCTTGCTAAATACCGCAAGTCCTGCAGTTTATGCTTTGGATAGCGAGACAGAAATACAGTCTTCATCTAGTGCAACAAGCGATAAAGACAACACATCAAGCCCCCAAGAGTCAGAACTTGAAACAGCACCAACGGATACTGGTCAAACTACTGAGGCGGAGAATTCAACGGATCAAACGTCTGAAGAGGTAGCTCCAATAGAAGAGGAAGAACCAACAACATCTGAGACAGCAGAGCAAGAAAAAACTGTTGAAGATAAACCCAAGTCTGAAAAAATAACTCCAGCGGACCTATCATCAGATGCAAGTTATACAGACTTGCCAGGCGCCCATAAACCAGATCGTAATGGTCTTTATTTACTCTTTCCACTACGTACAGGAATTCTTTCTCAGCCCCAAGAAGAGCAGTATATTGTTGAAGGTACAGCTGCTGATTTGAGTATTAAAACGACATCATGGGTCAATACATGGGGAACAGTTAAAGTCAAAGTGAATGCTTGGCAGGAACAAGCAGACGGGAGTTGGCTAAATAAGGGAAGTATTGGGGAATTTTCGGATAGAAGTGGGATTCTTGGATCGACAAAACAAAGCATTGACATCCCTGTATCTAAACTGCAAGCGGGGAACTACTATTTTCAGCTCGAAACAAGACTTAATCAAGTCCCCATCATTGGTCTTGCAGCTACTTATTACTCTGATCTAGCTAAAGTGACGGTCAAAGATAAGCCGGTTGCTGCGAGTGGCATCTCCATTACGACTCCGAATGTTGTATTTGAAAAAGCTACTTATTCAGCAAAAGCAGTGACAACGCCACGTGATGCGACAGGTAAAATTACTTGGACCAGCTCTTTAAAGGGGATTAATTTCCTCAAAACAGAAGGTCGCAGTGTTGAATTTGATGCTGGGGATCAGCTTGACGAAGTAAACACTGATGAGCAAGCACCCGGTATTCCTTTTACCATGTCCGCGGGGATTAGAAATGATGATGGGACAACGCCTACAGACAATAAAACAATCTACCTTGGAGGTTTAGCAGCGAAAAATGTTGCAGAAGATAGTGGTATGAGCTGGGAGCTTGATGGACAAGGTTTAGCAGATTTGAACAAATCGGTTGAAAGCGCCGAAACATGGAGTTATGAATGGAAATATATAGAAGGTAAAACTTCTAAAGCTTTCTCTGAAACTCAAGGGGTAAAAAACTATAAAGGTACAGTAAGTGATTTGACCAGTCTCAATGATGCAGACCATATCCTTTCTTTTGCTCAAGACAGTGCCTTTATGAAGACTGCGCGTGAAGCGACAGAAAAGGGGAAACCCTTTGCTGTTCAAGTCACTTTTTCAACAACAATTGATACAGGTGATGGCAAAAAGGAAACAGTTACCCTTTCTTCAAATAAGGCTCAACTCTTGGTTAATAAAGCGACTGGAAAACTCCTCTTACAACAAGTGCCTAACTTTAATTTCGGTAAATTGCCCGCAAGTTATATCTATGAGGGAACAAAAGATAGAGAGCCCACTGCGCAAGACCATCTTGAGGTTGTGGACAGTAGAGCAAAAGGGGGGTGGCGACTTTCTGCAAAGATGAGTCGTTTCCAAAGTAACAATAATCAGAGACTGAAATTTAACAGTCAACTTACAATGTCCAGCTATCCCTTTGAAATAAATCTTAAAGATGATGATACAGACAATTACATTGTAGATTCGGTAAGCAGTGAAGCATTTGATTTAAGCGGGCAGTTGCTCTTACAACCTGATCCGCTAGCCGATCTGAATGCAGGAGAGACTTTTAGCAGTACGATAACTTGGAATCTTGTATCGACGACTAAAAGTACACCACCAGCATAAAGTTATAATAAATATAAAAACAGCGTTTCGCTGTTTTTATATTTTGAAGGCTTGAGGAAATAAAAAATGTTGGAAGATGCAAATCGAGGAATGGAAATAGGAGAAAAAGTTATGATAGAGCTTTTCACAACGCCAAAGGAACAAGTTAAGATTGAACTCTTTCAATACATCTTGTTTTCTCGGGCAGGTGAATTTTCTAAAGATTTAAGGGAGAAATTGAATTTGAAAAATGAAACTTTTAGACGCTACAGCAAAGAACTTGAAGAAGATATCCATGCACTTTTTGGGCAAGACATTAAAATCGTAAAAAAGTCCTCAAAAATAGTTATAAAAATGAAAAATGAAATGACACCAGATTATATCGTGACACGATTGCAGTTGAATTATATGCGGAAAAGCCCTTTATACAGTCTCCTCTCTGCACTTATCAGTAAAAGCTACACGTCAATTCCTGAAATTGCCTATGATTTGAATTTTAGTGAACCGACAGTCTACAAGTTGTTGACACAAGTAAAAGAGATTATGCTCCCTTTTAAAGCCGAATTTGACTTGGCAAATGCGACAAATTTTTCGGGAGATGAACTTGGGGTGCGTTATTTTCTTTATCTCACACATTGGCACCTTTTCAATACCTTAGGAAAAAAGCCCTTCTCTGATGCCTTTCCGCCAGAATTTATCGATATAAATTTTCTAAAGCGTGCTTTAAAAATTGAGCGAAAACTTTCAAAAGCTCAGGAACAAAAATTGCTTATACTTGTAGGCGTGACCTCTTATCGTATCGTTTACTTTAAGAAATATGCCAAGGTTGAAAAAGCATTTCTAGAAGATATTTCGATATTTTATCGCGGTCAACACTGTTTAAATATTGCCTCTTTTAATGTAGCGCCAGAGATTATTGAGAAAGAGTCAATACTTCTCAGTTTTTTAGTGAGAGGGCTTATTTTCGAGTTTGATGATATGAACGAAAAAAAGACTCTGGTTGAAAAATTTCAAAAGTCGGAACTTCCTGTTGGTTACGAAGTCAGCCATTTTCTAGAAAAATTTCGCGAGACATTCTCTTTTGAGTTTTCAGAAGAAAATTATGTCAAATCCTACTATCTTTTAGTGCTTACCAACCTATATTCACGTTACATACAGTTTAATGTTGATTTCTACCGTGCAGTTCCTATCGAAAAAAATTATGAATTGTTTGAAAAAAAGCCACGTTATCGTGCGGTTAAAGAGAGGCTGAATCAGACCATTACCTATTTTCCTTCTACTCAGAAGTTGAGTGATCTGGAGAGGAAAAGTTTGACAGCATTACTTTATACAATTTACGAACTCAATGCGCCTAGTATCCCTGTTCAGGTCTATATTAATCATACTTCAAGCATCGTGAATAGCTTCTATATTCAAAACACCTTGAAAAAATTTTTTAATAGCGATTTAATCGCTTTCTGCAAAACGATACCTGAAGCTGATGTTATCATTTCTAGTGATCCCGAAGGAAATTTCCTTTCCAAAGATGTTTTTTACTTTAAAAATATTTTTGATAAAGAAACATGGACCGACTTGATTGAGTTTTTGTCTAAATCGCTTTATGAGAAGAGGTTCCGGTGAAAATAAAACCCGCTGAGTTAATGTCAGAATAATAATAGAGTAAAAAGTCTTTTTATATATTTCTTTATTTTGAGAAAGTAACTTTATGTTATAATAGAGATAATAGACTTTTTATTAAGGAAATAATGATGAATATACAAGAAATGAACGCGCGCAAGGAGAAAATCCGTAACTTTTCGATCATCGCGCATATTGACCACGGAAAATCAACGCTGGCTGACCGTATCCTTGAACTGACAGAAACGGTCTCAAAACGTGAAATGCAAGCACAGCTTTTGGACAGCATGGATTTGGAGCGCGAACGTGGTATCACGATCAAGCTCAATGCTATTGAGTTAGAATACACGGCTAAAGATGGAGAAACCTACATTTTCCATTTGATTGACACGCCTGGGCACGTCGATTTTACCTATGAAGTTTCCCGTTCTTTAGCTGCCTGTGAAGGTGCAATTCTTGTTGTCGATGCAGCTCAAGGAATTGAAGCCCAAACTTTGGCCAACGTTTACTTGGCTTTAGATAATGACTTGGAAATTTTACCTGTCATTAATAAAATTGACTTGCCTGCGGCAGATCCAGAACGTGTGCGTACTGAAGTTGAAGATGTCATCGGATTAGATGCTTCAGAAGCTGTTTTAGCCTCTGCAAAGGCAGGTATCGGTATTGAAGAAATTCTGGAGCAAGTCGTTGAAAAGGTTCCAGCACCTCAAGGAGACGTTGAAGCCCCACTGAAGGCGCTGATTTTTGATTCGGTTTATGATGCTTATCGTGGTGTTATCTTGCAAATCCGTGTAGTTGACGGTTCTGTGAAGGTCGGCGATACTATTCAATTGATGTCAAACGGTAAGGAATTTGTCGTGACGGAAGTTGGGATTTTCACCCCTAAAGCAGTAGCGCGTGACTTCCTCATGGCGGGGGATGTAGGTTACTTGGCAGCCGCAATTAAGACGGTTGCGGATACACGCGTCGGTGATACAATTACTTTAGCAAATCGCCCTGCTGATGAAGCACTTGCGGGTTATAAAAAGATGAATCCAATGGTTTTCTGTGGGCTTTACCCGATCGATTCTAACCGTTATAATGACCTTCGTGAAGCGCTAGAACGTCTCCAACTGAATGACGCCAGCTTGCAGTTTGAGCCAGAAACATCACAAGCACTTGGATTTGGTTTCCGTTGTGGTTTCTTAGGCCTTTTGCATATGGATGTTATCCAAGAGCGTTTGGAACGTGAATTTAACTTAGACTTAATTATGACTGCACCATCTGTAATTTACCATGTCAACACGACAGATGGTGAAACAATGGAAGTCGCAAATCCGAGTGAATTCCCTGATCCAACTCGTATTGATAGTATTGAAGAACCATTTGTCAAAGCACAAATCATGGTTCCTAATGAGTTTGTGGGGGCCGTTATGGAGCTGGCTCAACGCAAACGTGGTGAATTTGTAACGATGGATTATCTTGATGCTAACCGTGTCAATGTTATTTATCATATCCCATTGAGTGAGATCGTTTTTGACTTCTTTGATAAACTCAAATCTTCAACACGTGGCTATGCAAGTTTCGACTATGAAATCTCAGATTACCGTCCATCACGCCTCGTGAAGATGGATATTCTCTTGAATTCTGAAAAAGTTGATGCCCTTAGCTTTATCGTGCACAAAGATTTTGCTTACGAACGTGGTAAAGTTATCGTTGAAAAACTTAAAAAACTTATCCCTCGTCAACAATTTGAAGTGCCTATCCAAGCTACTATTGGTCAAAAAATCGTGGCACGTAGCGACATCAAAGCCTTGCGTAAAAATGTCTTGGCGAAATGTTACGGTGGTGACGTTTCTCGGAAACGTAAACTTTTGGAAAAACAAAAGGCGGGTAAGAAACGAATGAAATCAATTGGTTCAGTAGAAGTACCTCAAGAAGCTTTCCTTTCTGTTTTGTCTATGGATGAAGAATAAGGCGAAGTAAGGCACTTTATATCACAAGTAAATAGTATAAATAAGAGACAGTCTTTTGGGCTGTCTCTTATTTGTTGAGAAGAAAATGCAAGCAATCTAAGGGGAATTTACACCGTGCCTACTCTTTTAACATTTGAATTCGACAGCCAAGTAAGGGGATATTTTTGTGAGCTGGACAGATCAAAAAAGTAAAAAATAGAAGCCCTCATAAAAAGTTAAAATGGAATAAGAAAAAAGACAAGCTTTATGCCTAGTCTTTTTTGTATGTCTCCTGTTAAAACGTCTCTAATTTGGTAAATTTTTTATTTTTGAGTTGATATACAACATCGGAGTTTTGGGCCACCTCTGTTTCATGAGTGACGATAATTACAAGTTTATGGTCTTCATGAGCAATTTTTTTGAAGATCTCGACAATTTGTCGCGTCGTATTTTCATCAAGATTTCCTGTAGGCTCGTCCGCAATGATGATATCATGATTTAAAACGAGGGCGCGTGCGATAGCCACCCGTTGCTGCTGACCTCCTGAAAGTTTACTTACAGGCTTGTAGATTAAGTCTTCAGTCAACCCCACTTTTTCCAAACTGTCAATAATGGCCTGCTTCTCATCATCAAAGGAAACTTTTGAAATTCTGAGCGCTGTTTTTACATTTTCAAACGCTGACATATAGGTCAATAAATTATAAGATTGAAAAATGGTCGAAACAATGTTCTTCCGATAATGCGTGAGCTGACTTGATTTTATCTCCTCTCCATTAAGTTTAATCTGTCCGGACTTGGGCATATCTAAGCCGGCCAGAAGGGATAATAATGTTGTTTTTCCACTCCCAGACTGGCCGAGAATACTGTACATAATGCCTGCTTCAAAAGTTTCTGTGACATCTTGAAAGAGGTAATCTTCTGGATGGTTATAGTAGTAAGTCAAATTTTCGATGTTCAATACGGTCATAGTGTCCTCCTTCTTTAATTGGTCAGTACCTGTTTAGGGTTTAAGCGTAAAATGCCAATTGCTGCTAAACCAACGGCCACAAGCGTAATCAAGAGTGCAAGAGCTGCTAACATTGCGATTTGTTGTGGACTTGTTTTAATTTCGAGCTCATTTATGGCTTTGAGCTGTTCACTATTTTGTCCCATTCCAATCGCCGTACGCATCCCACCAGGTTGAGCGCCAGGTCCTCCTTTTTGTGTCTGATGTTCGTTTTCTTGTCTTTGAGTACCATTTATTTGTGTAGGTTTATTGGTTTGACTGGTTTGAGTTTCTTGGTTAAGTAATTGTTGGCCAACGGCATTGCCCACAAAGTTACCAGTAGCTGAGGCTACAACGATAGAAACGAGCATTATCATAAACAGTTCAGTAAAGAATTGCGCAACAATTTTTCCTTTTGACTCACCTAAACTCATCAAGACACCAATTTCAAAGCGGCGTTCACGGACCATGAGCATAACGATGAGCGCCAGGATGATCGCACCTGCAAGTGTAACAAGGATAACAATATTCTTAGAAAAACTGCTGATATTGTTCAGAGGTTGAAGCATTTGTTGGTAAAGAGCATCATTAGACTGTACTTCAAATTTATCTGTATCGATAAGCTTAGTGGCTTCTTTGACAAATTTCTCTGAATCTTCTGGGTTTTCCAGATTGAAGATTGCACTTCCCAGCGTCCCTGTTTTACCATCGATTTGGTTTGGTACACTCAAAGCAGTATAGATCTGATTGGCAGGATTCATAAAGCTAAAGTCTGCCGCCAAATCATTTTCTGTCGAACCTGATTTGTAAAGTCCTACAACAGTCATTTTGTAAGTTTTATCATTACTGTCTTTGAGGGTAAATGTTGAGTTTAGTTTGAGATTGTTCTGTTTAGCCAAGCTCTCTTCAATGACAACATTATTCGTTCCTTCATCAGAAGACTGAATGGCACGTCCAGAGGTTATTTTATTTGTGCCACCTGAAAACTCTGAAGAGGCGAGCAAGTCGTTTGTACCGACGATTTTAAAATCACCGGGAGTACTTCCGCTCATTTCCGGCCCTGCCATAAAGACAGCTCCTTGTTTATCATTACTTTCTGTGGTGTCAGATTGACTGACTGCTTCGATATTGCTTTTAGCATTTGCGGTAGCTTGTTTCGTATATGAGAAAGATTTGACACCAGAAAGTTTCGCTATTTTATCCGCATCTGCTTGAGTAATGGTAGGCATATCGGACTTGTTTGTTTCCGCCGTTGAATCACTCTTAGAAAAATTTTCCATCATTGCGGAACGGTTAATAGAAAGTGTAACGGTGGCTCCGGCACTCTTCTTTGCATTTTCGATGGAACGGTTAGAAGCGGTATGAATCACTAAACCAGAAAGTACAAAAATAAGTATAGTTGAAAAGGCCACAATAAGTAGAAGGGTTCGTGATAATTTGGCTTTAGTAAAAAGCCAGGCACGTCTTATAAAATCCAAATGAGATTCTCCTTTGTCTAAATTAATAAAACAAATTGTATGCTTATTTACTTAAAAATCAATTAAACGATACATAAACGAAACTTAAGAGACATTTTATTGTAAAAAAGAGGTGTAGGAGTAACATTGAAGAGGAAGTTTAAATCAATATTCTTGAAATTAATTACAAAAAGGAGTATGATTGACCAATCAATAGTTGATTAATCAATTATCATAAAAAAGAATAAAAGCCACAGAAAGAGGATGGACACTTGATTATTGTTAATGCTAAATTTTTTATTAAAGATGAAAAAAGAGAAGAATTTTTAAAAGATGCGGCGGAACTCATCGCCGCTTCCAAACAAGAAGCAGGGTGTTTAGCCTATGATTTATACGAAGCAGTGCTTTCAGAAAATGCGTTTGTGATGATTGAAAACTGGGCTTCCTTAGAAGCAATCGAAAAACACAACACGAATCCTTTGCTGTTAGCTTTTGCGCAAAATATCAGCAATTATAGTCTTAAAAAACCGGAATTACACATTGTAGAGAAGGGAGAAAAATAAGCTTATGTCAGTCATAACAACTCTTTTAGGAGTATTGGTAGCATTAGAGTTCTTTTATATTACCTATTTAGAAACGGTAAAAACGACTTCTGATGCAACAGCTAGGGTGTTTAAACTATCCAGAGAGGATTTGCAAAATAAAAATATCCAAGTCCTGTTTAAAAATCAAGGAGTATACAATGGCTTGATTGGTATTGGGATACTTTATGCGCTGTTTGTTTCTTCTGCGCGTATAGAATTATTGAGTGTCTTCTTAGTATATATTATTTTAGTAGCACTGTATGGGAGCCTCACGAGTGACCGCTTCATTATTTTTAAACAAGGTGGTTTAGCAATCTTAACTTTACTTAGTATTCTTTTTTTATAAATAAATGAAATAATTCAACAGTGAACAATATCTCCTGTATAAGCGACCTTAAGCTTTATAAGGAGGTATAAGTGAGCTTAACTGGAAAGGAAAGACAAAAAATGACGAAAAAAATATTGATTATAGAAATAAACACGCCTAAATATGATGAGACAGATAGAGCTACAGGGCTGTGGTTGGGCGAGACCACTCATTTTTATGAGGAAATAATCTCTGCAGGATATGAAGTTGATTTTGCAAGTCCCCAAGGGGGTTATGTTCCCCTGGATTCTGAAAGTTTTAAATATGCGAACGCCATCGATTGGAAATGGTATACAAACAGAAACTTTAGAGAAGTTGCCCTTTCCAACACAAAAAAAATATCAGATTTAAATTCTGAGGACTACGGTGCTATATATTTTACAGGCGGTCATGGCGTATTGTGGGATTATCCAGAAGATAAAGCGTTAATGAAAGTCGCTGAAGAAATTTATGATGCAGGTGGATTTATAACGTCTGTTTGTCATGGTGCTGCTGGACTTTTGAACTTGAAAGACGAAGTAGGTGAATACCTTATAAAAGATAAAATCGTTACCGGGTTTACTAACGAGGAAGAAGAACTAAATGGAACAACATCCGCTGTCCCTTTCTTAACCGAAACCGAGCTCAATCAACGTGGTGCGCGATATAAAAAAGACTCAGCTTTTAAAGCTTTTGCTGTAAGAGATGGACGAATAATAACGGGGCAAAATCCCCAATCTCCCCAAAAAGTCGCTGAATTACTTGTAGCGGAGTTACGTAAATTAAACCAATAAAAAAGAAGGATTCACCTTCTTTTTTTGTTTTAGAAGCAAGAATGTTACGGCTCTCGTTTCATGTTTTTCATGATGTTATTGAGTTGAGAGAGTTGCGTAATCAAACTATGATAGTTAATTTCATCTGATTGTTCAGCAAGTTCTTGGCCAACTTGTATGGAAATAGCAGGAAGCTTTTTTTTGAGTTTCTTTCCATCTTCACTTAAAAATAATTTAACACTGCGTTCATCCGAACGCGAGCGTTTTCGAACAAGATAACCTTTTTGTTCCAGTTTCTTTAATAAAGGACTCAAAGTACCAGAATCTAAGTATAATTCTTCCCCCAGCGCATTGACGGTCATGTCATCTTCTAGTGCCAGCAAAGCAATAAAGCTTGTATATGTTAAATCATATTTTTTTAAATACGGCTTGTACTGTTTAATAATTTCTTTAGAAGCAATGTACAGTTGAAAGCAAAGTTCCTTGTTTAAAATTGAATTACTCATGGTGTCCTCCCAAATATTTTTATTATAACTGATTTCATATATTTGTCAAATGCAACTATATTTAGTAAAATTTAATTGTGCACAATTAAAAATAAAAAGAGGTAAGGTCATGCAAAAAATATTTTCAACAAAAATGATAAATACAGGTGGGCGTAATGGTGAGGTACACTCTCCAGATAATAGCTTTAAGTTAGATATTGCAGCACCAGGAAGTAAAGCTGTGGATGCGACAAATCCAGAACAGCTGTTCGCAGCAGGTTATAGCGCTTGTTTTAACAGTGCTTTAGACTATGTTAAAAAATCAAGAAATATTGATGGGGAATCAACGATAGAAGTAACTGTATCCCTCTACAACTTAAGTCAAGGAGCAGTACCCGATGTTGTTTTAGGTGTTGACATCGTCGGACACATAGACGGTGTAAGCTTTGAAGAGGCAAAAGAATTGTTAGAAATGGCCCATGAGACTTGTCCTTATTCTCGTGCGACAAAAGGGAATATTGAAGTTACAATTGATATCTTTTAAAACTGAGAAATACGAAAAGAATAGGTTTCAGTGAATAATATAAAATAGAGGTAGCTACCGAGCTATCTCTATTTGTTTAGACAATAACATAAAATACCAACCAATTATAAATTGTGCATAATAGACAAATAGTGTATAATTGTCTGATATGTATATTCTAGGAGGAATTATTTTATGATTAAACTCATAGGTGTCTTGATTGTCTTGATTGGTTTTGTTTTCAAGATAGAGACCTTATTTGTTGTTGTTGTCGCTGGGATCTCTACAGGTCTGGTTGCAGGTTTGAGCATTCAGGAGATTCTTACTATTTTAGGTCAATCTTTTGTCGATAACCGTATGGTTTCGCTTTTTGTTTTGACTCTTCCGGTTATCGGAGTTCTGGAGCGTAATGGACTTCGTCAACGTGCAGTAGATCTTATTGGGCGTATCCAGTCACTTACAACTGGCCGTATTGCCCTTGTTTATGTTTTTATACGTTTTATTGCAGGCGCAATGTCTATTCGTATTAGTGGGCATCCACAGTTTGTAAGACCACTCATTCAGCCTATGGCAAAAGCTGCCGCAGTGAGTAAATTTGGTGATGTGGAATCTGAAGATGATGATATTAAAGCAATTTCTGCTGCCGCTGAAAACTACGGTAACTTCTTTGGGCAAAATCTCTTTGCAGGGAGTGCAGGGGTTCTCTTGATCACTTCAACCATGTCAAGTTTTAACTATGATGTTTCGGCCGTAGATGTAGCTGTTGCCAGTATTATTATGGCTGTTCTCGCCTTTGTGGTGACAGCTATCCAGTTTGTACTGTATGACAGAAAACTTCTTCGAAAATTTGGAAAGAAAGAGGTAAAATAAACCATGCAAGCTTTTATTGACGTTTCATTAAATATTTTTTATGTCCTTATGGGTTTACTCATGATTTATATGGCCTATAAAGCTTTCACTACAATACAAGGAAGCAAACGTTTCGGAACGGCTCTTTTTTGGATATTAATTGCTCTTCCATTTATTTTTGGTGCACTTATTCCAGCCTGGCTTGTAGGACTCTTTATTGTTTTAAGCAGTTTGCTTACACTGACCAAGCAAGTAACATTTGGCAAATATAAAGCTTTGGACGACAACTTTGGCGAAAAACAATCTAAAGTCTTGAAGAATAAAATCTTTATTCCATCCTTCATTCTGGCATTTGTAGCTGTTGGTATTGCGATGGCTTTAGGTAAATTTACCAATGCTTCACTCTTTGCTATTGGTGTAGCTTCGATTGTGGCCTTAGTGTTTGCATTGATCATGACAAAAGCAAAAGTGAGCGAATCAGTAGAAGATGGCGCACGCCTCTTTGATTCGATGGGGCCGGTTGCGATTTTACCACAGCTGTTGGTTGCCTTAGGGGCACTCTTCACCACAGCAGGTGTCGGTGAAGTTATCTCGCAAGGGATTACAGGTATTGTCCCTGCGGATAACCGCTTGCTCGGAGTAGTAGCTTATGTTCTTGGTATGGTGATTTTCACGATGATTATGGGGAATGCCTTTGCGGCTTTCTCTGTCATTACAGCAGGTATTGGAATTCCGTTTGTCCTTGCCCAAGGTGCAAATCCCGTAATTGCGGGAGCATTAGCGCTGACGGCAGGATATTGTGGGACTTTATTGACGCCGATGGCAGCCAACTTTAACATCGTGCCCGCTGCCCTGCTTGAGATGAAAGATGAGAATAAAGTGATCAAGGTACAAGCACCCGTTTCACTAACGCTTATCGTTCTACATATTCTCGTGATGTACTTTATCGCATTTTAAAAAGGAGGTTATTCTAATATGAAAATTTTGTTAACAGGTTTTGATCCATTTGGGGGTGAAGCACTCAATCCGGCTGAAGAAGCTGTGAAACGTGTTGCATCAGAAATCAATGGCGCTGAAATTATTAAGTTGATTATCCCAACTGTGCGTTATAAATCCCTCGAAAAAATTGAAGAAGCTATTGAAAAACATCATCCAGACGTGGTTGTAAATATCGGACAAGCAGGTGGGCGCTTCGCGATTACACCAGAGCGTGTCGCCATTAATGTAGATGACTTTAGAATTCCAGATAATGAAGGCAATCAACCTGTCGATGCGCCTGTAAAAGAAGATGGTGCTCCAGCATATTTCTCGACATTGCCCGTTAAAGCAATTGTTAGTGAACTAAATAAAGCCGGCATTCCTGGAAGCTTGTCCAACACAGCAGGTACCTTTGTCTGCAACCATGTTTTCTATGGTGTGCGTTATCTCTTAGAGAAAAAATATCCTGAGGTTAAAGCTGGTTTCATTCATATTCCTTATGCTACATCACAAGTCATTAATAAAAAAGATACACCCTATATGTCATTAGATGAGATTGTTAAAGGGATTGAAGTTGCTTTGGAAGCATGCATGCGCTATTCTGAAGATTTACGTGTTATTGGTGGGGAAATATGTTAAGGAAAGTTTTTGTGTACGGCAGCTTACGTACAGACATGTTTAACTATGAAAAATATTTAAAAGGTGAGGTTCTGGAAAGTACACCAGCAAAAATTAAGGGAAATCTCTTTCATATTGAAAATAAGGGCTATCCCGCAATCTTTGACGGTGATTCAGAAATAATAGGAGAGGTTTTTACCTTTCATGACTTCTCAAAAAGTATCCAAACACTTGACGGTATGGAAAATTTTAACCACGAAAGCCCAGAAAGCAGCGAATACATTCGTCGAAGTACCACAGCCTTTCTCATGAACGGTCAAACTGAAGAAGTTTACTACTATCACTATAATCCCAATGCACATCTAAATGCCAATGACCAGTTGGTTCCTGTTGACTCAGGAGACTGGTTAGAGTATATGTTGCAGACGGTTGAATAAAAACGAGAAGTCTAATGACTTCTTGTTTTTTTGTTGAGAGAACCCTTACTCAAAAGCGAGTGAGCGATAATCTGGAGTACAAAAACTCTTATTCATAAAAGTGTAAGAAAATGGAAATAATCTAATACATGTGCTATACTACCTATGAAAACGTATACTTTTTTTGTTTTATTGCAAAATAAAATTCAGAAGTAGCTTTTGCAGAAGATATACCCTCAGTTTGCTAAAAGAAATAGACAGAGAAGTCTGCTTTATCTTTATCCTCAAAAAATCAAACATATAATATAAAACCCTGACACAATAAAAAGTGCCAAGGTTTTTTTATGAAACATAATCGAAAGCGTTTACAATTTAGATATACAATATTAATTATCTTATAAGGAGTTGTAATGAAAGAAAAAACAAGTCTTAAGGTGCGGGTTCAGAAACTTGGAACTGCACTCTCAAATATGGTCATGCCTAACATTCCGATTTTAATTGCTTGGGGTGTTCTCACGATGTTCTTTATCCCAGATGGGTTCACACCTAACAGTACTTTTGCTGCTATGGTTGGCCCAATGCTTGTCTTCCTTATCCCCGTAATGATTGGTTATACAGGGGGGAAGAATATCTATGATCACCGAGGAGGTGTTGTTGGTGCCATTGCTACCTTTGGTTCGATCGTGGCCACAGCAACAACTGCGATGGGCGGGCTTAATGAAACCGGCAATGTTCCCATGATTTTAGGAGCTATGATTTTAGGTCCTCTTGGAGCTTGGGTGATTAAGAAATTTGACCAAGTCGTGCAACCTCGTATCAAAGCAGGACTTGAGATGTTGATTAACAACTTTTCTGCCGGTCTTGTCGGTTTTGGTATTTCATTATTTGCCGTAAAAGTAGTTGGTCCATTGGTTGCAGCATTAACAGATATTATGGGGCAAGGTGTTGATTTCCTCGTCTCAAATCATCTCATCCCTTTAGCAAATGTCTTTATTGAACCTGCTAAAATTCTATTTTTAAACAATGCGATCAATCAAGGAATTTTGACACCTTTGGGTATCCAACAAGCCAGTGAACAAGGAAAATCGCTGTTGTTTTTACTTGAAGCAAACCCTGGACCAGGTCTTGGTATTTTGATTGCTTTTTGGCTCTTTGGTAAAGGTTCTGCGAAAGCCACAGCACCAGGTGCGATGATTATCCAATTTATTGGTGGGATTCACGAAATTTATTTCCCATACGTGATGATGAAACCTGCCCTGTTTTTCGCAGTGATTGCTGGTGGGGTATCAGGTACTTTGACAAATAACTTTTTAGGTGCGGGTCTACAAGCTCCAGCTTCTCCAGGTTCCATTATTGCCATCACAGGGATGGCCTCTGGTAAAGCCGCAGGAGGAGTGGGAAATATTCTGAGTGTCTGGGCTGGTATTCTTGTCGCTGCAGGTGTTTCCTTCCTTGTTGCGTCCTACATTTTGAAACGTGATAAGTCAATGGTGGATGATTCAGCACTTGAAGAAGCACAAGCCAATGTTTCGGAAGCGAAGGCTGTTGCCAAAGGACAAGCTGTTCCATCTCATGAAACGGTTGATTTCTCAACGGTTAAACATGTCATTTTTGCTTGTGATGCGGGTATGGGCTCGTCTGCGATGGGCGCATCTATCTTAAGAAACAAAGTAAATAAAGCTGGTTTGCCACAAGATGTTACCAATATTGCTATTGCAAATCTGAAAGCAGGACCAGATACTATCGTCGTTACACAAGAAGAATTAGCTGCACGTGCAGCAACAATGTCACCAGATGCTATTCGATATTCTGTTTCAAACTTTTTAAATTCACCAAAATACGATGAGATAATTTCACAATTGTCTCAAACACAGGCTTCAGAATCCGCTAAGAGCGATCGTGTTACTTTAACGAACAATTCAATAGTAGAAGAAGAGATAGACCTGAATCAAATCGATGAAGTTGTCTTTGCTCATGATGGTGAGCATATCGGGTCTGCAACAATGGGTAAAGAAACATTAGGTGCCATCTTTAAGATGAATGGCATCCAGCTTCCGATTTCTGATGTAGAGTTTTTAGGTTTAGCGGCCTTCAATGCAGCAAACATTATGATTGTAACTACAGAAGCATTTACCCATCGAGCAAAAAGAGTAGCACCGAATGCTCAATATTTGGAAGTTGAAAGTCTGATTACGACTCCAAAATATGACCAACTTGTCGCACGTTTGAACAAGTTATAAACCAAAAAGTAAAGGGGGAAACCTCGTGTTAGTAACACAACGTGAACAACAAATTATTCAAGAATTTTTAGTGAAGAAAACCTTGACCGTTGCGGATATGATGGAAGCGACTGGAGCCAGTAGAAGAACCATTTATCGAGATCTGGATAAATTTCAATTGACCTTGCCTCATATGGATGTTTATTTACGCACTTCACCAGAAGGCTATTATCTGGAAGGAAATCTAGCGAGATTAGAGCAGCTTCAAGAGCTTAAAGAGTTTTCACCCCAAGAAAGACAGAAAGCTGAGCTTGTTCTTTTAGTCACCCAGCATTTTTCTCTTGAAGAATTAGCAGAACGTTTTGCGGTAAGTTTGCCCACTGTTATTTCGGATTTGAAACAATTAGAAAAGATTTGTGAAGAAAATGAACTCCTTTTACATCAAGGAGACGACATTTGGATTACTGGAAAAGAAGAAACAATTCGTTCGGTCTTGGTTTCCATATTAAATGACGCAATGAGTATCCGTGAAGCATTGAATGGCGATTTTGCAGAAGGAAAAATATCTTCGTTTTTGGAAACACAGTTTTTGGAGAAAGCAAAAACTGTGTTTGAAAAAAATGTCGAGATAAAAGCTGTCGATAAAAGTAAGGTTTTGATGCAATTTTTCCTTGGCATAACACTTCTAAGGATCAACCAAGGTAAAACAGTTTCAACTGGACTGTCACGTAAGCCAAGTAAAGAAGCCATTGCCTTTGTAAGGGATATTATCCAAGAGTTAGGAGGAACATCCTTTAGTCTTGCAGAGATTGTATATCTCGCCAGTATTTATGATGTACTTTACTTTGGTTTTGGCCGTGAAGTCCTTTTTATGGAAAAATTCGACAGCCAATTTTCTTATAAAGTGCGTCAACTCATCAGTGAAGTTTCACAAAAAATGGATATTGCTTTTATCAAGGACGATAAACTCTATGGCCTTCTTTATGCTCACTTAAAAGAAACAGAAATTTTACCGGATCTTTCCTCCGAAAAAGAAAATAAGTTTATCAAAAAGATTGAAGCAGACAACAAAAAAGTTTTCAAAGTTGTGCAGGAAGTTCTACCAAAAGTGTTTGCACGGAAATTCTCCAGTACAGATATTGCCTTTGTAACTTTACATTTCGTAGCCACTCTTGAACGAAGTGATCTGGTCCTTCCCTTAACAGCAGCAATTGTGACCAGTCGGGGACGAATTTCTTGTGAATTTTTAATCAGTCACTTAAAGAAAAATTTCCCCTTTTTGAAGCGTATCGATATCATCCAAATGTCTGAAATTCCGGATTTGGCGCACTATGATGTAGTATTCACAACAGAAAAAGAGCTGGATTATATCTATGTGAGCCGTATATTGGATCAGAAAAATACAGATGATATTCGTCACCAATTGCGGGTGATTCAACAAGAGGCAAGGAAAGAAAACAGAGAAGATGAGCCCCGACATACGGTCGATTTAAGTAGATTATTCACTATCAGTAATACTTTACTGGAGCAATTTTCTCTGGAAACTTTAGAAAATCCAGCAGATTTGCAAGCTGTTATTGAACGGATAGTACAGCGCCTGGGTTTTTCAGAAAAAGAAGGGTTGGCCAGGCTCTTGTTAGAACGTTTTGAGGCAACTCACTTAGCCATTCCGGACACGAATATCGCCCTGCTTCATGGTCTTTATGAAACAGTACCGTATCCGCTTTTCAAAATATATGATTTAGAGGAGCGCATAGAAGTAATAGCCATGAACCAAGAAAAGATAAGCGTTAATCGTGTGCTTTTGCTATTAGCACCTCCAGAAGTTGATCACTATGCGACATATCTCTTGGGAAGAATATCGAGCTCGATCATCGAAAATAAACTGTATACGAAAATTTATGATTCTGGAAACCAAGAAGTTGTAGAAGAACTCGTAAAAACGATTATGACTGAATCAATCCAAAAATATGGAGAATAAAATGAGAATTCAAAGAAATCTGATAAAACTAAATAAACATTTTGAAACAAAAGAAGAAGCCATTGAATATTGTGGCTCACTGCTTCATGATGCAGGCTGTGTGACAGCAGCGTATATCCCAGCTATGGTTCAACGTAACGAGGAACTCTCTGTATATATGGGAAATTTTATCGCTATCCCTCATGGCACGGATGAGGCAAAAAAAGAGGTTAAAAAAACGGGCATTTGTATTGTGCAAGTGCCTCGGGGCATAAACTTTGGCGATGCTGAAGAACGAAAAGTAGCGACTGTTTTATTTGGAATAGCAGGTGTAGGAGATGAACATTTGGAGCTTATCCAAAAAATCTCGCTTTTCTGTGCGGATGTTGATAATGTTGTTAAAATCGCAGATGCACAAACCGTTGACGAAATCGCAGCATACTTTGAAAACTAGATAATCTCAAAAATCTTGGCACAGTAAAAAGTGCCAAGATTTTTATTTAGTAGCGGAAAGAAAACGATTACAATGAAGGAGTAAAAAGAAGAAATGAAGGTAAATACAAATGAAAAAAGCAGTACATTTTGGCGCAGGAAATATCGGACGTGGTTTCATCGGAGAAATCTTATATAAGAACGGTTTTGAAATTGCCTTTGTAGATGTCAATGAAAAAATCATCAACGCTTTAAATGAAGAAAAAAAATATACCATAGAGCTGGCAGAAGAAGCGCATGAAAAAATTCAAGTCCATAGCGTTTCCGGCATTAACAATGCGCAGAATCCTGAAGCAGTTGTTGAGGCTATCGCACAGGCAGATATCGTTACTACAGCCATTGGGCCCAACATACTTCCTTTTATCGCGGAACTGATTGCTAAAGGCATTCAAAAACGTAAAGCCCAAGGAAACGAAAACCCATTCGACATTCTTGCATGTGAAAACATGATTGGGGGTTCTGAATTTCTTTTTGAAAAGGTCAAAGAATACTTAACGCCAGCGGATTTAGAATTTGTAGATTCGAAGATTGGCTTTCCCAATGCAGCAGTCGACCGTATCGTGCCCAATCAATCCCATGAAGATCCGCTCTACGTTGTTGTTGAGCCCTTCCGTGAATGGGTGGTGGACGAAAGTCAACTGAAAAATAGTGAAGTAAAGCTCGAAGGTGTTCATTATGCCAAAGATTTGGAGCCTTTTATTGAACGTAAGCTATTTTCTGTCAACAGCGGTCATGCCACAGTGGCTTATACAGGTGCATACTATTGTTACCAAACGATTTTAGAAGCCTTACAAAACAATGAAGTATTAGCCTCACTTAAAGATGTTCAAGCTGAAACACGTCAGTTGCTCTTAGCCAAATGGGACTTTACTGAAGAAGAGCTAAAAGCTTATCATGAAATGATTATTGAGCGCTTCTCAAACACAGAGATTGTGGATGAGATAAGCCGGGTAGCACGAACACCTATGCGTAAGCTAGGCTACGACGAACGCTTTATTCGCCCAATCCGTGAACTTTCTGAACGTGGTTTATCTTATCAAAGCCATTTGGCAGTTGTGGGGAAAATATTTGCCTACAAAGACGACAATGATAAAGAAGCTGTGACTTTGCAAGAAGCCTTAGAAGAAAAAGGGCTTAATGCTGTTATTCGGGAAGTCACTCGTCTTACAGATGAGACCTTGATTATGGAGATTGAAGCGAGTGCGAAAAAATATATGAAGTGAATGAGCAGATAGATATATAGATCATAAAATAATCAAAGAAGGCATGATTTGTTTGTAAACAATAGGAATTGTTGGGTTAGATAAAGGTTACAACATCGAAGACACAGCTTGTATTGATACAATCGAAATTAGTAATTGTGAAGAAACAAAATTAACTTTGATATTCAAAGAATTGCTGAATAAATAAATTAAACCGTTAGCTGATGCGGACGGTTTTTTGCTTCTTTTTCAAGCTGAATAATACTTGATAAAATGGTAAAATAAGAGACAGTATAAGAAATCTGGAGAAAAATATGACAGTACAAAATCAAAGACAAGAACTACAACGAAATATCTGGTCTATTGCTGACCAAGTTCGTGGCGCTGTGGACGGGTGGGACTTTAAACAGTATATTTTAGGGATTTTGTTCTACCGTTTTATCAGTGAAAACTTTCAAAATTATATAGAAGCGGGCGATCCAGAAGTTCATTATGCGGATTACCCAGATGAAGCAATCACTCCTGACATTATTGATGATGCCGTAAAAACGAAAGGCTATTACATTGCGCCAAGTCAACTTTTTTCAAATGTTGTGAAGACGGCGCGTGAAAATGCTGATTTAAATACAGACCTCAAAGCGATTTTCACCGCCATTGAATCAAGTGCGATTGGCTACGCTTCTGAAAATGATATTAAGGGCTTGTTTGATGATCTGGATACGACAAGCAATCGCTTAGGAAATACAGTTGCAGAGAAGAACAAGCGCTTAGCCGATGTTCTTGAAGGAATCAATCAACTTAATTTTGGTCGCTTTGAAGATAATCAAATCGACCTTTTTGGTGATGCTTATGAGTTTTTGATTTCAAACTATGCCTCAAATGCAGGTAAATCAGGCGGTGAGTTTTTTACCCCCCAATCTGTCTCAAAACTACTGGCTAAAATTGTCATGCTGGGTAAAGATGAACAACATAAAATCAATAAAATCTATGACCCTGCTTGTGGTTCTGGCTCTCTTTTGCTTCAAGCGAGAAAGCAATTCTCAGAGCATATCATCGAAGAAGGTTTTTTTGGTCAAGAAATCAATATGACTACCTATAACCTTGCACGTATGAATATGTTTTTGCATAATATCAACTATGATAAATTTGATATTAAACGTGGGGATACGCTTATCAATCCACTGCACAATGATGATAAGCCCTTTGATGCCATTGTCTCTAATCCGCCGTACTCTATCAAATGGATTGGTTCAGATGATCCAACTCTGATTAATGATGACCGCTTTAGTCCAGCAGGTGTTTTAGCTCCCAAATCAAAAGCGGATTTCGCCTTTATCATGCATTCCTTAAATTATTTGTCAGCCAAAGGACGTGCGGCTATTGTTACTTTCCCAGGGATTTTTTATCGTGGGGGTGCTGAGCAAAAGATTCGTAAATATCTGATTGATAATAACTTTGTGGAAGCCGTTATTCAACTGCCCGCAAATCTTTTCTTTGGGACAAGTATCGCCACTTGTATCTTGATTTTAGCAAAGAATAAGCCAAATACTGATACATTTTTTATTGATGCCAGCAAAGAGTTCAAAAAAGAAACCAATAATAACACCTTGACGCAAGATAATATTGATAAAATCCTTTCTCATTTTGATAAAAAAGAAGAGCTAGATTATTTCGCAAAAGCTGTCAAATTTGATGCGATTGTCGAAAATAACTATAACCTTTCTGTTTCTAGCTATGTGGAAGCAGAGGATTTGACAGAGGAGATTGATATTGAAGAGCTTAATCAAGATATCAAGATGACTGTTGAGAAAATAACAAAACTCCGGTCTGAGATTGATGAGATTGTGCAGGAGTTGAGCAAATGAAAAGTCAGATTTTAGAGAAATTATTAGAGGAACGGGAAAAAGAGTTCATCAGCTGTCATATTATCAAAAACAGAAGGGGAGTCGCCAGCCAGATGATGGAGGGAAAATAATGATTCAAATAATAGCAAGTATAATATCTGGAATTGCCGTAATAGTTTCATTATTTATAGCAGTGTATGGTTGGAGAAAAAGCGATAAGAGTCAAAATAAGATGAGAAAACAGCAGCTTATTTCTGACGCTTTGGTAAGAATTGATTTGATAGTTTCTGATTTGTATGATTCTCAAATATTGATGAGAAATTTTGAAGTATGGTCAAATACTGATATGAAGTTTCGAGAAGATTATATGCAAAAGAAAGATTCTCAGGCTAAAGTCGAAGTTGCAATTAAAAAATGTGCAGCGATGATTGAGTCATTGGATGTAAATGAAATTAATTCAGTGATTCTTCAAAAAGATAAAACTGGAAAAGATGCAAATGGAAATAATAGGAACAATCTTTTTAGCGGAAATTTATCAAAAATTGTAATTCCGACATTGGAGAAGTACTACTCATTGGAAAACCGGTTTATAGGTTTCAAACCATTCTATGAAAATATAGACAATATTATAAAAGAGCTGGAAAAATATCGGAACTGGGTAATCGGGGAAAAACTTGAACTTCCTAATAATAGTCCTCAGGATTATGAGATAAGTCCCTTCAAGGTAAACGCGGAGGGCTCATTATCAACACCGGTGTCAAAGGATAAAAAGAAATGGTAAAAATTAGTAAACGGACTTTGCAAGAATTGAGAGAAATTATCAATGAAAGGTCAGAATATCGTCGAGGCATTGATCTTGTAGAGTTCTTTAATGAACTTGGCTTTTCAGACTCTTATGATGAGAATTTTCCGAGTCGTTCTGCTTATACTGATGAGAAATTAGAAGAGCTAGCAAATAAAAATCAAGTTTCAAAAGCCGTAAAAAGTGTGTTTGCACCTGTGAATTTCGTGGGTCGCATAGACCAGCTTCAAGAGTTGGTTAAGGAATTTAATGATTATCTGTATTATGATGGGTTTAATGTCATAATTCATAGAAATTCAGTAGAAATTTGCGAAGTTTCTGTGACAGATGAGGTATTATTTCCTACGCACAATACGACTATTCGAGGAAATACGGTTAATATTCAACTTCACCCGAGTATTTACAATCATGTAAAAAGAAATGTGGAAAACGGTGATTATTTTCACGCGGTAGAAGAGGCTTATAAAGTGGTCCGAGAGCGACTGAAAGAATTGACTGGAGAAGAACAAGCACATAAGGCTTTTGCGGAGTCAAATTATAAAAAGATTTTTGGAAGTTCGCCACAAAATGGTATCGAAAAAGATTTTTTTGAAGCGGTTAAGTATCTTAATATGTCTATTCAAAAATTTAGGAATGAGAAGGCGCATAGTTTAGCTTATGAGCTTAATGAAAATTTAGCGCTTCATTATCTTACTTTAGCGAGTCTAGCTCTAGATTTAATTTCAAGAAATGACATTTCAAATGACTAAATTAGTGAAATAAAAACTTGTAAATCCAGAAGGGAGAGAAAAATGGCTCGAGGAGAAAAAGAATGGGACTGCTTAGAAGTTGTGAAAAATTCTTTTAATATATTTAGAAAAGAAAATCAGTATGGAATCTCTCTCGAAGATACAGATGAACTTGAAAATATGTTCAAAATAGTTAAGCCAAATGAGAACAGTAATGACTTCCCAGATTTTGTTTTTGAAAATGGTTTTATTGAGCACTTTCAAATTACATCATCAAAACAATCTAACAAAAAAGGTGCTGAACACATTAAGAATAAAGCAGCATATTCAGCAAGACTGGAAAAAAGTTTTGAGAGATGCATGACTTCAGATTATCAAGGAATAATGCACAGTGATTTTAGGTATGGTGCGCATTCTTATGAATGGCTGAAAGAATCTTTCAAAATGAACTGGGAAAATCACATAAATAGTTTAGGGAAATATGACACTGAATATAAAACGGGAATTTTCATGGTCGAGTATAAAGATAGGACACTGTTGATGGCAGAAGATATATATGGTCCTTCAGGCGTTGATGAATTTCCCATGCCTACCAGAGCACAGCAGTATTTTGAAGATTATCAACTAAGCAGAGATAAGGAACTTTTGACGTATCTTAAAGGCTTTAAAGATAAAATCAAATATGTATTTTTTGTAAATTCCTCTGGTGTGGAGTTCATTTCTTTAGAGCACATTGACTCCATGACAAATCTGTTACCTTGGGATTTTCTTATTGAGACTGGATATGGTATGACTGAAACAAATATATTTTCAAAAATTACTATTCCTGATATAGAAAGTGAAAATAATGACTGAAAATCAAGAAAATAAAACAGTTGATAGTTCTGTCAGCGCTGACGAAAAGTCTGTCAAATTTGACGGAAGTCTTTTGGACTTGATTCAAGATGCAGATGTGGAATGGAAATCTCTTGGAGACACTTTACTTAGTGTACCTAAGATAAACTGGAGTCAAGCAACAGGAAAATCTTATAGATATATTGATTTGTCATCTGTGGATAGACAGGCGAATAAGATAACTGATACAACAGAAATTGACAAATCAAATCATCCAAGTAGAGCACAACAGATTATTAAGAAAAATGATATTCTATTTGGTACGACTAGACCAACTTTGAAAAGATATGTTTCTGTTGGTAAAGAGTTTGATGGGCAAATTGCTAGTACAGGATTTTCTGTATTGCGTCCCAATGTAGATATGATTCTTCCAAGATACCTTTACCATATAATCACCTCAGTCGATTTTCAGAATTATGTTGAAAAAAATCAAAAGGGAGCGAGCTATCCTGCTATATCTGATGGAGAGGTAAAATCTTATAAAATCCCCATCCCCTCCCTCGAAATCCAGCAAAAAGTAGTCGAAATACTTGACAAAATGACAGATTATGTTACGGAACTGACGGCGGAACTGACATTACGTCAAAAGCAATATGCTTACTATCGGGACCAGCTCCTGACCTTTGACGTAGAGGGTAACCCACTGAGTGACTCGGAGGAGTCACTCAGTGTGCGGTGGACGACTTTGGGTGAAATTGCTGATATTGGGACGGGGAGTTCAAATACAAATGAGCAGCTTGAAATCGGTAAGTATCCATTTTACGTTCGTTCTCAAGAAGTGCGATTCAAAGATGGGTACGAGTTTGATGAGGTAGCAACGTTGACATCTGGGGATGGAGTGGGTGTTGGTAAAATATATCATTTTGTACAAGGAAAATATGCTTTGCATCAAAGAGCTTATCGAATTCACATTACAAATAGTCAAGTTGATGATAAGTATTTCTTTTACTTTTTCCAAAATTGGTTTACAAAATATATTGAGATGCAGGCGGTCAATTCATCGGTTACTTCTGTTCGTAAGCCAATGCTAGAAAAGTTTCAAGTGGCAATACCAAATTTGGTAGAGCAAAAACGCATCGTCAAAATGCTCGACAAATTTGATAAACTTACGTCCGATTTGTCAGAAGGTTTGCCACGTGAGATTGAACTGCGGCAGAAACAATATGAATATTGGCGAGAGCAGTTATTAAGTTTCAAATGATTTCGGAGGGGGAATGGAAGGTAAAAGTAATCCTTTGAATCAGTTTTCAAATTTTATAGATACTGTTAAAAAGCTTATTCCAAATAAGTATAAGTTTTTAGTTTTTCCGATAGCTGCAGTGGGAGTAATCGTGTATAAGTTTAATGTCTTCGTTGACATGCTATCTAGGTATCCTTTTAGTTTGGTAGTCTTCATTTTATTAAGCGGGATTTGGATACTCCTTAAAATTAGTGATAAAATTTCTAATGATAAACTTGAAGAAGCTCATTATAACGCGTATGCTCCCATATCACGAGAAAGCTCCGAATTAAATAATATTCAATTCAGGCTTTCAGAAAAATTTGAAAAAGCACTATTTTTGCAGTTAAAAATAGTGAATAAAGGGAAATGGAAAGTAACAAAGTTTGATGGACGGCTACAGATTTTTTCTCAAGGAAGGGATACTTGGCGGGAAAAAATTATTGATACCCAGATTTCATTGAAAAACATCGAATTAGAAGGGTACTCTGAGTATAAAATAGGACAGTATAGAGCGAGTAGAGGTAATGAGTTTTCATTTAAAGAGTGGAAGTATTTTAAAATAATTATTGATTTTATCGAATTTGAAGATGGTAGTAAATATTCAGGACAAGTATTGAGAAGTAAAGAATTTATTCGCACCCACTTCTTTGAGCTAAATTTCGATCACTATTATAATAATAAAATTAAATGTGGAAAGATAGTAATTCCATTTTCTCTTCCTTATAATACAATTTGGCTTAATGAAATATTTTTAAGACTTAAGTTGCAAATTAGGTTTCTATGTTCTCATCATATTTTCTATTCTCAGAGATATAAATTAAATAAAAAGGATATAAGAAAACTTAAGAAAGATAATAGATTGTGTTGGTTTTATAGACTATTTTTTTCCGCTGTTTTTTTCTTGATTATTTTGATACTGTGTTTCTCCTTGTATCAGTTATGGCAAATATTGTATGAGATATTATTTGAATTAGGTTCTTACATTTGGAATAAAATATTGAAATAAAATATTGAAATAAAATAATTTTTAAAGGATTACAAATGAATAAAATGAATGAAACTTCCCCTATCATCGAATCCAAAAATTTCATCGTCCTAGACAAATGGACAAAACTTGAACAAAAAGGGAACTTCCAGTCCGAATCAGACCTTGAGCGTGAAATGATTTCGGATTTACAGCAGCAAGGCTATGATTACGCTAATTATTTAGTGACACCAGAAGCACTATTAGGAAATTTGCGTGTGCAACTAGAAGACTTGAATGCTGTTCATTTTTCAGATAAGGAGTGGGAACGTCTTTTATCAGAATATATCAATAAATCAAGTGATGGCATTGTTGAATGTACACGTAAAATTCATGATGACCATGTCTATGACTTTATTTTTGATGATGGGCATATTCAAAATATCTATCTATTGGATAAGAAAAATATTGCGCGCAATAAAGTGCAAGTCATCAATCAAATGAAGCAAAAAGGTAGTCATGCTAATCGTTATGATGTGACGATTTTAGTGAATGGTTTACCTTTGGTACAGATTGAGCTGAAAAAACGAGGGGTGTCGATACGCGAAGCCTTTAATCAGATTCATCGTTATAGTAAAGAGAGTTTTAACGGTGAATCTTCACTTTTCAAGTATCTACAAATTTTTGTGATTTCAAACGGCACAGACACACGCTATTTTGCTAATACCACCAAGCGGGATAAAAATTCCTTTGATTTTACCATGAATTGGGCACGTAGAGACAATGACCCAATTAAAGATTTGAAAGATTTTACAGCAACTTTTTTGAGTAAACGAACATTGCTCAATGTTTTGATGAACTATTCAGTGTTTGATTCAAGCAACACTCTTTTAATCATGCGCCCCTATCAGATTGCAGCAACGGAGCGTATTCTTTGGAAAATCAAATCTGCTCATGATTCAAAACTAAAAGCAGGAATTGAAACAGGGGGGTACATCTGGCATACCACAGGTTCTGGTAAAACCTTAACCTCCTTCAAGGCAGCCCGTCTTGCTACGGAGCTTGACTTTATTGATAAAGTCTTCTTTGTGGTAGATCGTAAAGACCTCGACTATCAGACCATGAAAGAATATCAACGTTTTTCACCAGATAGTGTGAATGGTTCTGATAGCACAGCTGGTTTGAAGCGAAATATTGAAAAAGAAGACAATAAAATCATTGTCACGACCATTCAAAAGCTTAATAATCTCATGAAAACGACAGAGGCACACGAGATTTATGATAAGCAAGTGGTCTTTATCTTTGATGAATGCCACCGTAGTCAATTTGGTGAAGCACAAAAGAATCTGAAAAAGAAGTTTAAACATTATTATCAATTTGGCTTTACAGGGACACCAATTTTTCCTGAGAATGCTTTGGGGAGTGAAACAACAGCTTCTGTCTTTGGGCGGGAATTACATTCTTACGTGATTACGGATGCCATTCGCGACCAAAAAGTTCTAAAATTTATGGTGGATTATAATGATGTTCGTCCACAGTTTGCAATGCTAGAAGCTGAAACAGATGAACAGAAATTATCAGCGGCTGAAAATCGGCAAGCCTTACTTCATCCTACACGAATTCATGAAATTTCAAACTATATCTTAAATCATTTTGCGCAGAAAACGCACCGTACAGCAGGAAAAGGGTTTAATGCTATGTTTACTGTATCAAGTGTCGAAGCAGCGAAACTTTACTATGAAGAACTCCAAAAATTACAAGAAAAATCTGAGAAGAAGCTGACGATTGCGACTATCTTTTCTTTTGCAGCAAATGAAAGCCAAAATGCGATTGGTGATATTGAAGATGAAACTTTTGAACCCACAGCCTTAGATTATAGTGCGAAAGAGTTTTTAACTCGTGCAATTAACGACTACAATAAGAAATTTAATGGTTCTTTTTCTGTTGAGGGTAAGAGTTTCCAAAATTATTATAAAGATTTGGCTAAGAGAGTAAAAAATAAAGAAGTTGACTTACTCATTGTTGTAGGAATGTTCTTGACAGGTTTTGATGCGCCGACATTAAATACCTTATTTGTAGATAAGAATTTGCAATATCATGGTTTGATTCAAGCCTTTTCACGGACTAACCGAATTTATGATGCGACAAAATCTTTTGGCAATATTGTGACCTTCCGTGATTTGGAAAGCAAAACAAAAGCAGCGATTACTTTATTTGGTAAATCTCAAACAGCAGAAGTGCTCCTTGAACGTCCATATAACGAATATATGAATGGTTTTAAAGATGATGAAACGGATGAAGCTAGACGGGGCTATTTGGAGGTTGTTCGGGAGTTAAAAGAGAAATTCCCAGAACCAGATAAAATTGTTAAGGAAGTAGATAAAAAGCAATTTGTTAAACTCTTCGGCGAATTTTTAAAACTGGATAATATTTTACAAAACTATGATGAATTTGCAGGATTGCAGGCTTTACAAGAAATTGATTTATCAGATGAGCAGGCGGTTGAGGCGCTCAAAGCAAAATTTTATTTAGATGATGAAAAGATTCAGGAACTTGAACAGCTCGAAATTCCAAATGTTCGAGAAATCCAAGACTATCGCTCGACCTATAACGATATTCGAGAATGGTACACTAACGAACGACGGAACCAAAAACAAGAGGAATCAACTGTAGATTGGGATACTGTCACTTTTGAAGTAGAACTCTTGAAGTCTCAGGAAATCAATTTAGATTATATTTTAGAATTGATTTTTGAAACAAATAAGAAGGTTTCCGATAAGGACCAACTGATTGATGAAATTATTCGGACGATCCGCGCAAGCGTTGGAAATCGAGCGAAAGAAAGTCTAATTGTAGATTTCATCAGGAATACGAATATCAATGCAATAAAAAATCGTCCAGAGATTCTTGAGAAGTTTTATACTTTTGCGCAAAAAGAACAACAAAAAGAGATGCTCAAACTTATTGAAGAAGAAGGATTAAATGAAAAAAATGCAAAACGCTATATCAAAACTTCACTAAGACGAGAATATGCGAGTGAAAATGGGAACGAACTCAATGAAACATTGCCCAAAATGAGTCCTTTAAATCCAGCTTATCATACAAAAAAACAAAAAGTTTTTGAAAAGATAAGTGATTTTGTCGAGAAATTTAAGGGGATTGGTGGATAGTATGAGAATGGTTTTTTTATAAATGCAAATAAAGAAAACTCTACCAAAAACGGTAGAGTTTTAGTAGTTTAAACTCAAAAACTTTCAATAAGAGGAGAGAGGAACCCAATAAGTTGGAAAAATCCTGCAGGACTTTTATGGCAAAGAACGAGTAAAGTGAAAAAATAGTAAGCTTATTATTTATGATATAATAAAACCATGAAGAAAAAAGTAATCGCTATCATCATTGTCCTTTTAGCTGGTGCAGTTGGGCTCTTCCTTTGGCAAACGAAGGTCTCTGCTCCAAACACACCAAAAGAAGAAGTAAAACAAGAGAAAGAAACTGGACCCGTTCGCTCCGAATTAACGGGGCTTGAAACGACTGCCGATAAGGCAAAACGGCCGATAACAGCCGTAATGGTGGAGAATTCACCAGAAGCACGTCCACAATCCGGTCTTAAAGATGCGGGAGTGGTTTTTGAAGCTGTCGCCGAAGGAGGCATTACACGTTTTGTGGCCCTTTATCAGGAAGCACAGCCTGATTTGATTGGCCCTGTTCGTTCTATTCGTCCATATTTTGTAGAGTGGGCAGCAGGTTTTGATGCTGGCTTAGCTCACGTGGGTGGTTCAGAGTTAGCTTTGAATATGGTCAAGTCGGGCGATTATGTCGCAGACTTGGATCAATTTAAAGCATCTGAGGGCATTTTCTGGCGTTCTGAGGACCGCGTGGCACCACATAATATGTATACGAAAATGAGCGGTTTGGACAAATATATGGCCAAGCTAGATAAGAAAAAATCTGATTTCCAAAGCTGGGACAGACAAGCGCTCAAGTCCGATGAAACAGAAAGTGACCTGCCAGCTGCTCAAGCCATCAGACTTCCAGTCTCTACCGGTATTTTTGAAGTCAGCTATCATTACGATACAGCCAGCAAGACCTATCAACGTTTCCAAGGCGGTGAAGCACATCAAGACCGAGAAAAAGGTCAAATTTCACCCGATGTGGTTATTGCCATCATGGTCAATCAAAAATTGTCCGCAGATGGTAACCACATGGATATCGAAACGACGGGTACAGGCAAGGCCTATATTTTCCAAAATGGGAAAGTCCAGGAAGGCAATTGGGCAAAACCAAATGCACAAACAAATATCAGCTTCACCGACGAACAAGGGAATAAAATTCCGCTCAAGTCTGGTCAGACTTGGATAACAGCGGTTGATAATACTCGTGAAGTTGTTTGGGAGTAATACACACCGCTCCCAGTATTTATAAACTATGAAAAAAGATATAAAAGAGTGTCTACAAACGTAACACTCTTTTATGCTATAATAAAACACTATGCAAAACCCAAAAACAAAAACACCTCCAAGAACCAGTAAAAAAACCAAAAATAAAACGAAGCGCGTCCTCTTATCTATCCTAAGCTTATTTATATTGCTCATCATTGCTCTGCCTTTCTATGCTTGGAAAGTTGAGCCCTTCCTTGTGCATGTCAATCATGTTGAACTGGGGAAGAAAAATGAGCGAACACCACTAAATGTTGTACAAATCTCTGATTTGCAGGTTTCCGAGTATTATGAAACGAATCGTTTAGATAAGGTGATTGAGAAGGTCAATGCCCAAAAACCAGATATTCTCCTGTTTACAGGGGATTTGTTCGATAATTACTCCAAGTATCCAGAACAAAGGGCACCAATGATTGAAAAATTAAAAGCCTTTAAGGCCAATATCGGAAAGTATGCCGTTTGGGGCAATCATGATTATGGTGGTGGCGCTGTCCGCGTCTATGAAGATGTCATGTCAGCGGGTGGATTTACCGTGCTAAGAAACCAGGGAGAAACTCTAACATTGAGCGATGGTCGTCAAGTTTTCTTAGGTGGACTGGATGACTCTCTTTTAGGAAATCCTTCGGTATCCGATACGCTTACTTACCGCCAAAACTATGATTATGCCATTACCATGACACATGAACCTGATGTTGCGGATGCTTTTATCGGTACAGATACACAGCTGGTTTTAGCGGGGCATAGTCACGGTGGTCAGGTCTGGATCCCCTTCTACCCGATAAAAAATGTTCTTGCAGAGAAGTATACACGTGGTTTATACCAGCTTGATGCAATTACACAACTTTATGTCAATACAGGGATAGGAACCACATCAATTCATGCACGTTTTGGTGTTATTCCGGAGGTAACACAGTTCACCATTTATATTTAAAAGGAAAGAGGCTCTGTTCTCTTTTTTTGCTACAAAAAGAGGTTTGTCATTTCCTGTAAAGTGACTATTTTGTAGCTTTAAATGTTATAAAATAGAAGAGTTGTCTATACATGAAACGGAAAGAACTGTAGGTGAAGCCTTGATTAAAGTATATTACCGTAAACCTTGTACCGCCAGTCAGAAAGCAAATTCCTGGTTTCAGAACTATGGGATAGAAGCAAAATATGTCCGAATTGAAAAAATATCAGAAACAGATTTATTGGAAATTTTATCTCTATCTGAAGGTGGCTTTTCAGAAATCACCAAAAAATCACGCACATCTTCAAAGAAAACGTTGAAAGCTTTAATGGGACTCAATCAATTAACTTTTAAAGAAGCCCTTTCTTTCGTCACTGAACATCCAGAATGTTTGATTACCCCCATTATCATTGGTAAAAATAAGATGTTGGTAGGCTATAACGAAGTTGAAATGAGAAAGTTCATTCCACGTTATCTGCGTGATTAAAACTGTAATGTTTACCATTTTAGAGTTATAATAAGGAGATAGGGCATTCAAAAAAGTAAGGGATATTTATAATGAAAATAACAGCGATAGAAGACAGTGTGAGTCTGGAGCTCAAACTCTTAGAACTTATGAAAGAGAAGGGAGACTGGATTGATGCCGAAGAAATGGCAAAAACCTTGGGTATCAGCACCAAACGTACAACCAGCTTGATCAATAGCTTGCTCCATGAGATAAGGTCTTTCGACTCTGACAATCTCAATCTCAAAATATTAAAAGGGCGTGGCAATCTTTTAGAAATTAAGGATGCGCGTGATTATCGTAAATTTCGCCAAAAACTCATCGAAAACATCATTATTTATAAAATTCTCTTTTCGATTGCTTTAAACAAAGATGCAAATCTGGAACGCTTAGCTATGGAGAATTTTGTCAGCGAGTCTTTGATTAAAAAGCGCATCGCAAGTGCCAACCAAATGATGGCCAAGCTGGGTGTGAAGGTTGTAACCAGAAAAAAACAGTATCTCTTTCAAGGAGATGAACAACAAGTAAGAGGAATGTTGAATATTCTCTTTTGGCGCCTTTACCGAGGGGATGAGTGGCCCTTTTCAGGGGTTAATAAAGAAAAAATCATTCACTTGATTTCGCAGATAAGCCATGAGATCGATCTGCAGATGAATCAGTTTACAGCCTACCAGATCGCCTATATGTTCGCCATAAATTTCAGCAGATATCAACGGGGTTTTTCAGTGAACCTGGAAGAAGGTTGGGAGAAATACCGTTCGATTTGTGAATGGATTGATGAAAAGACGGACATTTATGCTTTATTTTATAAAAATTATGGTTTTCCTAAACACGAAGTGGATTTTTTGCTGATTGAAGCCATGACTAAGAGCAAAATTTACAATAGTCTTGAACATAAGACGCCCGATTTTTGGAGTATTCTTGAAGGGACACCTGCCTTTGAAGCTACTGAACGTTTGGTTCAAAAAATGGAAATGCACACGGGCAAGCTCTCTGAAGAGAAAAGAAGATTGTTCTTACGGTATATTTATCCTTGTCATTTGCATGCAGACCTATTCTCAAATATCATTTTCTCAGAGTCTGGACATCATGCAATTAACATTTCGTCTTACTTTTTCCCAGTCATGCGTCAATCGTTGAAAAAACTCCTCGCTGAGCTATATCAAGAAAGTGGCCTCACCCTCTTTTTAAATGAAGAGTATTTGATTGGTGAGTATATACTGGCCTTATCTTTCTTTATGCCCGTACAGTTTCAGGAAAAAGAAATTACGCTCTTCATTGATACCGATTTGTCCGAGATGTTGGAAAAATTATTAATCCGACAAATTTTTAATCAATTTGGCCACCTTTATAATTTAAAAATAATCACAAGTTTATCAGAACCAGAACAAAATGTAGACATCGTTATTTCGACAAGCGCTATGGGAGAGCACAGCAATTTGAAAAAACCAGCGCAGCTATTCCTTGTGCATCCTTTCCTTACGCGAAGGGAAATCGGGGACATTGAGGACTATCTACATATCCTAATCACCAAAAATGACGAGTAAACTTCGTCTTTTTTTGTGGCTTCCCATCTGCCGTTTTTTACCCCAATATCTTTTCTTATAGTGCTAAGCTAGAAGTATTAAAAAAGACGATAAGAGGTGTTAAAATGACTTTAGATGCTATAAAAATATTACAAGATGTGGTCCAAATCAACTCAGTCAATGGCAACGAAGAAGAAGTGGCGAACTATTTGCGTGAATTGCTTCAAGAGCATGATATTGAATCCAAGATAATTCCTTACAGTGAAGGCCGCGCCAGTCTTGTTGCCGAGATTGGCAACGGCAATGGACCGGTGATCGGTTTTGACGGGCATGAAGATACTGTTTCTTTAGGGGATGTGAGCAAGTGGACTCATCACCCTTTGAGTGCGACTGTGACCGAAGAGGGAAAAATGTATGGGCGTGGCACTACAGATATGAAGTCTGGCCTTGTCGCAGCCGTTGTGGCCATGATTACTCTTAAAGAAAGTGGCCTTCCTCTGAATGGCACAGTACGCTTACTCGCTACGGTTGGCGAAGAAAAGGGTGAACTTGGAGCAGGTCAGCTTGCAGAACTTGGCTATGCCGATGATATGGAAGCCTTAGTTGTATGCGAGCCAACAGGTGGCGACTTTACCACATTGCAACAAATGAAAGGTACTTTTCCGCTCGATATTCCGGAGTTCGACGGGGAGATGCGTCTCATTTTTATTGGACACAAGGGTTCGGTCAACTATAAGGTGCATGCCAAAGGTAAAGCTGCACACAGCTCAATGCCAGAACTGGGGCAAAATGCCATCGAAGGGTTACTTAAGTTTTATGATAAACAAAAAGTATATTTTGATAAACTGACAGAAGAAGATGACCTTTTAGGTCCAACTATTCCTGTCGTGACTTTGATTAATGGTGGCGAACAGATCAATACTGTTCCGGCTAATGCAAGTATGGGTGTAAAAATCCGTACCATTCCCGCACTGCCTAATGAAAAATTAATTTCCGATATACAAGCACTGATTGATGAATGTAATCGTGAGCAAGATGTAGAGTTATCTTTAGAGGTCACTGAAAATGTTGCGCCGGTCAAAAGTAGTCCCGACTCAAAAATAGTAAAAGTGACTTCCGAAGTTTTGGAAGAACATCTGCAACAAAAAGCACCACAAGTTGGTGTATCTGGTGGAACAGATGCCTCACAGTTTGTAAGGGCTAATCCTAACCTTGATATTGTGGTTTGTGGACCCGGAAATGCCACAGCGCACGCTGTTGACGAATATGTTCTTATAGATAGCTTTTTAGACTTTATCAAAATATACGAAGACATGATTCAAAAATATTTTGCAAGTTGAAAATTACCGGAGGAAATAGCACTAGGGGTCAGGTAACCTTTCTTGACTCCTAGTGTTATTTTTTTGTGGACTCTTACTCCACTTTCTTCCTTTATGAACTTCTATTATCTTTTATTGGCTCTATATAGTATAATAGAGAGTATGAAAAAAATAATCTCCCTTGGCTTAATACTTCTTGGTATACTTGCAGATCAGCTGTTGAAAGCTTGGACTGTTTCTAATATTCCATTGGGAGGAGAAAAGGAATTTATTCCTGGTATCCTCAGCCTAACCTATCTTCGAAATGAAGGCGCAGCTTGGTCGATGTTGGAAGGAAAACAATGGTTTTTCCTTATCTTGACACCGATTGTGATCATCGGAGCGCTTTACTTTCTTAATAAAAAAATAAATCAAAACTGGTACTTTGCCGCACTGACCTTGATTATTTCAGGAGCGCTAGGGAACTTTATTGACCGGGTACGCCAATCTTTTGTGGTGGACATGTTCCAGACGGATTTCATCAATTTTCCAATATTTAATATCGCTGATATACTGCTTTCAATAGGTTTTGTAGTACTCTTTATCGCGATTATTTTAGACAAAGAGGTAGAATAAATGACAGTAGTAATTATTGACGAGCCAAATGCAGGGCTTCGTTTAGACAAGGCTTTAGCTAACTTGAGTGATGCTTCACGTTCAGTATTGACAGAGCTGATTCGTGAGGGGAAAGTCACGGTAGATGGGCAAGTCAAAAAAGCAAAGTATAAAGTAAAAGTAGGGGAAGAGATCGCCTACGAACTGCCAGAAGTTGAAGTGCTTGATATCCAGGCTGAAGATATTCCTCTAGATATTGTTTATAAAGATTCTGATGTGGCAGTGATTAATAAGCCCCAAGGAATGGTTGTTCATCCAAGTGCGGGACATGCTTCAGGTACTTTAGTCAATGCCATTATGTACCACATCAAAGATCTTTCTTCTATTAATGGTGTGATTCGTCCCGGTATTGTCCACCGTATCGATAAAGATACTTCCGGTTTACTGATGATTGCAAAAAATGATGCAGCTCATGAGTCTTTAGCTGCACAGCTTAAGGCAAAAACGAATAAACGCCGCTATATTGCACTTGTACATGGCGAATTACCTAATGAAAAAGGCACGATTGAAGCACCGATTGGTCGTAATCCTAAAGAGCGTAAGAAACAAGCAGTAATTTCCGGTGGTAAACCAGCAAAAACGCATTTTACCGTCATGGAACGTTTTCCTGGATATACTCTTGTCGCTCTTGAGCTTGAAACAGGGCGTACGCATCAGATACGCGTACACATGGCTTATATTGGCTTCCCAATCGCTGGGGATCCTCTCTATGGTCCAAGTAAAACTTTAACGCCAAACAAGGGGCAATTTCTCCATGCCGAAACCTTAGGTTTTGAACATCCCGCAACAGGTGAACAGCTTGAGTTTCAGGTTGATATTCCTGAAATATTTGCTCAACAACTTGATAATTTGAGAGGCTTGTCGTAAGACAGGTTTTTTGTTGTCCTTTACTTCCTTGGTCATTGTAGGATGTCAGAGCGCCTAAGTCTGCTGCAATTTCTGAGTTATTGTTAAACAAAAACCATCCAGCTGTTTTATAAATTTTTACCGTCCTAGAATGAATTTGTGGTAAAATAGTTCTATGCTAAAAAAATCTGATTTCGAAAAATTTCCTGATTTGCTTGTCAAATACGATGAGCCATTGTCAAATTATACCTACACCAAAGTTGGCGGACCAGCAGATTTTCTTGCTTTTCCCGCTTCAAGTGAAGAGTTAAGCGCGCTTCTCGACTTCGCACGAGCAGCAGAAACACCAATTACTGTGTTGGGTAATGCGTCCAACTTAATCGTTCGTGATGGTGGCATTCGTGGCTTAGTGATTTTACTTGAAAAAATGAATCACGTAAAAGTAGACGAAAATGTAATCACTGCCGAAGCTGGAGCAAAATTGATTGATACCACACATGTTGCGCTTGATTATGCCTTGACGGGCTTCGAGTTTGCATGCGGTATTCCTGGTTCTGTTGGTGGTGCAGTCTTTATGAATGCTGGTGCCTATAATGGTGAAATTGCCCATGTTTTGCTTAATTGTACGGTTATTGACCAAGAAGGTCATCTTCGTGTATTAGAGGCAGATGAAATGAAATTTGGCTACCGCCATTCTGTTATTCGTGATGAGGATTTGATTGTTGTCTCAGCTCAGTTTAAACTGGAGGCTGGTGATGCTGCTGTTATCAAAGCAGAAATGGACCGTTTAACTGGCTTACGTGAAAGTAAGCAACCGCTGGAATACCCGAGCTGTGGTTCAGTATTCAAACGTCCTGCTGGACATTTTGCCGGACAGCTTATCCAAGAGGCGGGGATGCAAGGGCACCGTATCGGTGGTGTAGAAGTATCTAAAAAGCATGCAGGCTTTATGGTTAATGTTGATCAGGGCACAGCTACAGATTACGAAAATTTGATTGCTTATGTCATTGAGCATGTGAAGGAAAACTCTGGATTAACACTTGAAGCAGAAGTCCGTATTATCGGTGAGAAATTAGAAAGATAAAAACAAAGAAAAATGATTAATGCAATAGTTTTTGACGTTGACGATACAATTTACGACCAGCAAGCACCCTTCAGACGTGCCATTTCGAAAGTCTTCCCTGACTTCGACATGACAGACATGAACAAAGCTTACATTCGCTACCGTCACTATTCAGACCTTGGTTTCCCCAAAGTAATTGCGGGCGAGTGGGACATTGAATATTTCCGTTTTTATCGTACAAATGAGACACTTAAAGATCTGGGCTATCCTGAAATTTCACGTGCTACCGGAGATTATTTCCAAGAAATTTATGAATATGAATTGGAAAACATCACCATGCTTGATGAAATGCGTTTGACACTTGATTTTTTGAAAAAACGTAATATTCCAGTAGGTGTAATTACGAATGGTCCAACAGAACATCAGCTGAAAAAAGTACGCAAACTTGGTTTGTATGACTATGTTGAGCCAAGTCATGTGATTGTTTCGCAAGCAACCGGCTTCCAAAAACCAGAAAAAGAAATCTTTAACCTGGCTGCGCAACAATTTGGCATGACGCCTGAAACAACCTTGTATGTAGGGGACTCTTACGACAATGATGTTATGGGCGGACACAATGGCGGTTGGAAAACCATGTGGTTCAATCACCGTGGACGCAGTATTTCACAAGGTGAAAAAGTACACGATGTCGAAATTGATTCTTTTGAGCAACTCTTTGGTGCTGTAAAAGTCCTTTTTGATCTTCCAGATAACAAATACATCATGGATTCCAATGACAAGACTAATCCTGTCCTTGAGTTGGGTATTAAGTCTGGTGTAAATCTCGCAGCAGAGCGTCTTTTGTCTACAGGGAAATTTGATTTAGAAACTGTAGCTGACATGCTAGAATTAAGCAAAAAACAGATTGAATTCTTGACTTTAAAAGGATACAGATAAAAAAATGAAATCAGAGAAGGCTCTGATTTTTTAATTGGCCATTAGGCATTTGTGGCGAAAGCCACTAGGTGCTAGCCGGGAAGCTCTATGGAGCCTTGCCTCATCACCGGATTATAAAAAAACGAAAAAATATTGTTTGCGATTTTTTTCGTCATAATCTCCCTGGAAAGAGAAAATTCACTCTTGCATTGACATAAAATTTACGTTATAATTATAAAAGTTTCTGCTAAGCAGAAAATAGGACTCATTTTTGCGATAAACAAGCGAAAACTAAGGCCATACGGACAGCCAGAGTCACAGCCGATTGGCAATTTTATTGCCTTATTGATTAAGCAAATTACTTTGCTTATGGAGTTTCGTACTCCACCCAAGAAACACGCTTGCGCGCATCAATAAGAGTACTAAAAGTTGACTACTCGGTCTCTCCGCAGTAAGACTGCTTTTTATATGTAATCAAAGATTGAATGTGAATCCAAGTGTGTGTACACTTGGATTTTTTGATTGGCTATTGCTATCAAGTGCCTAAAGGCACTGAGAGTCAAGGCGACTTTCTGCAAACAACAGGAGCATATTTCTTTCAACCGGTTTTGAGATTCCGGTGTTGGCTATCAACAATAAAACTCTAAATCCAAGACGAAGGATAAAAACTATGACCAAAAACATCATTGAATTTAAAAACGTAACGAAAACCTATGAAGACACTGGTACGACAGTGCTCAAAGATATTACTTTTGAGATCGAAGAGGGGAAGTTCTATACCTTGCTGGGGGCTTCTGGTTCAGGTAAATCAACGATTTTAAATATTATTGCTGGACTTTTAGATGCCACATCTGGAGATATTTTGTTGGACGGTCAGCGTATCAATGATGTTCCAACAAACAAGCGTGATGTGCATACGATTTTTCAATCTTACGCCTTGTTCCCGAATATGACGGTCTTTGACAATGTGGCTTTTGCTTTGAAAATCAAGGGAGTTCACAAATCAGAAATCGCACAACGTGTTTCGGAGTCGCTTAAGCTTGTGCAACTGGAAGGCTTTGAGAAACGTGCCATCAGCAAACTCTCTGGGGGGCAAAAACAAAGGGTCGCTATTGCACGCGCCATCATCGACCGTCCTAAAGTTCTTCTGCTGGATGAATCCCTTTCAGCTTTAGATATGAAGCTTCGTAAAGATATGCAATATGAACTCCGTGAGTTGCAGCAAAGTCTAGGTATCACTTTTATTTTTGTAACCCATGATCAGGAAGAAGCTTTGGCCATGTCTGACTGGATTTTCATTATGAATGAAGGAGAAATCGTTCAGTCAGGCACACCCACTGATATTTATGACGAGCCAATTAACCATTTCGTGGCAGAGTTTATTGGCGAATCAAATATTATCAATGGTCGCATGATTGAGGACTATCTTGTCGAGTTCAACGGTCAACAATTTGAAGCTGTTGATGGTGGGATGCGCCCTAATGAGCCGATTGAGGTGGTCATTCGTCCCGAAGATATTGAGTTCACCCTGCCTGATGAAGGAAAATTCAATGTGAAAGTCGATACACAACTCTTCCGTGGGGTACATTATGAAATTGTGGCTTATGATGATTTTGGCAACGAATGGCTGATTCACTCCACCCATAAGGCCTTGGTTGGAGAAACGGTCGGCTTAAATTTTGAGCCTGAAGCTATACACATTATGCGTCTTGACGAAACCGAAGAAGAATTTGATGCGCGTATCGAAGAGTATGTTGAGGAAGAAGAGCAAACGATCGGTATTGCAAACGCGGTTGAAGAAGAAGCTGCGGAAGAAGAGGCCGCCATCATGGACGCTGTTCAGGAAGCCTTGGAAAACACAATGGACTTGACGGAGTTAGCGCAAGCCGTAAACGATATTTTGCATAAGCAAGAAAATGGAGAAAGTGAGGAAGAAGAATGACCAAAAGACTCTTCTCTGTCCCCTACTTCCTGTGGGTTGGACTGTTCGTTGTAGCACCTCTTATCCTCTTGCTTTGGCAATCTTTCTTTAACATTCAAGGACAGTTTACCTTTTCGAACTACAGCCAGTATTTTACAAGCTCAACCTACCTTATGATGACTTGGAACTCGATCCTCTATGCCCTAATCATTACAGTCGTTACACTCTTGATTAGCTTTCCTGTATCTTATGTGTTAACGAAACTCAAGCACAAACAACTTCTCTTGATGCTAATTATCTTGCCCACTTGGGTGAATTTGCTGCTGAAAGCTTATGCCTTCATTGGTATTTTTGGCAAGTATGGCTCTGTGAACAGTTTCCTACAATTTATCGGGCTTGGCCGTCCGCAGATATTGTTTACAGACTTTAGCTTTATCTTTGTAGCCACTTATATTTCGATTCCTTTCATGGTGTTACCTATTTTTAATGCCCTTGAGGATTTAGATGAAAACCTCGTCTTAGCCAGTTATGATTTAGGCGCAACGCGTTGGCAAACCTTTATTCATGTGGTTTGGCCTTTATCGCTCAACGGTGTACGCTCAGGTGTCCAAGCAGTTTTCATTCCGAGCTTGTCACTTTTCATGCTGACACGCTTGATTGGCGGAAATAAAGTGATAACACTAGGTACTGCAGTTGAAGAACATTTCCTCACCACCCAAAACTGGGGGATGGGTTCAACCATTGCCATCATTTTAGTCTTTGCTATGATGATTATTATGTTAGTGACAAGAGAAAGAAAGGTGGGAAGCTAATGCGTAGTAAAAACCGTATCGGAAAAATCTATCTGGGCTTTGTGCTCTTTATTCTTTATGCTCCAATCTTTTTCTTGATTTTTTACGCCTTTAACGAAGGCGGGGATATGAATCAATTTACAGGCTTTACCTTAGACAATTTTAAAGAGCTTTTTCAAGACAGTCGTTTAATTTTGATTGTCGTACAAACCTTTTTCTTAGCTTTCTTGAGTGCTTTAATTGCCACAATCATTGGAACTTTTGGCGCCATGTTTATTGAAAATCTTAAAGCCAAAGGGAAGACGACTTTCTTAGGCTTAAACAATGTCTTGATTGTATCGCCTGACGTTGTTATTGGTGCAAGCTTCTTGATTCTCTTTACTTTAGTAGGAATGAAACTTGGCTTTGCTTCCGTTTTGTTGAGCCACATCGCTTTTTCTATTCCGATTGTTGTCTTGATGGTGTTGCCACTTTATCAAGAGATGGACAAATCTTTAGTGGAAGCCGCCTATGATTTGGGAGCAACGCAGACTCAAGCACTGAGAGAAGTGATTCTGCCCTATTTGACGCCTGGTGTCATTGCTGGTTTCTTTATGGCCTTCACTTATTCCTTAGATGACTTTGCGGTTACCTTCTTTGTCACAGGAAATGACTTTACGACAATGTCTGTTGAGATTTATTCACGCGCGCGTGCAGGCATTTCCCTTGAGATCAATGCGCTATCTGCAATTGTATTTCTCTTCTCAATTTTACTGGTTATAGGGTATTATATAATCATGAGAGAATCAGATACTGCCGGAAAAACACCAAATATTACTTAAGAAAGGACAGTTATCTTGAAAAAATTAATCTATTTTTTGACAGGGATTTTAGCAATTACTGCCCTTCTTGGCGTTACAGCATGGCGAATGTCCGCCGCAACAGGTGTTTCAACATCTACCAATAGTTTGACGATTTTTAACTGGGGCGAATATATCGATCCGCAGCTCCTCAAGAAGTTTGAAAAAGAGACCGGTTATAAGGTAAATTACGTGACATTTGACTCCAATGAAGCCATGTATTCTAAAGTTAAACAAGGTGGTACTGCTTACGATATTGTCGTGCCCAGCGAATACATGGTGCAAAAAATGGCCAAAGAAAACCTTTTGCTTCCTTTGGACCACACCAAGATTAAAAATCTTGAGTATGATAATCCGAAGCTCTTGGATGCGGCTTTTGACCCTAAAAACACTTATTCCGTACCTTATTTCTGGGGGACTTTAGGGATTGTATATAATGATAAATACATCACCCATCCACCCACAAAATGGGAAGACCTTTGGTCTAAAGATTACAAAAATTCGATCCTCCTCACAGACAGTAGCCGAGATGTGATGGGGATGGGCTTAATCGCTACAGGAAGCTCTGTGAATACGACCAACCAGTCAGAGATTGATCGTGCTTATGACAAGCTCCTACAGCTTACACCCAATGTTAAAGCCATTCTCGGTGACGAAATCATGAGTTACATGATTAATAACGAAACTCCGCTGTCTGTCGTTTATAGTGGACAAGCTTCAGAAATGACTTCAAGCAATGAACATTTGCACTATGTGGTCCCTGCCCGAACAAACATTTGGTATGATAACTTGGCTATCCCAAAAACCAGTAAAAATACTAAAGCGGCCTATGCCTTTATCAACTTCATGCAAGAACCAGAAAATGCAGCGGCCAATGCTGAATACGTAGGCTATTCAACACCTAACGTGAAAGCTGAAGCGCTCTTGCCTGCAGAAGTTCGTGAAGACAAATCCTACTATCCTGACGAAGCATTGATCAAAGAAGATGAAGCCTATGTTAACCTGAGCCCATATTGGACGGGGGTATATAATGATCTCTATCTTCAGTTTAAGATGAACAAATAAAAATAGCTCAAATCCTTGTGGTTGAGCTGTTTTTATTTTCTAGGAGACCATGCTAAAATTGATAATGTCTTAATTATATGCAAACCCTAGTATAATTTTGATTTTTCATCATAAATATCCAACTCATGGATATAACCTTGATGTCTTCATTTCCCAGAGGAGGATTTTTGCTCTTCTCGTGCGTGTATATCAAGTTGCAAGTTGCTTTGGTAACGCTTACTTTAGTGGTATAATAAAGATAAGGTAAATACTGAATCCTTTATTTCAGTACACACCTTTATTTGATCGCTCCATATCTGTGCATTGGTTCTTTGCCCGCAGATGTGGAGTTTTTCTATATAAGCAATGATTTGTAAACATAATGTTATATAAGGTAATGAGAGGGGAAGAGCGTTCCTATTTATTAGTGAAAACAAAATTTTGAAAATAAGAAGGTCAACTGCATAAAAACAAGGAAAAATATTGTGATGAAGAGAGCAAGTGTCATTATGAGAAAAAGGCGCACAATAATTTGTTCAAGATTAAAATAAATACCGTTATTGGTATTTTAAGAAAATCATTCAAACCTATGGACAAGAAAAAAATTATTTCTATTAACTGTCTCTCACAATACAAAAAGAAGAGCTCGAAAGAAGTTTCCTCAAATGCCAATGATAATGAGCGATAAGAGTATTTTAACTCCAATATATAGTAGAAAAAAATAGGAAAATAGAAGAATGAAAACAGGAGCAATTTCTCCTTAATTTTTATTAAGAAAGACGTTTAAAATTCGCTTGTCTTAACTGAAACTAAAAATATCGGAAAAATTACTTAATTTATTTAGTAAAAAATTTTAATGTATTTAAATACAAAAAAAGACCTATTTATTTTTTGTGAAATGAGAAGTGCATTAAATAGGCATTTTCATTATACATTTTTTTCTTTTTGTAGAATAAATTTTCTGAATATTTTGTTTACAAATGTTTTCGCTTTCTTTTTTTAATTCGTTTATTTTAAGTTATGTTTAAGGTAGAGGTCATATAATGAGTCCCTCATGAAGGAAATGAATTTGACTTTTAAAATTTATTTTTTCTTGAGTGAACTTATACATTTTAAACCGTGAGCTTTCAAAGATTTGTAATTTCGCAAGTCGCAGAGATTTGAAGCTTCCTTATAACAAACGTCCATAGCGTGCAATGACGTTAAACTGCTGACGGTAATCCTACACAAGCGTTCAAGACTTTATGATGTGTATGGGAAGTAACCATGATGATAGATTATATACGGAGGTTCGTAATTGAGCATTAACTCTATGGAATACTCTTAGTGGCGAAATTGAAAGGTCTAAATGAAATTCAGTAAAGTTGCTATTTCAACTGGTGTTCTTGCTTCATTCATGTTTATCGGTACTGGTATGGCCCACGCGGACACACCAAAACAAACTACACATGATGTTGCAATTGAAGTTATTAACGGTAACTACGGTACAGGTCAAGAGCGTGTCACAATGTTGACAAACAAAGGTTTTGACTTTGAAGACGTACAAACAGAAGTTAACAACATTTTGTTAGGAAAAGCTTCAGCAACTCCTACAACTGCCAAAAAAGTTGAAACACAACCTGCTAAATCTAAAGTAGCACAAACTGTATCAGGGCTTGACTTAGGTCAAACTTCTGGTCAAGTAAATATTGAAGCCCTTGCCAACTACATGGTTTCTAATACTGCCAATGCAGCAGGATATTCTGCAAGCGAATGGGCATATATTATTGAACATGAGTCTAATGGACGTGCAGATGTTGCAAATGCAAGTTCAGGGGCATACGGTGCGTTCCAATTGTTAGGTCACGGTGAATATGCTGGCATGACTCTTGCTGAACAAATCGAAATGGCAAGTAAACTCCCTGCAGGAAGCTGGGTTGTTTATAACTAATAGGAAGTGAATTGCTATTCGTTTCCTGGAGTGCTTAACTAAGATTAAACATTCAAGGCTATCACAAACAGTGAAGGCCTTTTTGTTTTGCCCTTAACCCTTTTTAAAAATAAAAAATCAAAAAACCTCTTAAAAAAATTAAAATTATATGTTATAATAAAGAAGTAGATTTAGTAAAGCTTACTAAATTCATAACAATTAAAGAGACAATATAGGTTGGGCGCAAGCTTCAAGAGATTTCCTCCGAGGGTAAGGAGGAGATTTTTTGATAGCTTGCGCCCTTTTTGTTTACATTCTTTTTTCTTTAGGATGCGATACTCTAGGAAAAAACGAAGCGTAACCCTAACTGTCGAAAACACAAGGAGGAAGCTTTTGGAATTTTATAAAAAAGCAAAAGAAGAAGTTATTGCGGAGTTTTTGGTGGATCCCAAAACTGGCTTAACAGACGAACAAGTCCTGAAGCAAAGAGAGCTTTATGGCGAAAATAAACTACCTGAAGAAGAAGAAGATTCTCATCTTAAATTATTCCTTAAGAGTTTTAAGGAACCTATTGTTATTGTGTTGCTTGGTGCTGTTGTACTCTCCTTTATGAGTTCTTATCATGCCTTTCATTTTCAAAATGACAGCAAGCATGGGATGGAAGCAATGTATGAAGCTATCGCTATCTTGATCTTGATTCTTATCAATGCTTTTCTCGGTTTTTATCAAGAAATGAGTGCACGTAAAAGCTTAAATGCACTCAAAGAGATGAATAACCGTTACGTGACTGTGTTGCGAAACGGGCAGTTTGAAAAAATCTTCTCAACAGAGCTTGTTGCAGGGGACATCGTTAAAGCTTCTTTAGGAGATTTTGTCGAAGCAGACCTACGTTGGATTGAAACCAATGAACTCCAAGTTATCGAGTCGCATTTAACTGGAGAAGCCGATGCAATTAGTAAGCATACAGAAGTCATCCACGAGACGACAGAGCTAGGTGATCGTCATAATATGGGCTTCTCAGGTTCAAGCGTTTCTGGTGGGCAAGGTTTAGGGATCGTTGTGGCCGTTGGAGAACATACCGAACTTGGTAAAATTGCCAAGTTGATTCAAGCCGTTGAAAACCGGACATCACCGCTGCAAAATACAGTTCATAAGTTAACAAAAACATTGATGCAAGTTTCAGCCGGTATCGTCGTCTTTACCCTGGTAGTAGGGATCATCCAAGCTGGCGAATTAAGCATTGCATCAATTACATCTGTTTTATCGACCTCTATCGCTTTAGCTGTAGCCTCTATACCGGACGCCTTACCAGCTGTGCTCTCGATTGTCTTAACGATTGGTGCTGCCAAAATGGCGAAGAATAAAGGGCTGATAAAGTCGCTTAATAGTGTAGAAACACTGGGAAGTACTTCATACATCTGTTCGGATAAAACAGGAACACTTACCAAAAATGAAATGACCGTCACACATTTCTATACAAACGGCCAATATTATGAGGTATCTGGTCTAGGCTATACTCCAGAAGGGGAAATTCGTAGTCTTTCCGAAGGCGAGCATGAGTCTTCATATTCGGCCTTTATTGCAGGTGCCCTTTTGTGTAACGAGTCGGCGCTCAAAGAAGTCGAAGGAAAATTCGTACCTTTTGGCAATCCAACTGAAATTGCCTTGACTGTTTTAGGTCAAAAAGCTGGCCGCACCAAAACTCAACTTTTAGAATCGCATGAGCTCATTCGGACGCTGCCTTTCACCAGTGACCGTAAAACAATGAGTGTCATTGTCAAAAAAGGCGACAACTATCTTCTTTATATCAAGGGAGCGCCGGATGTTTTAGTTGAGAAGAGCCGTGCCCTTTTAATTGATGGTGAATTAAATACTGAAGAAAGTGAAAAGCAAAAATTCATCACGACTGTAAATGACTATGCAAATGAAGCTTTGCGTACCTTGGCGGTAGGTTACCGTATCCTGAGCAAGGAAGAAGCCGAGCATGGCCAGCTGGAAGATTTAGAAAAAGATATTATCTTGACGGGGGTTGCAGGAATTATCGATCCTGCGCGTGAAGAAGTCAAAGCTTCTGTTAAAACATTGCAAGATGCTAGTGTTGAAGTCGTTATGATCACAGGCGACCACGAAAATACGGCGCGTGCGATTGCCTATAATCTAGGGATTGTAAAATCCAAAGAAGCTAAAGTCATTAAAGGTATCGAAATTGAAGAAATGACAGATGAGGAACTCTATGCTGTTGTTAAAACAACGAACGTTTATGCGCGTGTTTCTCCGGAACATAAGCAAAGAATAGTGAAACAACTGCAACAACACGGAGAAGTTGTGGGCATGACAGGAGATGGTGTTAATGATGCACCCGCTCTGAGAGCAGCTGATATTGGAATTGCCATGGGAATCGCAGGAACTGAAGTAACTAAGGATTCGGCTGATTTGATATTGCTTGATGATAAGTTTACCACGATTGAAAAAACAGTCGAAAACGGCAGAACCATTTATGCCAATATTAAGAACTTTATCCGTCATGAATTAACGACGAACGTCGCCGAAGTTCTTTCCCTCATCTTAGGTTTACTTTTCTTTACTGTAAGTATCGGGAATGTGGACTATACTACACCAACTTTAACAGCCTTAATGGTACTTTGGGTTAATATGGTCAGTGATGCCGTTCCTTCTTTCGCTCTAGGATACGATGTCGCTGAGTCAGACATCATGAATGAAAAACCACGTGATCCTAAAGAATCTGTCCTTGCCAACTACACATGGTCAAGGGTCTTGATTCGAGGAACAATTATGGGCTTGATGGTCTTTGTAGCCTTTGTCTGGGCAGCAAAACAAGGCATGTCAAGTAATGAAGCACAAACAGTGGCTTTCTTAACACTTGTTTATGGCCAATTGTGGCATGTTTTTGATGCAAGAAGTTCACAAACCCTCTTCAGAAGAAATCCATTCGGCAACCCACGTTTAGTCCTCGCTGTTGCCTTTGCAGGTATTTCTTCCTTCTTAGTAACGATAATCCCCTTCTTCAACGTTGTCATGGGTACTGCACCGTTGAGCTGGTCTGTTTATCTTCTTGTACTTTTTGTGCCAGCTTTACCAACTTTTATCCTATCAGGCATTAAAGAAATCTTTAAAGTGAAAATTTGGTAAAGAGAACTTTTGAGATGTGTAGCTATAATATGCTAAAATAGCAGTATAGTAATCCTGGGAAGGAAGTGTACACATGGAAAAAGTAAAAAGTTTTTTTACAGCAAAAAGAATTTTAGTTCTCTTGATTCTTTTGCTTATCGTAATTTTTGCAGTTCTTAATTTCTCACCTGTTCGCGTTAATATGCTTTTCTTTAACATTGACATTCCGATGTTCTACGGTATTATAGCTGTAGGGTTGATTGGCTTTGTGTGTGGGTATGTGATGCGTGGGAGAAAATAGCCTACAAAAAGCAAGACTGAAGTATGATACGCTTCAGTCTTTTTTATATTGTTAGGTTTTACTTCACAAAAATATTAGAATTTAGAAAGGAGATTAAAAAGAAATGAGTACATGATATGGAAGAATTAATCCGTTTCTACATCAAAAAGAAGGAGTTTGACAAACTTCAAGTTATTCTTAATGATTTACAAAAACATGAGTTAAAAGAGATATTTAAGCATCTTAAACAAGATGAACAGCTTGTGTTGTTTGAAGTTCTCCCAGAGGAAAAAGCGGTTGAGTTGTTTAAAATACTGGGGCTTCATCATCAAAAAAATAGTGTAGAAGTACTCCAACCACCGATGGTGCAAACCTTTCTGAATCATTTGTCCTCCGACGATCGTATCCGTCTTTTTGATCGATTGCCCGAAAAGCGCGTGCAGAGTTTTCTTGGCCTGTTAACCAGGGATAATAAAGCGATCACACTTCAGCTTCAAGCCTACCTTCCCGAAACAGCCGGTCGGATTATGACAACGGAATTCGTCACCTTGACCCAAGACATGAGCCAAGAAGAGGCCTTGGCGAAAGTCACAGAGGAAGCCATGCGTAAGGAAAACATCTATATTTTGTTTGTTATTGACAAGAAGCGAGAGCTCACTGGTTTTATAACCTTACATCGACTTTTGATGATGGCACCCACAGCAGTAATTAATGAACATATGTCACGTCAACCGATTTCTGTTAAAACTTCTGATGATCAAGAAAAGGTGGCACAAAAAGTTAAAGAACTGGATGTGATGGCTTTAGCGGTGGTGGATGATGCCAATAGATTAGTAGGGATAGTGACCTTTGATGATGCCATGGAAATTCTGGAAGAAGAAGCGACAGAAGACATCTTGAACCAAGCGGGTTTATCGGACTTGAAAGATACAGAGGAGGACCGCAGTAAACTGCTTATTAATGGCAAGTTAAACAAGATTTTGGCAGTACGTTTGCCCTTTCTTTTAGCTACCTTGTTGTTAAGTATGCTTTCTGGTTTAGTCATTGAAAATTTTGAACAAACTTTAGAATCCATCGCAATGGTGGCAATTTTTATTCCTTTGATTATGGGTATGGGTGGAAATATCGGAACACAATCTTCCACGGTCTTTACACGAGGCTTGGTTTTGGGGCACATTGAGATTGAGAACTTCCTCGAGCATTTCTTCAAGGAATTACGTGTAGGTTTGACCATTGGGGCATTGATGGGAATTATGGCGGGGTTAATGGCGAGCTTATGGCTAGGCTTTCCGATGTTAGGTTTGGCAGTTGGTTTAGCTCTTTTTGCGACGATGACCGTTGCTTCCTTGCTGGGTTTTTTAGTCCCTTTTATCTTAATCAAATTAAACATAGACCAAGCTGCCGGTTCAGCACCAATTATTACAACGATTAAAGATTTAGTGGCTTTACTGATTTACTTCACCTGTATCTCGCTTTTCCTGGGGCATCTTATTCTATGAGTTTGATAAGATAGAAAAACTCAAATTCTGTTAAAATAGACAAATATGAGACTAGATCACTACCTGTTCCTCAATGGATGGAAGGACAAGAAAGAACGCAAACGTTTGATACAGACCAGAAAGATTATAATTGATGGACAAGTAGAATATAACTTAAGTCGCAATGTCGATCCCCAGATGCATGAAATTTTTGTCCATCAGCAACAGCTCACAGCATTCGGGCATTGTTATTTTATGATGAATAAGCCAGCTGGCGTACTTTCTGCCAATAAAGATGAACAATTGCCCACATACCGATCCCTTTTGAAAGAAAAGAATAGTGCGCTCTATCCTGTGGGACGGCTTGACTTTTTAACGACGGGATTATTATTCATCACGGATAATGGACCACTTGGCATCGATATGCTTAAGCCACAGCAGCATGTTTCTAAGACCTATTTCGTAGAGACATGGGAACCACTTGAAGAGCGTGATAAAGCTGCCTTTGCGGCAGGAATTGAGTTTATCGGTGGTGTTCATACGCAGCCCGCTCAACTCGAAATTTTAGATGCGCATCATGCTAGAGTTACCATTCAAGAAGGCAAATACCATCAGGTCAAGAAGATGTTCTTAGCTTTAGGCAAAAAGGTTGAACAATTACAACGGTTAAGTTTTGGGCCGCTGGTCTTAGATGAGCACTTACAACCAGGCGCTTATCGCCCTCTTACGCAGCAAGAAATTTTGAGTCTGAAGCCTTATATGAGAAAGTAAGATTCTTTGACAGTCTGATAGGGCAAGTGTTATAATCATTATCACTTAAAGCCGATGAAGAAAGGAAGTGTCACTATGTCTATTTATGATTTTACAGTGAAGGGAAAACAAGGAGATGATATCTCTTTAGCCGACTATAAAGGAAAAGTTCTACTTGTAGTGAATACTGCGACAAAATGTGGTTTCACACCACAGTATGATGGGCTACAAAAACTTTATGACACATACAAAGAAGAAGGATTTGAAATTCTCGATTTTCCTTGTAATCAATTTAAAGAACAAGCGCCAGGCACAGCTGATGAAATTGATCAGTTTTGTACATTGAACTATGGTACAACTTTTCCACGCTTTCAAAAAATTGATGTTAATGGTGCGGATGAGAGTCCACTATACACTTGGTTAAAAGAAGAAAAAGGAAGCCCGCTGGGGAAAAAAATCAAGTGGAATTTCACGAAGTTCCTGATTAATTCTCACGGAGAAGTTGTCGCACGTTATGCACCGGCAACAGAGCCTGAAAAAATTGCGAAAGATATTAAAAAAGAGCTTGAAAAAGTAGAAAAATAGGAGCATGTGCCTCCTGTTTTTTCTTTTGGAATCATTATAAAGAAGCTCATATTTAGAACTGGTTTATGCTATAATTGAGTCATGAATATTCTGCTCGAAATCCAAACGAAATTAAGAGAACTTTCCCCAAATGAGTCAAAAGTTGGCAAGTATGTTCTCGCTTTTCCTGAGGCTGTTATCAACCTAAGCACCCAAGACATTGCTAAAAACAGTCAAGTGTCCCCTGCTACAGTTATTCGTTTTGTCAAATCTATCGGACTTGAAGGTGTTCCCCAACTCAAACAGCAGCTTTCCGTCTGGAAGGCGAGCGCCCAATCGGAGACAGATTTTCAAGAATTACGTCCTAATGAAGAGATTGATTCGATAAAATCAAAATTAAAAGCGCGTATTAACCATATGACGGAACTCGTTAATGGTCATTTAAATAATGAGAGACTTGCCCAAACGGTTGATTTGATTGATGACGCGGAGCTCATCTTTATTTTCGGGATTGGGGCTTCATTTCTCGTGGCTCAAGACTTGGCTCAAAAACTGAACCGTATTGGAAAAATCAGTATTTGTGCAGATAATACGCATACGATGGCTGTGAATTTAACCAATAATAACCAAAAGAAACTCTTTATCGCCGTGAGTGACCGAGGGGAATCGCGTGAGGTTTTGGCCATGCTTGATTTGGCTCAAGCTGAAAAGATTGAGACCATTGCGATTACCGGTATCGAAAGCTCAAGCCTTGCTAAACGTGCTGAATATCCTCTTATATCTTTGTCAGGAGAGAATTTTGAGTTTAGGCATGCAGCTACAGTTTCAATGCTGGCACAATTGTATCTTATCGATTTGCTCTTTTACGCCTATGTCAGCAAAAACTTTGATGATGCGCGTGAATCAGTGATTCGTTCCTTAGATATCGTCCGGAAATTGGAAAAAAATTATTGATGCGAAGTTAAACATAAAAAAACAGTAAAAATCTTGGCGTCTTCATTGTCCAACGGGATTTTTACTGTTTTCTTTACCTTAAACTTTTTTATGTTAAAATAGAAGAATGATTTTACTACAAGGGAATGGGATAGCACGCACTTTTGGTGGCGATGTTTTATTCGAAAATATAAACTTTAATCTTCAGGACAACTCACGCATGGCTTTAGTTGGAAGGAATGGTGCGGGGAAATCAACTTTATTGAAGATTATTGCAGGTGTTGAAGAACCTTCAGCCGGCGCGATTTCTAAAGTTAAGGACCTGCATTTAAATTATTTGGCTCAAGACACAGGACTTTCTTCAGAATTAACCATTTTTGAAGAAATGTTGACGGTCTTTGAAAAGCTGCGCCAAACAGAGCAACACTTGCGTCAGATGGAATTACAGATGTCAGAGGTTACGGGTACTGACTTAGAGAGTTTGATGCACCGTTATGACGCTTTGTCTGAAGAATTCCGTCAAGCGAATGGTTTTACCTATGAAGCAGAGATAAAGTCGGTACTTAACGGATTTCGTTTTGATGAGAAGATGTGGGACCGAGATATTTCTTCCTTATCTGGTGGACAAAAAACACGATTGGCTCTGGCAAAAATGCTTTTAGAAAAGCCAGATTTGTTGATTTTGGATGAACCAACCAACCATTTGGATATTGAAACGTTGGCGTGGTTAGAAACTTACCTGAAAAACTATTCAGGAAGTCTTTTGATTGTCAGTCACGACCGTTATTTCCTGGATAAGGTTGTCACAGAGACCTTGGAGATTTCACGCGGCAAGCTGACACGCTTTGCAGGAAATTACAGTAAGTATGTCGAACTCAAAGCAGAGCTGCTAGCCAGCGAGCAAAAGAACTATGACAAGCAACAAAAAGAAATTGAAAAACTAGAAGACTTTGTTGCTCGAAATATGGTTCGGGCCTCCACTACAAAACGTGCACAATCACGTCAGAAAAAGTTGGAAAAGATGGAACGTATCGAAGCCCCAGCCGGAAGTGAAGCTGCTGCACATATGACCTTTTCTCCAGCTAAAAAGTCGGGCAATATCGTTCTTACAGTGGAAGATGCGGCAGTGGGATACGATAAAGTCCTCGCTGAACCCATCAATATCGATACACGTAAGCATGATGCCATTGCTATTGTAGGACCCAACGGTATCGGGAAAACAACATTGATCAAGTCGATTATTGGTCAAATTCCCCTTCTCAAGGGCCAGGTGAAGCTTGGTGCGAATGTCGACTTAGGATACTATGACCAAGAACAAGGACGTCTCACGCCTTCTAATAGTGTTCTTGATGAGATTTGGAATGAGCACCGTCTCTTACCAGAAGTAGAAATACGTAATCTTTTAGGGGCTTTCCTTTTCAGCGGTGAAGATGTGAAAAAGACAGTTTCAATGTTATCGGGGGGAGAAAAAGCACGTCTTCTTTTGGCGAAACTGGCCATGCAACATGACAATTTTCTTGTTTTGGATGAACCTACCAACCACTTGGATATTGATAGCCGTGAAGTTTTGGAGAATAGCTTGATTGACTTTGACGGTACCTTACTTTTTGTCAGTCATGACCGTTACTTTATCAATCGGATTGCGACCAAAGTTCTTGAAATATCACCTCAAGGAAGTAAACTTTACCTGGGTGATTATGATTACTATTTAGAGAAAAAACATCAAGAAGAAGAGGCGAAACAAGAAGTTGTTTTGGAAGAAAAGCCAGAAAGTTCAGGTCAGATGGACTACGCCCAACAGAAGGAAGCGCAGAAAATCCGCCGCAAACTCGAACGTGAAGTCAATGCCGCGGAAGAAAAACTTGCTGATTTGGAACAGCAAAGCGAAGAGGTTTCCCAAGATATGCTAGATGTAACGGATGACTTTGTGAAACTAGGTGAACTCCAAGCCATGCTTGACCAACTCGCTGAACAAAAAGAAGAAACAGAGATGAATTTACTGGAAGCAATGGAAAACTTAGAAAGTTTATGATTGCAAACTTGCAGTAAATCTGTTAGACTATATAACAAGAAACCTTTAAATTAGCACGAGAGGCTAGCAAGGAAACCGTATAATTGTCTATTTGTATAGTATTTAGGTGCATCCTAAGTATTATTGGCATATTTTTTTACGCACTTGCAGCTTTCTGCAAGTGTTTTTTTGTATAAAACAGCGTGCTATTGAGAACAACTTAAAGGATAAGAAAGAGGAAAACATGTCATTATCACAAACAATTGCTGCTGATTTACTCGAAATAAAAGCTGTAAGCTTATCGCCAAGCGCGCCATTTACATGGGCAAGTGGGATCCAATCTCCTATTTATACAGACAACCGTGTGACCTTGGCTTATCCAAAAGTACGTACACGTATTGAGCAGGCTTTTGCGGACTTGGTTAAAGCAGAATTTCCGGAGGTCGAAGTCATTGCAGGTACAGCAACAGCAGGTATTCCTCATGGCGCAATTATTGCCGACTATCTTCAATTGCCTTTTGCCTATATCCGTAGTAAACCCAAAGATCATGGTGCAGGAAATCAAATCGAAGGTCGTGTCTCTAAAGGGCAAAAAATGGTATTGGTTGAGGATCTTATCTCAACGGGAGGCTCAGTATTAGAAGCAGTTGCTGCTGCACAGCGCGAAGGCATCGAAGTTCTCGGTGTGATTGCTATTTTTACCTACCAGCTCGAAAAAGCAGCAACAAAATTTGAAGAAGCGCAAGTACCACTGCACACATTAACAAATTATTCTGAACTCATCCAAATCGCTCAAGAAACAGGTTATGTCACAGAAGATGAACTTGAAATGCTTAAAAAATTCAAGGATAATCAAGAAACATGGAATAAATAACATAATAAATATTATGTAAAATGCAAGAAGGGGAACAGATGATACTCATAAAAAACGGCCGTGTAATCGATCCTAAGTCCGGTTTTGATCAAGTTGCAGATGTGTTAGTTAAAGATAAGAAGATTATTCGTATTGCTAAAAATTTGGAAGAAGAAGATGCGGAAATTATTGATGCCAGCAATATGATTGTTGCGCCTGGACTCATCGATATTCATGTGCATTTTCGTGAACCAGGTCAAACGCATAAAGAGACAATACACACGGGGGCTTTATCTGCAGCCCGTGGCGGTTTTACGACAGTTGTAATGATGGCCAATACTCAACCGATTTTATCGAGTCCTGAAGTGCTTGCAGAGACACTGAGACTTGCAGATGAAGAGAAGATTCATATTAAGTCGATTGCTTCTATTACCAAAGATTTTGACGGACAAAATTTGACGGATTTTGATGCTTTACGGGCGGCAGGTGCAGTTGGCTTTTCAGATGACGGTATTCCACTGAGTGATTCTGGGGTCTTGCATGAAGCTTTGAAGAAAGCCAAGAAAACCGATAGCCTGCTCTCTATTCACGAGGAAGATCCCAACTTAGTGGATACGCTTGGAATCAATGAAGGCGAAGTGGCACACCAATGTGGTCTAACAGGAGCGACAAAGGTGGCGGAGTACAGTATGATTGCACGTGATGCAATGTTGGCTTTGGATACTCAAGCGCGTTTACATATTCAACATTTGTCGGCTGGAGAAAGTGTAGATGTTGTTCGTTTTGCGCAAAAGATGGGCGCAAAAATTAGTGCTGAAGTTACGCCACAACATTTCTCATTGACGGAACAAGCAGTGTTGGAGATTGGTACCAATGCCAAGCTTAATCCTCCACTGCGTCAAACCAAAGATATTACTAAAATTTTGGAAGGGTTGAAAGACAACACTATCAGTGTGATTGCAACCGATCATGCACCACATACCCATGAAGAAAAAAATGTTGCTTTGGCTGAAGCACCGAGTGGTATGATTGGTTTGGAAACTTCTTTGCAACTGGGGCTTACACATTTGGTTACTCCTGGGCATCTTGAATTGGTTCAACTCTTGGAAAAAATGACTGTTAATCCAGCTAAACTCTACGGTTTTGATGCAGGTTATTTAGCTGAAGGTGGGCCGGCTGACATTACCATTTTTGATGCGCATCATACTTATAAAGTGGAAGAAAACTTTGATTCTAAGGCAAGTAACTCACCATTTATCAACCAAGAACTTGTGGGTCAAGTCAAATATACACTTTGTGCGGGAGAAATTGTTTACCGCACATAAAAATCTTGCAAGAGCTTACATAAATTGTTAAAATGATTTTAATGTTTAATAAATTTTATTCTAAGCAATAGGAGAAATCTCATATGAAAATCAGTAAAACAATTAACGCTCCTGTCGAGTTTGTCTACAACCAGATTCTAGATTCATCACTTTACGATATCGAAAAAAACACTGGGCGCAGACCTGACCTCAAGTCTCTTAATGGCTTTGAATACTCAAAAACATTTGGCAAAAACCAACATGGCACCATTACGATTGATGAAGTGGTGAAAGCCAATAAGTATGCTTTTACCACGAAAACTATTCGCAACACATTCAATACACGTTGGAGCTTTCAACCTGTCAATGATAAGCAGACAGAGATAACGATTGAGGAAAGCCGTACTTCAAGTGGAATGATTCAAAAATTAAATGATATGTTTGTCGGAACCCTTCTAGGCTACTGGAAAAAACGTCAAATGGTCGCTATTTTGAATCATATTGAACAAGCTTATAGTGGTGGGAAGTGAAGCGATGGAAAAGAAACAACACGAACTTTTAGACCTCGCAACTTACGCTTTTAATAAGCCCAGAAGTAAGGAACGAGAAGAGGCATTTGACAAACTCTTGAGTTTTTCAAAACCTTACAGCTACTGGGAAGATAATGAGTTATCCTCTATGATTATCGATACTTCTTTTCGGGTCTACTGGAAGGATGCAAAGCTAAAGATGTCAGGGATTGGTTATGTGGCCTCTTATCCAGAGTTGAGAGGAAACGGCAGTATTCGTAAACTCATGACCGATATTTTAGAAGACAACTATGAAGCTGGTACGGCCTTAAGCTATCTGGCACCTTTCTCTTATCAGTTTTACGGTCAATTTGGTTATCAATACGCTTTCGACCAAAAAGCCTATACAATTCCTGCACTAGAGTTTCCTAAAGGTAAAAAAACAGCGGGTCAAGTGCAGCGCCGTGCTGTAAGTGAAGAACTTTTTGAAGACATGGCCGAGGTCCATGATCAAGTCTATAACCAAGGATCACTGGTCCGCCCACAGCATGTTTGGGAATACTATTTTAAGCATAAATCACAGCCCTTCTTTGCGACTTATGAAGAAAAAGGCAGAGTTCTCGGTTACTTAATTTATGAATTTGCCGGTACGGCTTTTGTAATCCGTGAATGTATTACCTTGAATCAAGAAGCCCAAGACGCACTTTATCGTTTTGTCTCTAGCCACGCTGCAAGTTTTGAAGTCATCAAGTGGACAGCGCCGTCAAATGTCTTCCTCGAATATGATTTGGCTGAACCTTCACGCATACAGCTACAGTTGCAACCTTATATGCAAGCGCGTATCGTTAATCTGTCAGCCTTTTTGAAAGTGAACGGCCAGCCTGAATTTTCTGCCCGGATTGTTGATGATATTTTGCCACAAAATAATATCTGTGTTGGTCCTGAAACAGATCAACCCGAAGAAATGACCATTGGAGCATTTACTGCCCGTGTCCTACGAGAGAATAAAGCCATTCTTCGTGAATATTTTTAAAGAAGTCAAGTCAAACACCGAATCTTAGCATTTTTCATAAGATTTGGTGTTTTTATTAATTAAAACTAAAAAATTAGCACGTTTTTGTTTCTAAATTTGTAACATGTTTCAGAAATCAGCTACAAAATTAAAGCTTTTAATAGTTCGAAGGAAATGAAAGCGCTAAAAATAAGGGTTTTATTAAAAATTATTTGTTTTTTTGCTGAATATGATTGAGATAAATTTTATTTGAAATCGCTTTCTGAAACCGCTATACTATTGGTATAGATAAAAAGAAGGAGAACATTGAAATGGCAGATAAAGTTATTGCATTAGCCTGTGCAGCGGGTATGTCAACATCATTACTGGTGACAAAAATGCAACAAGCTGCACAAGAAGCAGGAAAAAATTATGAGATCTACGCAAAGTCTGTAGCTGAAATTGACAACATGTTGTCTGGCTCTGAGAAACCAGATGTATTGCTTCTCGGTCCACAAGTGGCTTACATGAAAAATGAAGTCATTAAAAAAGCAGCAGCAGTTGGTGTTCCTTGTGATGTGATTAAAATGCAAGATTACGGTATGATGAACGGAAAAAATGTTGTAGCAGCCGCTGATGCATTAATGAATGGATAATGAGAAATTCTAGAATTTCTAGATAAAGAAAGGAGTATTATGGGAAAACTAGGTATCTCGATTTATCCGGAACGTTCCAACTTTGAAGCTGACAAAGCCTATTTAGACTTAGCTCACCAATATGGATACACACGTGTCTTTACCTCACTTTTAGAAATTAAGGGAGATAAGGAAGCTGTTCTTGAGGGCTTTACGAAAGTGATTGCTTATGCTAATAGTCTTGGTATGGAAGTCATGGTAGACATTAATCCTGCTTTGTTTGAACAGCTTAATATCAGCTATGATGATTTAAGTTTCTTTGATGAAATGGGTGCTGATGGAATTCGTTTAGACCTTGGATTTACAGGAGCTGAGGAAGCACGTATGACCCGTAACCCTTATAATCTTAAGATTGAGATTAATATGAGTCAGGGAACAAGTTACGTGGACAGTATCATGGATTACTCACCCAACATTGAAAACTTACTTGGCAGTCATAACTTTTACCCTCACCGTTATACAGGACTTGCCTTTGATCATTACGTGAAATGCACCGAGAAATTCAAAAAGTATAACTTAAATACCATGGTGTTTGTTAATTCTCATGAAGCAACTTTTGGCCCGTGGCCAACACAAGATGGTTTGTGTACCTTAGAGGTGCATCGAGATTTAAGCTTAAAGACACAAGTGAAGCATTACAAGCTTTTAGATGGTATTGATGATATTACCATTGCAAATGCCTATGCGAGTGAAGCAGAGCTTAAGGCAATGGCAGAAGCCTTCCATGCGCAAATGCCAGAACTAAAAGTTGTGCCAAGAGCTACGATGACGGAAAATGAACGAAAATGTGTCTTTGAGGCTACGCACAGTTACCGTGGCGACCGCTCAGAATACATGCTACGTTCAACCATGACGCGTGTGATCTACAAAGACTTGGATTTCCCGCCACATGATACAGATACAATAAAACCAGGCGATGTGATTATTGACAATGATGGATATGGTCAATATAAGGGAGAAACACAAATCGCTCTGAAGGAAATGAAAAATGATGGCCGTGTCAATGTTGTTGGACATATCTCGGAAGACGAAATGTTCTTACTTGACTTTATTAAGCCTTGGAGTTCGTTTAAATTTATTGAAAGTGATGAGCTATAATTTATAACCTTATACGCAAATAAATTAAAATTTTAGGAGGAATTCTATGAACGGAATTACGATGTGGATGGAGAAATATCTCGTCCCAGTAGCAGCAAAAATCGGGTCGCAAAAGCACCTGGTTGCCTTGCGTGACTCATTCATTGGTATCTTGCCAGCAACACTGACAGGTGCCCTTGCAGCGATGGTATCAGCCATCGTCACAACTTTCCCACAGTCCATTCAACAAATGGTTTTGGGGCCAACCAAGTTTGTCCAACTCGCGCCAGAAGATGTTTGGACTCTTGCGAATACACCAATTATTGGTGATTTGAATAACATTTCAACACTCGTCAACCAAGGGACTTTGACAGTTATTGGTCTTATCTTTGCCTTCTCTTGGGGTTATAATTTGGCGCGTGCTTATGGTGTCAATGACCTTGCCGGTGGTGTTGTAGCAGTTGCTACGCTCTTTGCTGGTTTGCCAAACCAAATGCCTAAATTCTTAGATGCTTTGGGTGTGAGCGATGCCGGTGTAGCCGCAACAGATAAAATCAATGGTGTATTGACTGGTCAAGGTCTTGCAGCATGGAAGCCACTCTTTGCTGCCGCACATATGGACGCTGGTGCTTACTTTACGATTATCATTATGGGTGCCCTCGCTGTAATTATTTATGCTAAACTTATGTTAGCGGATATTACCATCAAGATGCCTGAATCAGTCCCACCAGCAGTAGCAAAAGCCTTCCTTGCGATTATTCCAACGATTGCTGCAATCTACGCTGTGAGCTTGATTTACTATGTTATTGATAAATTGACACATGATTCTGTTATTAATTTGATTACACATTATATTGCAGAACCTTTCCAAATTCTCTCACAAAATATTTTCTCAGTTCTTATTGTCACACTCTTCGTTTCAATCTTCTGGTTCTTCGGACTTCACGGACCAAACGTCTTGGCACCTGCTCTTGACGGTATCTGGCTCCCACTCGGTCTTAATAACCAAGCCCTTTACTTCCAAGTTCACTCAGACGGTATTCGTGACTTAGTAGCGCGTGGCGCGATTGATAAAGCACATGCTATTAACGGTGACTATGTCAGTCTTTGGGTTCGTGGTTCATGGGATGCCTTCGTCTGGTTTGGTGGATCTGGTGGTACAATTACCTTAATCCTTGCCATCCTTATCTTCTCTAAACGTAAAGATTATAAGACAGTGGGACGTCTTGGTTTAGCACCAGGTATCTTCAACATCAATGAGCCCGTACTCTTTGGTATGCCAATCGTACTGAATGCCATCTTCTTTATCCCATTTGCAATTGCGCCATTGGTAGCGGTTATTATCGCCTATGTTGCAACAATGCTTCATTGGGTGGATCCAGTTGTTAGTGCGGTGCCATGGGTTACACCACCAATTATGAATGCCTTCCTTGCTACAGGATTTGACTGGCGTGCGATTATCTTAGCAATCGTCAACTTACTTGTAACCTTTGCTATTTGGACACCATTCGTTATTGCAGCAAACAAGATGGAAGAACCTGAATTATAAAAAACAGAAAGGAACCCGATGATTATTGTTAATGTAGCTATGATGCAAGAAAAAGTAATTCAACTTCTAGAAGAAAATGGATTTACTTATAAGGAAAAAAAGGGATTGAAACTCTATTTTCAAGGTCCGAATAGCAACTTAGCCTCGGATGCTCAAACTGCAAAACGCTTAATTAAACAAAGTTCATTTGGTTCAGCATTATTCTTTAACG
>Ga0153949_1000024_pt1 | contig 70177 bp, 63 predicted proteins | sample TSNJ033MetaG_FD_104705 | JGI IMG/M metagenome (GOLD analysis project Ga0153949, IMG submission 104705) | Attine ant fungus gardens microbial communities from New Jersey, USA - TSNJ033 MetaG | ecosystem: Host-associated > Fungi > Mycelium > Unclassified | place: USA: New Jersey, Wharton State... | reverse complement strand
TGGCAATGGACACGTCGCTCTTTATTATTTTTCCATCCGGTGCGGACTTCCAAGTTGTTAGTCCCATTGTCGGATGGTTGAGACTCACACGCTCGGAAATCAACTCTGCGGCAGTCTTGCCCGCGATAGCAAAATGTAGTTTGTTTTGAACGAAAGCATAGAATGCTCTCGTTGTCTCGCTGCTCTTGTCATAATCATAACTGCACTGTTCAAAAACATCGGCGATTTTTTGATAGGCCCTGCGCTCACTGGCACGTATCTCACGGATGCGTTCGAGCAACTCATCAAAATAATCGCGCCCAAATGCCCTGCCGTTTTTCAGCATATCGTCGTTGAGGACAAAACCTTTTTGAACGAACTCCCGCAGTGTCCGTGTCGACCACTGCCGGAAGCGTGTCGCTTTCTTGGAATTCACACGATATCCGACGGCAATAATCGCATCGAGATTGTAGAACTCCACGTCACGTGTGACTTGGCGATTGCCCTCGGTTTGAACTTGTGCAAATTTTGCACAAGTTGAATCCTTATCAAGTTCTTCTTCCTGAAAAATATTAATAATGTGTTTTGTGATGACGCTTCGATCGGTATCGAAAAGCTCAGCAATCGCCTTCTGTGTCATCCAGAATGTTTCGTTCTCAAAGCGCACATTAACCGAGACTTTACCGTCCTCAGTCTGATAAAAAATGATTTGACCATTTATATTATTATGCTCATCTGTATTCATACTGTTTCCTCCGCTTTTTATTCAAACAGCGCACAACCCTATGTCTTATAATTTTCTTCACTGTCTGAGACGTGCACATTCATTTTGTATATTTATTTCGACTCAATGTTACCTATGCGTCCTTTAAAATGACGGACGGCAACAACCTGTTCAAGGCGTAATTCCCAAAATGTAGCCTGTATATATTTCCCATGATTCTCCCATTCATTTTCGAAAGGCGGAAAGACGTCAAAAATCTTTTCCCATGATTTTTGCTTCACACAAATTTGTTCGACAGGTGCAAGTCTTCCATACCAGGCATCCTCGGCTTCATATTCCTGTTCATTAGAGCAATCTCCATAATATCCGTCATTCAATACGATATGCCACATATCTTCATTGCTCAGCAGTACATCTTCATCCGGGATTTCCAGCTCGATGCAAGATTGGTCTCCGTTATAGGCACGAAATTCCCTGCGTCGCAAATCCGGTTTTTGCCGCTTCCGCTCCAAGGTATGCCACGCCCAAAACGGGTGCTTTACTCCTATGGGCGGCGGCCCCACATGCGATATCATCTGCTCCACGAGCCAGTCATATGCCGAACCAAAGTGATAAAGCTAAGGTACGATTTTGGTGTTTTCTTTGGCTTTTGTTTGCGTATCGTTAGGGAAGCGTCGAAAATGGAAACGACTTCATCAAACGGTTCTAAAAGTTCAAGTTTGGTGACCGGTTTCCCAAAGCTAAGCTTTGTCCAGTATCCGGACGGAGGAATCGGAATATTCGCTTCTTTGACCTGTTTCATGATATGTGCATAGGGGATGCCATATTTTTATACGTTTATGCAATTTCGGATATTTTTCATACGGAGTTTGGGGGAAATTGATAAGCATAGCCCTTTTTCCTTCTTTAGCATTTACCTCCCAATCTTCTTCTGTAAAATATATACCATGTGCATGAGAGCTGCGCCCAATCAAAGGCAGGGTAACTTTTTCAAGACTGTATTTTCCTTCTGTTTCTCTATATAATACTTTCTGTTCAATTTCTGGAAATACCAATTTCTCAAAAGTCATCAGAGTTATCCGGGAAAACTGGTTGGATAAAAACAAGCGCAGGTCTTCTGCATATGCAACCTGCAGTATCTCTGCTGGTAAAACCAGAGCGATTCTTCCGTTTTCAGACAGCATTTGCACACAAGCCACAACAAATCCAACCCATGCATTTATTAGCTTATTGGATTTCATGCCATGGGATATCAGAATTTGAGATTGTATTTCTCTTTGCTTTTCCGTTAGGTATTGATAACGTATGTAAGGCGGATTCCCAAAGATCAAATCGAACTTCTTTTTTGAGTAACAGCGCTCATAAAAGTCAAAGAAGTCTTCGTTTAAAACATTTGCGGTATCTTTATTTGCATAACATAGCATTTGCAAGTCCCTCATTTATAATTCGTCCCTATATACTTTGGCTATCAATCCTTCGATCTCTTCTATCAAACGTAGGCTTCTCAGCATCTTTGGGAATAATCCAAATCCGGCTCATTCTGGTTGCGCCTTTAATTTTATTTCCTGCACTCTGCCAACCAGTCCGCCCACGAGCATCACTTTGATACCTCTTGGATGATTCTGTGAATTTGTCAATATACGCTGTACAACACCTTCTGTAAGATTTCCTGTTCGCTGATCCTGCTTCTGTACAATCATAACTGTTGCACCGATTTTTATATTATTTCTTACTGTTCCATCCATTTATAATTTTCGCCTTTCAACTTGTGTTCCCTGCTTATCTACTTTTACAAATTGGACAACCATGTCCCTTATTTCTACTATATATATAAGCTTGCCATTCATGACCTTTATTGCATATCCACCATACCTTTTTGTTTGAATTAGGTGAAACCATATCTGGCGCTAACTCAGCATTTTTCGTTTGGTGCCACTGTTTTGCTAGTTCTAGATTAATTGTTGCTAAATCATTGTTCATAAGATATCCCCCTAAAACAGGGCCTTTGAGTCTCTGTGTAGAAATGTTCCAGACCTTGATAGTATAGCACGTTTTTTTGACAATTTCCACTGCTATATAGCCGTATTTCTTTGTTTGAATAAATAAATTAAAATTGTACGCTATACTGCTTTCTCTCCAATGATATCTGCAATCTTTTTTTGTGATAACGTTGGCGTATCTATAATTACAGAAATTATTTTCTTTTCTATCGGATTCAGTTCATCTTGGTCAGTGCCTTGGTTATCACAGACTCCTGCAAATAAAATTCTCGTGCATTTTCGTTTTCGACACGCATTAAAAGCCGATAGTGTGTCCAACTTAAATAGCTACGCAATGCGTAGCTATTTGGGAACGTCAAATATTTTATCATCATCTTTGTTTTTATACCGCCCACATCGGTATGATTTTATGCTTATCCGTCAAAGGCAACAGTTCCTGCGAAAGACATAACACACCGCCCTCGCCGATATTTATATTCTTTATGCTATCCAGCATGGAAAAGTTCTTTATGTCCTTCGGAGTGGGACTTGTGTGTTGTTTAATCTCAGTCGGAAATAGCGTATTGTTCTGAAAGATCAATACATCAATTTCTCTGTCGTTACTGTCACGCAGGAAATAAAAATCTTCCTCTTTGCCTGCGTTGGTATAGCTTTTCAACAGCTCTGCTACAACAAAGGTCTCGAAAAAATGTCCGTTCATCGCACCTAGGGAAAGGGTTTCAGGCGTAAGCCAGCGGGTTAAATATGCCGCCAGTTGTTGCTGGGTGGCGGCAAGGCGGTCTTCCGGCCAGTTGATGGACGGATGCCGCTTGAAGGTAAATCCAATCAGGCGGCGTAACTGCTGCGCCTGCGTTTTTCCCATGACCTCGGCGCAGATATCCTCAAACCTTACGCCCGGATAAGCAGTGGGGTTCTCGTTTCCTCATTCGCCTACTGATTTTTTTGCAAATGGAAAGATTGAAACTTTAAAATATGGTTCAAAGGAACAGCTATCTTCATGATTTAACAATAATAAATAAAGAACTCCTAAAGTGTTAAATACCGAATGAGGTACTTTTTTAATAATTCTATTCTGATTCACCAGCAAATTAATTATAATAATTCCAAATTATCTGATATTTCCATTTCTTTTTGTACCTTACATAAATGATTGTATAAGCCATGATTCTTAAGCAATTCTTCATGGATACCAACTTCCTGGACCTCACCGTTTGCCAATACAATTATTTTATTCGCTTTTTCCAGCATACAATTAAACCTATGGATAATAAGAATTGCAATTTTATTCTGCATTTCATCATGTATCATATTTAAAACTGCCTGCTCAGATGCAATGTCAAGAGATGCATTCGGCTCATCAAATATATACATGTCCGCAGATTTTATCAAAGTTCGTCCCAGTGCCAACTTTTGCCACTGTCCAATAGAAATCTGAGTTCCTTCTGTAAATTGGTATCCCAAAGATTGCCCCATATACTCTTTGAATTCTGTAAGTGTAACTTTATCTAGCATTTTATATATTTGTGAATTATCCGACGTTTTAAGGTTCCCATACTTTATATTATCTGAAATACTGCTTTCATATTTAATATAACTTTGGAACATTACACTGATTCTTTCCCGATACTTTACTAGGTTAATAATCTTTAAATTCATATCGTTCACAAAAATATCGCCCTCATAATCATTGTAAATCCCCATTATTATTTTTATCAACGTTGATTTTCCCGATCCATTATATCCAATCAACACAGTAAAGTCACCTTTGGCGAACTCCAAATTTATATTCTTAAGTGAATATTCTTCATTTCCCTGATACCGATAGAATACATTTTTTAGTTTGACTCTAAAAATTTCTCCAATTTCAATTCCATCCTGATGAATATCTTCCGGATCTATTTCAAAGAACCTTCTTATCTGCTCGATCATTGCACTGTTTTTGTAAACATAGGATATCTGTGAAAGTATAGACACGATATTCTCCTTCAGACTGTCAATAGAATTATTATATAAAATAAAATTTCCGATTGACAGGATTCCTGTAAATGTCTGAACTAGAATCACCAATATTACTAAACAGTCTACTATCTTCTCCAGTATGCTGATGATGCTGTACGTTTTTGTTCTTTTATTATGTAGCATAATAAAATCATGATTATAGTCTTTTTTGATTTTTTCATATTTTTTAATAAAAAAATTAAACAGATGATATGATTTTATTTCCTTGAAATTTTCAGAATTGGTTAGCAAGAAAGAAATATACGATGTTCTTCTTTCAATTTCCGTATTCTTTATACTTATCTCGTATTCTGCCAAATTATATTTTTTCTCAAAGAAATATCTAATTACAGGTAACAATGTAATCACAGCGAATATCAAAATGTTATATTTAATGATAATAACGATATAAAATATCGCACTGATCATAGCAGATACCAGCGAAAATAGGATCTTTATTGTACCCATTACTCCAGCATTACAATCATATTGCGTTCGATTAATTAAATTGTAAGTTTGTGTATTTTCAAAATTTTTGCTGTCAAGAATCGATATTTTCTTTAAAATTCTCGCCTGAAAATATGCATCAAACTCAAGTTCCAGATTCTCCAGAACTAATTGTATATAATTCAAACTTATTTCACAAAGCAACTGAAACAAAGTCATGATCAACAATTTCGTTATCATCAGATTTATTCCCGCCGTTTTATATTGAAGAATATCTGTAATTTGCTGTATCAGCACCAACGAAACAACCGGTATTATTCCATTTAAAATAGCATTAAGCAGCAAAAATCCCATATAAACTTTTTTGAATTTATACAACTCTTTTAAAGACCATATTAAATTTACAATTATATTTTTCCCTTTTTCCATCATACTATTTATCCGCATTGACAATCATCAGTATAATTTTCTCAGTCATTCCATGCCCTACTTAAACTCCAGCTTACTTAACACTTTTGTCAGCCCTTCCTTATCCTTTTCAAATAACCGATAATAATTTACAAGCATGTCTCGAACAAGTTTTCTTGATGTATCGCATAACTCTCCAGATACATACGGCATATTATAATCATCAGAGATTGTATTATCATAACAGACACTACACATGTTTCTTGCCCAGCAATTATTACATTTACTTTTATAATATTTGACATAATCCTCAAAGTAAATTTTATAACTATTATCGTAATCATACCCCTCATTACAGTTTCCCAAACTTGGAATGTTTCCTACTTTTTCACAAGTCCTAAAATTACCATCAACAGTAACATAGATTCTTCTTTGGCCTGGAATACAATTTCCATGCAAAAATCCAGAATCAATCACACCATCTTTGGCAACCGCTCTGTTAGCAACCCTGTATAATTCCAGATTTATAAGGCTAAAAAATTTGGAATCTTCTTTTTTATGCAAAAAATCATCTGCAGCCCATTCTTCCAAAGGACTTAACTGTAACCTTTGCTCTTGTGGCGTATATTCTTTCTGATCAACCTTCATATTCCCAAGATCTACATAAGAATAATTACAAGAGATTGTTTTTTGTATCTGCAATGTCTGATAGAAAAAGTAGTATAACTTATTCAACTTTTCCTTAGTATATGGTGGTACAATTACACAATTTATCATCAAATTTCGTTTCTTTGAAGGATCATAAAAATCTCTTTGCAATATCTTAAAATTATTTATAGCTCTTTCAAATGTTCCATTTCCATTGATATCTTTGCGATACTTATCATGTATCTCTTTCGGACCATCCAAACTGCATAGAATATCAACGCCCTCAAGTGTTTTGAAATATTCTACCATCTCCGATGTTAATAACGTTAAATTTGTAGTAAAACTGTATGACAATTTGATATTGGAATAGGCATTTCTAGCATATTCAATACATTCTTTTAACAACGGAAAATTTACCAGTGGTTCCCCACCATAAAAAGATAATGCAAATTCTTCTTCTTCATAATCATTAAGTATTAAATCGATGCTTTTTTTTGCAGTCTCAAAACTCATATTCTTAATCGAAAACCCTCTATAATCTGGATGATGTTCATTATAAATGCAATATTCACACCGTAAATTACAAGCCTCCGTTAATTCCAGAACGATCTGTTGGCAGTGTCCCTTAACCATTTCCAGAAACTCCTCTTTTGACGGAACAGAAAAACTCCACTCATGATTAGAAAATAAATTTTCCTTATCTACAAAATTTTCAAATTCCCTGTTGACTTCTTTTGCTTTCCTTATATCAAGTTTGTTCCTCAGTATTTTATCAACAAAAATTTTCTCATCATTTGTACAGGATACCGCTTTTCCAGTTCCTGCATCGTAGTAATAATGCGAATCCAATGATGTGTCAAAAAGTATACCATATCTTTGATTATTCATGTTTTCCTCCTGTGTTTACATCCTACTCAATATTGTGACTACATCAGAGCAATTTCATTTTTCTTCTGAATAATGGCGAGGAAATGATATTCCCGTTCACTCCCTCGCCATCAATAAATCCTTATGTAGTACTGTTACTTCTGGAGATTATGCGTCTTTTGCCTTTTTAAAATTAGAGTTAAAAGTAGTGGCTCCATAACCAGTGCAGTTACAGTTACAATTAAAAAATGGTTGCCACAATCCTCTTGTACTCCGCCAACCTTCTGAACATACGCAACCTGCTCTTGGGGTCACCCTAGTACTATTTTCATTTACAATCTTCATTTTGAATTCCTCCCTTTAATCATTTATTTTCTGAACTCCTATTGCACACTTTTCATAAGCTACTTTATTTTGGATTGCGCACCTCCAATTTCTTTCGTATCTTAGATTAGTGTTCATCATATGAGCTACTCAGACACTTTCAAGCAGCCACTGATTCCTGCAATCAATGAACAGAAAAGCAGTGGTATCATTGTGAATCAGTACACTATTTTTTTGACAAACCATATCGGCAATAGCTCCTGTACACGAAAGGTAATAATATAACTGAAACTACGATATATATCAACATAACAAATGGAATTTGACGAAATACAATATTCCCAATCTGAAAGATGGTAGGGTCTTTTGCACTCTCAATAATATTCATAAGTACATTTGGCGTTAATTTAAAAAATGTTGTAAACGAGGGAAGAGCCCGTCCGATAAATGGAATCATGCAATACATGAAAAATGGAACGCAGATTGCCACACTTGCAGTATGCATTTTCGCCGTTATCAACATGGTTAGCAATGCCGCAAATAAACAGGCAATATAGCCACACAGCAATATCAACAAATAATACTGACCATATGTCATAGAGTAAATACTATAAGGCTGGTTAATCTGATACGGAGTATTAAACCCACTTATTCCCATAACTCCAAACGAAATCAATGAAAGCATTCCTATTCCAACCCAATAAACTATCGTCGTCATAAGTATTCCTGCTACAATCTTACTTTTCGTTGCTTTTGATCGTCCATATTTCGTATAGAAAAATACCGCCTCTGCTCGGGTTTGGAATTCTTCAGCAAATATTCCTGCAGCCAGAAAACCAATGAAAACTGCCAGAACAATTCCATATGTCTCCGCATACAGTGTCATGGTATCCCATGAATCTTTCGCCTCATAAGCGAGCGGCATTTTCACCTTTTTGTACTGCTTTGCCAAAAATTCTTTCTGTTCCAGTGTTTTCCCGTAATCTTTAAGCATTTTCTGTATATTCCTTTCATATTCGGTATATATATTATTCACCTTTTCATCTGTCAATTGATATAAAACACTATCATCATAATCAGAATCAGGAGTCAATATATTAATCACAAAATTTATAATATCATCATAAGACTGTATCGTTTTACCATATTCCGTATCAGGTATTCCTTCTGGATACTTTTCTGTTAATTCTTTTCTACTTTTCACCACCTCTGCAACCTTATCTGCTGTCAGTTCTCCTTTCCATCTGTTTCTATCAGCCGCAAGACTGCGAGATGCAGTAATTCCAGTATATAACACTTCGTCTTTATCATAATAACGTATGCTTTTTATCGCAAAAAGGCTAAATGCAATTGCAAGTAAAAGCGCAACACTAAGTACAACCCGATTGATTTTTTTCGAAAAAATCTTCTTCACTTCACATCCCAGAATCAACTTCATCACCTACTTTCTCTCCAAAATATAATAGAAATGAGTCTTCTAATGTCGCCTCTTGCTGTACCGCATTTTCTATCGGCGGAATTTTGGAAAGGATTCGCAATTCTGCACCGCTAGATATCGTTTTTACATTACCCACCAAATATTTCTTCATATAATGATTCACCTCTTGTTTCGGCACTGTACAATGCCAAACAGATTCGTCCATAGATGAAATCAATTCTTTCGAAGTACCTGTATAAAAGAATTTTCCATCTTTCATCAGCATGATTTCATTCGCAATGAATTCAACGTCTGCTACGATATGCGTAGAAAGCAATACCAGACGGTCTTCTGATAATTCACTGATCAAATTTCGGAAATGGATCCTTTCCTTAGGATCAAGCCCTGCCGTTGGTTCATCCAACACCAGTATTTTCGGATTATTAAGCATTGCCTGAGCAATTCCAACACGTCTTACCGTCCCGCCAGATAAAGTTTTCATTTTTCGTTTCTTGTATTTTGACAATCCCACCCGATCCAATAGCTGCTCTATTCTTTTTCTCGCTACAATTGAACGGATGCCTTTGATCGATGCAATGTATATCATGTAATCATAAATTGACAAATCTGGGTAATACCCAAAATCCTGCGGCAAATATCCTAATGTGTCTCGATAAGCTGCTCCTAATTCAAAGATATTTTTCCCATTCCATGTGATATCTCCAGATGTCGGCTTGATGACCGTACAGAGCATTCTCATTAATGTGGTTTTCCCAGCACCATTTACACCCAAGAGTCCATACACGCCTTTTTCCATTGGATACGTAACACTATCTACTGCATGTACACTATTGAAATCTTTTGATACATTTTTAAGCTTTAATTCCATCAGCATCCTCCTTGAACTATTTCGCAATTAAATTGTGATTTTCGAATACAAATTATTAAATATCCAAAAGATAGCAAAACCAAGCCAAGCCAAATCGGTTCAGCAATCATATGGTAGATTGAATCTTGCGTTACAATTGCTGACCATATTACGATCCATACTATGCTTACAAGAACTGCCATGTATTCCGTTTCACCCACCTTGCTATATAAGCACCGGAAGCAAATACAGCCGGAAACATTAAATGGAAGCAAAAAATTCATTATCATTCTGTATGCCGAAATCTGTATTGTGTTATAGGTAATCACTAAAAAAACGGTAACCATAACTATATCCACGAATGCAAATAACAAAATTCTTGCCGCACATATCTGCCGTAAAGAATAAAATGATGCCACCTCAATCTCCGTACATGAAAATCTGTGATTCTTCCAGATTTCTGGAATAATTAAGACTGCAAATAATGCAGCAAAAACTCCCATCGTTCGTCCCATATTTTCTAGAGCTCCTGAATCTTTTAACAGAAGCCAGAGCATAAGCAACACGCATCCCTGCAATACCCACCATCTTTTCTTGACAAACTTAGATTGCTCATATAAAAATTCAAAATACGATATTCGGATGTTCTCCTGCGGAGGCAACACGTCTTTGCACCGGTCAATAACGTTCTGAACTGAAGACTCCCTGACATATTGTTCCTGTATAAGTTTCTTGTAATCATCAATTCTTTTTTTGTATAGTTTCATTTCCTATTCACCTCGAGACAAACTGATAATATTTTTTTTGCTTTACTTATACGATACTTTACAAGTGATAGTTTTATATTTAATAAGTCTGCAATATGGCTCTGCTTTAAGTCCTGAAAGAAAAACAAAATTGTGACTTCTTTCAACTCATCCGGCAAATTATCAATCGCTTGTTCTATATCCAGTTTGGTTTCTATATCACCCATACTGTTTTCAGGTATTTCCGGGATTTCACCCATCAACACCTCTTTCTTCTTTTTGTAATAGTTCTTAATGATATTCCCCGCAATGCAATATAAGTAATTCTTCGTTTTTCCATAATCCGTATACGTCTTTAAAGATTCAAAAAAACGCACAAATGTTTCTTGCGTCATATCTTCAGCCAAATCACGGTCATGAATATTTAAAAAACAATATTGATATATGGAAGAATAATATTTTATCACTAATTGTTCACTAGCTTCACTTTTTCCACTTTTTATTTTCTGTATTATCAAGAAATCAGGATGCATCTCTTCTCGCCTTTCGTGTACATCTCCATATAATATAATAACAACTGACGGCTATAAAAAGTTAGTCCAAAATTAATTTTTTCTGAATTTATTATTTGCCAAACTGATAAATCACCTGTAGCTTCTGGAGCCTATTAAACAAAAAACATCCCCATCAGACTAACTCCGATAAGAGGATGCCTTGCAAGTTCCTATTTATTTTTTATAATAATCCGTAATATTCCAGTGCTTCTTTAATAAATCCCACCTTCTCCTGCGGACAGTGTTTGATCTCTGGATTTTCCTTCTTAGACTTATACTCTCGTCAGAAGGCTGCATTGGCACCTCTATTTTTGAGGTATCTTTTTTGAGGGATAAACTGACAACTGTCTCAACTACCCCCATTACAGAAAACATATCCATAAATCCAATATATCTTTGTATACTGATTTATTTAAGATTGCCCAATTTATATTTCCTCCAACAACTTATCAAAGTCGCTCTTGTAATTTTTATCCTGTATAGCCCTATACTTTTCAAATTCACTCTCTGCAAATGCCTTAGCAATTTCAGCCGTAACTTTGCCTTTTCCCTGTAAAATCGTCTCCTCATTCATTTCCAAAAACACATCCAATTTCGTTGCCCAATCTTCCATTGTCATCGGAATCCTTTTTCTCGCCTGACGCTCTGCATAATCCAAATACATAGAAACAAATTGATTCAAGTCTTTCATTTCTAACATGGAAAGATAATTCTTTGCAATACTAACATCGGCTTTCACAATCTTCCCGCTTGGTGCATTTTTCCATGTCATCAATCCCATGTGTTCTTTTTTATGGTTCGCTCTTTCTATAATGACTTCCGCTGCCGTATTCCCGTGAATAGCAAAGTGAAGCTTATTCTGCACAGTTGCAAAAAACTGTTTTGTGATTTTAGCATCTTTTGAATAATCTACTGCCGTAGCATATATATCGGCAATCTTTTGGTAAAATTTTCGTTCACTAGACCGGATTTCCCTGATTTCATCCAGTAAATGTTCAAAATACTCTTCATCAAAAATCTGCCCATTTTCTAATCTTTTCTTATCCAGCACATATCCTTGAATTGTGTATGTATGCAGCACTTTTGTCGCCCATTGACGAAATTGTGTGGCACGCACTGAATTTATGCGATAGCCTACCGATATAATTGCATCTAAACTATAAAACTTCGTCTTGTAGTTTTTTCCATCATCGCCAGTTGCCGAGGATTCCTCGGTAACTACTTCTTTTTCCAACTCACCTACTTTAAAAATATTTTTCAAATGCAAAGATATATTATCAGTACTACACTCAAATAATTGTGCCATTCCCTTTTGAGACAACCATACATTCTCATCATGTACTCGAACCTCTATCCCGTCTTCAGCATTTTGCTTCGTAAAAACAAGAAAATCGATTGTACTATTACGAATTTGGAACATTTTTTCATTCTTATTTTTATCCATACTAATTCCCTTCCACTAGTCTTTAATATCTACTTCTGTTCCGCCTTCTTCTCAATATGGAACGAGCGGATAGGAAGCATGTCAAGGTAGATGATAAATTGTAATACCAATATTCCAATACAGGCAAATCATACTGGCATTAGCTTTCAAAACAACAGAAACACTTTGGTTTTGTATCTGCGCCACAATACGTATTATATCATTTAAATTATTTTTTTGGAATCTCGTTTTGATTTATACTTCCATTCCAATGCCCTATCAAAAATCAATATGATAACTTCGGCAATTTTATATCTTTTTGCCGAAGTTATCATATCACCATTAACGGAAGGTCTTTGGTACTGGTTGCATTGGCACCTAACTCAAATATCCGTTACTCTTCTCCTTCTCCTTTAGCATATGCTTTTCAAACAACTCCGCCGTTTCCTCAAGATGGCGCTTCATAATGAGCGACGCCACCTCACTATCCTTTTTCTTTATGTACTCCATAATAACCGGATGATATTTCAGCGCTATTTCAGGACCTAAGATCTCGTGGAGCCGCTCTTGATTCTTAACCAGATTGTCCGTCAACAATAAATAGACCTGCTCAATATATATATTCTTGGTTCCGGCAGCAATAATACGATGAAATTCAAAATCATATTTAAAAAAATCTTCTGCGGATTTATCGCAATCCATTAACAAATGATGCACTTTTTCCAAATGCTCCATTTCCTCTTCTGAACCATATTTTAAGAATTGGATAACGTTTCCGGGCTCAAAATAGATTCGAAAACGGATAATATCCAATATATCCTGATCTGTCATCTGATGTGTCGGAACATTGATTAAGGCAACCGGATTGCTTTCCTGCACATAGGTCCCCGAACCTTGTACCTTCCGTAAAATAGAGGTTGTAACAAGCTTATCGATGGCACTTCGCACCGCCACTCGACTGACACCCAATTCAATACAGAATTTCTGTTCAGTCCATATTTTATTACCCTGCTTCCATTCCATATTCTGTATTTTTTCGCAAATCAGATTGTAAACAAGCTCTGTTGCATTAGTGGTATATGCCATGTTAAAGCCTCCATCTTAAAATTATTTTAAAAAATAATAGCCACTGCCCTGATTGGGAACCCGTCAGCTTCTGCCATACCTACGGGAGCGCCGCTGAAAAATATAACATCCTGCGGCAGCAAATCAAGATTTGTCAGCGCTTCAACAACTGCAACGTCATTGGCTAAGAAAGTCTTGTGTACTTCAATATATTTCTCCGGATTCAAGGAAGGCGACTCAACACCGATCATGTGAATGCCCAAACCTACAAGATAATCCGCCAGACTCTCGGTCACGATCGGATAATCGGTATAAAAGCATTCTTGATCTGCTAATTTTGACCAGTCAGTACGAAAAATCACTTTCTTATGTTTCTTAATGACATCTTCATACGGTTTTGCATCATCGATTGTTATTGCATCAAAGGCAGCTTTCCCTGTGCAGTCGATAACAACTGCATATCCAATATAGTGGTCAATATCAACATCGTTAAGGCAGCTCCCTTCAGCAAGGAAATGGCGAGGGGCATCCGTATGAGTTCCGGCATGGCTATTAATAGATGCGATTCCCAAATTATAGTTGTCTTTTTCGACCGTATGGGAAAGGGCATAATCCATGCCTGGTGTTCCCGGAAAAACCGGCATATCCTTTGAAAAAGGTAGTGATAAATCATAAATTTTCATAATCAATAACCTCCTGCCAGACCAGCTTATTTGATTCTATCACAAAAAGATCGGGTCTGCAAAAATATTTTTTCGTAATCTCCTGATTCTACCAGCTTGGCATTGACTAGATTTCCGCCGACACCAACACAGAGCGCGCCATTATTAAGAAACATACTAATATTTTCCGGCGTCACGCCGCCTACTGCTGAGACAGGAATATGCTTTAAGGGTGATTTGATCGCTTTTAGATAAGCAACGCCCAATGTATCGATTGGAAACAGTTTTACGATATCCGCACCATAATGATAAGCCATTATCACCTCGGTTGGCGTCAATGCCCCCGGCATCGAGAGCATTCCCGCTTCTTTAGTTGCCGCAATTACAGCTTGGTCCGTATTCGGCGAAATAATATATTGGGCGCCGCAGCTCTTGGCCAGATGCACTTCTTCTTTTGTCAGAACAGTTCCCGCACCGAGAATGACTTGATGCCCAAAGTGCCCAGATACCATTTCTAAGCAATCCAATGTAGAACGAATACCTTTTTCCCTTGAATGGTCAAACGTGATTTCGATACAGTCTATCCCACCCTCAAGAAGTGTCTCTACGGTTTGAATCATGTGTTCTTTTCCAACCCCGCGGATGATGGCGATGATTTGGCGTAACTCGAGTTTTTCATATATTGGATGTGGCATGGATGGCTCCTTTCCTTGACGCTATATCCGCCCAAACTTAGCCAGCAACTCGTCTACCGTGGCGCCTTTTAGGATTTCTTCGCGGGTCGCTATTTCTTTATCGGCTTGTTCCCTTGCCTTTTGATAAACCGCTTCTAATTGTGAAGCAGGGACAACCGCAACGCCGATTTCATCAGCGACAATTAAATCGCCTGGGTTGACGATGACCCCGCCGCAAACGATCGGTGTATTGATTTCAATCGGCTCTTTGCGTCCCGAATAAGCCGTATGTGCGGCACGCGGTCCGACCGATTTGGCAGAAACCGGAAACTTAAGCATTTTAGCTTCATCAGTATCCCTTACGCTGCCATCAATAACGGCACCGACAATGCCGCCATTTCTTGCTAATCCCGACATTAATCCGCCCCATATAGATGTTTCCGTCTCCCCGAAAGCATCAATAACAATGACATCGCCCGGCTTTGCCACTTCAAATACCTCGAGGCAATCGACAATATCCCCTGCCGTTAGCTTTACTGTGATTGCCGGTCCGATAATGACTTTATCCGCAGCTCTCGGTTTCATATACGGGTGCATGACGTTATCTCGCTCCATCGAATCACCCACAACACACGATAGCGATAAGACATCACTCATCTTTCTGAAAGGTTTAATGAGGTCTTCGTTAAATGCTGGTCTTTGTAAAATAATTTTTTTCATTCCTTCTTCTCCTTTGTCGATTTAAGATGGTTTTACAATATTCTCAGGCTTCTTCCCTAGCAACGCCTGCTTGACATTATTTGCGGCAATATGCCGGCATTCCTCCAGTGACTCTTTTGAAACATATGCGGTATGCGGTGTGAAAAAGCAATTATCCAAGGTAAACAAGGGATTATGATCCGGTACCCAATTTGTCATTTTCATGGGCTCCTCTTCCGTATCATCAAGTGCCGCAGCAACAATACGCCTTTCCTTTAATGCGGTATACAAAGCGGCATTGTCGATGCATTTCCCACGGGAAACACCCACTAAATAGCTGTTGCGTTGCATCAAATCAAGGGCTGATTGATTGATAATGTGATGTGTTTCTTTAGTATACGGGCATAAAACATTCACAACGGTTGATGACTTGAATAATTCTTCCAAGTCAACCTTTTTCACCCCATTGGTTAACATAAAGCTTCCAGATACATAAGGATCATAGCTGATCACATCAAATCCAAATAGCTGAAGCTTTCTTGCCAGATTCTGCGCAATTCTCCCAAAACCAATCAAGCCATACGTTGTGCCCCTAAATCTCGGGAGTGGTGCCCGCCAATCCTGCCATTGGTAACTGCCTAAATGAATTTTCTGATCATAGAACGGTAAGTTTCTCATTAGCATAAAAGAAAAACTAATGGCCTGATCAGCAACCTCATCAATACAATAATCCGGAACATTGGTAACAACTATATGATGATCATAGGCAGCCTGGACATCGACAATGTCAACGCCAATGCCATACCGGGCAATAATTTTACATTTGCTTAACCTTTCAATAGTAGCTCGCGGTATTTTCGCATATTGCTGGATAATGGCATCGGCATCGCTTGCTAATGTCGCCAGATTCTCTCCCGTCTTACATTGCAAACCAATGACCTTAGCGCCAATAGGCTCTAAAATGCTTTTCTCAATAGAAAGATCAGGGTAGTCATAATCGCTGATGTAAACTCTAAATTCTCCCATTTAAACTCTCCTTTCACGACAATTTGTATTATCAATGATATGATACAAATTTTGAAATGTCAATACCTGTTGGCAATATTAGGGCAATTGTGTTTCCAATATTTTTGCTGTTATTTTGTTAGTTTTCAATAAATAAGTGCTATTTTCCTTTACATCGTTGTGTTTTTCAACAAATATTTTCTTGTATTTTTAGAAATACTCACAATTGAAATGATGTGACAAATAAAGTAATATACAACTATAATCTCGGAATGATTTCGTGATTAGGAATAATTGATAATACAATTTATGGTAATTCCGCTATTATCTGGAATGAGGTGAGAAAGTTATGTACACTGCCACAATTGACACCGGAACGACAAATACAAGAGTCACAATATGGGAAGACAAGAAACCCATACATACAGAAAAAAACGGGACAGGCGTAAGGGTAAGCTCCATCGAAGGAACAAACGAAAAGCTGCTGATCTCAATTCGAAAATGTTTATTAAGCGCTTTAGCAAAGACCAAGATACATGAAGAAAGCTTAAGTCTCATTATTGCCAGCGGTATGATTGGATCAGAACTGGGTATTTGTGAAATCGAAAGGGTCATAGCTCCAGCATCATTGATTGATTTAGCTAAGCATTGTGAGCAAAGAAGCATTAAGGAAGTGAGCCGCTTACAACCCATATGGTTTATTCCGGGCATTCAAAACGCAAGCGGTGTAGATGATGTCAGCAAATGTGAACTCATGGATGTCATGCGCGGCGAGGAGGCTGAAGCTTTTGGCATTCTGGCAAAAGAGAATATTAAAGGGCCCGTTGTCCTGATCTTACCGGGGTCACACACTAAGTATGTCTACATTAACGAGAACAATGAAATAATGGGCTGCACAACGACAATGGCAGGAGAAATCTTAATGGAGCTTACCAGGTCTTCTATTATATCTGATTCCCTAAGCTCTAATTATGTCAAGAAGATCGAGGCAAAATGGCTTGAGGCCGGAGCCAAAAGCGAGACCACGGTCGGAATTGGCCGAGCAGCTTTTTCAGTCAGGATCCTCGACCTGTTTACGGAAGCGACGGTTAATCAAAAAGCCAATTATTTATTAGGCGCAATTATTGCTACCGATATGAAAGCCCTCTTTGGCAGTGGCGTATGTAAGGTAAATAATCATTGTGAAATTTTAATCGGCGGGACAACAACATTTTCAGAAGGGTTTTTACATTTACTAAAAAAGGCGAAGCCGGACATTAAAAATATCAGAGTCGTAGACGAGAAAACACAAGATAATATTGCGGGATACGGAGCAATTATGATCATGGAACAGGCAAGAGCATGCCAAGACGGGAGGTGCATCACTTGAAAGAGGTATTGCGTGTAGAAAATATTACAGTAACATATCCGGGTGTTAAGGCAGTCGATCATGTCAGCTTTAGTTTAAATCAAGGTGAAGTCCTTGCGCTATTAGGTGAAAACGGCGCCGGAAAGTCGACATTGACCAAAGTCATTTGTGGCGCCATCAAGCCCGACGAAGGGCAAATATTTATTGACGGAGAGCTTCAAAAGTTTGATTCACCGAGCAGCGCCATGAAAAAGGGCGTGGGCATGGTATATCAGGAGTTATCCATGGTGGGTGACATGTCGGTGGCCGAGAATATTTTTATGAATCGCCAGCCAACTGATCATAAAGGCTTCATCAAATGGAAAAAGCTTTATGCTGACACTAAAGCATTATTAGATAAATTTGAAATTGATATTGATCCAGGAACACTTGCCAAAAACCTTTCAGTTGGAACCAATCAGCTTTTAGAAATCCTTAAAGCCATTTCTCTAAACCCAAAGGTGATCATCCTCGATGAGCCGACCAGCTCACTGACCGAAACAGAGATTGCCTTAATGTTTAAAACTGTGAATAAGCTAAAGGAGGAGGGCCATTCATTTATTTACATTTCTCATAAGCTATCAGAAATCTTCGAGTTGGCAGACCGCCTGATCATTATGAGAGACGGGCAGTATGTTGATAGCCGGATGGTCGATGAGACTACAGAAAATGAAGTCGTTACCATGATGGTGGGCAGGGAAATCAAGGATGTCTATGGCGAATCACGTGATCATATAAACCTTAACGATGAATATTACTTCGAAGTGAAAAATCTGACTTGCGACGGGCTTTACGAAAATGTCTCATTCGGCGTGAGAAAGGGAGAAATATTAGGTATTTCCGGTTTAATCGGAGCTGGCAGAACCGAAATGGCATTGGGCATAATCGGTGCCCACAAACGCAGCCAGGGAGAACTGTACTTGAATGGGGAAAAGCTAAAGATCAGTTCCCCAAGTGATGCGATTGCTAATAAAATTGCCTATTTGACGGAGGACCGAAAGAAACTGGGACTCTATCTGAATATGCCGATTAAAGATAATTTAATCGCTTCGATGCTGCGTAATTTCCAGACGAACGGAAAAATGCGCGAAAACCTTATCAAAGCACATGCCAAAGAAGAAGTTAAGAGGTATTCTATCGCCACGCCGTCAGTCAATCAAGATGTCGGTAATTTATCAGGCGGAAACCAACAAAAAGTACTCATTTCAATGTGGATGGGCACAAATCCAAATGTCATCATATTTGACGAGCCGACCAGAGGCGTAGATGTTGGCGCTAAGGCAGAGATCTATAAAATTATTAAAAAATATGCCGGGGAAGGCAAATGTGTCATCATTATCTCTTCGGAAATGCCCGAACTGTTAGGTATGAGCGACAGAATTCTCGTCATGCATAGCGGCCAGGTAAGCGGGGTGCTTATGAAGGAAGAGTATAGCGAAGAAAACATTATAAAACTTGCGGCAGGAGTCAACAGATCGGAGGAAGGTGCAAAAAATGAACTCAGTTAAAAAAATATTTTCACGTCGGGAACCCATATTAGTAGTCGTTATCATTGCCTTATCGTTAATCATCGCTCTTTTTTCAAGGAATTTTCTATCAACCACAAATATTGCTTCGATGTTTGTCGCATTAAGTGTTGAGGGAATTGTCGTTATCGGTATGGTTTTGTTATTAATCATTGGCGGATTAGACCTTTCGGTTGGCGCCGTAATGGCTTTTACCGGCGTCGTTGTGGCACTTTTTATCAACAATGGGGTACCTGTCATTTTAGCCATTATCCTGGCATTGACTTTAGCTACGGCAATCGGCTTACTTAACGGTATCTTAATTTCTAAATTAGGCTTAAATGCCTTTATTACAACACTCGGGATGATGATGGTGATCAAAGGCTTGATGTTGGTCATTTCTTCCGGCAAGGCGATCCTTAATATGCCCGCCTCCTTTAAAATCATTGGCCAGGGAAAAATTGCCGGCATCCAATATTTAATCATTATCATGCTCGTATTGGTTATTGTCATGGATTTATTATTAAGAAATACCCGCTTTATGAGGCAAACCTACTATATTGGGAACAGCGAATTATCAGCACAGCTTAATGGTATTCATGTCAACAAAATTAAAACGATGGCATACGGCTTATCTTCGCTTTTTGCCGGTATTGCCGGCATATTGATAACCTCCCGATTTGGTAATGCCTCGGTGACCTTAGGTGATAATACGGCAATGAACGTCATTACCGCGGCCATTATTGGCGGGGCTAGCTTAAATGGCGGTCAGGGCACTGTGCTGGGAGCCTTTTTAGGCGCCATGTTCATGCAATTAATTTCGACCTCTTTGAATATGTTAAACGTCAATATGTATTGGCAGAATTTTGCCACCGGAGCCATCTTAATTATCGCAATTTTAATAGACGCAATCAATCGAAACCGCAAAGCCGGTAAAAAAGCTATCTCATAAAGGAGGAGAAGATGGAAGGAACAATGAAAGCATTTAGAGTGAATGCGCCCTTACAAATGGATTTAGAGAATATTCCTATCCCCAAATTAAATGATGATGAGGTGTTAGTAAAAGTAAAGGCCTCAGGGATTTGTACAACCGATATTGAGTTGTATGATGGAAGTATGCCTTATTATCGGGAGGGTCTCTCTAAAATGCCCCTTACAATCGGCCATGAATGGTCGGGCTATATCGCCGATATGGGCAAGAATGTCACGGAATTTAAGGTCGGAGATTTAGTTGTTGGCGACATCAGCATTGGCTGTGGAAAATGCGAAAACTGCCTAAGGGGAATGTATCATTTATGCACCGCCAGAACCGAATTGGGTGTCATTCGATATGATGGCTGCTTGGCTGAGTATCTCAAGACCGAAGGCAAAAACATCTATAAAGTTCCAGCAGGCATCACCCCTTTAGAAGCGGCCGTTACAGAGCCCGCTGCAACCGCTCTTTATGGTGTCAGAAAGACCAGTCTGAATCCGGGTGACCGGGTTGTCGTTATTGGTGATGGCTCGATTGGCTTGCTGGCAGCACAAATCGCTAACTACTCCGGCGCCAGCAAGGTGTGTGTCGTTGCCAGAAAGGACAGCCATCGAAAGAAGATTGAAGGCTGGGGGCTTTTGCTTGTCAATAGCTCTTTGGGGAATCTTAAAGCCAATGTTGAGACGGCCCTTGGCGGACCGGCGGATGCGGTATTTGAAGCCACAGGAAATCCGGATGCCTATGCCAATGCTATTGAATTAGTCAGACCCGGCGGAAAGATATGCGCCATGAGCATCACCGGAAAAGAAAAAATACCGGTAGACTTAGATTATATCGTCACGAGGGATATTACACTGATCGGTATGCTGGCCAGCCCGAATTCATTTGCGCCCGCCTTGGCTATGATTGCTGCAGGGAAAATAGATGTTGCTTCCTGCATTTCACATCAATTTAAATTTGAGCAAGCCATCGAAGCATTAGAGTTTGTAAGAACCAAAAAATCAAGAGACAAAATAAAGGTTGTCATCGTTAACGATTAAACGTTTGGAGGAAAAACATATGAAAAAAATATTAGCATTACTCTTAGTTCTTTGCCTATCTATCAGCCTTTTCACCGGTTGCAACAGCACCGAAGACCCCGGCACTTCAGGAGAGGGAGATGGAACTTTAGCTAGCCTCATTAGTTCGGAGGATGAGTATATTGCCGTTTGCTGCTTGAATAACTTAGAATACTTTAATGCCCAAAAATATGGTTGGGAAAAGACCGGGGAATTGTTTGGTGTTAAAACAAGCTGGGTTGGCCCGACAGATGATGATGTCAGCGCAATGGTGAGCGCAATGGATTCTGCTGTTGCGAAAAAGCCCGCCGGTATTGCTATCTGGGGATTCGACCCCGCACTTGAAGCCAGCATTAACAATGCTATCGCCGCCGGAATCAATGTTGTCACGTTTGTTGGCGATGTCGAAGGAAGTGATCGGTTAACCTATGTTGGATCTTCCCAATATGATTTAGGCTATGATGGCGGAACACTCTATGCCGAATCGATCGGCGGAAAAGGCAAAATAGCCATTATGACCCTGCCCGGCAATGCGATGTTTGAGGAAAGACAGGCCGGCTTCGAGGATGCTTTTGCAGAATATCCAGATATTGAGATTGTTGCTTATGGCGACACAAAAGCCGATACGGTGACCTCCATCAGTGCCGCAACAGATATCATCAACAGCCATCCTGATCTGGCCGGCTTTGTATGTACTGATTCTACCGGTGCCGCCGGAGCTTCAACAGCAATCCAGGAAGCCGATAAGGTTGGCGAAATAGAAGTCCTTGGGATGGATAGAAACTCTGATATTTTAAATCAGATCAAGGAAGGGACGATTACTGCATCAATTGTCCAAAATGACGTATCCATGAGCTATTGGGCAATGGTTACCTTGATTTCCGCAAACTATACTGATTTGCCTTTGACTGGGGATGATGCGTCAGCAGGCGTACATGTCTCTCCAAATAACATTTTTACATCGGTAAACTTAGTTACTGCTGATACCGTCGACTATTATTTAGAAGCTAATGAAACCTATGCAACCAACGGATTTTAACCTAATCATCAGATAGAAGGCGGTGGCGGGATTTGAATAAAACCTCAATGCGGACACTTAAGATTCTTAGCTATATTAGCGAAAACAGACATCCGGTAACACTAAAGCAGATTAGCAAGGAATTATTAATCCCTCCCAGTAGTGCACATGATATTATTAGTACGATGCTGGAAATGGAGTATTTACAGATTTCTGATCAAGCGGCAAAAACATATTTAATCGGATTGAAAGCATTTGAAGCAGGCATTTCTTACATTCAAGACATAGATTTTGTCAATATTGCAAAGCCCTATTTAAAGGAAATGTCTGAGAAATCAAGGGCAACAACATTTTTAGCAGTTAGGGATAGGCATCATATCGTCTATCTGGATAAGGTCGAAGGCGGCGGGATGGTTCGGACAACGGCACAATTAGGCTCAAGCAAAGAAATGTACTACACTGGATTGGGCAAAGCCATTTTAGCAACCTTACCGACCGAGGAAATCGAAACAATGTATTCGGGACAAACGCTAATTGCCAGAACGACAAATACAATATGTGACTTGGAATCACTTAAGAAGGATTTGTTCGAAATACGGCAGCGCGGCTATGCCATCGATGACTGTGAAGGAGAGCCCTCTTTATATTGTATTGCGGCTCCCATCAGAAACTATGGCGGCAATGTGATTGCAGCAATTAGTATCGCTAACTTTAAAGAAGTCGTTTGTAAAAATGGGAGCAAGGAAGAAGTTAGGCTATTAACCAAAAGCGCCTTTGGTATATCCAGGAAATTAGGCTATACAGGTGACGATTTGTATTATCAAAAACAAAGGGGATGAGAATATGACCTATCCAAGAAGCTTTTCACACATCGGTTTATCTGTACCAAGGTTAGAAGAAGCCGTTAAGTTTTACCAGGACGTTATGGGATGGTATGTCATCATGGAACCATCGGTTATAAAAGAAGAAAAGGAGACCGCTATTGGCATCATGTGCCAGGACGTGTTTGGAGAGGGCTACGAAGATTTCAGAATTGCCCATATGGTCACGTCAGATGGCATTGGCATTGAAATGTTTGAATTTAAACAAAATGATAAGGAAAAAGCAAACTTCGTTTATCAAAATACCGGTCTTTTCCATTTTGCAATTCAAGATCCTGATATTGAAGGATTGATCGAAAGAATTGTCGCTCATGGCGGAAAGCAGCGAATGCCGATTCGGGAATATTATCCGGAGGAGAAGCCTTATCGAATGTGTTATGTCGAAGACCCATTCGGAATCGTCTTTGAATTGTATACTCATAGCTATGAGGCGACTTATTCAAAAGGGGCCTACTAAACAAGAATGACTATTGACTTAAGGCGCAATCCTTGGCTTTGTTAACTTTGGATTGCGCTTTAATCGTCTATTTTCAGGTCCTTTATAGCACGTCTGTATCAATAAGTTATGGCGAACTTTTCTTTCTTAGCTCTTCGATCATCTCTTCTGGGATGCCGGAGATTGCATGAATCTGCTCATTACTCAAGCCTAACTTAATGGCATTAACCGCAACTTCTTTTTGGGTTTCTTCACGACCTTCTTCGTGGCCTTCTTCGCGGCCTTCCTTACGGCCTTCCTTACGACCTTCTTCACGGCCTTCTTCAAAAACTGTTGTCTTCATATATTTGGTCATTGTCGCATAATCCCTCAAACTTCGCTCTCTATACTCATATTCATCCCGGCGTTCGGGGTCAAGACTTAAACGCTCCAGTTCTTTGAGGGCTTCTTCAATATACGGATCTTTTTCAATCATATGCGCTTCCTCCCAGCTTTTCGCATTCAGCTGCATCGCCCATCTATATAGTGCCTCGTCCTCTGGCTCAGGCGGTCTGTTCATTAGCTTTTTAAGTTCAATGACATGGATCTCCATTAATTCGCTGTAGACTGTGTGCCTTCTGTCTTCTCTTAACTTATAAGATGAATAAAAGTAATCGGAATCACTAATCAAGTTAAAACCCAGAATGCTGATTCCTACCGTTTTTTGAAACTGGTCATACTCTGCGCCGCTCTGACCACCTTCAACAAACGACTTGCAGGTATAATAGATGCTTCGGTTTTCCCAAAAAGGGAACGGTCTTGCCTGCATCTCAATCACAAAAGTTCCCCTGCCTGAAACTTCTACACGCACATCCAGAATCCCCTGCTTATCGTTCGGTGAGTCCTTTGGCAGAAAGCGGTTCATGATGCGGATACTCTTAACCGTAATCTCTTCCGCCGGCACTTTAAGCAATGCACTTAGAAACCCGATAAGCACCTTGGGATGCTTCATGATTTCTGTGAAAACATAATCATTGCTCATTGGAATAAAGGTCATATTCTTCTTCATAGATTTCCTCCATTATATCAGTTTTGCTTCAGCAAAACAAGCTTTCATATGTAAATCGCATACTCCCACTTAGAAAAGCAAATCCACAATGTGCTCTACTCCTCGGATGGGAATTCTGTTCGTTATTAATGCTGGATAATTTAAGGCTGAAATGCCTGAATAAGAAATTAATAGCAGAATTGCTCCTAATAATTTTAAAGATAGTAGCTAAATGTATTTTTGATACTAATTAAATATAGCTGTTGAAATGTTGTGAAAAATGTTGTAGAAAAAACAAACAAGATTAACGAATAGAATTTGATGCTTGACGCACATATGGTACGATATATTATATATCAGCAGACCATCATTTGCAAGAACTATTTCCAATATATTTCACATATAATTTTGCCACATAATTTAACCTATTATTCATACTTTGACTAATAACCTAAATCATTTATTCACCGCATAGAATCGGCAAGAAACCGTTCCAATTCCTTTTTAGAAACCATAACCCCATCACGAGATAATAAACGTCTTCCTCCAGCAATATAGCTGGGCACCGCATCCAATGCTTGATCTTCCCAAGCATATCTATTCCCTTGATGTTGAACCAATTCATAAGTTTTATTATTCAGCGCCGCCTTAAATGCCGCCACCTCAATATGCTTCTCTTTAATGCAGTTCATCTTTTCAATGCAAGCCACCAGCACCTCGACGCTCCCAATATCCAAATGCTGCTCAAACATCGCCGCATATATACAGTCATGATACTCCCAGAGATCGCCACCATTTTCCATCATAAAATACATGCCCTGTATCGCCAAATCACTGTGAGGCGTACGCCGCTCCGGTCTGGGATGCGACTCGCATGGCTTCCACGCAATTTCCACTTTAGAATAATATTGAATCAAATCCTTTAGATAACCATGACCTTTATAACAATAAGGGCAATAGTAATCAAAAAAAACCTCTACTCTCATACTCGTCTGCTCCTTTTATTCTTCTTCCACCTTCTTCTTGCCCCTCCTTAGTAACCATATATTTCATAAATCTCCGGCATATACACACCGGGCTCTTTATATACAATCAGCGGCTTTTCTATCTTCAGCATGGACCTCGCCCCCTTAACCGCCTCTATAAGAACCATATTAGGTTCTTTATCCACAAAGGGATAAACCAGCTTCATCCGCTTCGGCTCAAGCTTATGCTCCGTCATCACGGAGAATATTTCCACTAGGCGAAAAGGTCTGTGAACCATATAAAAGCGTCCGCCAACATTTAAAAGCTTAGCCCCTTCCCTTACAACATCTCGAAGCGTGCATAAGATTTCATGTCTGGCTACCGCCTTTGGCTCATCAGGATTCTTAAGGGCATGATGATTGGTCATATAGGGTGGATTCGACGTTACGACATCAAAGGAGGAAGGTGAGAAGATTCTTGATGCCTTTTTAATATCTCCACATTCAATCCGTACCTTTTTCTCCAAACGATTATATCTAACGCTTCGCCTGGCCATGTCGGCGCTCTCCTCTTGAATCTCCAGGCCGACAAAGGAGCCGCCTTTCGTTTTCGCCTCTAGCAGGATCGGAATAATACCTGTGCCTGTACCTAAATCAATGACCGATTCCCCTTTTTTCACCTTAACAAAGCCCGATAGGAGAACAGCATCCATACCAAAACAAAATCTTCCGGGATTCTGTATAATCTTATAGCCGTTGCGCTCCAAATCATCAAGTCGTTCCCCTTGCTTCAATTGGCACATGGTCTAAATATCCTTTCTGTCTGTTATAAAGCAGATTTGCCTTCCTTTTTCTCTAATTCTTCTAAGGCTTTTAAAGCATCATCATTAATTTTCAGCTTCTCTTTCCTACGCTTAGGTTTAAACTTTAATTGATTCACATGATATTCCCTAACTTCTTTTTCATCATTTTCCAAGGTCACCACTACCTTGACCAGCTGTCTTAAAACAGTGACGCTTAAAACCTCTCCCTTACAGCCATCCGTCGCTGTTACAAAGTCGCCTACGTTAGGCAGCTTATTATTCAGATACTCATAAGTCTCCTCTTCATTCTTAAGACAGCACATCAGCCTGCCGCACACACCGGAAATCTTCGTTGGATTTAACGAGAGATTCTGCTCCTTGGCCATCTTTATTGACACAGGGGAAAACTCTGCTAAATGTGTATGGCAGCATAAGTTTCTTCCGCATACACCGATCCCTCCGACGATCTTTGTTTCATCCCTAACACCAATCTGCCGCAATTCGATTCTCGTCTTAAACACTGCTGCCAAGTCCTTCACAAGCTCTCTAAAGTCAATTCTGCCATCAGCAGTAAAATAAAAAAGGACTTTATTGTTGTCAAATGTATACTCGGCATCAATTAATTTCATTTCAAGATGGTGCTTATTAATCTTTTCTAAACATATTTGAAATGCGCTTATTTCTTTTTCTTTATTCTTAATCTCAATTTGGTCATCTTCCTGGGTTGCCATCCGGATCACCGGCTTTAAAGGCTGAATAACCTTATTGTCGCTGACGCTTCGCCTGCCGATCATGACATTGCCATATTCAATTCCTCTGGCTGTTTCCACAATAACATTCTCCCCCGCCTTAATGTCAAGGTCTAACGGGTCAAAATAATATATTTTTCCGGCCTTGCGAAACCGTACACCAATTACATCAATCATCTTAATTCTCCTTTATTGTAAGTAACATCAACTCCATCGTCAGGTCAAAATTAACATTAGCGACCAGACGCTTTTTAGCTTTCTCCATGCCCTTGATAATAGTATCCAAACCAGTAAAGTTTGACTTACTAACCCTTTTGCTTAAAGCACTATATTCTTCCTTGAAAACGATTAGATTCGGATCATTAGTGGCAGCCAGAATCATGACATCCCTATACCACAGAATCATCATGTCAATGACATCATCAATGTCCACTTTATAAACTTCTATTTTCTTGATGACATCGATTATTTCATTGATCTCCATGGTGTCAATATGTGTCAATATGCGTAATATATCATCATGCATTGCCTGAAACTCTTCCGACACCGCCATCTTAACAGCCTTCCCGACATTGCCCTGAGAAAACGCCGCCAGGATCCTAGCTTTATAATCGGGCAACTGATAATTCTTAATTAAAAACTTCTTAATGACTTCCTCATCTACCGCCTTGATATTCAGTATAACACATCGTGACAAAATTGTTGGAAGTAATATATTGACATCACTGGCAAGTAATAGTAAAATAGCATATCCAGGAGGCTCCTCGATCGTTTTAAGCAAAGCATTCTGTGCCTGAGGCGTCATCTTCTGGGCATCAGAAATAATATATATTTTATATGGGCTGCTGTAAGGCTTAATGGCAATATCATTATTCACCTGCGTGCGGATATCATCGACACTAATCGTCGCCGGTTTCTCATGGGTAACCCACTTAATATCGGGATGGTTTCCCGACTCAGTCTGCAAGCATGAGCGGCAGGCGCCGCATGAATCCTCATCACTGCTTTCGCACTGAAGTGTTTTAGCAAATGCACTTGCCAAAATAGCCCTTCCCGTGCCCTTATCTCCATTAAAGATATAAGCATGAGATACTTTATTATTATGAATCGCTTTCTTTAAATGTCGAATAATCTGTTCATGCCCGATAATATCTTTAAAGTCTGCCATATAAACCTCCATCCCTTAATCGTATCACTTTAATTACACACTAATTTCTTTTAAAATATCTGTCTTTATCTCATTTAAGCAATGATTAAGCTCATTATTATTATATCTCTTACTAATGTGACATTCAACAATTTTATCTTCAGAAAAATCCTTAGCATCTGAAAGGAACCTTCTGCATAGCTCTTCATATTTCGGTGCCTGCTGCCGGCGCTCGCGCTCAAGTGCCCTTTTAAGCCTTAATCCATCTTCAACATATACATAAATCGGAAGAACCCTATCCTCTCCAAAATATTGTTTAATCTGCTGATATGACTCCAGCGTTCCAATGATAATGTAATTCCCTTTCTCAAAATCCAGCTGCCCGTCATCCATCATAAAATAATTCCAGACACCATGAATTGTCTGATAAGCCCTAGACTCAATAACCTTTTGCTTCTTCTTTGCTTCTTCTAAAAACGTATCACCTACAAAAAAGTATTCTACCCCATTCTTCTCGCCTTCACGGATAGGTCTGGTCGTATATAGAATCACTGTATTTAGATTAAGCGCCTTATCATTCAGCAAGGCCTTGTAAATAGTATCCTTCCCAGATGAACTTTTCCCTATCACACAAATTAATTTTGACATACGCACCTCATAAACTAGTCACTTTAATCGTTTTTAATGTTGAATCGCTTAGCCCTCTGATCTCTAATCCAAGATTCATATAACCAGCTATCAGCTTAAGAACCTGATGGTTGATTTCCTCCCCCGGCACTAAAAACGGAACACCCGGCGGATATAGATATGCATATTCGGCAGAAATTCTTCCCTCACTTGACATCATGGGAATACTCTGCGTCTTTCTATGCATCGCCTCATAAGGGTTAAATGCCACATGTGCCGGCTCTAGCTTAAAATCATCAGAATCCCGATCGTAAGCGCCCAGCTTTTCCTTAACTAAAACATCTATTGTCCTTAAAGCCTCTTTTAAACGGCAAAAGCCTGCTTCTCTGTCACAAATGCTGGTCATTCCAAGAACATAATCAGATGTCGCCATCTCCATTTGTAAATGGTATTCATGCAATAGCTTCTTATATATAAAGCTTCCCTGCGTCTTGCTACATATAACCAGCTTAGATTTATCATAATCAAAGCTGTGCTTAGAATCCAGCCTGCCATGCGCCAATAGCTGCAGCCATTTCAATTGAGACAGCTCGCTTCTTAAATCCTTAAGCTTTTCAACATAAAGTGAAAAAAGCTCATCACCCCGATTCTTTAAAAGCTCCATGCACTGGGACACTCCAGCCATCAACACATATGAAGGACTGCTGCTCTGATAATAAGTCAGATACCGGCTGATCCTGTGGCGATCAACTAAAGAACCGTTAACATGCAGCAAGGCTGTCTGCGTCAATGACGGCAACGTTTTGTGCAGGCTATGAATGATAATATCCGCTCCACAATCGATGGCATTCTCCGGAAAATATTGATGAAAGCCCATATGGGCTCCATGAGCTTCATCAACAATTAGTGGAACCTGAAATCGATGGGCTATTTTGGAAATCTCCCTTATATCTGATGAAACGCCCTCATAAGTTGGTGAAGTAATCACAATCGCCTTGATATTTTTAAAAGTTATCAACAATTCTTCGACGTTTTGTGGATAAATCCCCTCACTCAACATGAATTCACTATTAAATTGTGGATAAACATAAATCGGATTCAGTCTATTTAAATAAACAGCATGATAAACCGCTTTGTGGCAGTTGCGCGCAATCAGTATCGAATCTCCATGATTCGTGCATGCCCCAATAGCCGCCAAAATGCCCGCAGTACTTCCGTTGACTAAAATATAGGCATTTGATGATCGAAATAAACTTGCCATTTCATCCTGGAGTTCTTTTAAAATACCCTCTGCATGATTTAAGTCATCAAAACCATCAATTTCGGTGATATCGATTTTCACCGCATTTTCAATATTAAAAAGCTCTGTATTTCGCTTATGAGCAGGCATGTGAAACGGATAATAATCACTTGATCCATATTCTTTAAGACGCCTGTATAAATACTTATCCATAATCATGCACTACCTGCCAAACACTTTATTGTAATGAAGCCAAAATGCTTCTTGCCACTGAAATCCCATTGGCCGAAGCCTGCTGTAGTCCTCTGGTTACAGAGGCGCCATCTCCCATAGCTCTAAGCCCTTTAATATTGGTTTCAAAATCCTCATTGACCATGACTTTATTGGAATAAAACTTCACCTCTACACCATAAAGAAGCGTCTCATCGCTGGCAATTCCAGGCGTCACCTTGTCCAACGCCTGAATCATTTCATCTATGGCGACCATAATGCGGTGGGGAAATACCAGTGATAAGTCTCCGGGGATCGCATCCACTAATGTTGCGGTTATATTATTTCTAACTATACGTTCCTTCGTTGTACGCCTTCCCCGCTTGAAATCACCGTAACGCTGCACCAATATCTTACCGTCGCACAGCATATTTCCCATCTGCGCAATATGCTTCCCATATTCAATAGGAGACTTAAAGGGCTCGGTAAAGTTCTTGGATACTAAAAGCGCAAAATTCGTATTCTTCGTCTTAAATTCCTTAGACTTATAAGCGTGCCCGTTAACTACCGCTAAGCCGTCGTCATAGTATTCCGTAGCCACTTCCCCCGATGGGTTCGTGCAGAACACTCTCACCTTATCATCAAAAGTCGGTGTATAATAAACCAGTTTTGCCTCATATAATTTCTCATTGAGCTCTTTCATAATTTCGTTGCGAACCTCAACCCGCACGCCTACATCAACAGTACCCACTTTTGTTTCAATATGGTGCTCTTTGCATATGCGGGAAAACCATTCTGAGCCTTCTCGGCCCACGCCGGAAACAATCTCATCCGCATAGTAGACCTCCCCTTTGTCAGTGGCAACACCTTTGACCATTTCATTTTCAATAAGAATATCTTCAACCATGGTCATAAACTTGATTTCAACACCGTGGCTTATCAGATGCTCCTGCAATTTCGTATATATCTTGTAGCCCTCTTCTGTTCCTAAATGGCGGATTGGGCATTCAATCAGCTTTAAATTGGCCCGTATCGCCTTCGTGCGTATCTTTTCTATCGCTTCATCATCATCAATGCCATAGACCTTCCGATCGGCACCAAATTTTAAGTAAATTCTATCTGCTTCATTAATCAACTCTGTGGTCTTTTCATATCCTAAAATATCAGGTAAATTCCCACCCACATCAGGTGATAGAGAAAGCTTGCCGTCTGAAAATGCGCCTGCGCCTGCAAAGCCGGTGGTAATTGAGCAGGGAGAACAGCCGACACACCTTTTAGTACGGCGCTTCGGACAATTTCGCTTTTCAATTGCTCTGCCTTTTTCAATCATGAGTACCTTTAATGCCGGATTTTGCTTGATCAATTCATAGGCGCAAAAGATTCCGGAAGGACCTGCCCCAATAATAATTACATCATATTTCATGTGAACACCTCGATTTTATCATAAATATACATGCCAAAATGGGATAAATTCCCGAGAATTAAACTATTCTAAGTATAGCATAGAAAATATAAGAATACCAGATACATATCAAATCCACAATTTCATAGAATTTCATAGTAATACTTCGTAATTCTATAATTGGATTATAAATCGAATTTTTGATACATTCTCACTCCTTGGCGAAATAAATGCGCTTTGTATTCGTCGGGTATTTTATGATCTGTGACAATTGTCGTTACTTTATCTAATGTTTCCACCTGATAAAGCCCCACTCTGCCAAAAAGCGTTCCTTCAGCTACCAGAACGATTTCACCTGCAATTATATTCTTCAATTCCTGATACAACAATGTATCTTCATAATCATTGACGGTGACACCGCCTTCAAAGTCGATTCCGTGCACATGAATAAACGCTTTATTCATTCGGACAGACGGATAAGAACTGTGGTCTTTGGTATGTTCAAGCACCCATCGATCATAGTTGACTTTACCTCCTGCGAGGAGGATACTGTTGGTTCTGTTTGCCGATAAAGCAAGCATAACCTGAATACTATTGGTGGCAATAACAAGGTTTTGCTTCGTGTGGAGCCAACCTGCCATGGCTATGTTGCTTGGACATTGCCCCAAAAACAAAATATCATAATCCTCCACTAAATCCGCACATTGCTTGCCTAGCATGGCATCCGCTTCTGACACTTGAAGCGTCGGTAACATAACGCCGCCTCTTTGATCATGTACCTCACTAAAATCCTCATTATCATATCGTGAATTTAAAACCGCTCCACCGTGAGTACGAAACAAAAATCCATCTTTTTCTAACTTCTCAAAATCACGTCGAATCGTGATTTCTGACACAAGAAGCTCGTCACTTAGTTCTATTACACTAACTGACTTTCTGCTATTAAGTATCTGCTTGATTTTTTGCAAACGTTCTACCTGAAACAATTTTAGGCTTCCTCCCGTTATGTTCTGCCATATTCTTCTAAATTTTTCTTATTCTTATTTTAGCAGATTTGGTAATTAATATCAACATCATAATTTTCAGGCGCCGATCTAAGATCGGCGCCTGAATTTGTTTATTTCATGTAGTCCTCCGGCGGTCCCATAATAATTGTTTTGCCATCTTCTTTGACTTCGATCGTTCCAAATCCTTCCATTTCCATTCCATTTGTCAGCGTCTCACCATCTAGTAGGGCTTTAGCCACGCTAACAGTTAGATATCCTAAATCTTCGGTATTCCATAGGCAGCCTACGTCCAGGGCACCGTCTTCAAGGAATTCCCGGCAGTCTTCTTTTACTGCTGTACCAACAACGACAATCTCATCCTGAAGCCCTTTTTCTCGGATTGCCTGTGCGATTCCTAAAGGTGCCGGTGTTGAATATCCGATGATTCCCTTAAGATCAGGATAGGTTTTCACCAAATCAAGTGCTTTAGAATATGCCTCCTGCTGCTGCTCGTCACTGGGGATTTTATCAGTCACCAGGTTTAAGTTCGGATATTTCTCCTTTGCATATTCCGTTCCATAATCAATCCATGCGTTCAGGTTTGCAGCCGAAAGGCCACCGGTAATAATGGCATAGTCGCCCGAATCGGTTCCCATTTCTTCCACCAGCTTATCGAATATGTGCTCACCAAGAGCCTTATCGTCAATTTGATGTACCGACGCATCTACTTCGTTAATGTCTACCGGGGTATCCCAATCCAGAACCAATATGCCCTTTTCCCTTGCTTTCTTAAGCGCCGGGATAACCGCATTGGGATCATTAGGCGCAATACAGATTGCATCAACCCCCTGATTAATTAAATCCTCAATCATCTTTACCTGCTCAGCGGCATCCGCTTTAGTCGGCCCAGTGTAGATCACTTCAACTCCCAGATCCTCACCAGCTCGTTTTGCACCTTCACCAGTCTGGGTGAAATAGGGAATTCCCACCAGTTTAGGCATCACGGCAATTTTATAAGTTTTTTTCGTATCATCTGCAGTTGATAAAGCTTCTGTCTGTGCGGTGCCACTGCTTTTTTCACCACTGCTGCTATCAGCGCTTTTTCCCCCTCCGGTACAAGCGGTAAGAGCTATTGTCAAAGCTATTACCAGAACAGCTGCAAGGATTTTCCTTGCGTTTAACATTGTTTTAGTTTCCATCCTTTTCCTCCTCATTTTTTTATTAAATATCAACCATTATCTTCGGTTGTTATTTACCTACACTGACTTTGCTTCGTGTCTGACTGACTGATCTTAAGCAATTGAGCCGTTTCCCATTTTTTATTAAAAAAGCGAATCGCCAGCACTCCAATCAATACAACACCAATAATAATATCAATCAGGTATCGATTGAGTCCAAACAGGTTGAGTCCTGTCGATACCACTTGGATGATCGCTACCGCAATCACTGTTCCTGCTACCGTTCCATACCCTCCGTTAATACTGGTTCCGCCCAGCACCACTGCGGCTACACTTTGCATCATATAGGAGGAGCCGTAATCAACCTTGGCAGAATTATAGCGGGAAATAAGCACTAATCCGGCAATACTTGCAAGCACACTTGAAAATACATATACTTTCAACAGCGTTCTTTTAGTATTGATTCCTGAAAAGCGGGTAGCCACCTCGTTACAACCGGTCAAATAAACTTTTACCCCCCAGTTGCTCCTTTCTAACATAAAATAGCTGATAACTATCATCATTAAATAAATCAACATCGGTACCGGAATACCTAATATACTCTCGTTCCCAATAAACGAAAAGGCTGATGGAAATCCTGCAATCGAGCCACCTTTAGTCATGTTGAGCCCGATCCCTTCAAACAGCGTCATTGACCCGAGTGTCACCAGCATCGCCGCAACCCCAACGTAAGCAACAAAGAAGCCATTAAACAATCCGGTGAAAACTGAAACAATTAAGCCAACAGCGATGGAAACAATGATCCCTAATACCGGATTTTGCGCAGCGAAATCACCAGAGAGCAGGAATGCGCTTGCAATACCACTAAGTGTCGCCACCTGCGTAATTGAAAGATTGATACCGCCGGTAATAATTACCGCCATCATCCCGATGGCAAGCAGCCCGAATTCCGGCATCTGAAATGCTATGGTCGCGAGGTTTCCCCATGTAAAAAAACGGGTAGGAGACAGCATTCCCATCAGAATAATAACAAATACAAGAATCACAAGTAAAATCAATTCGTTAGCGTGTTTGGCTTTCATTTTTTTCAACATATCCACCTGCTCTCCCCCCCCTTATTCTTCAACGTCAACACGTTCTAACTTGGCTTGCTCACGTTTGCGGTTAATGACATCAAATGAGACTGCAAACACAATAATTGATCCCATTACAATTTTCTGCCAGAAAGTCGGCACTTTTGCAAGCACCAGACCATTTTTTAAAATAGCCATTAGGGCAACCCCCAGATAAGTGCCAAGTACTGTGCCAACGCCGCCCATAGTTGACGCCCCTCCAATAACCACTGCGACGATCACATTTAATTCCATTCCCGTAAAGGTGTTTGGATCCACTTGCTGTACGATTGATGTATGCATTACAGAAGCCAGACCAGCCATTGCGCCACTATAAACATAGATACATATCTGAATTTTCTCAATGTTGTAACCCACACGTTGTGCGGAAACTGCATTTCCCCCAATGGCATAGACACCTCTGCCGATGAGCGTAAATTTCAGTAAAAACCATGTGATCGCTCCGGCGGCAATTAAGAATAAAACCTGAACCGGCAGTCCCAGCACTTTGATCATTCCAAATTCGCCAAACCATTTGGGCAGATTCGTAATCCAGTCCCCATTCGTATAAAATAAAACAGCCCCTAATACAATACTCATCGTTCCTAGCGTCGCAACGATTGGGGGAATCTTCATTTTTGCAATCACAATGCCATTGAACAACCCGATTCCCGCACCCGAAAGCATACATACCGCAATCATCATGAACAAATTGCTGCCATTATTGACGAGAAGCTTGCCGCCGACCACTGCACACATCGCAATTGTGGAGCTTACCGAAAGATCTATTCCTCCCGAAATCAGTACCGGCAGCATTCCCAAAGCCATAATACACAGCACGACATTTCCTTTAGCGACATCAATCAAATTATCTGGTCGAATAAATACGTTATTGAGCATCGTCAGAACAACCGACATTAAGATAATGACCGCTAAAATACCAAATTCTTTCTTCTTGAATAAATATCGCATCTCACCCTCCTATTTGTTGACCACAGCTTTATCCATAATCATTTCCTGTGTCATATTCTGATTTACAAACTCTCCGGAAATACGACCTTTGCGCATCACCAGAATACGATCACTAATTGATAAAATCTCAGGCAACTCAGATGAGATGAGCAGGATTCCTGCGCCACTAGATGCCAGTTCCCGTAAAATATGGTATATTTCCGATTTTGCGCCAACATCTACGCCATTGGTCGGTTCATCAACAATGAAAATGCTTGCATTCGTTCCGATACATTTTGCCAAAACCACTTTCTGTTGGTTTCCGCCGGATAACTGCATTGCTAAAAGCTCCGGATTATGCGGACGCACATCAAGCTTTTGCATTAGTTCAGATACCGCCTCTCGCATCCCCTTTCGGTTCACTAAGCCCAGTTTATTTGAATATCTGGCTAGGATCGGTAAAACGATGTTTTGTTCAATGCTTTTCTCCTGAACAAGACCTTGCGTTTGCCGTGCTTCAGGCACAAACACAATGCCCTTTTCCATCGCTTCCCAAGGGCCCATTATGTCCTCACGTTTTCCATTGATATATACTGCGCCGGAATCCGGTTTGTTCAATCCGAAAATAGCCTGCGCCAATTCGCTCCTGCCCGCCCCGACAAGCCCGGTAATCCCCAAGATTTCACCTTGATGTAAGCAAAAGCTAATATCCTTAAAATTTCCTTTTTTACTGAAATTCTCTATTCTTAGCAGCTCTGGACCTTTCGCTTCTAAGTTGGCGAGCTTCTCAATCTTCACCTTACGCCCTACCATGAGGGAAATCAAACCGTCTCGGTCAATCTCCTCCTTCTTGCAGGTGGAAATATATTCGCCATCGCGCAAAACGGTAAAACGGTCGCTTATAGCAAACAGCTCGTCCATTTTATGACTGACAAACATAATCGCTATATTCTTCTTCTTTAATCTATTAATGATGCCAAATAATATATCTACTTCACCGCCGGACAGCGCAGAGGTCGGTTCATCCAAAATAATCATTTTAGCATTCTGCGCAACAGCCGCAGCGATCGCAACCATCTGTTGCTTTGCTATCGATAAATTCTCCAGCGTTTCTGATGGGGATATGTCCGCTCCCACGGTTTTTAACGCTTCTATCGCTTTATTCTTAATATGCTTCCAATCAAGAAAATGCCGCTTCTTTTCAATCATTTGACTAATCACGATATTTTCTTCTACTGTCAGGTTCCCAAACAAACTAAAATCCTGATAAACAACGGCGATCCCCTGCCTGATCGCATCCAGCTCTCCGGAAAAGCTGACTTTCTTCCCTTGGATCTTAACACTACTTTTTTCATCGGGGCGATACACACCGGACATTACTTTAATCAAAGTAGACTTCCCGGCGCCATTCTCACCAACCAATGCATGCACTTCCCCTGGGTAGATATCAAACTGCACGTCGTTCAGTGCCAGTGCCCCCGGGAATTGTTTTGAAATGTGATTCATCTCCAAAAAGGGCTGTTGCACATCTCCACCTCCATTCTATTTATTTAAATTTTGGGCTGTTCTTTGCCCTAAAATGTAAGTTGAATTGGATCTGATGTCCAAATGCGTCATGTTCGTATATGATTATATATGCTTATTATAATCATATACGAACGAAAGTCAAGTCCTATTTTTAATTGGAGAATATCGGTAGAAATGTGATGGTAGTCTTTTATTAAGTAATTACTTTTCTTAATACTGTAAGAGGCCGGTCGGTCAACACCATCGAATCTTAAGGTCAATCACAAGCGCTCCTCACCCCATTTAGCAATTTCTGCTGACTTATCCTGAACCAAAGAGAAAGCCTTCCTATGGCTGTTATGCGATTGGAAGGCTAACGCTTTATTGACAGGTAATAGAATGTCATATAGAGGTAATTAATATCTCACCTTGCCCAGATAAATCATATCCACCCATATTAGCCGGCACAAAGATACTCTCACCTTTTTTCACGGGCATACTTTCTCCATTATAATCCAAGGAAAACTCACCGTCCAAAACCAGCAGGGACTGAAAAGATTCTTTCCCAGTGGCCAATTTTACTGATTTTGTAATCTCCAATCGCCTCACTACAAAATAGTCACTTCTCACAAGAAGCGTATCCGTATAGCCGTCAAATTCCTGCCGTTCTCCCTGTGGTTTCGTATCACATCCAGACTGTTTAAAATTCAATACGGCTAATGCTTTGTCAATATGTAAGGCGCGCGGCTTTTTGTCTGCACCAACTCGCCCATAATCATATATTCTATAGGTCATATTGGAATTCTGCTGGATTTCGGCAATAAGGATTCCTTCACTTATTGCATGCAGCGTACCCGCCGGAATGTAAAATACATCTCCTTTGCTGACATTAACTTTGTTGCAGACTTCTGTCAGTGTGTTGTTTCTGATATGCTCTTTTACTTCATCCTTTGACACATCATGTCTGAATCCATACAGCAGGCTCGAATGCTCCTCACAATCTACGACATACCACATCTCAGTCTTTCCCAATGAGGCTTCCACTCTACCGGCATATTCATCATCAGGGTGCACCTGCACTGATAAACTATCCTTTGCATCAATCAGCTTGATAATTAAGGGAAATCTATCCAAAGCTTTCGCATTTTCCCCCAGTGCCTTATGCCCATATTGATTGACATAATCGGATAACAGCATCCCCTTATAATCACCGTTTAGTATCGTATTTATGCCATCCTCATGGCAGGCAAGCTCCCAGCTTTCAGCAACTCTCTCTAAAGATGTTTCTTTGCCATACTGGGTTTTCAGCTTGCTTCCACCCCAAACGTAGTCTTTGAGCGGTGCCTTAAGCTTCATTGGATAAAGGCATATCTGTGCATCACGAATTTTACCATCTTTCACAATAAAAACCATTATTCAACCTCTTTCATCTAAAATTTTCTACTTTTTACCGGTTGAGCCAAAACCGCCACTGCCTCTGAGCGTCTCACTTAATTCATCTACCTCAAAAAAATCCGCTGCCAAAAACGGTGTTATGACCATTTGGGCAATTCTCTCATCTTTCTCAACCTTAGCCGGTTTCTGTGAATGATTATGCAATGCTACCATAATCTCTCCTCTATAATCAGCATCAATGACGCCTACTTTGTTTGCTGGAGCCAGACCCTTTTTAGAAGCCAGACCACTTCTTGCATAGACCAATCCTGCATATCCTGCCGGTACTTCTAATGCAATCCCAGTATGAATCACGACTGTTTCTCCTGGATTGATCAAAATAGCTTCTTTGATACAAGCATATAAGTCCGCTCCTGCGCTGAATTCGGTACCATAGGTGGGAATAATAGCATCCTTATGAAGTTTTTTAATGTTAACTTGTTGTTTCATCATATTGTTTATCTCCTTACACTGTTACCCTTTTTACGGTGATTGACTTTACTAATACTATACTTCTTTTTTCTAAGCAGCGCAAGGAGACTGCATCAATATGATCGCCTCACTAAGCATTTTATCCACATAGCAGCAATGGCAATACGATTGATTTCATAACCCACCCCTTATCCCCTTATTTTTCAAATATTTAAGAGATGGTAGAGTCTGATTAAGTCTGATAGTTCGTCTTGTTTGTACCGAACAGAAGCATGCACAAAAATCAATATTGATGGGATAGAACAAACAAGGACATATACAAGTCTATTCAACAGGTATATGTCTTTGTTTTGTGTCAGATACAAACTGTATTCCGCCCTCCTGACCATGAATGTCAATGAAGAATTAAAAGGAATTGCATGACACAGAGGCTAAGGGGTTATTTACACATATAACGCCGCATAATAGGCTTCGCTTGTCGCATTTATAAATTTTGCGGGTTTTCTTGCATCACCTACCGTTACCGTTTTTATACCTACAGCCTCGAGTTGATCTGCTAATTCACCACCACAAGATTCTTGTCCTAATGCAAGTATTATAACTTCTGCCTCTGCAGCAACTGCTTCTTCATGATTGTAATGTACGCAATCCCTTTCTATCTTGGTTACACAGCAACCAGTCAGCACTTTAATACCTTTTTCTTTGAACTCAGCGATCATATCTAATTTGTTGGCACTCTCCAAGCCAACTGCAAAATCATCAAGCATTTCAATAACTGAAACACTACAACCATTTTCAGACAACAATAATGCGGTCTCACAGCCTACAATCCCGCCGCCAATAATAACAGTTTTTTTAGCTATCGGCACTTTTTTAGAACCATTAAGAATATCCCAAGCTTGTATTCCATTTTCGATGCCTTCAATAGGTGGCTTCATGGGTAATGCACCTGCCGCCAGTATGACAACGTCCGGCGATAATTTTTCGATGATCTTAGAAGTTGCCTCACAATTTAAAATGATACTTACTTTTTGGCGACCAACTTCTCCGACAAACCAGTCTGTACCCCAATGAATATAGCCTTTGTTCGGTGGAATGCTCGCCAGATGCAGTTGCCCGCCCAGCCTGTCAGCCTTTTCAAGCAATGTTACCTGATGTCCTCTCTGGGCTGCTTTAATTGCCGCCTGCATGCCTGCAAGGCCACCGCCTACTACTACAACTTTTTTCTGCTCCTTTGCAGGTACTATGTCATTTAGTTCACTTTCAGCCCCCACTTCTGGATTAATCGCACATTGAATCGACTTTCCTTTGGCAAGATTTCCATAACAGGCATCCAAGCAGGATATACAGCGGCGGATTTCGCTTGTTTTGCCAGCTCTGGCTTTGTTCGGCCACTCCGGATCGGCCAGAAGTGTTCTGCCCATGAGTGCAAAATCAACTTTGCCATCAGCAATTGCTGCTTCACAAAAATCAGGTTCACGCAAAACACCAGCAGCCATCAATGGCAGACCCACGCTGCCACGAATTTTTTCTGCAAGAAACAGACGATCTCCCTGTTCATACTGCTGGGTCTCCAGTAAATTAGTAATGGTCGGGGTAAAGCCTCCCGAAAGGTTCAGATAGTCACAGCCAGCCTCTTCAAACATTATTGCTAGAGCTTTACTATCCTCATCGGTAAGACCATCCGTGTTCCAGTTATGTACAGGCATCCGAATCCCAATAATAAAGTTTTTGCCGCATGCCATCCGAATCCCTCTGATGATGTTTTGCGCAAAACGACCACGATTTTTTATGGAACCACCATATTCATCCGTCCGCTGATTAATGCCACAATGGAAAAACTGTGAAATAAGATAGCCATGGGCACCGTGGAGCTCCACCCCGTCACAATCGGCCATCTGTGCATATAAAGCAGCTTGGATAAATTTCTGTTCCAGCTCCTTAACTTCTTTAGTCGTTAGCTCATGATTCTGGCTCTCTTCGCTTGCCTTTTCAACATTTGACGAGATGACTGGTAAGTCTGTTTCGCCCTCTGGTTTTTGGACACTTACACACACAGGCGTGACCCCTTCTGTCGTATTAAGGTCTGTTGATGAGCCCGAATGATGCAATTGTGGCAATATCAGAGTTCCATGCTGATGAACCGCCTTTGCCAGACGGGCATAGTTTTTCACAAACTTAAATTCATCAAGACGTTCCTGACAGGGGTTCGTTTTTCCTCTTGGGTATTCAACACTTACCACTCCGGGAATGATTATTCCTGCGCCTCCTTTAGCCCTTGCAGCGTAATAAGCAATCGCCTGCTCACTGACGGAGCCATCGGCATTACCCATATTATCTCCCATTGAGGCCATGACAATCCGGTTTTTTACCGTATGATTTGCCAGAGTTATTTTTTCAAACAAATGTGGATATTGATTCATTTCACTTCTCCTTCCATAAATTTCACTTGCAAACATGTGAATGATGTTTTATGCTTTAAGTATACGAATACAAGCTGGCTGTTTCAATTCACACATTATTAGGAATATGAAAACTTTTCACAGAATGGCCAAAGTGTAAAGCATCATAACTGGCGGGAGGAGATTAATGTGATACAAAGAGAGGATACCAAGCATCTGTTTGCCAATTCAATGCATGAATTAAGTCGACAAAAGACTGTGGAGAAAATCACTGTTGTCGATATTACTAAGAACTGTTCATTAAGCAGGGAAAGCTTTTATTATCATTTTAAGGATAAATACGATTTGATTTCATGGATGTTCATAACCTCCTTTGATATCATAATGGATCGATTTAATAACTATAATGACACATGGGAAAACAGCTTAATCGCATTTTTAAAATATTTGAAAGCGCATGTTGATTTTTTTAGCAGTGCGCTGTTGGATAGTAAGACCAATAATTTCTTCGATAGTTTTTTTTCATATACAGTCGATGCTATGGTAAAGAGTGTGATGGCGAGATATTCACTGAACAGACTAAGTGAGGGATGGATCTTTCAGCTTCGGTTTTATGCGCACGGTGCCGTGAATATGGCTACAGAATGGCTCATACACAAGGCACCTACCACAGCAGAAATTACCGCTCACAGCATTGTTGATTCGATGTCTCCATTAATGCGGGAGTTATTTCCGTGAATTCAAACAGCCTTCGAAAAATTTACTGGGTGATAAGAATAATATACTTTAGACCTGCTCCACACTGGGCACACCCAAAATATAACGCCAGCCTTTCGGCTGGCATTAAGCTATTCTATCATCATATGAAGTGCAATTCCAGTTAAGCGTTTTCCTTTATTTGTTGCCGTTTTCGCCATACCAGCATGCATAGACCAATCAGTATGGACGATAGCAAAGCGATAATCCACAACATCATATTGCTGTTATCGCCCGTCTGCGTTGAATTTGTCGTAACCGTTACGGTCACCTTACAAGTTGCGGTATAGCCGCCGTCGTCAGTAGTGACAGTAATTGTCGCCGTTCCTGGTTTAACACCCTTTACCTTACCATTTGCGTCCACCGTGGCGACGGAAGTATTGCTGCTTGCCCATTTTACGCCTTTGTTTGTGGCGTTTTCGGGCGATACGGTTGCGGTCAATGTTCCGCTGCCGCCCACTGCCAGCGTGAGTTTTGTTTTATCAAGGGCAACGCCCGTAACTAAAACCATACTGCTCTGTCGGTTGACGGTGAATGAACCTTCTGCGTAACCGTCCGTGAACACCGCTCGAACGGGATATGTTCCGTTATCAAGCGTGTCGAGATAAGAAGGGTGCAGCGTAATGATGGTACTTCCGGCGTTTGTGCTGTAATTAGAGGCATGAAGCGTTTGCCCATTTACCTCCAGCCCTCCAAATGCGGAAATGCTCGCATTGATAATTCCCGTCAGCCCTTCCGCTTGTCCGGTATAGGTTCCAAAATCCGTGGTGAAGTGATAGACGATGTCCTGCGGCGGCGCATCTGTTACCTTAACAATCGCAGTATCCGTCTTATCTCTGTCAAAATCAGATGTAGCCTTAACGGTCAGCGTATCGGCAGTTTCGTTTGGGTCTATGGTCAGCAGGCCGTTCGCGTTTATGTTGGAAAGCTGGCTATCCACACTCCATGTCACGTCTGTGGGCGCAGCACTGCCCTGGGTGTCCACCGTTGCCGTAAACTGCTGCGTCTCGCCCTTATGTACTGACGCCGTTTTGGGCGATACAGTCACGCTGTTTATTACGGGCGGGATAGGGATCCACTGGGCGTATAGGATAACATCTTCCGTAGCAACGGTGAGTGAGTCGTTAATGCGATACGTGATTCCGGTGCCGTCCTGCTTGGTATTCCACGTGTCAAATTGGTACCCAGCGGGTGCGATAAAGCCGTTGGGCTGTACGGTGTGGGCGGATCCCTCTGCATGCATATATGAGGACATTGAGCCTGCGCTGCCGTTTGGATCGTAGGATACTATATAACACGTAAAATAATATCTAAAGACGGTGGAGCTATGCGGATTGGCAATACCCTCTACCGTTACTTTAATCCGGTATTGAGTTCCCGGAATCAAGGAACTGACATTTATTTCGTCCACAGTTCCTCCTGATGGAATATTTTGCAAAGTTCTGGTAATGCCGGTTGAAGTTTCGTCAAAATTAAGAATCTCTACGCTTATACTTTTACTTAATGAAAGGTTTACATATTCTACCCTAATGCTAAGCAGCCCTCCGGTGAGTCCGTCCACGGCGACATCGGATATATACGGTTCGTTATCCGCCAGTGCGGTGGCGGGCAGCAACACGAGCACCAGCAATGCGCAAAGGGCAATGGAAAGCAGTTTTTTAGATATATGTGTTTTTTTATCCATGATATTACCTCCGAAATCATAATAAAACCTATATGTAAATGTTTGTTAATTCTATTGTACTCCCAAAAGCTGCGTATTTCAACGGTTTTTAAGCAAATAGCGCCTATTATTTTTATCAAATTTCATGAAAGATAACCATTGAATGCATCAAGCTAAATTGCTATAATGAACATATATTTTCCAATAAGAGATATATGTTTCCAGCGGAAATAATTGTAAGGAGGATAAGGTATGGCATTGAAAGAAGTTAGCTTTAAGTCCTTTAATGAAAGGGATGTTGTGAAAGGCTGGATTTACTCCCCAATTACAAAACCAAAAGCAATTGTTCAAATTGTTCACGGACTTGGAGAGCATTCCAGAAGATATTTGCACTTAATTCTAAGGTTAACCGAGGCCGGTCTTGTTGTTTGTGCCGACGACCATGTGGGGCATGGGAAAACGGCTTTGGATGGGGAAACATGGGGCGATTTCGGTAATAAAGGCTATATGACTACAGTCGAAGATGAGCGTAGCTTATACAACCTGGTCAAAGCCGATTATCCTGATCTGCCGTTTATTATGTTTGGTCACAGCTGGGGATCTATGATCGCAAGAGTTTATGCCGCCCACTATGGAAGCGATATGTGTGGACTTGCCATTTGTGGTGCTCCTGCAGTCTTTAAAAACTTCTTGGATTTAAAAGAAAAGACAACCCCATACATTGAGCAGGGAAGAGACGATGAGGTTGTCGAAGAATTTATCATTAAAGGCTTCTCCAATTTTACAGAAAGGTATGAAAATGTGCAGACGCCCAATGATTGGATTGCCACAGATGCGAATGTTGTAGCGGATCATGCAGCAGATCCCTTGAATAATTTTGCGGCATTTAATGTGAGATTATTGCACGATTTGAGCGAGGCTATGTGGGTGATTCAAGGCAAAGAGTGGGCAAGCAAGATTCCGGTGAATCTCCCAGTCTATAACATCTCCGGTGATATGGATCCAGCCGCAGGCTATGGCGAGGGCACTTATACAATTACCCGGTGGCTGTATGAAACTGGACACAAGAATGTAACGACCAAGGTTTATTCCGGATACCGCCACGAAATCCATAACGAACCGGATATCAGGGAGGAAGTGGAGAACGGTATTATTCAATTTGTAGAAAGCTGTATTTCATGATTTGAAAGTACGGGAAACCGCCTGTAAATGCTCATAGGAGCCTTACCTTAAGTGACAAGGTAAGGCTCTTAGATGGTTGTTTATGATTTTATTTACATATACAATGTTTGTGCGGCCAATCTTCGATATACCACTAATGTTATGGTAATAATAAAAATGATAGCCAGCAGCCCTATCCATGCAGAGATGGCATGTAATAAAGCTGTCAGAACGTAAAATACTAGCACCGAAGCGATACCTGTACCTACCGTAGCAAGAACCGAAGCAGACTGTTTAACAGCGTGATATTCACTTGCCCAGTCGTATTTCGGAAATTTCAAGTTAAGAGCTAAGCCGACGACCGAAATAAATACCGAGAACAGCAGCGGAATTATGAATAAAGCTATTGTCTCAACAATGTTTGTTTGAAAACTTATTGTCAGCAGCGTACAACTTATCAATACCGAAGGGAGCAAATAGGTAAGGCTTACCGCAATTTTAGAATTGAAAATCACCTTTGCCGGAACAGGAGCCGAACACATAAGCCATCTGCTTTTACCTTCGAGTGAGATTGATGCTGAAGTCGCTGTCGAAATTGCTGCAAAGAATGTAACAATCCAGGGAGCCATTGGTTTAACCCATGATAATATATCCGGCAAGCCCAGTGCATTACCGATTTTCTCAATGTCGATGAATAAAAAAGAGACGGAGACTACCAGCAGCAATATTACACCGATACAAGTGTTCATTACATATATGGGCGAGGATATTAACCGGCGCAATTCCTTTTTATATAACGCCTTAAACGGTGTGGAAGTTTTGAGCGCTCCCAGGCGGTAATTACTCTTTGAGCGCACTGCGAACAGAGCAGAATTGATCTTATTATAAAACGCCGACAGCAGTAACACGAAAAGAACACTTATGCCAACCGAAAGGAATGCGAATTGCCCGAAGCTGCCCCAATCGTTATTTGCCAAGGCGTTGGTATACAATTCAGCTATCGGATAAATACGGTACACTGTCTGCACCGCCGAAGCGACAAGCTCCATTAAAGCACCTTCTGCCTGCGGCATCGCAAATGAGCCGACCAGTAACGCTAAAATTGCCGCCGTGCTTAATATGATGACCATCAGGTTTTTATAGCGAAAACGCATCGATATGGCGGTGATAACCGCTCCGGCTATCATGGAGATTATCATGGGCAGCAATGACGCCAAAAACAAGGATAACACCATCATCCACCAAACAGATAACGATACGCCGTAAGTTACTCCATACACAATAATCGACGGCAGCATGATTACACCGGAGATCAGAAAATTCATGGCGTAAACGGACAGCAAGCGGCTGAAAATAACCGTCGAGTTTTTCACCGGCAGTGACATTACCATATCATAATCACGAAAGCCGAAAAGAACGCCGTTGCTTTTAAGAAAGGTTATAACCAACGTACAGGCGGCGCACACCATCAGGATAAGCGGCGGCAAAACATCGACCATTCCAAAATGGGCGCAGAGAATAGCCATGCCTGTGCTGTAACCAATCATTATAATTACGACAAGCAGCATCATCACGCCCATATTAATCATTCGGCGCTTTTCCTTTTTATCGTTTGTATGAAGCAAACGGTTGATACCCCAAAAGCCAAGCAGTTGTACCTTTAGTAAGAGCCAGCATTTATTCATTGCCCGCCACCTCCAAAAATGCGCTTTCAAGGCTTTTATCGCCCCGCACTTCTTCCGTTATACCGCTTGCAATTAGTTTTCCATTTTTTATGATAGCAATTTTATCGCAGAGCTTTTCAGCCACTTCAAGGACATGAGTTGAAAAGAAAATCGCGCCGCCCGTATCGCATAACTCTCGCATCATGCTTTTTAATTGAAAAGAAGCCACAGGGTCGAGCCCGACAAAAGGCTCGTCTAATACCATTAGCCGAGGTTGATGGATGAATGCGGCGATAAGAGCAAGTTTTTGGCGCATACCGTGGGAATAGGACGAGATTAAATCGCCAAGATTACCCGTTAACTCAAACCGATCGGCATATTTTCTAATCTGGCTTTCCCGTTCTGCTTTTGCGACGTCAAACATATCCCCCATGTAATTTAAAAACTGTATACCCGTCAAATAATCGTACAAATCGGGATTGTCGGGAATATATGCCGTAATGGACTTGCACAATACGGATTCCTTCTTAACGGAATGGCCGTCAATGAAAATTTCGCCGCCGTCAAAATCCATAACACCTACGGCTGCACGGATTGTCGTTGTCTTTCCCGCACCGTTATGCCCGATAAAGCCATAAATATCACCCGCTTGTACGCTAAGGCTTAACCTATCCACGGCCTTTTTCCCGCCTGAATAAGTTTTTGATAAATCCCTGATTTCTAAAATGCTGCTCATGAGTTTTCCCCCTCTTTATCCACGACCTTTTTAGGCGGGGTTGTGATGATGGCGATATTGTGCAAATCGCGTTCCGGCGTTTTCTCATTACCGACAAGTGGGGTTAGAATTTTGCCGATTTCAATTATCGCAGCTTCTAATTCCTCCGTTGCGGCATATATCGGAGCAACGGTAAAACCAGAGCCGTCCTGTAAAATATTTATATCAGGACGTGAGGTATATTCTCGAAATTCTTCCGTCAGCCCCATCATAAATTGGGTGAACAACATCATATATGCCTGCCCGTTGTTTTCCTCAACCATTTTTTTTGCATCTAACGATATTTCAGGAGAAACGGCATAAACCCTTTCCACTGTTCCGCGGATTTGATTTTCCTCAACCACTTTCAAAATACCATCAGCGGTCATTTTCCTTAAGTGGCGGTACAGCGTCGCATGCGCTATATCGCTGTATGACTCAGCCAGTTGTTTAGCCGTTGCTCGTTCTCTACTAGATATTCCAACCAGCAGCTTACACTTTATAGGGTTAGCAAAGCACTCGGCCATTTTTTCATTCATAAGTTAACCGTCCTTTCATAGTAATATCACTATGTAAATAATATCATATTGATATTATTGTGTCAAACAAAATACCGCATTCTTAATGGATTCACGATAAGAGGAGGCAGTAATAAGCGTATCATTAAAGCATATATTTTTTTCAAAAATTATGTTAAGATAAAATAAAGTTATTTAAAAAATTTAATGGAGGGATTCAACATGATTCTTGTCTTATCAGAAGATTCTTGTAATGTTTTTACGCTGGAAACAAAAAGTACCGGCTACATTTTTCAAGTAACAAAGCACGGACATCTGGAGCACATTTATTATGGATCCAAACTAACCGGCTATGATTTAGATGGTCTGCGCCGTAAAAGAACCGTGGTTATCGGCTCAAGCATCGTTTATCATCCTGATGATCCCCTCTACACACTGGACACGCTCCCATTGGAATGGTCCGGTATCGGTCGGGGTGACTACCGATTTTCTCCGGCCGAGCTTAAAATGCCTGATGGAAGCTTTGTCTGTGACTTCATCTATAAAAGCCACAAAATACATCAAGGCTGTCTATCATCTGATAAACTTCCATCCGCCTATGGCAAGGAGGGTGTTATGACGCTGGAGATTTTATTGGAAGATGACTGTACCCAAGTGGAAGCTTCTTTTTTTTACACTGTTTTTGAAGAGAGTGACGTCATTTCCCGTAAAGTCATTTTGACTAATAACAATGCCTCTCCCCTAACGATCCGTAGGCTGATGAGCATGTGCGTGGATCTCCCCAATGAAAATTTCCGTATGATTACCTTTGATGGTGGTTGGATTAAGGAAACCCACCGCCATGATCATCTGCTTCAATATGGAATAGCTGTCAATTCATCTACCACCGGAGGGAGCAGCAACCGGCACAATCCCGGCTTTCTACTAGCTTCTTCAGATACTAATGAAGATCGCGGCAATGTCTATGGCTTCAACCTGATTTATAGCGGCAACCATATGGGCTGTGCAGAGCTTTCCGAGCGGCAGCTTGTCCGTATCTGTCTGGGCATCAATCCCCATTGCTTCGAATGGGTATTAGCCCAGGGAGAATCCTTTGAGACGCCCGAGGCTGTTATGACCTATAGTGCTTCCGGCTTTAACGGCATGAGTCACAATTTCCACAGCTTTGTCAACCATCATATTATTAGAGGCGAATGGAAGGGTAAAGAACGTCCGGTCCTTATCAATAACTGGGAAGCTCATTTTTTCAAATTTAATCAAAAAAAGCTCCTTCGTCTTGCCAAACGGGCTAAAAAGCTAGGTGTTGAGCTGTTTGTCTTAGACGACGGCTGGTTTGGCAATCGGAATAACGACCATGCCGGTTTAGGTGATTATACGGTTAACCGTAAAAAGCTCCCCAATGGCTTAAGCCACTTTGCCAGGAAGCTTAAGAAGCTTGGGCTTGATTTTGGGCTATGGTTTGAGCCGGAGATGGTCAACCCGGACAGTGATCTCTTTCGCCTCCACCCGGAGTATGCCATCACCATTCCCGGGAGAGCGCCAACCCTTGGCAGGAACCAGCTTGTTTTGGATCTCTGCAACCCCAAGGTTCGTGACTATATTGTCAGCTCTGTTTCACATATTCTCGATGATGCAGATATTTCCTATGTGAAATGGGATATGAATCGCCACATTTCAGAGGCATTCTCGCCCTGCATTGAAAATCAAGGTGAATTTTTCCACCGTTACATACTAGGACTCTATGATATCCTTTCAAGGATTTTTAATCCCCGTCCACATATTCTTCTAGAATCCTGTTCCAGCGGTGGAAATCGCTTCGACCTAGGGCTTTTATGCTATTCTCCCCAAATATGGGCATCGGACGACACCGATCCGATCGAGCGTCTTAAAATCGTATCCGGGCTTTCCTACCTTTATCCGCTTTCCACCATTGGCGCTCATGTCAGTGAAGCTCCCCACCAGCAGACCCTTAGGGAAACACCCATTTCGACCAGATTTAATGTGTCATGCTTTGGCGCTCTGGGATATGAAATGGATCTTAAATACCTATCCTCAGTGGAAAAGAAAGAGATAAAGGAGCAAATCGCCTTTTATAAAAAGTATCGAAAGCTCTTCCAATATGGCCACTTTAGCCGTATTGAAACCGGCAAAGCTAACAAGATCCAATGGCAGTGCACGGCTCCGGATAAAAACTGTGCCGTCACCGGCTTTTTCCAAACCCAGTCTAATGCTTCGGAGGCACCTGAGCTGCTCCGCATTCCCGATCTTGCTAAGGAGCGGCGCTATAATATCCAGACAAAGCCGCAGCGACTGTTTATCAAACGCTTCGGCGGGCTGGTAAAGCATATTCTGCCAATAGAATTAAATCCAGGCGGCACAATTTTGCGTTTGGCAAACCGTTATTATGCATTACAAGACTGTGTCGAGCATTACAAGGCCGGAGGTGATACTTTGGCTGAAGGACTATTTTTAAATGATCAGTTCATGGGCAGCTATTATAATCCACAGACGAGGCTGCTTGGTGATTTTGGCTCGAATCTGTATATTGTTGAATCGGAGGTAGAACAATGAATTCAAAACGAAATCGCTATACATTTGGGATAGGCACAATTGGAAGGGATATGGTCTATTCACTGGTCAGTATGTATTTAATATTTTATTTAACTGATGTTATCGATCTCCCGACAGGCATACTGTGGTGGATTACCGGCATTATTCTGGCTGCCAGAGTTTTTGATGCCCTAAACGACCCGGTTATGGGGCTGATTGTTGACAATACCCACACCCGCTTTGGCAAGTTCAAGCCATGGATCGCCATCGGCGCCTTAGTGTCAGGAATTTTAACCGTTTTACTCTTTACCGATTTTAACCTCACCGGCGGAAGCTTTATTCTCCTGTTTGCACTATTATATCTTGCTTGGGGAATCAGCTTTACCGCAAACGACATCTCCTACTGGTCGATGATGCCGGCATTAAGTGTTAACCAGAAAGAGCGGGAAAACATCGGCTCCATTGCCCGAATATTTGCCAATATCGGGCTGTTCTTTGTCGTCGCTGGAATCGTCCCCATTACAAAAGCTCTAGGAGAGCGCTTCGGAAACCTCCAAAAGGGATATTTCTCCTTTGCCATCATAGTCGTCATCATTATGTGGGCAGGACAATGCATTACACTCTTTGGCGTCAAGCAGGATAAAATCACAGCTCCGGAGGATCAGCACACTTCTTTGCGGGAGCTCTTAAAGGTCATCATTAAAAATGACCAGCTTTTTTATACCGCCTTCTGCATGGCGCTCTTTATGATCGGTTATGTGACAACAACAAGCTTTGGTCTATATTATTTTAAATATGTTTATGGTGATGAAGGAATGTACTCTATCTTTGCCGTCATCCTGGGTGTGTCCCAGATTGCGGCCTTACTGATATTCCCACTATTTAGTAAACGCTTTGATCGAAAAACCCTCTATACCGGCGCCATTATTCTCGTCACCATCGGCTATGTCATATTTTTCTTCGCCCCGACAAATACAATGCTTTTTATCGGAATGGCCGGCATCTTAATCTTTATCGGACAGGCCTTTATACAGCTTCTGATGTTGGTATTTCTAGCGGATACCGTAGATTATGGGCACCTAAAGCTAGGCCGGAGAAATGAATCCGTGACCTTCTCACTACAGCCCTTCATTAATAAAATGGGCGGCGCAATCGCCAGCGGCATCGTCGGTGCAGTCGTTATTCTTTCTGGAATCAAGGTCGCAGATTCTGCGGCAGATGTGACGTCGGGAGGCATTTTAATGGTTAAAATTGCCATGATGGTTCTGCCCCTTATTTGTATTCTTGTAAGCTATGTCATTTATCGTAAAAAATATATCATCGATAAAGAAACTTATGAAAAAATTATCGAAGATCTTAAGGAACGCGGTGAAATTTAGCCAGCCGCTGATGAGGAAAATTGATATGAAATATACTCTTAAAAGCAAAGTCCGAGACGTTTGGAAAAATCCAGTGGGTCATGATATCCTTGCTAAGATTTTACTGCAGCTAAAACTTCCAACTATTTTGATTACTAACCCGATCATCTCCCATCTATCCCTAAAGCGCGTCAAGGCCTTAGCCAAGGGGCGCCTTAGCGAAGGCTTCTTTGAGACCTTAATCGATCTCCTCTCATCTGTTAAAGACCCACCTAACAATGGGAGTGCGGAAGAAATAGAGGAAGCTTGGTGGAAGGAGGCTGTCTTTTATCAAATTTATCCCCGTAGCTTCATGGATTCAGACGGCGACGGCGTCGGAGACCTAAATGGGATTCTCATGCAATTGGACTACCTTAAGTCCCTAGGGGTGGATGCCCTTTGGCTTTCGCCTATTTATGACTCTCCAAATGACGACAACGGCTATGATATCAGAGACTATGAGCAAATTCTTGACGAATTTGGCACAATGGAGGATTTTGAGGCTCTTCTTGACGGTATCCACCAACGCGGCATGAAGTTAATTATGGATTTGGTGGTTAATCACACCTCTGATGAGCACACTTGGTTTCAAAAAGCACTTAATGAGCCTTCATCTCCATACCGAGACTACTACTTCCTTCAACCGGCTACGGAAAGCACTCCGCCAAACAACTGGACCTCCTTTTTTAGCGGCTCCGCATGGAATCATTATGAAGAGCAAAAGCTCTGGGGGCTTCATTTATTCTCCAAGAAGCAGATGGACTTAAATTGGGAGAATCCTGCGCTTCGAGAAGATATCTATGAGATGATCAGGCATTGGTTAGACCGGGGAGTTGATGGCTTTCGCTTGGACGTCATTAATTACATCTCCAAACGCCCAGGTCTTCCCTACGGAGATGAAACCATCGGTCAAATGATGGGATATTGCGGAATCGAACACTATTTCTATGGACCGAGGCTCCATGAATTTTTGCGTGAAATTCGTGAGAAGGCCTTTGCTCCCTATGAAGCCTTTTCCGTCGGAGAGACGCCTGGTGTGGGAATGGAAATGAGCAAGCAGCTTACCGCTTCAAGCAGAGGCGAGCTGGATATGGTCTTTTCTTTTGATCATTTGGAAACACCGGGGCATACCCGTTTTGATGACTACGTCTATGATTTAAATTACTTGAAAAAATATCTAATCGATTGGACGCTTAATTATGGAAACGACTGCTGGCAAACTCTCTTTTATGAAAATCATGACAATCCCCGAATGGTTTCTAAAGTCGACCCATCAAAGCAATATCGGGCCCAAGTGGCCAAGCTTCTTGGAATGCTATCCTTGACGCTTAAGGGAACACCCTTCATCTTCCAAGGGCAGGAGCTGGGCGCAGTGAATAAGGAATTTAAAGATATTACTCAGATTAAGGATGTGGAAAGCATCAGGCTATACCGTGAGCTGATCAGTGATGGCATGAGTGAGGAAGCCGCATTTTCTAAAATACTTTCAGGCACCCGCGATCATGCACGGACGCCCATGCAGTGGCGTCACGCTAAAAATGGCGGCTTTAGCGTAGGCAAGCCATGGATTATGGGTGATGGCGATGAAGCTTCTTGTAACGCCGAAGAGCAAATGGAAAATCCGGACTCAGTGCTTCGGTTTTATCAAAGCTTAATCGCATTGCGAAAAGAAAACAAGACCTTGATTTACGGAAATACACGTTTTATTAAACCAAAGCGGAAAAATTACTTTGCCTACACAAGAGAGCTTCATGGGGTTCAATATGGTATTGAATGCAACTTGAGCGCACATTCGTTAAAAAGAAGCATGGGATGGAATCATCTATTGCTGTCGAATTATGATGGGAATGGTGAAATCCTTAAGCCTTATGAGGGGCGGCTTTATCGATTGTAAGAATAAAATCATCGTCTTCTGCTAAGGGCAGCAAACCTCTTTTTCGCTAAATAAAAAATAGCGGGAAGCCTTTATTAATCGGCTTTCCACTAAGAATCATCATGAGACATCGGGGATTCGAACCCCGGACAACTTGATTAAAAGTCAAGTGCTCTACCAACTGAGCTAATATCCCATCTATATTTATAATAAATATAAATGCCCAGAGCCGGAATCGAACCAGCGACACGTGGATTTTCAGTCCACTGCTCTACCGACTGAGCTATCTGGGCAAAAAGCGAAATTAATAATTTCGTCAGCTTAGATATGATATCATTTTTAGGCACTCTTTGTCAACACTTGTTTTTAAAAAAGAGCTCCCGTCTTTAGAAGTTAACACCATAAATCTTTAGGCTCAATCGAAACCCTCAAGGATAATGGCATGGAAGACCCCGTCCTATGGCTGTTGAATCATGAAAAACGTTCACTCAATCAATCCACAAAATAACCGGAATCAATGATTCATTGAGTTCCGGTTATTTTGTGTTCTCGGTTAGGGTCTGAACCAGGATAGATATGCGCAACAAATTTCAATCATTCAGGTAGTTCAGCGAATTTTCTCTCATATTCCCGCATTTTGCGCAAAAGCGTGGTAGGTGCCATGCCCAGCGCATCAGCCGCTTTTCGTATGCTAAAATACTTGGTGTAGGTGCTTTGAATGGCGGCATATTCAATTCGTTCCAGATGTTCCTTTAGAGGAATATCCATCGCCAGATAGTGCTCCGAAAACACATCTTTTTGAATGGGAAAGTCATTCTCTGTTATAATTTGGCTTTCGGAAATAATGGCAGCTCGTTCTACAAGATTTTTCAGTTCCCGCACATTTCCCGGCCAAGAATATTCTAGCAGAAGATGCTGTGCCTGAGATGATAATACCTTTTTGAACTTATATTTTTGGTTCAGATCTTCCAAGAAACGATTGGCCAGCAAGGGGATATCTTTTTTTCGCTCTCTTAGGGGCGGAATTTTGATTGGCAGCACACTCAGGCGATAGTAGAGATCTTCCCGAAACTGATTTTTCTTAATCATCTCGCCAAGATCACGGTTGGTTGCCGAAATGATGCGAACATCAACTGGAACAGGTTTTGTTCCGCCTACCCGCATGATCTTCATTTCCTGGATGACACGCAGCAGTTTCACCTGAATGTTCATCGGAAGTTCTCCTACTTCATCCAAAAGAAGGGTGCCTTGATTTGTTGTTTCAATCAGACCACTCTTGCCTTCTCGCCTGGCACCGGTAAATGCACCGCTTTCGTAGCCGAACAATTCGCTTTCGGCCAGCGATTCCGGAAGTGCCCCACAGTTTACAGCAGTGAACAGATGGCTGCATCGTGGGCTGCAGCGATGGATAAACTTTGCCACTTCTTCTTTTCCGACACCGGTTTCCCCCGTTAGCAGCACCGGGGAATCTGTTTGTGAAACGTGTTTTGCAAGAGTCATAACATCAAGCATTTTTTCATCCTCTGAAAGCATCTCCGTATTGCCGAGCAGCTGCTCCTTTAACAGATCCAGCTGCTTTTGATATTCCTGAGATTGGGTCCGCTCAGACTCAAGCTTGCCACGTAGTTCCACCAGTTCTGAAACATCGCGGATGCTACTGACAATCATGATCATATTTCCATCTTCATCAAACACTGGGTTGCTGGAAACCAGGGCTTTTCGCCGAGTGGGCGGATACTCATGGATGATTGTAACCGGTTTCCGTGTGGCGACAACCGCCAACGAGCTGGACTTCGCAACCATGCCCTCTTTTACAAGCTCCCGATGGTTACGCCCCAGCATGTTGTTTCGGTCAAGCCCGGAAATCCGCTCAAAGGCCGGATTGATTCGCACCGCATTGGCTTCGCCGTCAGTAATATAGATACCATCCGGCATATTTTCGATAATGCTATCCAAAATATCTGATTTTTTTTTAAAATAGCAGAGCTGACGCACCATTTCCTCATGGGAAAGGTTTTCAATGCTCTCATCATGGATGGTGCAATCACTAATTTGGTCAATCCACATGCCAAGACCTCCGATCATATTTTAGGTTATATTAACATAAGCTGCGCAGTGCGTCAATAAGTCCAGCTTGTTACTGATACAATCAATGGCTACTTTTGTTCCAAAAATAGAGCAGACGCTCCATTTTTGGTGCATATGCGTGACCACAGATTTTAAACAGGACAGGAGTCTTTTGTATATACAGCTGCCAAATTTATTTTGATGAGAAGTCAAGGCATTCTTTTGTTTTTCTATGGATAGTATTGCTTTACGATTTGCCGAAAGAAAAGTTGGCATAAACTTTGCATCTATTAATCTTATATAATGAGAGCCGCTTCCAATATTACTGAGGTAAAGGGTTCAAAATAGTAACGCTATTTGTGTTCCAAAAATGGAACAACAGCTCCATTTTTGGCGCATATGTACGACTACAGCTTTTCAACAGGACAGAGGTTCTTTTTATATACAACTGTTCCATTTATGGAGCGAATGCTGTCTTAAGCTCTTGTGTCACAAGCGAGATGATATTTGTCGAAATAAAAATTTATTTTGATGAGGAATCAAGGCATTCTTTCGTTTTTCTATGGATAGTATTGCTTTACGATTTGCTGAAAGAAAAGTTGGCATAAACTTTGCACTTATATAATCTTAACCACAGTAAATTTTTATGAAGCGATTTGAAAGGAGTATTAGAAAAATGAAAAAGATAATCACCGCACAAGAAGCTGCTGAACTAGTTCAGGACGGCATGACTTTGAGCACACAGGGTATCATCTGTACCTCTATCCCAGAAGATTTAATACAGGCATTGGGCACACGATATAGAGAAACCGGAAGTCCCAGGAATATTACGCTCTTTTATGCATCCGGTATTGGCGACAACGCCGAGGGAGGCATGAATGCGCTTGCCCAGGAGGGCCTCGTTGGTGAACTGCACTGTGCCCATATGGGAACCACTCCTAAAATGGCAGCTCTCGTGAAAGAAAACAAATTCCCTGCATTCATCGTACCGCAAGGCGTAAACGCACAGCTGTTTCGGGCTATTGCCGGTAAAAAGCCCGGTGTTATTACACATGTAGGTTTGAAAACGTATGCAGACCCTCGCGTGGAAGGCTGTAAAGGCAACCAGGCTGCCATTGATTCCGGCAAAGAGGTTGTTGAGCTGGTCACTTTAGGAGGTCAGGATTATCTGCGTTACCTGCCCCGTAATATTGACATTTGTTTTATCCGGGGAACCTCTGCCGATGAACTGGGCAATATCTGTATTGATAAGGAAGCTATTGAATTTGACCAGTTTGCCATCGCGGCTGCGACCAGAAATTGTGGCGGAATCGTTGTGGTGCAGGTGGAGCGTGTTGTTGAGCACGGAAATCTGAAGCCTCATGAAGTTATTATCCCCGGGACGCTGATTGATTATGTCGTTATTGCCGATCCCCAAAACCACCGCCAGTGCATCGCGGATGACCGTTATCATCCGGAGTGGAGCGGAGAAGCGCGCATTCCTGCCTCCGCAGTAAAGCCGCTGGCCCTTACCGAACGAAAAATTTGTGGCCGCAGAGCAGCATATTTACTCAAAAAAGGAGATCATGTAAACCTTGGCATCGGCATGCCGGAATCGGTTAGCGCTGTCGCCGCCGAGGAAGGCTTCTCTGACAGCATTGCCATGAGTGTGGAATGTGGGATTTTTGGCGGTGTTCCTCTTGGCGGGCTGCGCATCTGCTGCGATCATAATCCGGACAGCATTATCAGCCATGTCGATACTTTTGATATTTACGATGGCGGCGGCATCAATGTGGCGGTTCTCGGCGCGGCGGAGATTGATCAGTACGGTAATGTCAACGTCAGTAAATTCAACGGAAAAACCACCGGTCCGGGCGGCTTTATTAACATCACGCAAAGTACCCAGAACGTGGCCTTCGTCGGAACCTTTACGGCGGGCGGCAACGCATATGAAATCGGCGACGGTAAGCTTAAAATTGTCAAGGAAGGCCGCAATATCAAGTTCAAGAAAAATGTGGAACAGATTACGTTCAGCGGCGAATATGCCGCCGAGACCGGCAAAACTATTCTGTACGTCACAGAGCGGGCTGTATTCCGTCTGGTCACGGGTGGAATTGAACTGATTGAAATTGCACCGGGAGTAGACCTGCAGAAAGATATTCTGGATCGAATGGAGTTTAAACCATTTATTGCTAAGGACCTGAAAGAAATGGATGCGCGTATTTTCACCGACGCACCAATGGGTTTAACGATTTAAGATAATGAACGATTACTTTTAGAAGGAGGCGTATATATGAAAGCTGATATCTGTAAAATATTAGGTATCAAATATCCAATTATTATGGGTGGAATGACGCTGGTTTCAGACAGCGCACTCGTTAGCGCAGTATCAAATGCCGGTGGGTTAGGTATTTTTGCCACTGGCGATAAGGCACAAAAAGGTGGTATTGAGCGCATTCGCAACGAAGTGCGGTACATAAAGAAATTGACCGACAAGCCTTTCGGCGTCAATATTGCCATGACATCGCCTATTGCGCAGGAAATCGTAGACGTTGTATGCGAAGAAAAAGTAGCCATGGTTACGACCGGTGCCGGTAGTCCTGCACCTTATATTAAGCAGCTCAAGGAGGCCGGCGTTATAGTGGTTCCCGTAGTGCCCAGTAAAAGGGCAGCGGTTAAGATGGAGGCGGCCGGTGCGGACATGCTGATTGCAGAAGGCACAGAATCAGGTGGATTTATCGGAAAGGTTTCAAGCATCGTGCTTGTTCCCCAGGTGGTTGATGCGGTAAATATCCCGGTTATTGCCGCCGGCGGTTTCGCGGACGGGCGCAGTCTTGCCGCTGCATTCGCTTTGGGAGCCTGCGGCATTCAAATGGGCACGCGCTTCATGGTTTGTAAGGAATGTGCGCTTCCAGCCGTTTACAAGGAGGCCATTATTCGCTCTGATTCCACTGAAACAGTGGTGGAGGGAGCTTACATTCCGAAGGCTGTTCCCCATCGCAGCATGAAAACGGCAGCCGCCAGTGAAATCGAAGCGTATGAACTCTCTCCCGACGCTACTGTTGAAGGCTTCAAAGAATTATTCAACGCCGGGCGGGTCGAGACCACAGGCAATCTTGACAAAGCGGTGCTTGGCATGGGGCAGGTCGCAGGCCTTATCGACAGTGAACTTTCGGCAGATGAGATTATTCAGAACATTATGGATGGATATCACACTATCATCAGAGGTAAAAGGAGTGATGACATTGTATGAATTGACCCGAGAGCAGGAAATACTCGTAAAAATGGTACGCGAATTTTCCGAAAAGGAAATCGCCCCCAACGCCCAGGAACTGGACATAACCGGGGAGTTTCCGGCGGACATAACAAAGAAAATGGCGGAGCTTGATCTGCTGGGGCTGAATGTGCCCGTAGAGTACGGCGGCGCGCCCATGAACGAGGTCAGCAAGGTACTGGCCATCATCGAGGTAGCCCGAACCTGCTCCAGCACCGCTGAGATGTTTGCGGTGCAGCTGCTGGTCAACGGCATCATCGCAGCCTATGGTACAGAGGAACAAAAGCAGAAATATTTGGGCATGACCTGCCGGGAGGGTAAGCTTGGTGCCTTCGGCCTGACCGAGCCGGGCGCAGGCTCCGATGCTGGAGGTCTTCAAACTACCGCTGTGGAGGATGGAGACAGCTATATCCTTAACGGCTCCAAGTGCTTTATCAGCAATCTTGGTCCCGGCGAGGGGGACTATGCCATTGTCTTTGCAGTTACTGACCGGGCTAAGAAAACCCACAGCGGCATGACAGCTTTTCTGGTTGATCGGTCCACGCCGGGATTTATTCTAGGCAAGCTGGAGGATAAAATGGGCATCCGGGGTGCGGCTGTTTCCGAGCTGATTCTTAAGGATTGCCGTGTGCACAAGACCCAGATTCTGGGAAAGGTGGGCAAGGGTTTTAATATCGCCATGAGTGGCTTGGACAGCGGCCGCGTAGCTATTGCTGCCCAAGCCTGTGGCGAAGGTCAGGCGGCACTGGATGCCGCCATCGCCTATAGCAAACAGCGCGTTCAGTTTGGCAAACCCATTGCCGCTAAGCAGGGTATCCAGTGGTATCTGGCCGAAATGGCTACCAAGCTGGAAGCCGCCAAGCTGCTCACCCTGAAAGCCGCCGACCTGCGGGATCGGAAAGAGCCTGCGGGCATGAATGCCTCTATGGCCAAATTCTTTGCGGCGGAAGCAGCCAACGAAATTGCCGCTAAGGCCGTGCAAATTCATGGAGGATATGGCTATATGAAGGACTACGCGGTAGAGCGTATCTACCGTGATGCCCGCATCCTGACGATCTATGAAGGTACATCCGAGGTCCAGAAAATCGTCATCGCCAAAGAACTATTGAAATAGGAGGTAGAAGAATTGAAAATCATTGTATGCGTCAAGCAAGTGCCAGATACTTCAGGCGTGGTGGCGGTAAAAGAGGATGGCACCATGGACCGTGCCGCAATGGCTGCCATCACCAATCACGACGACCTGGCTGCCGTGGAGGCAGCCCTGAAAATAAAGGATGCCACCGACTGCAAAGTCATCGTCCTGTCAATGGGACCTGCCCCTGCAGAAGGCATGCTGCGGGAGCTTTTGGCCATGGGCTGTGACGAAGCTTACCTCATCTCCGCACGGGAGTTTGGCGGCTCCGACACCTATGCTACCAGCCAAATCATCGCCGCCGCTATCAATCACATCGGTTTGGGCAGGGAAGACATGGTATTTTGTGGGCGTCAGGCTATTGACGGCGACACCGCCCAGGTAGGTCCCCAGATTGCCGAAAAGTTAAATTTGCCCCAAGTGACTTATGCCGCAGGAATAAAAGTGGAAGACGGCAGCATCACCACCAAGCGGCTGCTTGAGGACGGGTTCATGCTCCTCAAAATGTCCCGCCCCTGTCTGGTCACCTGCGTCAAGGAGCTGGCCACCCCCCGCTATATGCGCGTGTCCGGCATTTTGAAGTGCTATTCCAAGCCCCTGACCGTGCTGGACTATCAGACGTTGAAAAATGACCCACTGATTGATGACGACACCATCGGACTAAAAGGATCTCCTACCAACGTGTACAAGTCCTTCTCCCCCCCGTCAAAGGATGTGGGCGTGATGCTGGATGGTACCCCGAAAGAGGCCGTCAGTGCACTGGTCGCCCTGCTGAGCGAGAAGCACATAATTTAAGAAAGGAGAGACAACATGTCATATAACAGCAAAGATATCGACGCTTTCAAGGGCGTGTGGGTATTTTGTGAACAACGGAACGGGGTCATTATGTCCATCAGTTACCAGCTGCTTTCCGAGGGGCGTAAGCTGGCCGACGACTTGGGGGTAGAGCTGTGCGGCGTGCTGCTGGGTTCGGGCCTCAGCCATGAGCATGCCAAGGCACTGGGCGGCTATGGTGCCAACAAGGTTTACCTCTGCGACCATCCCCTGCTAAAGGACTATACCACCGATGGGTACACCAAGGTTATCTGCGATCTGGTAGAGGCCAGGCAGCCGGAAATTTTCCTCATAGGGGCCACCAACATTGGCCGTGATTTAGGTCCGCGGTGCGCCGCCCGTCTGCACACCGGCCTCACCGCCGACTGCACCCATCTGGACATGGATGTGGCTAAGTACAAGGAATTTCTAAAAGCAACGTCCACCATCGACGTAGACAATACCGTTTTTGAAGAGAATACCAATCTGAAGATGACCCGCCCCGCCTTTGGCGGGCACCTGATGGCCACGATTATCTGCCCCAGGTTTCGTCCCCAGATGTCCACCGTGCGCCCCGGCGTGATGCAGACCCAGCCGTTCGATGCTGTGGGTGCTGCCGGGGTTGCCATTGATCCTGTGAACGTTCAACTGGCACAGGAGGACATCCATGTGGAGATTATGGAGATTAAAAAGGTTGCACGGCAGATGGTGGATCTGATCGGAGCCGACGTTGTGGTTTCCGTGGGCCGCGGTATTAGCAAGAACCCTGAGGAGGGCATTGCGCTCGCTCAGACGCTGGCCGATGCTCTTGGTGGTGTACTCGGCGCCTCTCGTGCCGTGGTTGATGCCGGGTTCATCACAGCCGACCATCAGGTTGGCCAGACAGGCAAGACCGTCCACCCGCGCATTTATATTGCTCTTGGCATCTCCGGTGCGATACAGCATCGCGCCGGTATGCAGGAATCCGAGTGCATCATCGCCGTGAACACGAACGCCGACGCTCCCATTTTTGAAGCATCATCTTACGGAATAGTGGGCGATGTATTCGATGTGGTTCCTCTGCTGACTAAGGCGGTTTGCGCCATCCAAAAAGATAAATAGGAAATAAATAACAGGAGGAAAAGCCATGGAGTTCAATCAAGTAATTTCCACACGGAGAAGCATTCGCGTCTATCAAAACCGCCCTATCAGCGACCGGGATTTGGAGGAGATTATACTTTCTGGTTTATCTGCCCCCTCGGCAGTTAATCTTCAGCCTTGGTATTTTGTTGTCATTCGCAGCAAAGAGCAGATGGAGAAGCTGGCCAAAATCATGGGCGAGGTTTCTAAAAAGGAGGAGCCCGCCCTGCGGGAGCGTTTCCAAAACCACCCTGCCGTGGCAGAAGAGAGCCTCCGGTTTATTCGCCATATGGGCGGTGCGGCGGTGTGCATCCTGGCATTTCAGTACAAGCATGAGTATTCCAATCGTCAGTCTTCGATTATCCAAAGCGTGGCGGCGGCCATTGAAAATATGCTACTGGCCGCCACCGATAAAGGCATCGGAAGCTGCTGGCTAACCGCCCCGCTGGAAGTCGCTTTAGAGCACAAGCTGCAAACTGCATTCGCCCCTGACAAGGGGGATCTGGTTGCAATGCTAACGCTTGGCTATGCGGAAAAGGTACCAAAGACCCTGTCCCGGAAAGAGGGACGCTATATCATTATTTAGGAGGCAGGAATGAAAGAGGTAGTTATTGTAAGTGTCGCGCGTACGCCCTTTGGCAAATTTGGTGGCGGTTTGAAATCATTAAAGGCCACCGATTTGGGCGGTTTGGCCATTCATCAGGCCTTAACTCGCGCAGGAATTGAAGGAAGTCAGGTGGATGAGGTGGTTTTCGGGATGGTGGTGCCTGCCGGACAGGGGCAAATCCCCGGCCGCCAGGCATCCATCAAAGGGGGAATCCCCCATACCGTGCCCGTCGTTACCATCAACAAAGTGTGCGGATCTGCCCTTAAGGCAGTGATGCTGGGAGCCCAGATGATTAAAGCCGGGGATGCCGACGTCATTGTCAGCGGCGGTATGGAGTCTATGTCCAACATCCCCTATGTAGTACCAGACATGCGCTGGGGTGCCCGCATGAACGATGTGAAGATGAAGGATGCCATGGTGCTGGACGGTCTGTGGTGCCCGGAAAATGACGTGCATATGGCTGTCATCGGCGGTGCCGTGGCGGGAGAGTATAACGTTACCCGCCAGATGCAGGATGACTGGTCTGTGCGCAGCCAGCAAAAGTGGGCCGAGGGCGAGGCCAGGGGCGTCTTTGATGCTGAGCGCTTCGCGGTAGAGGTCCCCGGACGCAAGGGGGCTGTCACCGTGGTGGACAGGGATGAGGCACCTCGTCCGGAAACAACCCTGGAGTCCCTTTCCAAACTGCCGGTACTCTTCACCAAGGATGGCACCATCACGGCAGGCAACGCCCCAGGCACCAACGACGGTGCCTCGGCCGTGGTCATCATGAGTCGGGAGAAGGCCGAAGCCCTGGGCGCACCTATTCTGGCATCTATAAAAGGCTATGCCCAGGCCAGCCGGGAATCCCGCTACATTGCCACGGTGCCCGGCGTTGCAATTCAAAACTTGATGAAAAAGCATAACCTGACCCTGTCTGATTTCGATCTGATGGAAATTAACGAAGCATTCGCCGCCGTACCGCTCGTAAGCTGCCTGGGTATTTTGGGCATGACCCCCACAGACATGAACGAAAGGGTCAACGTCAACGGTGGTGCTGTAGCGGTTGGTCACCCCATCGGTGCTACCGGTGCACGCATTTTAATGACTATGATTTATGAGTTAAAGCGCCGTGGCAAGAAATCCGGAGTGTGCGCCATTTGCTCCGGCATGGCGCAGGGCGATGCGGTTTGGATAGAAACTGAGTAACTACTATAAAAAATTGAAAAGGAGAATTATTATGAAAAAGTACACACCTAATTTTATCCCCACCAAGCTTGAGGTTCACCATGACTATGTGGTGTACCGTGACGTCCGCATCCCCATGCGTGACGGCGTGGAGCTTAGCACCAACATCTTCTTCCCCGCCAAGGGCGGTGTGGTGGACTTCAGCAAAAAGTACCCCATCCTGATGAACCGCACCGGATACATGACCTCGATGGGGGAGTTGGGCACAGCTCCCATGCATTTGGCTTATTTTGCCAATGAGCTGGGCTATGCGTTTGTCATCAACGCCTCAAGAGGTACCTATCTGTCCGGGGGCGGCGAGATGCGTCCGCTGATGGACGAGGGCTGGGCAGAGCATCCTGACGGGGTGGATACCGTCAACTGGCTGGCGCAGCAGTCCTGGAGCAACGGGAAAGTAGCCACCTGCGGAGTCTCCTGGTTGGGCAATACCCAGTACTCCATCTGGCTTGCGGACGAAGTCCCCGACGCTATGGTGACCAGTGCCATTCAGTGCCCCGCCATGAACAGCATTGACGGCGGCTGGGTGTACAAGGACGAGTTCCTGGATCTGGGCTGCTGCCCTGCTTGGGCATTCCTTACCACACCGGATCAGTGTATTCACAAGCATCTGCCCGAAGACACCATCGCCGCCATTATGAAGGAAAACGGGGAGCTGGGAAACCCCTTTGAAAATCCCATGGTCTCCGCAAGTCTCAATTACGCGGAGCTTCAGGCAACCTATGGCCTGGCCAACATCCCCGCCATCCGCCACGCTCCCTTTTACCAGCGGTGGCTGGCCAACAGAGACAACCCTGAATTCTTCCGCTACAATGATACCCGTACCCGCAAGCATGACGCCAAGCGACCGCTCCTTTTCATCGCTTCCTGGTATGACCTGTTCAACGAAAACGCCCTCACCGGCTATATGCGGATGGTGGCGGAAGCACCCTCCGAGGAAGTAGCAAAGGGACACCGTCTCATCGTAGGTCCTTGGGCGCACACTCCGAACATCATGTATCGCCAGTATCCGGAGAGCTTTACCGACCAGCGTCTGCTGGTAATGGAGTGGACGCAGCAGCAGGTCAATGGGGTGCCCAGCAAGTTTTTCGCGGAGAATCCCGTCACCCTGTTCGTCCAGGGTGAAAACCGCTGGCGCGGTGAGCAGTCCTGGCCCCTGCCTGACGCCGAGGTCAAGAAGCTCTACCTCCACAGCGGCGGCCCCGCCAACACCATGTTGGGCGGCGGCACCCTGTCCGAGGTCATTCCCGGAAAGGACGAGGCCCCCGACTGCTATATGTCCGATCCGAGCAACTACATCAAGATCGGCGGTGGTCACAGTCTTACCGGCGGTCAGGCGGATCAGCGAGCCGCCGAGACACGGTCTGACGTTTTGTGCTACACTTCTCCGGAGCTGGAGGAGGATATGGAGGTCACCGGCTATGTTCGTGCCACCCTGTACGCTGCCACCTCTGCCACCGACACCGATTTCTTCATGAAGATTGTGGACGTCTGCCCCGACGGCAACTGCTACAATGTGCTGACCGGCGGCCGCCGGGGCCGTTACCTGAAGCACGGTCGCAGCAATCCCACCGCCCTCACCCCCGGTGAGATCAATGAGTACCAGATCGAGCTGCACTCCACCAGCTATGTGTTCAAGAAGGGACACAAGATTCGCGTGGACATCTGCAGCACGGACGCAGGTAACTTTGATATCAACCCCAACGCGTTTATCGATCTGAACACCGCCACTAGGGCCGACTACGTGGTAGCTGCCCAGACCGTGTATCATGACGCCGACCACCCCGCCGTTATCGAGCTGCCCGTGATCCCCGCCACCCACCAGCGGAATTGGATTGAGTTACCCTTCCATTCCTCTTATTCCGGTGTCGATTCCGTGTTGAGTGGGCTAAATCCCCTTATGGGCGCTAATGATCCCGTCTTCCTTGCCGGCAAAGACCTGCCCACCACCGGTCAGAAAGATTTAACAAAAGCCTAAAAAATCAATGAATTTGGGCTTGACATATTAGGAAGGAGAAGTATGCTATGAGTATCCAAACTGTTATGGTAATCGGTGCCGGTCAGATGGGCGGTGGTATTGCTCAGGTTATGGCGGCAGCCGGTAAAAAGACCTACCTTAACGACGTAAACATCGACATTGTGAGCAGCCGTATCGCCTTCATCGAGAAACTGCTTGCCAAAGATGTGTCCAAGGGTAGAATCACCGAGGAGCAAAAAGCGGCCGTCTTGGCAAACCTGGTTCCCTCTGTGGATCAGAAGGATGCCGCCGATTGCGATTTAGTGGTGGAGGCCATTGTGGAGAACATGGACGTAAAGGCCAAGGTGTTCTCTAACCTGGATCAGATTTGCAAGCCGGCCTGTATTCTGGCATCCAACACGTCCTCCCTGCCCATTACCGAAATTGCTGCCCACACCAAGCGGCCCGGGCAGGTCATTGGCATGCACTTTATGAACCCGGTGCCGGTGATGAAACTGGTCGAGATTATCCGGGGCATCGCCACCACTGATGAGACCTGCGCTGCCATTCGCGACCTGTCCATGGATCTGGGAAAGAGCCCCGTCGAAGTGAGGGATGTACCCGGCTTTATCTCCAACCGTGTGCTCCAGATGATGATTAACGAGGCTATCTATTGCCTTTATGAGGGAGTTGCCTCAGCAGAGGACATCGACACAGTCATGAAGCTTGGCATGAATCACCCGATGGGTCCCCTTCAGCTGGCAGACTTCATAGGGCTTGATACCGTACTTGCCATCATGGAGGTGCTATACGACGGTTATGCCGACTGCAAATACCGCCCCTGCCCGCTGCTGCGCCAGTATGTGAAGGCGGGGTGGCTGGGCAAGAAGTCCGGCCGTGGCTTCTATGAGTATGATTGAGGGGTGGCTATGGAGCAATTTATTTTATGCGAAAAGAGAGAATGGGGTACCCTGGTTACCCTGAACCGGCCCCAGGCGCTCAATGCACTGAATGATGAGGTGCTGCATCAGCTGGATGAGACGCTGCGGGCACTGAATGCAGACCCTGCTGTCCCGGTCGTTATCATTACCGGGGCAGGGGAAAAGTCCTTCGTGGCAGGCGCTGATATTGCCGCTATGAAAGACATGACGCCGAAAGATGCAAGGCAGTTTAGCCTCCGCGGGCAGGCGGTGATGAACAGAATTGCAAATATGCGGGGGATTGTCATTGCGGCGGTCAACGGCTTTGCACTGGGTGGCGGCTGTGAACTGGCTATGGCCTGTGATATCCGGGTGGCCTCCACTAAGGCCAGATTTGGCATCCCGGAGGTGTCTCTGGGTGTCATTCCCGGCTTTGGCGGGACACAGCGCCTCTCCCGCCTGGCTGGAAGGGGAAAGGCGCTGGAACTGATGGCTACCGGCAGTCAAATCGGGGCGGAAGAAGCTTTGCGCCTCGGATTGGTAAACCATGTCGTCCAACCAGAAGAACTGTTCACCGCCTGCGAAGCCCTCGCCAAAAAAATCGCAGCCAACAGTGCCGATGCAGTGGCGTTGGGAAAACAAAGCATTTATGCGGGGAGCGAAATGGATTTGGAGCGGGGACTGGCCTATGAGGCCGGACTGTTCGCCCTGACATTTGCGGGACCCGACCAGAAAGAGGGTATGTCCGCTTTTTTGGAAAAGCGTGCGGAAAAACACTTTAGGAATAAATAAAGGGAGGTGGAAGGGTACATTCTATATGATACGATCCCCAGAAACCCTATACAAAATTGACCATAATCTAAAAACAAAGGGCAAGGACTTATTACTTTTGTCCCTGCTCTTTGTCTGGGTTAGCTCCTTTCCCGGTTCCGACCATGATGGCGGTGGGTGTAGCTAACCCCAGCGCACAGGGGCAGGATATGACGAGGACAGAGATAGCTACGGTCAGTGCAAACTCAAAGTTATGCCCAAGTAACAGCCATACAATAGCCGCACATACGGCAATTGCGATAACTACCGGAACAAAAATACCGCTGATTTTATCCGCCAGCTTTGCTACCCTCGCCTTCGAAGATGTCGCTTCATCCACAAGTCGGATGATTTTCGCCAACGTGGTATTCTCTCCAACAGCCTTTGCTTCCATTTTGAAATAGCCGGACTTGCTTACTGTGCCACCAGTTACCTTGTCACCGGACTTTTTCTCAACTGGTAAACTTTCGCCTGTAATTACTGATTCGTCAACCGAAGAATAACCCTCCGTAACGATACCGTCCACGGGAACGGAAGCGCCCTCTCTGACGATCAGAATGTCACCGGCTGCCACATCGTCAATTGATATCTCATGTTCGACGCCATCGTGCAACACAATTGCTGTTTTGGGGGCTAAATTCATGAGCTTTGCGATGGCCTCGGATGTACGGTTTTTTGCACGCGCTTCAAAGAACTTGCCTAATGTGATTAATGTTAAAATCATCGCAGCAGATTCAAAATATAAATCCATTGAGAACTTATGAACGACCGTCATGTCACCGTAGTCGAATCCCCATGCGATTTTATAGATGGCGAAGACTCCATATAGAAATGCTGCGCCGGAGCCGATGGCAATCAGCGAATCCATGTTGGGCGACAAATGAATGAGGTTTTTGAAACCATTGCGGAAATACGCCCGCCCAGCGAACATGACAGGCAGCGTCAGCAAAAACAGCGTGAACGCATACACCATCGCGTTTTCCATGCCGGATAAAAAACCGGGAATCGGCCACCCCAGCATCTCACCCATCGAAATATAGAACAGCGGAATGGTGAAAACAAGCGAAACAATGAGTCAGTTTCTCATGGAGTGCGCTTCTAATTGCGCTGCGTCGACAGGCTTGCCGTCTTGTTTTTTTGCATCGGCTATCTTCGGTGACGCGCCATAGCCGATATTCTCCACCTTTTTAATTTTTACTTAAAGACTTTGCATCCAAATCCACCGCTGTAGTCAAAGCATTTATTACATGAAATACACTGCGAATGTTGCCTGTCGCCACTTTTCCAAACATTTGGCAGGTCAGGCTCACATATTAATGGACGGCATAAACTGATAGCTTCTACATTTCCTTTGTTTAACCATCGCTCAATCATCTCCGGTGTACGGTATCCCCCTACACTAATAACCGTCGCATTAACATTATTTGCTAATGATAAAGCATAGTCTGAAAATGTGCCCTTTTCATTTTGATTCGGCACTATACGAGTGGAAGCGCTTTCGCAGGAAACAGAGATACCACCGCTCACTTCAATTGCGTTGATACCACGTTTATCCAATTCCCGACAAACCCACAGGCATTCTTCAAAATTAAACCCACCGTCAACAAAATCGTCGCTGTTAATTTTTATCCAAACAGGGTAGCCGTCTTTGACCTCGTTCCTTATCGCATCATACACTTCAAATACAATCCTTGCGCGATTGGCAATATCACCGCCATACTCATCTTTTCTTTTATTGAAAAAGGGGCTAAGGAACTCGCTAAGTAAATAGCCGTGCGCGCCATGTAATTGAACACCGTCTGCTCCAGCTTCTTTGCAGCGCAAAGCAGCCACGGCAAAACTCTGGACGACATGATTGATTTCATCTTTTGTCATGCCTTTGGCCGATTTGTCTTTACCGGCCGGCATATCAGAGGGGGCAAGCGGATTGCTCCCATCATCAGGACTTGCTTTTGCGCCGCAATGCGCTAATTGCACTACGACTTTGCAATCGTTTTGATGAGCG
>Ga0153949_1000020_pt1 | contig 76650 bp, 80 predicted proteins | sample TSNJ033MetaG_FD_104705 | JGI IMG/M metagenome (GOLD analysis project Ga0153949, IMG submission 104705) | Attine ant fungus gardens microbial communities from New Jersey, USA - TSNJ033 MetaG | ecosystem: Host-associated > Fungi > Mycelium > Unclassified | place: USA: New Jersey, Wharton State... | reverse complement strand
CCTGCATATCGACCATGTTGCCATCTACTGCGGCAACGGCTATGTGGTGGATGCCTCCTCCTCAAAGAGAAAGGTTGTCTACCGCCCAATTTACAACACAAACAGGATCGTTTTATGCGGACGACCGTATGCTGGTTAAAAGCTGCAGTATAAAATAGGCTGGAATTATTCTGCTATGAAAAGGAGGGCGTAATGGCCATAAAACAAGAAGAAAATGACATTTATATTATCCCGCCAAATTTTATAGATACCGGAACCCTGTTCGGCGGAACAATAAAATTAAGGAATGCCGCAGAGGCATTAGTATTATCCCTGTTGGTTGGCATACCGGTGTTCCACCTGCCGGTTACCCTGACAACCAAAATCATCATTGCCTGCCTGACCGTCCTGCCCCTTGCCCTGTTCGCAATCATCGGCATCGGAGGAGAAAGCCTTTCCTCTTTTGCCATCAATTTCTGTATTTACTTAAAAAACCGCCGTATTGTCGGCATGGTCACTGAAGATGTGGAAACGACAGGTAATGCAGAGAAAGGGTATCATAAGAATCCTGACCGGCGGCAGAAGGAAAAGAGGGTAAAAGCAAAAAAAGAGGATTTTGCAGAAGAGTTCGGACAGATGAAGGGAAAAAGACAGGAGGGACATTCTACTGGAAAGCATACAGCAATCTTCAATAAAAAGCATACTGTGAAAGATTCCATAAAAGATTCGGACCCTTCCCTAATAAACCCTGCAGCTGCCTACCTGCCCATTCTAAAAATAGAAAATGGCATCCTTTATACAAAGGACCGTCGTTATGTCAAGATTATTGAGGTAGTGCCTATCAACTTCCTGCTGCGCAGCGCAAGAGAACAAAGAAACATCATCTATTCCTTTGTCAGCTACTTAAAGATAAGCCCGGTGAAGCTGCAGTTCAAAGTCCTCACAAGAAGGGCTGATATCAACCTCCACCTGGAGGCTATACGGGAAGAAATGAAAACAGAAACGGATGAACGCTGCCTTGCATTACAGGAGGATTACGAAAACCTGATACGCCGTATTGGCTCTAAAGAGGCTATTACCAGGCGTTTTTTTATTGTCTTTGAATATGAGCCTTTTACAGCAAACCGAGGTAATGAGGAAAATGATGCTATTTCAGCCCTGGCAACGGCAGTCCGTACAGCCAGAACCTATCTTCAGCAATGTGGCAATGAAATCCTTACCCCTGATAATGAGGATGAGATGGCAACCGAAGTGTTTTACAGTATCTTAAACCGTAAAACCAGTGTGGCAAAACCCATAAGCGTCCGCGTAAATGAAGTTATCAGACAATATTTAAGCACAGGCAGGAAAAATGAGCTGGACCATATCCCAGCCACCGAATTCATGGCTCCGGATTCCATTGATTATACCCATGGAAATTATGTCATCATGGACGGTGTATACCATACTTATCTTCTAATCCCATCCACAGGTTACCGCTCCCATGTCAGTGCCGGATGGATCTCCCTCATGGTTAATGCCGGGGATGGGATAGATGTGGATATATTTTTTTACCGGCAGCCAAAAGACAGAATCCAGCAAAAGCTGGGCCAGCAGCTTAGAATCAACCGCTCTAAAATTAAAGATACATCGGACACCAACTCCGATTTTGATGATCTGGACAGTGCCATACGCTCCGGTTATTTCTTAAAAGACGGGCTTGCTGCCAATGAGGATTTCTATTACATGAATATCCTGCTAACCATTACAGCAGAGTCCCTTGATGAGCTGGAGTGGCGTACCATGGAAATGAAAAAACTCCTGTTATCTCAGGACATGGAAGCAGTTTCCTGCCACTTCCGGGAAGAACAGGCCCTCCTCTCCGCCCTACCGTTAGTATCCCTGGAAAAGAAGCTTTTTGAACGATCCAAACGCAATATACTGACCCACAGCGTGGCAGGCTGCTACCCTTTTACCAGCTTTGAAATGTGTGACGATAACGGCATCCTCTTAGGAGTTAATAAACATAACAACTCCCTAATTATCGTAGATATCTTTAACTCCCGTGTCTATAAGAATGCAAACATGGCAATCTTAGGGACCTCCGGTGCCGGAAAGACTTTTACCATGCAATTGATGGCGTTGCGTATGCGGCGGAAGAATATACAGGTATTTATCATTGCCCCCTTAAAAGGGCATGAATTCCACCGAGCTTGCAGCAACATCGGAGGCGAGTTCATCCAAATTTCACCGGCCTCCAGGAACTGCATCAATATCATGGATATCCGTAAAGTAGATTCCACCGCCAACGACTTCCTTGATGGCCCGGCTACAGACAAATCCGAGCTGGCTGCTAAAATACAACGGCTCCATATTTTCTTTTCCCTGTTGATTCCGGATATGAACCACGAAGAACGGCAGCTATTGGATGAAGCCCTGATACAGACATACAACCAGAAAGGGATTACCCATAATAACGAAAGTCTGGTTGACCCAACACAGCCACAGCGGTATAAGGAAATGCCTATCCTGGAGGATGTGTTTAACATCCTGAAAAGAAATGAGGATACCAGACGGCTTGCAAACATCATGAACCGGCTGGTACACGGCTCCGCTTCTACTTTTAACCAGCAAACGAATGTAAATCTGGACAACAAATACACCGTGCTTGATATTTCGGAGCTGACTGGGGATTTACTTACCGTCGGCATGTTTGTAGCCCTGGACTTTGTATGGGATAAAGCAAAGGAAGACCGCACCGTGGAAAAAGCCATTTATATAGATGAGACATGGCAGCTGATCGGGGCAGCCTCCAACCATCTTGCAGCGGAATTCGTCCTGGAGATCTTTAAAATAATAAGAGGATACGGTGGAAGTGCCATATGTGCCACCCAGGATTTGAACGACTTCTTTGCATTGGAGGACGGGAAGTATGGCAAAGGCATCATCAACAACTCCAAGACAAAGATTGTCTTGAACCTGGAGGATGAAGAGGCCCAGCGTGTCCAGTCCATCCTGCACTTATCCGAAGCGGAAACTATGGCAGTCACACACTTTGAACGGGGTAACGGACTGATTTCAACCAATAACAATAACGTGACCGTGGAATTCAAGGCTTCGGATCTGGAAAAGGAACTCATTACCTCCGACAGGCAGGAACTGAAAGAAATAATAGAACGGGAGAAAAGGCGTCAGATGGTGGCAGAAGCCATCTAATACTTACAGTATACGTACATTTACATATAATCCCTGACTGGTATGACACAATACTTAAACGTATGTATTATGTACGTATTCGCCGCCATTGCTTCCACGAAAGGAGAAGTTATGAAATACAAAAACCGACAGCAGGAAAGCCACTTAGTGGAAATAATACGGTTCCTTTATTTATATCAGGCTCTTTCTCTGCGACAGCTTAGGAAACTCTATCCAGAGCTTCCTGAGACTACAGTACGTACATTAATCCGGCGGCTTCAAAAAGCAGGAAGGTTAATCTGGCTGCCTGATAAGGATCTGGTTCTTTATTCCAGGGATACGGTACCGAATCCGGACATCCTTTCTGCTTTCTGGGTACTGCTTGATTTCCTGCCGGAAACCATCTACCACACTGTCAGTGATTTTCCGGTGGCATTGACTTTTTTTACAGAATCGGAGGGCTATGATGTCATCCACGTACCGGAAGAAAAAGAGATACTTATTAACCATGCCCTATCCTCCCCCTGCAAAGGGACTCTGAAACGTCTGGTAGTAGTAGAACGGCCCGAACAGATGCGCCTTCTTACCTTTCCTGATATTTCAGCCTTCTGTATGGTGGGGAAAGACGGAAAAGTACAATACTATAAACAGCAAGGAGTAAATCTTATTTAATGGACAGACAAACTTTATCATCCCGCCTTATGAGGGTTGCGGATGAATTACCGAAACTGACGAATACCCTGCACGCCATGAGGATCACGGATACCGAAACTTACGGCAAAAACTACGAGGAGCTGAGCATGGATGCAGCCCTGCGTGCGGAGCGGATCGCCTGCTCCCTGCGGAACCTGATCTATGCCGCCAACCTGATCCCCAAACCGGTGCTTATGGAAAAAACGGCACAGGCACACGGCATAAGCATTGCCCATAAGGAAGGCATGGTGGAGATCACCCTCCCCGGCCTAATGCCCAAGCGCATCAGGAGGGTAAATACCACCTTCCTTACCGACCCACTGCACGCAAGCCTGGAAGCATATGCAAGAGAACAGACGCTTCCTCGCTTTAGGGAATGCGTGGTCTGCTTCTCCCATGTATTTGACCGCTCCCTCTCATCTAAGAGGACAAGGGACTATGACAATTTAGAGTGCAAGCAGCTACTGGATACCGTGGCAGCCTTTTTAATGATTGATGACAGTGGGCTTTACTGTGATGCCTACCATACCACCGAATTTGCCCAGAAGGATTACACCATGCTCACCATCATGGACAAATCCCGGTTCCCTGCATGGCTGGATGCCAAAGAAAACCGGCAGGAAAGCATATCGGATTTTTAAATAAAATTTTTAATAATTTTTCGACTATGGTAAAAACTGCCTGAAGCTTCATGGAAATGCGGTAATTATCTGCATTCCCCGTTGCGGATTCTACCGAGGTTTCAGGCTGGTACGGTAAAAAATTGAAAGGAGGTCTATTCCATTGGACACTTTGACCAGCGGATACAGGCTGATGGAGCTAATCGCCCTGTCAGGCGAGTTTACCCCTGAGCTTGTGAGCCGCCTCAGCATCAGCCCCAGTTATGGTGAGAAGTTAATAACCAGGCTCAAAGAAGAAAAGCTCATTAAGACCCACTATAAGGACCGGCTCAGGGGATACAGGCTGACAAGCAGGGGAAAGAAACTGCTCCTTAAGAAGAACCCTGACCGGTTTTCTTTCTACCTGGATGGAAGTTCCGATACCAACCAGCCCCGGAGCGACCTGCCAAGACGGCTCCGTCTCCAGCAGTCCTCCAGGGTATATGTTCTGCTCCAGAATGCCGGTGTCACCTTTTTCCGGGATGAGAAGCCCCTGCTTTTCCAAGAGGGAAATGGGGATGAGAAGCCCCTGCCCCTGCCTGTCTTCTACCACTCCAGAGAAATCAAGGAGCTGGGTGCAGAGGCTGTGAAAATCAACAACTCCAGGACCATCGGCGTATTGTTTACAGAAAAGTGCATATACGCCGTTTTTTATACCGGTAATTCCCTGATAAAGTGGGAGTACAAGACAGAAATACGGGTAAAGGCGCTCCTGTCCTATCATATAAGCCAGGGGCTTCTGTCCAGATGCTACCACCCGGATACCCCAATAAAGGCCCTTATGATTGGTCATGACATGGAAACCAGCGTGAAGCTTTTAACCAGTACCGGTGGTTACAGGAGAAGTTATTTTTACCTGGATACCAGCTTTGATATATTCCACTATATTCCCGATAACCATGCCGGGGAAATACTGATACGCCTGCTCTGCTCCACATCCCTGTCGGAAGCACTAAGGCAGCTTCTCTTATCTGACCTTAAGCCAACCTGTCCGGATTATGGATTGGAATATGATGCCGTGTCTGAAGACATGCCGGTGCTTCTGGCATATGACTTCGACATGCTCCGTATATCCCGGTTCCTTACCGGGCTTTCCATGCACAGGCGGCACGGAATTATTATTTGCTTTGATTTTCAGAAAGAAGCCCTGCTTCAATATTGTGGGGAATCCGTAACCATAAATACCATTGACCTGGCTAAATTTGAAAGGGGGTTTTTACACTGATCATAAAAAAGAAAAAACTCTGGAGGCTGATTTTTATCCTCCCCACGCTGTGCAGCACGCTGCTTTATGCAAGCGGATATGTTTCCCAGCTTATATATAACTATAAGATCTGGACAGATGCAGGCGGGACTCCCGGTAACGGTTCCTCTCCCACTTTCCCCTCCGGTTCCATAGGGGCCTGCCTGAAAGCCCTTGCTATCTTCCCATACAGCCTGTATGGGATTTTTATCTGCCTGACAGTCTTTGGCCTTCTGATATTCATGGTCATGCGGATGGGCTTCGGAAACAAAGGCGTTTATGATAAAGAGCGCAATCTAACCTATTCCGATAAGGGAACCTACGGTACTTCCGGTTTTATGACCGAAGCAGAAATGCTTAAGGTGCTTGAATTGGTTCCTGATATTACTCATAACAGGGGGATTATCTTAGGCAGACTATGTGGAAAGGCCGTCTGTCTTCCTGAGGAAACGCGAATGAACCGGAATGTGGCAGTCTTTGGTGCCTCCGGCAGCATGAAAAGCCGTGCTTATGCAAGAAATATGGTCTTCCAATGCGTCAAACGCGGCGAAAGCCTGGTAATAACAGATCCAAAATCAGAGCTGTACGGGGATCTATATCATTACCTTCAGGATAATGACTATACTGTCCGGGTATTCAACCTGATTAATCCGGAGAATTCTGACAGTTGGAACTGCCTTGGGGAAATTGGCGGACAGGAAATCATGGCCCAGCTCTTTAGTGATGTCATCATAAAGAATACCGGATCCATAAAAGGGGACCATTTCTGGGATAATTCGGAAATGAATCTGCTTAAAGCCCTTGTCCTATATGTAGACCAGGGCTTTCCGCCAGAGGGTAAAAACATGGGACAGGTATATAGGCTCCTCACAATGAGTTCGGAAAAAGAACTGAACGGTTTGTTTGACCTGCTACCGGTCACCCACCCTGCTAAATCACCGTATAACATTTTCAAGCAGGCAAGTGATACAGTACGGAGCGGTGTCATCATCGGGTTAGGTACAAGGCTTCAGGTGTTCCAAAACAAATTAATCCGCCAGATCACTACCTATGATGAGATTAATCTGACACAGCCCGGTTATGAGAAATGTGCCTACTTCTGCATTACCTCAGACCAGGACAGTACCTTTGACTTTTTATCATCCCTGTTCATGTCCTTTGTTTTTATCAAATTAGTCAGGTATGCAGACAAATACGGGGAAAGCGGAAAGCTGCCGGTACCCGTACATATTCTTGCCGACGAACTGGCCAATGGCGGCTGTACCATTGCAGACCTGACCAAGAAAATCAGCACTATCCGCAGCCGTAACCTGAGCATCAGCTGCATCTTCCAGAACCTGCCCCAGATGCAGAACCGGTATCCGGATAACCAGTGGTTAGAAATTATTGGGAACTGCGACACCCAGGTTTTCCTGGGGTGCACGGATGAAATGACAGCAAAGTTTATCAGCGACCGGACCGGAGAAGTCAGTGTGGACGTTTCCAGCAAAGCAAAACAGCTGAATACCTGGAGGATCACTGATTACACGCCGGAGTACCGTGAAACCAACTCCGTCGGCAAAAGAAAGCTGCTGACCCCAGATGAGGTACTGCGCCTTCCACTGGATGAAGCATTGATTATTCTGCGCGGCCAGAAAGTACTGAGGGTGGAAAAATATGATTACACCTTACATCCGGAAAGCAAGAAGCTCCATTCCTGCCGGGCGGTGGATCACATCCCGGAATGGGCATCCCATAAGGAGTCAGAGGAACCTGATTTTAAAAGCCTGGTTCATCAAAAACCGGCACCAAAGAAGCCCAAAACAGCAAAACAGCGTTCCACAAAAGGAGCATCCGCTCCGGAAGACCTAGCTCCGGTTATTTCTCAGGATAACGGATGCCAGATAGTCCTTACAGATAAAAAATCCATTATGTCTTAACCTGCTAAAATTATCCCTGCCAGCGCAGCGGATATAGAAACCAATTTTGAAAGGAGATTTTTATGCCAAGAAAAAAAGCAATTGAAGAAATAGTTGAGGAAACAGCAGAAGAAACAACAGAAACCACAACAGAAGAATCAACAGGAACCACAACAGAAGCCACAACAGAAGCCGCCGAATCTTTACCAGTATCACAGGAAACAGAGGATATCGCCAAAATTGTTAAAACTCCCTCTCCTGCCAGAAAATCCGTAACCGCTTCCATCCTAACCATCAATACCGATGGAGATGTGGAAACACCGGAAAGCCGGGAGGATGTTATCTGGCATGAATTACAGAATGCTTACCGAACCAGAAAAATCCTGACCGGGAACCTGGGTGGTATCGAAAAGATGGAGGGCGGCGGGACAATTGCTATCATCTACTACAAGGAAATGCGTGTTGTAATCCCGCTAAGCGAGATGATGATCAACCTTGCAGAAGACGAAAGCCATGACTATGGCGAGCTTGCCCAGCGGCAGAACAAGATCCTTGGCAATATGCTTGGATGTGAAATCGACTTCCTTGTAAAGGGACTGGATTCTTCCAGCCGCAGTGTAGTAGCCAGCCGTAAGGATGCCATGTATAAAAAACGTCAGATATTCTATTTACCTGACCTCTCCGGTAACTCCCGTGTTTGCGAGGATCGGATTGTGCAAGCCAGAGTCATTGCCGTGGCGGAAAAGGTAATCCGTGTGGAGATTTTCGGCGTGGAATGCCCAATCCTGGCCAGGGATCTGTCATGGGACTGGTTGGGAGATGCAAGTGAACGGTTCAGCGTTGGTGACCAGATTCTGGTCCGCATCCTTAGCGTAAAGACAGGATCCGTGGAAGACATCTTGGTGAAAGCGGATGTTAAGAGTGCTAACGGAAATGCCAGTAAAGCCAATTTAAGCAAATGTAAAATACAGGGCAAATATGCCGGCACTGTCACTGATATCCATAAAGGCACCGTTTTTGTCCGCTTAAGCATCGGTGTCAATGCTATTGCCCATTCCTGTTATGATAACCGCATGCCGGGCAAAAAGGATGAGGTAAGCTTTGTGGTTACCAGACTGGATGAGGAACGGAATGTGGCAGTCGGCTTGATTTCAAGGATCATCCGCCAGAATATATAATTTGCCCAGGAGGAACGGACATGAACCAGGTCAGGGACAGCACAAGCAAACAGATTACCGGAATTAATGACATAACGTAGAAACTGATGAATATAGAAATTTTTTTATGTGTTTGGCGCAGCCGGGAACGATATCGGTACTATAAATAAGTACGTATATGAGGTATAAAATGAGTTTAGGAAACAGCAAAGAAAAGGAAACAGAACTATGGAACTATTTGAAGACACGGACACAAGAGTGCTTGATAAAAAGAGAAAATACAGCCAATCAATATACTGTGACTGACAATTATGTGGATAAAACAATCCATTATTTCAGCTCAGAGAACCTGGCACCGCTGCATTCCTATGAAACCGGCCTCTTGAAAAAAGAGGAATTCATCGAATATGTCCGTGAAAGGATCAACCAATATCCCCTGACAAAAGAGGAAAAAGAAGGGGTGCTGCAGGGATATATGAAATACATGTGGTCCTATGATATCCTTGACGGTCTAATAAATGACCCAGATATATCAGATATCAAGCTGATTGAACCAACCAAAATAACAATAAAGCGCAAAGGCAAAAGACAGGTAAGCGACATTACCTTTCGCAGCGATGAGCACTACAGGGGATTCATCAAAAGGGCAGCCACAAGGAACCAGGTAAATTTAAGCAACCTGAACGCAGTCCAGTACTTTACGGACATTAATAGTAGCGAAGCCTACCGCCTACGGTTTAATGTTACAACGGAACTGATTAATTCCAGCCGGTATCCCTGTATGCATATACGGAAAATCCCTAAATTCAAGTACAGCATAGAGGAGCTGCTTAAGACTGGAATGTTCACATTATTCCAAGCTGCTTATCTGATCCGTGCGGTGGAAGCAGGAAACTCCATGATCTTTTGTGGAAAGGGGGGCAGCGGAAAAACCACATTAATCAACCTTCTGCTAGATTACTTTCCCTATGATTCCTCCATCCTCTGCATACAGGAGAACGATGAAATGTTTTCCCATTACCATCCCGACATCATATGCCAAAACACCATAGAGAACAGAGGGGAAGGAATCCACTATACGTTAAAAGACCTTGCAAAAAACGGCCTTCTTCTGGACATAGACTGGTTCATCATCGGTGAGGTGAAAGGGGAAGAGGCTCGTTACCTTTTTGACGCTTCCTGTACTGGGGCAAGCTGCATGACGACGCTCCATGCCTCCTGTGCAGAGGAGGCACTGGTACGTTTGGCGGACCTGGCAAAACGCGCTTCCGATTATTCCCAGGAAGACATCCTGCGTATATTGAGCAGTAACTTTAATAATGTGGTTTTCATGGAGGACTTTAAGGTAAAAGAGCTGATTGAAATACAAGGGTGGGACAACGAAGAAAATAACGTAATATACAAACCGGTAACAGGAGGGAATAGGTAATGGAAATTGTGTCAGCATACTATCCTGTTTTGATAAAGATATTATCACTGGCGGTCGCTGTTTCCACCACTTTTCTTTTTTATACAACGCTTGTACGGACAGAGAGACTCAGAAAGTCATGGGAAAAGTTGTACGGGCAGCTCCACCAGGGACACCTGCTCAAAAAAGAAGAGGTGGAAAAAGTAAGGCAATTACAGGGAGAAGCATTCCGACTTCCATTGATGGAGCGGCTGGAGACACGGATAATTTATAGCGGACTTCAGAACAAGCTCCCATGGCTTAATGGGGTTACATACCTTTTCCTTACGCTTCTGGCTGCAGGTGTGGCAGTTATATTGGGGTTCTTATACGGCACCGTGTATGGTGCCTTGATTGTGACAGTTATAGCACTACTACTGCCTTACCTTGCCATATGGTTACTGGCAAGCCGACAGTATGAGGCGATAAAGAAGGAATTCCCTGTTTTTATGCGTGTAATCGCAAGCTTTTCCAAGTCGTACCAAGATATTCTGACCATCCTGGAGGCGGCTTCCGGATATGTTGGGAACCCTCTTCGGAAGAACGTATCCATGGCAGTTGTAAGAGCCCGGGCCGACGGGGATGTAAGAGGAGCAATGAAATGGCTGGGTGACCAGGTGGAATATAAACTTTTCAAGGATTTAATAAAAGCACTTGAGATTACTTCCAGGCATTCCCTGGCTTACGCGGACATTATAGAGCAATTCATGGTAGTCGCGGAAAAGAAAAATACCTCCATGGAAAAGCAGAAAGTGACGGTACGCAAAGGACGCATGGGAATTGCCATCATGCTGCTTCTGGGGATGGTCATGTTCTATATGGTAATGATATCCGTGAATGGCAGCAACAATATTCTGGAAGGAATCCGGTTGTTACAGGGAAGCTCGCCAGGACAGGTCTTGCTGGGATACATGGTATGTGTGTTTTCCGGCTCGCTGTGGTACATGCTGTTTCGGATGCAGGTTAAGGATTAAGGGAGGGAGAAAGTGGAAACTGGAGAATTAACAACATGGATTATCATCCTGCGGTTTCTCTTATGCATGAGCGTAGGTGGACTGCTGTATGTAATCCAGAGGAATTATGCCCGTCAGGCGGAACTGTTGCTGCAGAAAGCAAAGGAAAAAACAATCAGCAGTCTGACTGGTGCAAAAGCCGGAAAAAACCGGTTCCAAGGCATAAATGACATGATTTATGCGACAGGGCTGCATTATAAGTCAAAAGGTAAAATTACCCCGTTTGAGTACCAGTTCTTATGCGTGGTGATTGGAATCGTATTCTTTTTCATAGGTTGGAGATTGCATTTCATCTTAGCAGTGGCGGCCATGGTATTTGGTTTTTTTGCATTGGGACTGGTGATAAAGAAGAACAACCAGCTGGATAATGAAGAGATGCTGGGTGACATTGAGACCATCTATAATTCCCTTAAGCTGCATACCAGGTCAGGCGTGTATATCGTGAATGCCATATATGAATGCCACCTGATTGTAAAATCCCCCAGGCTGGCAAAAGCCCTGCAGGAGCTGAGCACGGAAATATTAGGCAGGCAGGATGTGGAAACGGCAGTAAATAACTTCAAAGCTAAGTTCTCAAACCACTACATTGACATCCTTGCCATAGCAATCAAGCAGTCCATGGTAACCGGTGATATTGTAAAGATTTTTGATGACATGTCAAAACAGATTGATGGAATCAATGATGCCATGCTGCTGAAAGAGGAAAAGAAAAAAGAATCCGCTATATTACTTGTGGAAGTATTGGTATTCATCGGCATCATGGCAATTATCATGTATCTTGTAATGTTAACCCTGGGAGACGCTTTCAATGGGCTTTTCTAAATAGCAACAAAAATTAGAAGTGGGAAGGGAGGTGGTTTAAAAGCAGGATTATATACTGAAGTTCAAAAAAATAAATAAGGAAAAGTAAGGGAGCAAAATAAAACAGAAATGTATGGCTCCCTGATTTTATGCCTATTTGTGGATATGACCACAGGTGAGCATGCCCATAGAGGCAGAAAGGAAAAGATATGAAAAAAAATATAAGCACAATAATAGACAGAGCATGGATCATGCTGATGACAATGTTAAGAGGGGTAAATAGAAAGACGGCAGGCGACAGCCATTTTTTGAGTGTTCTGGTAACGATTATTATTGTTTTGGTGATTGCAGTAATGTACCGGGAAAATATATCTACCATTTTTACTAACTTTTTCAGTAAATCAACAACACAGATTAATTCACTGTTCCCATAAGGGTATCAAAGTGTGCAGCCTGTACGTGAGCGTGGTCGGCAATTCGGTTATGCAAACGTACAGGAGCAATATTGAGAGCCTGTATGCCAGGGTAAATTAGCGGAAGCAACAAACCAGCTATTTTATGGCTGGTTTGTGCCTAAGCGCAGCGAAAGGGACGCGAATTTATATGAAAAGAAAAAGTATTTGTAAAAGAGTTAAGGGGGATGCCAACATGATCAGCACCCTCATAGCAATCCTGCCGTTATTGGCACTGCTGTCATATGCACTCCTGCTGTTTGGGCAGGTTAATGTGAAGCAGCGGGCAGAATGGAGTCTCCGGGAGTATATGCTTGCTATGGAAGTAGATGGTTATCTGAAAGATACGAATAAAACTGCCCTCATACGGAAATTGTCTGATCTTGGTGTAACAGACATAAGTTTTGAAGATACCACCATGAGTCAGGCAGATTATGGAGACAGGATTGTACTGCATGTTAAAGGAAGGATAAAAGTCCCTGTCATGCTGGATACCGGCGGGTGGCTGCTGCAGGCCGGTGAGGGGAACCATGATTTTACCTTCCGGTTTCAGAGTACCTTCCTGGGTAAGTGAGGAGTATAAAATGGCACATAAAATTAAGAAAACGGAAGGTGGGGCACACATCTTCATCCTTGGGATGTGTGTATTTATCCTGGTATTTTTTATCATGATAACCGCATATTGGGAAATGGTGGCAAATGCCAGCTACGAGAAAATAGACTCTGCTGTGACAAACAGCCTATTGTCTTCGCTGATCCCCAATATTGAACTGACGTATTCTTCCAGTACAGGAACGGGGATCATCATATCCTCTACAGATTATGCCAATACAGGTGATATAGGGAGTATCCGGAATGATCCATCTCTTGATCGGTGTTATGAAAGGTTTCTGTCTTCATTAAAGACCAACCTGAACCTGAATGACAGCCTGCAGTCCAATAATCCGATGCTGCATGGGAATGTGACTGTCCAGTTTCTCCGGCTGTACGAAGTTAAGAGATTGGTAAGCGGCGGCTTTCGGGTAACCCAGTATTATTGCAGCAACGGGACCTGGATACTGGAAAAAATATTGGATGGGCCGGATATGCCGGTGATTACCATACATTCAACCTGGGATGGCGAAACAAAGGTGTTGGAGAAGACCTCCATAGAAGCCAGTTTAGAATTACGCCTCTATACAAGGGCAAACGGCAAACAGCTACATGAAGCTGGTACAGATTTAGAAGAAGTTACTACTTTTGTAAATTATCACAGGATGGCACAGATAACGGATTATGAAATTGAAAAATGGTAAGGGAAAGGATGGTTATATGTTTAAAAAAAAGAAAGTAAAGGATGATTTTGTTGACGGGCTGCAGGAGGCAGAAGGGAAGAAGAAAGATACAAAAAAGAAAACCAGGATGCTTATGGCATGCGTGCTTGGGTTCCTTATTTTATACGTGGCTCTGGTATCCATTGAGTCGGCAGCGGTAAATGATTATAAAAACTATGAAGTAACGGCTTATATCCCGGTTAAGGCCATAGAAGAAAAAACACAAGTGACGGAAAATAATGTCCATGGCCTTTTCCATAAAGTCATCAGGGACAGCCGTATCCTGCCAGAGGATTATGTTTCCGATCCGATGGAGCTGGTTGGCCAATATGCAAAAAAAGAGATCGGGCTGATGGAGGTTGTAACTGCAGGCGGCTTTCAGACCATTGATATGTGTGAAGGGATACAGAACCCGGTGGAAGTATCTTTCAGCGCAAATAATTATGACCAGGTAGTAGGCGGCATCCTGCGGGAGGGCGACCGCATTAATCTGTATGTAATCCGGAAAGAAAAAGATGAGGCAGGGGAACAGATGGTATCAGAGCTTATCATCAAGGACACATATATCACAAAAGCCTTCACAAATACCGGAATGGAGGTCAGTCGGGAAGATGAGGTCAATAAAGATACACCAACGACTGTAATTAATGTGTACATACCAAGAGATAAAGAAGAAACTTTCCACAAGGCGGTTATAGAGGGGACGTTACGTGTATCCAAAATCATGGAATAGTATACTGGCTCTGGCAGAGGCCCTCATGGCCTCCCTGATTGCCTTATTTTTGTATGTGCGGGTGCGGAAGCTCTTTAACCGCCTGGATGCTTCCGGGAGCCTGCCGATAGAAAAGAGGGAAATACAGTTTTTCGCTGTCCTCTTCTCCCTCATGATGCTGTTTTCCGTTGGGATGACACCCCTGGGAAGACTTCCTGTGGGGATACTGTGGATGCATGTGGGTAATGTAGTGGTATTATCTTTCCTGGCGTTCACAGATTTTAAGACGAAGCTGCTGGATGTACCTGTCCTGTGTTACCTGCTCGCACAAAATGTATTCATTTACATCATTTCTCATTTTTTGGGAGGTGCATGCAAACCGAGGGACCTGAAGCTTTTATGTATCTATGTGGTGACCGTTATCTTTTGCTGTATAGCAAAGGCTATTGCAGTTGGAGATGGCTGCATCTATTTTGCTATGCTTCCTGTCGTGCTTATCCTACAGAGGGAAGCAAATTACCCCTTTGTTTTACTATTCTTGCTATCACCGCTTGTTCTTTTTCTCTTGGCAGAAAGCGGAAAAGCTATCTGTAAAAAATCTTTATGTACCTTGTTTTTAGATAGAAAGGCGTTTGCACCATACCTATTGGTAGGATATATTGCAAGCTATCTGCTATATGTCAAAACTTGTTTACAATAAAATAACACGCCAAGATTAGCAATTGAAATTGTATATAAAGAATGATACCATAATTGAGCTAAAACGGTCAGACACCGGACAAAGGTAAAAAGTATCTATAACGAGGAGAGAAAAAGCATGAAAAGAAAAATTGTAATCTGTGTATTACTTGTATCTATATTAGTGATTGGGGGATGCGTAAATAAAACTGAAACAACAGGATTACCAGAAGCAGAAACCGATACTCATATAACAGAAGAGACAGAAAAAACCAAAGAGACCGAAGAAACCAAAGAAAGCAATGAATCTAACAAAACAGATGTAACACAGGAATCCAATGCAGCAAGTAGCACTAAAGAACGTACTACTACATCAACAAGCAGCCAGGCATCTACAAAAGAGAGTGGAACAGTCAGTTCTTCCGCTACTTCTACGAAGGAGAGTACGACAGCCAGTTCTTCAGCTTCCACAAAGGAGAGCACAACCACCAGCTCTTCAGCTTCCACAAAGGAGAGCACAACCACCAGCTCTTCAGCTTCCACAAAGGAGAACACAACACCAAGCTCATCTGCTTCTACGAAGGAGAGCACTACACCAAGTTCATCATCTGCTTCTACGAAAGAGAGCACGACACCAAGTACAAGCAACCAAACAGTAACGCATAATATTTGTACATGGAATAGCGGAAGCGTAACGACAGCAACCAACTGTAACAGCGAAGGGGTAAAAACATATACCTGCACCGTATGTGGAAAGACAAAAACGGAAGCGATAGCAAAAACAGCCCATAATTACGTGACAGAAAAAACATCTGCCACTTGTACAGCAACTGGGAAAACAAAAACCTATTGCAGTATCTGCGGTAATGTACAATCAGAATCCAGCAGCGGATCAGCAACAGGGCATAACTTCCGGCAGGAAGTATGGTATACAGCTAGCTGTATCTCAAATGGTTATTATAACAATATCTGCAATACCTGTGGACATATAGAGGGGGTTTCTGAATCGCCATTACCACATGCTCCTGTTGATACTGTACTTCAACAGGGAAATTGTGCTTTACCTAAAATTATACAGCATACTTGTGGCATTTGTGGTTTTTCATTAGGATCAAATACAGTTACCGATGGCGATCCTAATGCTCATGATTGGGGTGAGACCATGTGCAACAATTGCGGTGAACCGAAATAACAATAAACGCCAGTTAACATAATCGAAAATATATTAAACATTAATATTTCTAAATCCAAACATAAATTGTTTGGATTTTTTTATTATCAGAAAGAGGTGTGCTATGAAGAAAGGAATTAAACATATCAGCTATTTGATTTGTTTTATCGGATTACTGCTTTTCCATGGAATACAAGCTGAAGCCTCCTCCCTGCCGGACAACCCTAATATTACTTTTTCCCCTGATGGAAAAGCATTTACTACAAATGCAGGAGACACCAATTATACATGGTATCCTAATGGAGAAACAGCATATACAGGCATAACTTCCAGTATCAGGGAGCTGGAAGAGGGTGAGCACAAGTACAAATCAACCAGGAATGGAATAGTTCCGGTCGGATACTGGAAGGTTGTGCATGCGACAGGACAATGCATCCATGACGCATACCCAAGCGGGTATTACCATGGTATCAATTATGAAACATCAAAATGTTTCCGGCAATACAATTCAGGCTGGTTTGCTTATTGTGCAGACTGTGGTGATTTAATAGCTCATTTGCTTTTTTACATGAATAAAACTACAGCCTATACCGTAAAAGACCTGGATATGAATCTGGATTATTATTACCTTTGCCCTTATGACGGTTGCAGGAATCTGGAGCAGGGAGCAGAGCTTGGGAAACATGAGTGTGATGCCATTTCTTGGAACCGCTATTATGTATTCTACAACAAAAACGGTGGTAATGGTCAAACAATGCAGCGAAGCCTTCATATGTATAACAACAAAACCATATATGAAGGCGAATCAGCATATGCATCTACCAGGCTCTCTAAGAATACATATACCAGAATTGGATATGAGTTTATAGGATGGAACACAAAGCAGGATGGTTCAGGCGAATGGTTTTCTGATAGCCAGGAAATACCTAACCTTACAACCGAAAATGAAGTTACTATCTTTTTATATGCCCAATGGAAAAAGTCTGAAAGCACCCTTAACATTAATCCCAATGGCGGCAGCTATTTAGGAAGTACCGGGATTACCTCCGTGACACAAGATTACAACAGTACGTATTTGGCAGACTCCTCCAAAATAACCCCACCGGCCAGCTATACCGTGACCTTTGATTCCTGCGAGGGAAACCCGGTCAGTCCCATCTTACAGACCCGCACCTTTTCGGAATGGCAATTATCTGCCTCTTTCCACGGGAAGCTGGTGGGAAATACCTATACCTACTTAGGAAGAGGGGGGATGCAAGATACCATCACAGCAATTTACAGCTATAACAGCATTAATCTCCCTTCTGCAACACGCAGCGGTTACTCATTTGGCGGATGGTATTATGACGCTTCCTGCACAAAATTTGCCGGGAAAGCCGGAGGGACAATAACACCGGCTGGTAATTTCACCCTGTATGCGAAATGGGTAGGATTGCTGCTTGTTTCAGAGGACAATTACAGCGGGAAAGGGGCGGTAAACCTGTCCTGGAACCAAAATGATGGGAATAACAAAGCCTATTACCTATACCAAAGCCTGGATGCTTCTAACTGGACAAAGATAGCAGGTGCAACGGATATTGCGGAGACTTTCAGCGTAAGCCAGTCTTATTCCTATACAGGTAACAGCAGCACTTATACCGTTCCCTATACCGGATTATATTCATTCACAGCTTATGGGGCACAGGGTGGGAATGCATCCAATGGGAAAGCCGGGGGAAAAGGCGGATCTGTTACCGGGAATGTCTGGTTAACGAAAGGGGACGTAATCACTATCATTGTAGGCGGCCAGAATGGCTATAACGGCGGCGGCTCTGCTACCTATAGCAGTTACGGGAACGGCGGTGGATACACTATCCTGTCATCCAGCCAAAAAGGCACCTTGTTGATTGCCGGTGGTGGTGGGGGTGCAACGACTCTTGCAGTCGGATTCCCAGGAGGGTCTACTGCAAGCACCATATCCGGCAGGAACGGGCAAAGCGGTGCGGCTGGCGGTGGTGGCGGAAACACTGGCGGCAATTCCGGAAGCGTATCTGTACATGGCCATGATACAAACTGTTACCATTACCATTCCGGAAACAGTACAAGTGGCGGCGGCTGCTATACCATCGCAAAAACAAAAACGCTGACATGTAATTATTCGGTAACGATAAATGGTACTGCCGGATGGAATTGCGGCGCTGGAGGATGTTCTGGATGGACCACTGGAGTTACCCGCGGAGTGAGTCATAGCAGTAACAAATGTAATGGAAGTCCATCTGGAACGTGGTATACAGAAACCTGCAGTAAATGCAACCATTATTATAGAACGGGAACGGAAGTGTCAGCAGGATCACACACCTATCCAGAAACATACTACGATTTAGGATGTGGGAAATCAGAAGGCTTACAGTGTAATATGACGGCTGGTCAGGTACTGTCGTCAAGCCCAGCTTATGGAGGCAGCAATTATGTGAATACATCATATGTAGTCAGCTATACCAGCAGTCAGGATGCCAGGACAGGGAATGGGGCGGCAAGTATCGTATCATCCAACATAGGCTATCACACAGACCAGTTGCTAAACAATGTATCCTCGCCGGACAAGGCTGCACCAAATCCGGTAAACCCAGCTACGGTAGTGAAACAAGCGCTATCCGATATACAGGTGAAGGTGTCATGGAGCGCACCGGCCGATAATGGGACGAAATATTACCATATGGCAAAGTCCTTTGTGTCAGGCAGCTTACAGGAGATCAGTACCTCCAATATCACGGAAAACACCTTAACCTCCAAGGTGGATGGATATTACTATATAGTAAATACAAGCCCAGGCACCACGGTAACTGCCAGTGCGACAAAAATCACAGCAGCAGCCATTACCATTAATCTGACAGCAGATTTACAGTACCTGCACGTTGCCTGCATAGACAAAGCTGGGAATTTAAGCAGCACAACCCACATCACCATTGGCAAGACCGATCCGGAAGTTGCATGGAATATCTTCACGGAGCAGATCAGGATCAGCGAACAGGGATCAGTGCATTCTTCCGGTATCGCAAACACATATTATGTAAGATGTAATGAGGAAACCCCTTTCACCCTTAGTTTCCATTCCTGGATGCAGGGGAATGCAAGGGAAATCTACCAGATCACCAACAGCATTTTTGAATCACAGCCTGGCAACGGAGAAGCTGCACGAATGGATGTATATACAAAACCGGAGGACAACATTACCAATGATGTGACGGAAACAAAAGCTGCAAGGCTGGACAAGACTATTTCTGGAAATCTGGTGCTTTGCGATGCAGCTTACACGATCACAAAAAGATACAACTGGTGTAAGGATTTAGATATCACACAAAAATTCACACTGCAAGGAGACATGGACGGCATAAAGATAAGGGTAACACCGATTGCAGGAGCTGATTCCACAAACGGTACTGTATACTCTGATAAAACAAAGGATCTGGCTAACAGTATCTACCTGATCGGTGACAGCACACCGCCGGACATCCATGGTCTTGATGCCCTGAAAAACATTGACACCATAGACCGGGATAACGAGAACTGTACGATTGTTTTACAGGTATCCGATTCCGGCAGCGGCGTGGATGAATTTTATGCAGAGGTAACGAATACAGATAATTACATAACAGAAACCCTGTATTCTGAAGATGACAGTACCTTAACATTAAACCTGTCAGAGAACTCTGCATTATTTACCGGAGACTTTACGGTGGAGATTCATGCGGTTGATAATGTAGGGAATGAAAGGATAGAAACACATGGACTGTCAGAATTTACATTAAGTGCTGATATACAGAGAATATTAGAACCCCATGATCCCATTTTCAGGACAGGAGAAAGCGGGCTTCTGACTATTGTAACCACTGGATACGCAGACCGTGTGGAAGTAATCTTCCCAGAAGAGATGACTGCATTAAATCCAGGGCTTAATACGGTATACGAATACAGCCCAGCCACATATATGGAAGAGGAAGAACTGACATTCATGATTCCTCTGTATACGCCGGAGTTGGATGATTACAAGATTATCGTCAGGGCTTACAAAGACGGCACAAAGCTGGAAGAATACCCACGGTTCAGCACCATAGGCATGGATGGCAGCGTGCTTGATAGCTTAAGGAAGCAGTTACATTAAAAGTCTTTTTTTACAGAAACAGGAGGCGTTAATATGGTTCTTACATTGAGATATGAGGATTTTTCAGGCGCTATTTACAAATATGGAAGCTGTTTGTAATATAGCATTGCTTGCATTCACGATTCCGAGACTTATGTTCAGTTATAAATTTGAATGCCAGACTCTTTATTACAATGTCAGGGCATCAGCATAAAATTTCAGAAAGGAGATTTATATCAGTGCTTACACAAATAGTAGTCTTATCATTAGTTACTATAGCTATTTCTTTCTATTTGGTTGGATGTATTAAGTTCCTCTCACGTCTGACACCGACAAACAGCATTAGTACATACGGTACGCTTGTTTGCTTTCGGGAGTACTATAGGTTGGATAGATCAACAAGAGGAGGATATTCTTTTCAGGATTATCCGGACAATAAGGCTGGACGAGTTCCTGTTGTCAGTTTTATTCTGGACGATGAAAGCCTAGATATCTCCGCAGCTGCTTCCAATTATACCCTTACAAAAGATGATATAGGGAAGCAGGTAAGAATTCGTTATCGCAGAAATATCGGCATTGTCATGATGATTGATGATGAAAGATCATTGAAAAAGTATAATCAATTGCGGAACACACTATTTTGGGTATTTATGTGTGTTGCTACCATTCTTTTATTGATGGCAATTCCAGCATATTTCTATTTACCCATACTGGACGGTATTGTAAACTGAAAACAGAACAGAGTGTGAATGGCATTGATTTGGCTTTATTTTTTCTTAAAATGACACAATAATGCGATTTACAAGGTAAATATGCTGTGTTAAAATAGGTATTGTGATATATTAATTTATTATTTGGAAACGCCGGTTTGGGACCCTCCTTTCTCGGCGTTTTCTTTTTTTAGGAGGTGTATATGAAAAACAAAATAAAGCAGCAATTGCTATCGGAAGGCGGTGAGGCATCTTATATCAGTACCTTTATTTATATCCTGGTTGTTTCCATACTGGTAGCATTTATTATCAATGTATTCCATATCATTTCTGTCAAACAGGAGATGGACCATTGCGTGAACCAGATTGTGAAGCAGATACAGTTAAACGGTGGGGTAAACAGCGAAACCGACTCCCTATTTTCCTTCTTGTCCACTGATATAAGCAAAGTACACGACATGTCTTACCACATTGAATGCTCAGGCTCTGCAAGCCGTATCCAGATAGGCACACCTTTTTATGTCACAATGACTGGACGCTGTTATCTTGGCGGGTTCTGGAAATTTGACCTCGTCCCGATTAATATAGCTGCACGGGGAGCCGGAGTCAGTGAGCACTATTGGAAGTAAAGGAGGTTGCCATGTACCGAAAATATATCCGCAACGAAAAAGGGGATCTGTCCTATTTTTCCATTTTCGTCATTCTTGCAGTTAACATGATACTGGCCTTTGTCCTGCTGTTTGCCTCAATCAAAATTAACTGCATCAATATCCGGAATGCCGCAAAGATGGAGCTTAATAATGTTAGTGCCAGGATCTATGCAGATACCTACCACTCCCAGCGGGAAGCCAACCTGTCCTCCTACATGTCGGATTTACATATAAGTTCCGCATATCAGGAAGCTTTAAGGTCAGGCTTTATAAGTAACCTTCAATCTAGGATTGAAACATCCAATGAAGATTACCGTATAAGCAACATTAACTTAAGCTTTTACCAGTATGGTAGTAAGATTGAGTATGTCTTCTCATGTGATGCGCATTTTTATATAAGAATGTGTGGCACTGTCTTTCCACCAATAAACCAGCATATTACGTTGACTGGTTCACACAATACAAAATACTAAAAATTTATGTTGCTTTTTACATAATAAATTTGTATAAATAATAGAGATAAAATACTTCAATGTTAACCATATAAAAAAAGGGGGAGAGATTTATGAAAAATACAAAGTATAATAAACCTATTATCATATGCAGCCTTTCTACTTTATGCATCGCGATACTTATAGGCGCATTTTTTTTAACCCGTGAACCGAAGTCCCAGTTCGAACCGGTTGTATCTGAGGAACCGGAATCACAACTCGAATCAGCTGCATCAGAGGTACCGGAATCAATGCTTGATAACTGGAGTGAAATATCAGATACGAATCCGGAAGCTTCTCTGACAGATACAAGCGGAGACAACCAAATAACCGGAACCTTGAAAGATAAGACACAGGAAATTATCTCGGAAGATGAATCCGAAACCATTGTAGATTTATCCGGCAGCCAGGTAAGCGATGCAGAAGAGAAACCAACAGCAGCACCGACAACGGAGGATGATAACACAAATCCGGACAAACAGCCAGATTATAGTCCTTCTGTCCCACAGACAATCCAACAAGAAGAATCTTCCGCTTCCCACGCAGGTCAGGTTTATGATCCGGTATTCGGATGGGTCACACCGAGCCCGGTCCAACAGGATACTATTGATAGTGATGGAGATATCAACAAACAAGTAGGCACTATGGGAAACTAACCCCAAATATATTTTAAAGGCATGGACCTCCATGTCTTTTTCTTTTGCCAAAAGGAGGATTTATCCATATGAAACAATTTATCAGGAAAATATTTCTACCATTCTTCGCACTAATGCTTTGCTATATCGCATATTCTACTGTATTTGCTGCTGGGGAAGGCAACATAGACAGTGGCGGTGGCGGCTTGGGAAGTGGTACAAGTACCGATGTCTGGTATGGACAGGATGGCGTACGCATAACCGTAGTTACATCAGAAGGTGACATTGTGTCCATTCCTTTCGATTTAAGCAACTTCGACATAGACAGTAGAATTTTACATTTTGGAAAAATAAATAAGCTACAGTATACGGCAGGTACTCCCCTTTCCCTTGACAGTGGTGCTTACAATTGCTCAAATCCGGGTATTTCCCTTTCCCGTATCATTAGTAAAAGCAGTTCATGGGCAAATATTGAAGCTATCCGACGCTATTTCTGTTCGGAGTATATTGCACAACTTATAGCTTCCAGGGTAAGCATAACTTATGACAATCTGGTTTCAGGAAATTATAAGCTTATAATTGAACCAATCGCCTATTTCACCCATGGAGGCAGGAACTATGCCATGACTGCAACGGAGGCGGCACTCTATAACCAGCTATCAGGCGGCACTCTTCGCAGTAAAATGCCAAGCCTGACCCACCAGAACCTTCCCCTTTCCATCTTTTTAGAAATTGCAGATTTGGGCTTTTCAGCATGGAGTGGTACCACAAGCAGCAAAGTAACGGATTCTGAAATTATATCGACACTTGGCATCGGCATTGTCAGTTATAAAGATGTCCCCAAAGCCGTTATCGAAGCTCCCGACTATATCTACCGCGTCAACACGGATGTCATCACCAGTATCACCCTGACCAGTACACGGGAGGTCAATCCCAAAAACCCGGCTTCCGCTACCTTCCAAATAGGAGGAGCTTCCTACAGGGTCAACAACATTGTCATACCCGCAAACGGCTCACAGCTGGTATGGGTAAAATGGCGTACCCCCTCCGATCCTACCACGCTTACCATCAATATATCCGTAAGCGGTGCTGCTACCGGGAAAACAAGCTTTACCGCACAAATAGTATCACTTGATGATAACCCTCCGCCGGATCCATTAGCAAACGACACCTATCCGGGATTTTCCCCTCCCTCCATTTCGGGCAACCCACAAAACCTGTCTGCTTACTGGAGTGTATGGAGCGCATCATGGAAAGCAGACTGGCGATGGGATCCGAATTGGAGATGGAAAAGATTAAGCTGTAGTTCGACATGCCCGAAGGGTTGCACTAAAATACACGGTCAATGGATAGACCACGGTGAATGGAATGATTATGGCAGCTATAAATTCCATTCAACATCCTATTATGCTTCCTTATCTGGCTCCATGAGCATTATGCCGGATGATATCGTCCCCACAGCGTCTGGAAAAAATATGAAGAGTGGGTACGGTATCAGGGAATCTGTATCTGCAGGCTTTCATTCAAACGCGCCGGGAAGCCATTATGCCACAGCCCAGACTGCAGTATCTTACTTTCCGGAATTCAAGTATAAGAATTACTGGAGGCTTTTAACCTGCAGCGGCGGCATGACAGCAACCTTTGCCTTTAAGCCCAATGAGTTCTCCACCTATGGCCGGAACGTACATTTTACCCCGGTCTGGTATCCGGATACCTCCTATACAGTATACACTTATGTCATGGACGCATGGACCCCCACAGGCATGTTATCTTTGAACCTGAATGAATCCGTACAGATACAGGGCAGTATGTTTGATGACTGGTACAGCAAACGTGAATGACCTTCCGGCTGTATATCAAGTAGGAACCATGCTAATCCTGCTTTTTTTTGCCATATATGACATACTCCACCATAAAGTACGCAATGCTGCCCTACTTGCGTTCCTACCATGGTGTCTGTCATACATCTTTCTCTCCCTGATGTTTGATATCCAGCCGGTAGGGATGATGGTATGCCGCAGCCTGCTGGGATTTATGTCCGGCGGACTGCTTTTATTATCCGCATCACTGTTAACGAACGGCGGCATCGGTGGTGGCGATATTAAGATAACAGCCTTACTTGGTATATTATATGGCACTACCGGGATCTTACTGGTTGTTGTGACAGCGTCAATGGCTGCCCTAACGATACACAACTTTATAACTGCCATACGGCACACACAAAAAAAGGATCTACGGATACCTTTCGTCCCCTACTTGCTCTTTGGAGCCTTACTCACTCTTTTCATACTATAAAGGCAGGTGATTTAATATTGAATATTTTAATAATTACAGGCATTTTATTTGCGGTCATAGTGACGGCCGTTGTCATGTGCTGCTTTTTGATAACAACTACAAATCAGGATAAAGGAGAAGTTAAATATTATGAAAATGAATAACCGTTTTATTTACGGTATACTGAGCATTGCTCTTGCTGCCATTATTGCTTTTGTAGCAATCCCTGCAATAACGCATAAGAAAAGCAGCACCAGGGAAATCGTGCGTATTACCCTACCCATCCGCCGTGGTGACCTCATAATAACCGAGGCTCTTGAGATTGCAGAAGTTGGAGGCTTTAACCTTCCGGAAACCGTTGCCACAAAGCTGGAGGATGTAACCGGTACTTACGCGGTCACTGATCTGCTTCCCGGAGATTACATCCTTACAGGGAAGGTAAGCATCTCTCCCCTGTCTTCAGATTTAACTTTAAATGATATTCCGGACGGCATGGTAGCCATTTCCATTACTACCCGGACACTAGCCACTGCCCTCTCCGATAAACTGCAGAGCGGCGACATCATCCGGCTCTATCATTATAATGACAAGGATGAATTTAATCCTGTTTCGGATGTCCCTGAACTGCGGTTTATCAAAGTGCTCTCCGTTACAGATGCAAAAGGACTGGACATAGATTATACTGCTCCCTCTGAAGAGGGACAGGTAAAACAGCAGACCGCGACCATCACTGTCCTTGCCGCACCGGAGCAAGCCATGCTGCTAACACGCTATGAAAACCAGGGAATCCTACATACTGCTTTAATCAGCCGTGATAATGACAGATTAGCGGAAGTACTGCTCTCCAGGCAGGCTGACATACTTGCCCAGTTGTACGGAAATGGTCTTGAAAACCAGGAGGAACCAGTATCCTATCTGGAGCCGGATCACACAGAAGAATAGGAGGTATCATTATATGAATAAGATTATCACCATATGGGGCAATCCCGGATCCGGCAAGTCCATGTTCTGCTGCAACCTGGCTAAAGTGCTTACTGCCGGCAAGCAGAAGGCCATCATCATCAATGCGGATGCTGCCACGCCCATGCTACCGGTATGGATGCCTGACCGGATACTGGAAACGGCTAATTCCATCGGAAATGTCCTTTCCGGCTTGGAAATCAACATGGCACTGGTTGCGGAGCGGGTCATTATCTTAAAGGATTATCCGTTCATCGGCCTGATGGGATACGCAGCCGGTGAAACCCCGTTCTCCTATCCTGAGCTTAAATATGAGAAGATAAAACTGTTCATCTCAGAAGCAGCCAGGCTGGTGGACTACATAATACTGGACTGCAGCTCTAACGTGCTTAACTTCTTTGCACCTACGGCCATAGAAATGGCAGATCTGGCCATCCGGATCCTGACCCCCGACCTTCGAGGGATCAATTATATCCGGGCACATAAGCCTCTCCTTACGGATGCCAAATTCCATTACCACGACCACCTGACCTTTGCCGGGCTTGCCCGTCCGTTCCATGCAATTGATGAGATGGACCACTTAATAGGAGGCTATGACGGGCTGCTTCCCTATGCAAAAGAAATTGAACGGTGCGGTACAGGCGGACAGATGTTCCATGCCCTTGGTTATTGCAATCAGCATTATTTAGGTGCGCTGAAGAAAGCAAAGGAGCGGCTGTTTGAGAAGGAATCTGCCATCCCGGATGAGAGCCTTGAGTCCCCGGATGAGATGGCGGAGGATTACACGGGTTATGAAGGAAACCCTGAAGAAACTGAATACGATCAACCGGAGCGTCCTGTAAGCAAGGAGGTGAAAAAACGCTGTGGATTCTTTAAATGACCTTTTCTTCACATCCACCAAAGCAGAATCCATGACCTATGAGCAGATACTTAAGGATGTCCAGAAATATTGCACGACGGAACATGCCGACAAGCTGTCAGGCGATGGGGATCTGGAAGAAGCCAAAAAACTGCTCCATGAGTTCATTTACCAGTATGTACTCAAATGCGGCTACCGTATACCAGAACTGTCAACCCCGGAGCTATGTGACATCCTGTATGAAGATATGGCAGGCTGCTCCTTCCTGAACAAATGGATCTACAGAGAAGGTGTCGAAGAGGTGAATATCAATGCCTTTGATGATATTGAGGTCATCATGAGCGGCGGACGTTCGATCAAGATACCGGACCGGTTCCAGAACCCGCAGCATGCAATTGACGTGATCCGGAGGCTTTTAAGCAACTGTGGCATGGTGATAGACGATACCATGCCTTCTGTCATAGGCTTTCTGGATAAAAATATCCGTATCTCCGTTGACAAGACCCCCATCGTGGATTCGGAAGTAGGCATCAATGCTTCCATCCGTATCGTCAACCAGCAGTCTGTCACCCGGGAAAAGCTGATTGCTTCCGGCTCTGCTACGGAGGAGATGCTGGACTTTTTAACCTGCTGCATCCGGTATGGCGTAAGTGTATGCATAGCAGGCTCCACCGGTTCCGGCAAAACCACCGTCATGAGCTGGCTGCTGTCCATGGTGCCAAATAACCGGAGGCTTATTACCATTGAGGAGGGCAGCCGGGAATTTGACCTGGTTAAGCGGGACGGGGAAGGCAATATTCTAAACAGCGTGGTCCACCTGCTTACCAGACCCCATGAGAACCCGTCCCTGGACATCAGCCAGGACATATTATTAGAAAGGGTGCTCCGGAAGCACCCGGATGTCATCGGTGTTGGGGAAATGCGGTCAGCAAAGGAAGCCCTGTCTGTTGCTGAAAGCTCACGAACCGGCCATACTGTGGTCACCACCATCCACTCCAACTCTTCTGAATCCACGTACCGCAGGATGATGACCCTGGCAAAACGGAAGTACAACATGGCCGACGATATCCTGATGCAGATCATGGTGGAAGCCTACCCCATCGTGGTCTTTACCAAGCAGCTGGAGGATGGTTCCAGGCGCATCATGCAGGTCATTGAAGGTGAAGATTACCAGGATGGCAGGCTTATCTACCATCCCCTGTACCAGTACGAAATAGTCGATAACAGGACGGCAGCGGATGGCAGCATCCGAGTAATCGGCCGCCACCGTAGGATGGGAAGCATCTCGGAACCCCTTCGGAAACGGATGCTTGACAATGGCATTGCTGCCACAGAGCTGCAGCCCTTTGTTAAGACTGCAGAGGTGGCGGGAGCCGGAAAGGAGGAATCGGATAATAAAAAATAAAGATAGAATCAGAGGAATTAAGTAACCATCAAAACCTATCAAAGGAGATTAACTTTATGCAATGGATACAGATTATCCTGTTTATTTTAGTAGTTAACGGGTTATTTGCGCTGCTTTCCGTCCGCTTCAATGATTTCCTGGGCATCCTGGTAACTAGCAATAAGAGCAATCTTAAGGATGACATGGATGTGTTATTGGGCAAACCGGCAAAAGGTTTCTTCAACAAGGAGAGCCTGGAGATTGAACAGCTTCTGAGAAGTACCGGCAGGGAAGGCCGGTTCGCCATAATCAAGCGGGCATCCGTTATTTTATTTGCAATAGGAGCCATGGTATCGCTTTTACTGGGCAACCTCTTCCTTGTACCTATCATGGGGGCCGGGTTCGCTTTTGCTCCGGTCTGGTACCTGCGTTCCACAGCAATGGCTTACAAGAAAAATCTAAATGAGGAGCTTGAAACAGCCATTTCCGTCATTACCACCTCTTATTTAAGGACCAGTGACCTGCTTAAGGCGGTGAAGGAAAACCTTCCCTACATAAACCCACCGGTACAGGCACATTTTGAAGCTTTCATAATGGAATCCGAGATTTTAAATGCAAACGCAATATCAACAATCAATACCATGAAGATGAAAATACCTAACCGGATTTTCCACGAATGGTGCAATACACTCATCCAGTGCCAGAGCGACCGGATCATGCGCAACACACTGGCTTTTACTGTACAGAAGTTCAGCGACATACGGATCATCCAATCTGAAATGGAGGCTATCATTAATGAGCCTAAAAAGGAAGCGATCACTATGATGGCTCTGGTCATATGCAACATTCCGCTCCTCTATGTACTCAACCGTTCCTGGTTTGAAACACTGATTTTTTCCATACCGGGTAAGATTACCCTTGCCATCTGCGCTGCCATCCTGTTTTTTTCCTTCACACGCATCCTGCAGCTTGGCAGACCCATTGAATATAACGCATAGGAGGCATATATGGCCATATTATTGATATTTGCAGTTGCTATCTGCACTGGTTTAGGTGTATACAATTTATCTTGTGCTTTTATGGATGTCCCTACGTCCAGGACATCAAAGATGATGATGCTTGCCAGGAAGCAGACCGGGAACCGGGAGCAGGGGTTATTTGATATCTACCTGACAAAAGTATCTGAAATATTATCCCCGTTATTAAGGTTGGATCCCATCAAACGGAGCAGACTCATTGTCACTTTAAACATAGCAGGCATACCTCTGTCCCCGGAATGCTATACCGTGAAAGCCCTTCTCACATCACTTTTGACTGCTCTTGCAGGAGTTCCGTTTTTTTTGGTCATGCCCCTTATGGGAATACTCATGGCAGGTATGGCCATTATGATGTGGTTTGCGACTTACCAGAAAGCATTTGATATCGTTAAGAAGAGAAAGAAGGTTATTGAAACGGAGCTGCCCAGGTTTGCGGTCAGTATCCAGCAGAACCTCGCCACAGATCGGGATGTCCTGAAAATACTGATTTCTTACCGGAAAGTAGCCGGTTCTGATCTTGGGCAGGAGCTGGATACCACAATCGCAGACATGAAGACAGGAAATTATGAAAATGCCCTCCTACACCTGCAGAACCGGATTGGCAGCACTATGCTGTCCGATATCGTGAGGGGGCTAATCGGTACTCTGCGGGGGGATGACCAGCAGATGTATTTTAAGATGCTCTGCTTTGACATGCGCCAGATTGAGCAGAGCAACCTGAAAAAGGAAGCACAGAAACGTCCGAAGCAGATGCAGAAATATTCCATGCTGATGTTGTTTTGCATATTGCTTATATATGTTGTTGTTCTCTCAGTCGAAGTCGTGGGATCCCTGGGGTCCTTTTTTTGACTAATTATTTTGTTAAAGGTGGTGATGCCCATATATATAAACAGTATTCTTGCAGCTGCCATGCACAGACATTCCATAGCAAGCTTCGAGTTGGCTGGCTCCCGCAGTGCCTTTCCATTGCATGTGAGAATAACCGCAAAGTACGGAAACACATGAAAAATACTTATTTGTCTCATTGCTGATACGCTGATCAGCAGCCGCATTATTATTGAAAAGGAGAAGAAAACATGTTAAAAATCATGAAAAATTTAAAAGAAAAAGTCGATTATACCTGGTGCAGGACAAAATGCATCCTTGCTAATGAAAAGGGTGACTTTTATATCAGCGATGGTATAAAAATCATTATTGCCGTTGTACTGGGGGCATTATTATTGTCCGCTCTTACGTTTATTTTTAAAGATACAGTAATTCCCAGGCTTATCAGTGAAATCGAGGTATTGTTTAGCTAAGTGATAAATATGGAAGTGGGATACCTGAAGAGGAAAGGAGGTGATGCCGTGGACCCCATTTTAACTATCAACTATGCAACCCTGGCTGAATTCCTGGAAGCAGCTGAAGGAAATTACCGAAATGCCATCTACATAAAATGTACCTGCTGCAAATACAGCAAATCTCCTCAATGCAAGGATTTCCTGTTCATACCTGGCCATGACTGCAGGCCGGTTCTGATTCCAATATGCGATGCGGAAATCTTCCTTTGCCGCAAAATAGACCGCTCAGACTGTGCTGCCATAATAAGCAACATAACCTTCCGGCGGTTATATAATAAATTCTTCGAGTTATACACCATATCTGATCAGGATTGTCCTGTCCGTCAGATCCTGGAGCATATGAACAGGACATAAATTGGCAAATTCTGTCATTTTAGACGCAAACTACATAGAAATTTGCGCAAACCCTATAGAAATCAGCCTACCTTTTACGTAAAATATACTTATACAATACTTAATCTTATACAGACAGAAAGCAGGTGGAGCAATGAAGAAAAAAATAAAACATCCGCAATTAAAATGTCCTTACTGTGGGCGGCACGCCATATTACGTGAAGCATCTTTTGTCTATCAAGACCGGGCAATTGAAAAATACCTGTATGTATGCAGCGGATATCCGGAATGCGATTCCTACGTAGGTGTTCATGCCGGAACCCTGAATCCAAAGGGGACATTGGCAGACGGCGATTTACGGCATAAACGGATTCTGGCACACCACATGTTTGATAAAATATGGAAAAGCCAGATCATGTCCAAAAAAGATGCTTACTGCTGGATACAGGATATCTTCTCCCTGTCCCGCACCCAGGCCCATATAGGGGAGTTTTCCGATTACAGGTGTGACTGCCTGATCAAAGAGTGTGAAAAAGTACTACGAAACAACGAGGGAAAGTTACCTGTTAACTTTAGACAAAGGAAAGCGGGGTGAACATATGCATACGCAGGAACAAGAACTGGTGGAGCAACATCTTACACTGGTAAGAAATATCATACTGGGCACCATCCGGCTAAACGAGTCAGTATCGGGAATGGGATATGACGATGTGTACCAGACTGGCTGTGAGGCACTATGCCATGCAGCACGGCACTACCGGACGGACCGTGGGGCATCTTTTGAAACCTTTGCTTCCACAGTCATCCGCAATCGGCTGCTCTCCCACTGCCGGCAAGTAAACCGGATCCAGTTCCCCTTGGAATATCTGGATGCACCTCTTCCGGATTCCACCGGCTTGACCTATAGGGATACCCTTATGGATGTAAAAGCAGGACATCAGGACATGGAGGCTGCTACCCTTTCCTTTTTGACAGAAGCCGAAAAAAAATACTCCGGCATTACCAGAAAAGGGATCCAGGCCCTGATGCTTAAGTACACGGGACACACTGGCGTTGAAATTGCCGCACGCTACGGAGTAGATGTAAAACCAAACCATGTTGCCGCCTGGATTTCCCGGGCAAGATACAAACTACGGACAGACAAAAAATTTGCCTGCCTGTGGCAATAGCCAGGAATAGAAAGAGGAGGGAAAACTTATGATGACACTTTATACCGCAGTAGGAAGTTACAGACTAACGGAGAAAGGATTGCCGGTGATTATGGCAGGAGGCAGGGAATGTACCTTGGATACCCACGAACTGCTCCTCTGGTCCATCCTTGCATTCCGGATCCTTTCTTATGATGAGCTAAAAGCGGAATTCTTCGAGAAAGAAAGGGAACTGCACATCCTTGGAGAACTAGATTTTGATCATTATATAAATCGGCTGATAAATCGCCGCCTGATAGCATCCGGAAGGGATTGCACCGGGGTGGATGCCTTGTATGATTTAATGGGACATCTGCATCTTCAGCCTATATCCACCTGCCTGGCAGCCAAAGTCATTACTTTTCTAAAACTATGCTTATTAAAAAGCTTTCCTCTCCGCCAGGCGGCACAGGTCTTCCAAACAGAAAAGCTGGAGCCAATAGAAAAACAGGTAATCAGCCTGATAAAAGATCAATCCCTGTCTACTGCTGAGCTGATCCGGTGTGCAGAAAAAGGTAAAAAACGTCTTAGGAGCAGCCAAAAGCTAATGGAATGCCTATATGATGATGACACTTCCGATTGTGAAACCATTGTCACCGAAAGCCGTTTTTCTGAAAAACAGCCCTCTGTACTAACCGCTGTAGCCAATCTGTATTTTAAGCAGCATATTATATTTGACATAACCTTATAGCTTAAGAAATTTAAAACCGAATTATTTCACTTTACATTTTTATATATCACTATTTCCTATATCACTATTTTTAAATTTTAATTGACACAATAAACACAAAATGCTATCCTATAAAACATACCGAATACATATTCAGAATTACATTCAATGATTAAGCAAGATAACCGCTTAGCGTACAGATTAGGCGGTTATTTTTGTGTTTATTATTACTTCCTATTGAATTTCCAAGTCTAAAACAGCCCATATAGGACTGAAATCTACAATCATACGCTACAATCATAAACTCAATATATTGTATTCAAACATTTGACACCAACTATATATTGTGGTAGTATGATACTGTAATTGATTTTTGTACATTCCTGTAATCAGGATGAAATATGCATAACATATTTCATGGATGAAGCGTGCTTCCTCCAGTACACGTTGTTTAAGATTGAAATTAGTGTCAGAGATACCATGTTTATAAATGGCAGTCTTTTGGCACTTTTTTTAATGAAAAATTTCAAAACGAAAGGAGAAATGAATCATGTCACAACAAACAACTATTTCAACCATGGGACGGGTAACTGCAGACCTTGAGCTGCTGACCAGCCAGAACGGAAAAGGCACAACCTATATCCAGTTCAACATTGCAGTCAACAAGGGTTACGGTGAAAATGAACACACCAATTTCTTCCAATGCATCCTGTTTGGTCATGCTGCTGAGCGGATCATCAAAGCCGGAGTAAAGAAAGGAAGCCTTATTACTGTAGCAGGTGATCTTGATTTGGTAGAGTTCACACGCCGCGATACCTCCAAAGGTCTCATGCCCAAAATCACCCTGTATGACTGGGCTTATGCCCCTACCAACAGGTCAAAAACCGACGGGGAAGCGAATGCAAATGATATACCGGCGGATGACAACGGATTTGAACAGATGGACTGTGGAGACAATGGATTGCCGTTTAACTGATGTATGGTTAACGGCCAAAAGAGGAATTGCTGACAGACAGGAATCATACCTGCGCTGACGCAATTCCTCTTTTTTATTTCAGAAAAAGACAGAAGGAAGGATGAATCAAATGAAAAAATCAATCTTTACAAAGAGTATACACATCTTAATCGTAACGCTGCTCCTGCTTGCCGTGTTTTTCCAAAGGGAAAAATCACAGGTACTGATGGTACTGACCTGTATCTTATGGCTGACCGTGGTACTGGGCAGTTTTCTGGCAAAGCACGTAATTAAGTTGGTTGGATATCTCGCCGGCTCCATCAAGCACCTTTTTAAAACACTGGCTGAACAATTTCCCATACAGGAAGAACTACCGGAAGAGCTGTCGGCACAAAAAGCGATACGGTCAGAATCAGCTGCAGTAACATCCTTAAATGATGCAGAACAGCAAGCCATGCTGCAGCATATTGCACTACGGATCACGGATAAAATAAAGTCCGCTTATCAGAATGCAGTCTGGGAATGGAAAGAAGCACCAGACTTGAGCTGGATCCTTTCGGGAAAGACCTTCCGGATTCTTGTGGAAAACATGGAAAAATACACCCATGCAGACATTACCTTTGACCGCTTTGGCCGTATCCATGTAGAACCTATGACCATCGGAAGCTTTGCTCAAGCCGGTACTCCTGCTCAGGATGAAGAACCGGAACCGGCAGCCGAACCCCATGTTGTAGATGTGGGCGTATGGTATGAACTAATCGGCCAGAAGGTACTGGATACCGTAATAACGGAGCTGAATGCCAACGGACACTCGAAGCTCTGCATAAAGGAAAACGGGGACATTGTAATCAACCGCCAAAAAAAGGAAATGATACAGGCTACCTTAGATGCTTTCCCAGGGAAGATTTACTGGGAGGAACTGATTTCCATCCTAACGGAAAACGAATTAAAAGGAAAAATTGCAGGCGACCACTTGCAGGTATCCTGGATATAAAGAAAGGAAAAATAAGATTATGCCTAAAACACTTCTTTTTGGCAGCTGGACATGGAAAATGTCCCTGCCAAAACCATTTGACAGCATCACATCAAACATTAGTAATACCCACTATTCCACTTACTGCAACATAGCCGTTAAAAAATCCACATTACATTCCTCACTCTTAAGTGCCATCCTGGCATATATGGAGACGGATACCAGTTTAACTCCCTCCGGAAGCTCGGAAAGTGCCATTGGAACGCAGGGGGATAAACTTATTGCGGAATATCAGAGCCGTACCGGCGAAATCCATGCAGTGGTCTTTCATAAAAAAACAGGGAAATTCAATGCAGGCCGCTATGATGACGTTACTTCCCAGCCAAAGGTATATTCCCTGAAAGCCGGAGGCAATACCGGAACGGCACTCTTTTTTGCCCTGATGCCGGAGGCACTCACGGATGACGAATTCCGAGACAATTACGACCTGCTGGGGAGATGTAAGAATGACGGCTATGCAGATATGGACGAAGCAGAAAAAGCTGCTTTTATCCTATGTGATAATCTATACCGGAGGATTGAAGGGGCCGACACACTGCCCAGTGCAGGAATCCGGCTGTCCATGCAAAGTACCGGCAACCTGCCGCAGCTTACCGCACTGAATCTGAACAAAGGCACCTATTCCCCAAGCAGCGTACTGTTTGGCACATTCAGGATACTCACAGCAACTTCTGCCTCTTCCGGCAGCATTTCCATAAGTAAGAATGATTTTTACCGGCATTATACACTTTCAGAAAGATCCTTTACCCCACAGGAAGAATTACTGATCCCTGCCATTGAGGACTGGTATGTCATACCGCCTGAAGTGGAAGGCATCTGCAAGCATGCCCAGATGACTACAGGCGGCATCCAGCCCATGCGCAACTTCATGCTAAGAGGACCGGCAGGAACGGGAAAGACCGAAGGCGCGAAAGCCATTGCCGCTGGTCTGGGGCTTCCGTATCTGTTTTACACCTGCTCGGCCAACACGGAAGTGTATGACCTGCTCGGACAGATGCTACCGGATACGGACAGCAGAGAACCTTTCCATGGAGTTTACCCGACCCTGGAGGATATCCAAATGGATCCGCCTTCTGCTTATAAAAAGCTGACAGGGATTTATCAGGAAGACATCACAGATACAGAGGTTTATGACAAATTACTGGAAATCATGGAACGGGATGCCAAAATCCAGGCAGCAGAAAATTCCCAGGGACAGCGATTTCGGTTTGTGGAAACACCTTTGATAACTGCCATAAAAAACGGATATGTCATTGAGCTGCAGGAACCCACGGTCATTGCTAATCCAGGCGTGTTAGTTGGTCTGAATGCATTGCTTGACCGTTGTGCCAGCGTTACCTTAATGACAGGCGAAACCATTCGCCGTCATCCAGATACCGTCATTGTGGTAACCACAAATCATAATTACACTGGCTGCCGTGACATGAATCAGTCGGTTCTTTCCAGGATGAGCCTGACCATAGATATAGAGGAACCGGACGCTGACACCATGGCGGAACGGGTCATGAAGGTAACCGGCTGCACGGATAAAGCCGCTGTTGCGGAAATGGCTGCCACTGTACTGGAAATCAGTGAACGCTGTAGGGAAACCATGATTAATGATGGCAGCTGCGGGGTACGTGAACTGATCAGTTGGGTACAGTCCTATATGGTCTGCGGAAATCAATTGGAAGCCGCGAAATATACGGTGCTCTCATCCGTCTCCAGTGATCCGGAAAACCGTGCCGACATCCTCTCCTCCTGTTTAGAGCAGAAATTTGCTGCCTAGATAGGGGAATGCCTATGACACTTGATGAAGAAAAATTATTAAAGAATAATCTGGCAAAAAATATGCGTTACCTGCGTTTACGCGGCAGTCCGCGCATATCCCAGAAAACACTTGCAAAAAAACTGGGGACAACCCAAAGAAGCATTTCCAGATATGAACAGGCTCTCTGTTTGCCGCCGCTGCAGATTCTTGCAGACATGGCAGCGTATTTTAGCTTGTCTATAGCAGAGCTTCTATATGGTTCCCTCTCCCAGGATGAAGGGAAGGTATAAAAAGAATGAGAACATCGCATGTTGCAATGAAAAAACGAATTGCAAATGAAAAGAGCAAATTAACGGAGGAAGAAATATTTTCCTCCCCCCAGTTCGGGGCCTATTTAACGGATATAGCCGAAGGGGCAACCGGACGCTACCGCAGGAGGAGCAGGGTCATCACCTACTGGGATGATTCGGATCATGCAGGCGTCGCTGATACTAATAACCGCGTCATACGCGTAAATGCCGGAAACTTCCTGACCAGGAGCTTCCCGACAAAAAGCCTGATGGCAGACAGCCTGATTGGGATCGTAGGCCATGAATGCGGCCACATCCTGTTTTCGGACTTTACAATGCTGGCGCTTTACCATCAGACCTTATCAGTCGGGCGGTTTTATCCGGAAGAACCGGATGGGCTGACACCCTCACAGGAAAAAAATCTGAAGGAAATAAAGGAAGCACTTGAGGATGGCGATACTGCCGCCCTGCATGTTCTTTCCATGATTTCACACAACCTAATGAATATCATGGAGGATGTCTATATAGAAGCCCGAATATGTGATGCATTTCCAGGTTCCTATAAAATAGGTATTCTTCTTAATAATCTGCGGTTTGCGGAAGAAATGCTTTCTGTCCAGGAAGAAATCAACAATGGCCATTACGAAATATCCATTATCATCAACCTGCTGATTCAGTATGCCAAAACAGGGGATGTAAACAACCTTAGCGGTTATAAGGGAACTTACCTGAACATGCTTTATGAATGCGTTCCCCTGGTAGATGATGCCGCCTACGATGATGATGCAAGGGTCCGGTTCCGGGCAGTCAATAAAATGCTCGTCATGCTCTGGCCCCATATGCAGGGCCTGATCGAAAAGGTGCGGGAGGATGAAAAGAACGGAACCTCCCAAGCAGAGGATGACCTGGCTAACCAATTAGCCGGTGGCTCTCCTATGCCTGACGGATCCGGGAAACCTGCAGCCGGCAATAAAAAATGGAAGCACGAACCCGCTGATGATGAAGACAACCTGAATGAGCTGCAACAGGTCCTGGATTATGAAACTGGGCGCCTGGAGTTGGAAAAGACAGAAGAAATTGAAGAAGACGGCGACGGTGGCATCAAACGTGACAGTGACTATGCCGGGATCGGGTATGTCTCTCAGGCAGAAGCCGACATGCATCGGATTATGACACAGCTTGCGGAAGATGCAGCCCATGCTCATTATGAGGAGGAACTATCAGAAGAGTTGCAGCAGGAAGCGGATAAAATCCGTTACGGGAATGCACACAGGGGCATCCATGTCAATATAAATCGGATGTCTTACGTAGACCAGTCCTACGGGGAAGCCTATCAAAGGATAGCACCTCCCCTCCTGTTAATCTCCAAGCGTCTGCAGAAGCAAATATCCCAAATACTGAAGGATTACAAGGAAGGCGGAAAACTGGATGGTCTTCCCATAGGGAAACGGATTAATGCCCGTAATGCTGTTAGGAGGGATGGAAAGATCTTCTATAAAATGAAGCTACCCAATGACAGTATTGATATTGCCGTAGCCATCATCAATGATGAGAGCGGCTCCATGAGTAGCTGCGACCGCGTTACTTATGCGCGCTCAGCTTCCATCATCCTCCATGACTTCTGTAAAGGGCTAGGAATCCCCATTGCCATTTATGGACACACAGAGGATGAGAACGTGGAGCTTTATGCTTATGCCGAATTTGATTCCATGGATAACAAGGACCAGTACCGGCTTATGGACATGAGTTCCAGGTCAGGAAACCGTGACGGTGCCGCCATACGCTTTGTAGCGGAACGGCTGATGACTAGACCGGAAGAAATAAAGCTGCTCTTCATCATCTCAGACGGGCAGCCTGCCGCAAGCGGATATTACGGAACCGAAGCAGAAGCCGACCTGCGTGGTATCAAGAAGGAATTCTCTGCAAAGGGTATCCAGATATTTGCCGCTGCTATCGGAAGCGACAAGCCTAACATCCAGAGGATTTATGGGGATGGTTTTTTGGACATCACCAGTCTGGAGAAGCTCCCCGTCAATTTAGGCAAGCTGATTATAAGGCATATCCAGAGAAAAATGTCAGCCTGATACCATAACAGAAAGAAGGAACAAATATATGAATGAAAATTATATCTCCTCCCAGATCGCTGTCTACAAGAACAGCAAGACACTGGTGGAATTCAGGGACAAACTAAAGACTGCCCCTTTGGAATCCTATGCCCATATCCACGCGGGTGGGGAACCCGGGGAAGACGGTAGAAAAAAGCATTCCCTTATTGGGATCCTAATGATGGATTATTCCAAAGGCACCGGGGATAAGGCCCTTACTGTACAGGCCAACATCTCTCCTGAAGAGGCCAGGTTCATTTTAAGCCGCCTTACAGCAGGATTCCAGGAATACGTTTTCCAGCAGGATAAAATATTTGGAGACAGAGATGCTTCAGGCTATTCTCAAGTCACAAAGCTCCGGATTATCCGTGCGGTAAAGGATACCAAAGGGAATGACCGGAAACTGCCATGGTATATAGAGATAGAAAATGGCAAAGGAATTCCCCAGAAGAACGCTAATGGCGGGACACATATGAAGGCCAACTCTTTTGTCACTACGGCCAAAGTGTACGCCAACTTAAGTGACCTTGACCTGTTCAAGCTCCTAAGCCGGGTATCTTCTTACATAGATGCCTGGGAAAAAGCTGTGGCTCCTCCGCTTATCAAACTGGCGAAGAATACCATGGCAGAGCGCCAGGCCGCCAGGGATATTGCTTAAGACTTTGAATGGAGGCATATGACCTATTTTATCCCTTTTAGAACGGTAAATGGGGGGATTGAGTGATATAAAATTATTAAGAAGGGAATGCCAGCTGGTACTCCCTTCTTATCTTGGAAAGGAAAATAGAAATGAAAATAGAAAAGACCGGGATGATCCGCAAATTTGACATGTTTGGACGGATTGTCATCCCAAAAGAAATCCGCGAGACACTTCATATGAAAGAGGGAGAACCTGTTGATATCGGAGTATCCGGGCATTCCATTATTATTTCAAAATGCCGGATGCTGCAGAACCTGGAAAACCTTTGCGGGAAATACCTGGAGGCATATATAGGTACCTGCGGTGGAAGCTGCATAATCTGCAGCTCGGAGCATGTATTGGTATCTAAGAGGATACAGTTTTCTTCCGAAACGCTTCTGTCATTAGCAGTCAGAACATACATCCAGCATATGGAACCCTATCAATATAACGCAGGAAATCCCCTGGATCTGTTCGGAGACGGAAAATACACCCTACATGCACTCTATCCCATCGGTACATGCAAAGAACAGACAGGAGCCGTGCTTCTGCTCCACCACAGGGACACTACAACAGAACAGCTTGCCTGTGCCAAGATGCTGGCAGCCATATTAACAGAATTAACAAAAGAATGAAAAGGAGCTGACTATGAAAAAAATACATGAATTAACCCCATGCCAGAAGGAATTTGCCTCTGAGCATATTAAACTGGTTGACCAGTTCTTATCTTACAGAGGACTGCCAGAAGATGAATACTATGATGTTGTGATTTTTGGGTATTTATCTGCTGTCCAGAATTATGATGAACATCCGGAGCTTTCCCGGTACAGCTTTTCGACAATTGCCTGGCGGCAGATGAATGATGCCCTACATGATTACTACATTCACGCAAACCGCCTGAAACGTAAAGCTGTTACCATAAGCTTTCAAAAAGTACCTGAAAACGGGCTTTCCTTGGATGAACTTATTCCCTGTCGAAAAAATTACCTGCAGGAGCGGGCTGCAGACCGGATGTATGTTTTGGAAGTCATGACCTGTCTGACAGACACTGAGCAAAAAATGGTGCGCCTAAAGGCAAATGGCCTGACCTATCCGGAACTTGCTGAGATATTCGGTATTACCCCGAAGGGAATCAGCAGCCGCTTTCACCGTATGAGACGCAGGCTGTCCGGGCAATGGGAAAACGGAATCTACCAGAATGAAGGAGCGTGAAACATATGCATGAAGAAAACCTGAAAAGAGCTGCAACACTTTTAGAACAGGAATTCGGCACAGAATGGCTTACCATCGCTCAAATGCTCGGTACGGAAAACCTGCGGAAACGTGTAGGGAAAGATCTGACCTCTTTCATGGCTTTTCCTGAGAGAGGTGAAGGCGGAAGCAACAAATGGCGGGGTAACTGCTCTCCAGAAGTGGTTTCTTCAGTCCTGGGATATATCCTTGACTGTAAGAAATACTACGGCAAAGACACCCGGAGCTTCACCCTTCTGGATCCCATGTCCGGATCAGGTACCAGTAAGTCGGTTGCGGATAAATTCGGTGTAAAGTCTGTTTTATATGACTTAAACCCTTCTCCTGCAGCCGGTCTTGGTAACTGGAACGCCTTAAAAAATGATGTGCTGGATTCGGCGGATTTGATCTTCTTTCATCCGCCCTACCATAACATTATCCAGTATTCCGGTTCCATGTGGGGCAAGCCCCATCCGGATGACCTGTCCAGATGTATAAATTACAATGATTTTCTGGAGAAGCTGAACCTATGCATCCGTAAATTTTTCATGGCACTCAGGAAGGATGGCCGTATGGCTGTCCTTGTGGGTGACATCCGGGCTGATGGACGGTTTTACAGCATCCAGCATGATATGATGCGGATGGGGAATTTTGAGTCCTTTATTATCAAATCCCAGTTTAACTGTGTCTCTGATGGCAGGAGATATAACAAACCATTCATACCGATTGTCACGGAGTATCTTCTGCTCTTTCATAAGAAGGATGCGCTGTCAATCTTCTTCCACTATGCGAAGGAAGGCTGCTTTTCGGTTAAAGATACGGATTTATCAGCTTTAACATGGCACCATCTCATACGCATGACCCTGGAAGATGCAGGCGGAAAGCTCAGCCTGGCAGAACTCTATAAACGACTTGAACACCATCCAAAAGCGAAGAAAAATAACCATTACAGGGAACGTATCAGGGCAAGCATCTACGAACATAAGGGACAGTATATCCCCTGTGGCGAAGGTTCCTACCGGCTAAATTACCAGGTAGCATAAAGGAGCTTCTATGAAAAGAGAGAAAGAAACCATACTTAATTTTTCAAACCGTATATACGGCTATCATATTTCAGAGGAACTGGACCGGCTGCGGAATGATTTCTGTCCGTCGCCGGGCAGCTTCACCTGCTATACCGGATGCCCCATCTATATGCGGTACATAACTAAAGGCTTATCCTGCAACGGTGCACTGGATAAACATCCTGAAGAATGCAGGAAATTTATATGCAATGGGGGAACAAACATGATAAAAACCAGAAATATTAATGACGGCAAAAGGCAATTATGCCTGACCGGAAGCATACTAACCACGTTAAGGTCGGGAGAGCCTGCTACATATATCCATAATGGAAAAGTAGCCCGGACCTCCAGGGTGATGGTTATCCTTGAAGTAGCTCCCACTTATGTGACGTTTGAGACTGTAGGCAGTATTTATACTGTTCAGTTTGCAAAAGAACCGGCAGGAAGCTTCATTGCCGTATAACCATTTAATTTCAGAAAGGTAAAAGCTATGACGATCAAAGAAGCTTTTAAACGTTTACAATATGACAGATCAGATACACCATGTTATCATCCAACATTTGATATATGGTTTATAAACAGTGATGGTGAATCAGACACAACGCAATTTACAACGGAGTCATTAAAAAGTGCAGAAAAAGAACTATCCGAATTTTTTAATATGTTTTGTAAAGATGAAGGATTTCGTAGAAATTCTGTTTTAAGCATTACATGGGTAGATGATAACTAACTTAAAGTTTAGCAAATAAGCATATAAAAGGAGTAAAAATTATGAACAATTACATCTTCAACCTCGAAACTACTAAGATCGAGTTGCATTTTGAAAAAACAGAATATAATGCCCTTACCGAGGAGCAGCGACGCGAAATCAAGAGCGCATTTCTTTGGAGCAACCGGGGGAAATGTTGGGTAAGCCGCGCGAAAGAGCCGCACCTTTGGCGGGCAAAGGAAGTAGCCAAAAAATTTGGATTTACCGAGGAGCAGCGCGAAGGCGAACGCCTCACATACGCCGAGCAGATTGAGCGGCAGGCTGAGCGCGCCGAGGAGCGCGCCGAACGGTACGAACAATATGCCGCAAACGCCGAAAAGCGCGGCGCGGCTCTTCAAAAGCCGTTGGAGAGTATGCGCGGGGATATAGCATTTTTTACGCAGCCAAACATCAGTAGCTCCGCAGGCAGAGCATTCACAAATTACCGCGAGCGCCTTTACAACCGTTATCACAAAGGTTTTGATGAATACCGCAAAAGCAGCTATTTCATGGACCGCGCGGACACGGCGCGGGCGACCGCCTCAAACGCGCAATTCAGCGACCGCGCCTACCTTGACCGCCGGATTAAGGAATGCAAAAAAGAGGTCCGCGACAGGGAAAAGAACATCATTTACTACGAGGAAATTCTATACGCCGTTGAGAATGGTGAGAAAAAGAAGTGGCACGGCGGCGAGGTTGTTACCGCCGAGAGCGTGAAGTCTTTAATTTCGCGTGAATTAGAACTCGTAGAAAAGGCTATGGACAAACAAGGCTATCTCGAAAACCGGCTCGATGAAATAGGGGGCATTCGTTTCAACAAAGATAATATCAAGGTTGGATATATCGTCCTCATTAAGCGTTGGGGAGAAGTTGAAATCATCAGCATCGGCTCACTAAATGTAGGCTTCAAAATCTTAACCGGAGGCGCGGCGGGCGGCTTGTTACAAGCCACATACGCCGAAATCGACGAAATTATCAAGGGCGAAGAAAAGAAACGGGAACCCCACCCGTTCAAGGTCGGAGAGCAATTCACCGCTAAGAAATGGGACGGCTCAATGGGCTTGGGAAACGGGAAATACAACAGCGTGGTTTACGAAATCATAAAGGCAAGCGATACCACAATCAAATTGTTGGTCCATGACACGGACGAGAAGCCGATAATACGCAAGCCCGTAAAAAGGTACAACGGGCAATGGGTATTTAGTATTGACGACACGTACGGCAATACTTTTTACAAGGTATAGCACAGAAAATTTGTCAGCTAAATTTAAATTCGCTTATATAGCGGAAAAGTAGACACTAACCAGGGAAAGGAATTTTTTATGATTGATTTTGAAGAAAGTGCGAGAATAACTTTAGAAACAGACAGCACACTAAAAGATATTCTATCCAAGCAATACGATAATTTTGATCAATACTCAGAAGTAAACAGAATATCTGATATAGAGGTCGCAAAACTTATAATTAAAAGGTTACTTGATAAATTAAATTAGGCTGCGTTTCCTTCCGCCGTCTATCCAAAGAAAGGAGCTGATACTATGCCAGACCAAGACATAAAATTCAAACTGGAAGAGCTGCTTGGCACCTTAAAAAGGAATAAGGAAAAAGTCCCTATTACAGAGCTGAAAACAAAATATAAAAAGGGATTTGAAAGTCTCTGCAAAGAAATCAGTGAAACATCTTCACTCTTTGCAAAGCAGATTGTGTTCAAAAATATGCGAATACATAAGGACCTGCTTGATGAGGCAGTTCCGATTGTTGAGGAAGCGATACAGAAATCCGGCTATCTTAAGAAGCTTTCCGTTGCAGCCTACTGCTACCAGGATATTGAGGAACTGGAATCTTTGGCATTATCTTTAAGGGAACTGATCATAAAAGATTTAGAGCCTTTCTATGCCAAACACATCTGCTTATATCTAACGGAAGAGTGTTTAGAGGAGCCGTACCAGGCTCCTTTAATATATAATGCCGCTTCAGGATGTATATGGGATGGTAAATGGAGCATGGTTAGAGAATTTCATTTCGGAATACTGCTCTATAATCATGATATGAAAACATTGTATCAGGAAAAACCAAGCTAAATACTACTAATAAAACATGAATGCAACAGAAAGGAGTTCTATAATTATGTCATACAATATGTCTCAAATGAAGAATAATTTTTTTATTGATAAAGATAAGATACCGTCTGCTTGGAGCGATGCCCTGAATCTATTCAGGGAAGGAAACCAAATAGGTTACTACAGATATTCAGAATTTGAAAATGCAAAAAGCTTTGATGAATTTATGCTCATATGCGACTGGGAAATTGCGTTTGATGATGATGGAAATTGTGATTATATCCGCTTTTATGGCGAAAAGTATTCTGATGATGAAATCCTGTTTGAAGCCCTGGCTCCTTATGTAAAGGAAGGCTCTTATATACAGATGCTGGGAGAGGAAGATGATATGTGGAGATGGGTGTTCTCAGACGGCAAAGTAACCGAGAAAAAACCAACAATAATATGGTAAAAAGGAGGCTGTGTAATCATGGCAAATTGCTGCTTAGATACGGTGGTCTTCCATTCACTGGAAGGCTGCCAGGAAGATTTTAACAGACTTAAGGATGCCGTCAGTGCCTGCTTTAGCATAGCGAGCATAACTTCAGATGCTTCTTTTGACCGGCTATTCATATATGCAGGGCTACCTACGGATGAAATATACCTTCGCGGAACCATGGTCCACAAAGATATTCAGGATACCTGTCTGACTTTATGGTGCGATTCCTGCTGGATCCCTTTATCAGATGCATACCGAATGATCAGTGAATTCTACCATGTTGGTTACGTCTATTGTGCAGAGGAACCAGGCTGTGGCATTTATGTCAATACAGATGCATCTGGCCGGTTCCTGAATAACAGGTACAAGGTAATCCTGTACTGGGAAGAAGAGGTTTTTGATCATTCTTTAGGGACTCTCATGCAAAATGCTGGAGGAGATGATGCCGATTTTTATTTTCCCTCCAAAGATAAACTGCTACAATGGTTTGAAGAAAACGGAGGCATAACGGCTTCTTCGGCAGAGGAACTTAGTGCCATGTTCCCAAATGAATCTGTAGCCATACACCTGTTTGAATAATCTTAGATCTGTAATTTATGAACAGCAAGGGAAGGAATGCAAAACATCGCATTTCTTCCCTTTTTTAATTAATAACCATAATATTCAGATGTATAATATGGATACAATATATAGTAAATATCATTTGATTTAATCTATATATTGTGCTATAATAACCTTGTTATTGATTTTGTGTTTTCACGAAAGGAACCACACGTTGTTTAAGTTTGAACGAAGTCAGGAAGTATGAAGTGCATTGGCACTTTATGCCTTCTGGCTTTTTATTTGCAGGCAGTTACTGCATGTATCGCGGGAATGATACCTGATACTCATTGTATCTCGTATGACTTCCCGCTTTTTTATATCCATGAAAAGGAGGTTTCATCATATTCCCCATTCCTTTCGCACGAATGACAATAGCAAATAACCTAAAAAAAGGAGAACGAACATGACAACAGAACTAACAAAAACCAATGTACCAGAGACAAAAAGGATCCGTGAGCTTGTGCAGCAATTGAACCAGTACCGGCACGAATATTACAACCTGAATGCTCCCAGTGTTTCCGATGCGGCCTATGACCATCTGTATTATGAACTGGCTTCCCTGGAAAAGGCAACCGGCATTACCATCAGCAACTCGCCTACCCAGACAGCCGGTTACAGGGCAGTCAGTAAACTGGAGAAGACAACACACCCCATCCCGCTTTTATCCCTGGATAAAACAAAGCAGGGCATGGATGTTTTATCTTTCCTAAACGGCCAGAATACCTTACTGATGCTAAAGCTGGATGGTCTAACTGTAAAACTGGATTATGAGAACGGTAAACTTGCAGTGGCATCCACCAGGGGTGATGGAGAAGTTGGAGAAATCATTACCCACAATATCCTTGCCTTCCAGAATGTACCGGTTACCATTCCTTATATAGGAAGACTTGTGATAACCGGGGAAGCCTTTATCCAAGGGAAAGATTTTGAATGCCTGAAAGAAAGCATTACGGACAGCAGTGGGAAACCATACCGCAATGCCAGGAACCTGGCTGCCGGATCCGCCCGCTGCCTGGATGCAAATACCTGCCATGAAAGGTCAATAACATTCCTTCCTTTTAATGTCCTGGAGGGATTGGAAGAATTCACAGATATTGCCGACAGTAAAGCCGGCAGGCTGCAGATGCTTTCCAGTTTCGGGTTCGGAACCTGCCCGGCAGTCCCTGTATCTCCCTCCGTGGCATTAATGGAATTGGAGGATGAAATGACCATGTTAAAGGATCTTGCAGACACACTGGATATCCCTATCGACGGACTGGTCATAACATACGACAGCATCAGCTACTCAAAGACCTGCGGCCGGACCGGGCACCATTATAAAGACGGCCTGGCTTACAAATTTGAGGATGATACCCATGAGACCACCTTCCGGTCTATTGAATGGACTCCCGGCAGAAGCGGTGAAATCGCTCCTGTAGCCGTATTTGACACAGTGGAAATAGACGGCTGTGAAGTATCCAGGGCAAGCCTCCATAACCTTACTTTTATCAGGAAGCTAGAACTTTATCCTGACTGTCGTATCCTGGTTTCCAAACGGCACATGATAATACCACACATAGAAGAGAATATGAATCGTGGGTATTATCAGGATATGGTTCCCAAAACCTGCCCATGCTGCGGCAGCGATACAAGGACTTACACAAGGAATGCAGATAAGAACCGCATAGTGGAGACCCTGCACTGCGACAATCCAAAATGCTGCAGCAGAAATTTAAAACGATTTGTCCACTTTGTAGAGAAAAAGGCTATGGATATAAAGGGCATCTCTGAAGCAATATTAGAAAAGCTTATTGGTCTTGGATACTTAACGTCTTTCCAGGATATTTACTATCTGAACCGCTACCGTGAACAGATCATTGCCCTGGAGGGTTTTGGCGGGAAATCTTACGAAAGGATGTGGGCTGCCATTGAGGAAAGCCGCAATACTACTTTTTCACGTTTCGTAGTGGCCATGGACATACCCATGATCGGCAGGATCGCCGGTCGGGAGCTGAACCGCTATTTCAACGGTGACCTCCGGGCTTTTGAACTTGCCGCTATGGACTGGTTTGATTTTACCTGCCTGGATGACTTTGGCGGGACCATGAGCCGGAATATCCATGACTGGTTCCACAATTCAGACAATGTTATTTTATGGAGAACCTTACAGAAAGAACTCCATTTTGAAGAAAGAAAAGAGGAAAACACTATGACAATGAAAAGCAGTCCTTTCAACGGATGTACCATCGTTGCCACCGGTAAACTGGAAAATTTTACCCGTGACTCCATTAACAACAAAATCATAAGCTTAGGAGCCACTGCTGGAAGCTCTGTCACGAAAAACACAGATTACCTGATCTGTGGGGAAAAAGCTGGCAGCAAGCTTGATAAAGCAAAACAGTTTGGCGTTACCATACTGACAGAACAGCAGTTTTTAGATATGCTGTCTGCTTAGGAAATCACCATTACTAAAAAAAGTTTCAAGGAATTCCCTTCCTGGCTGCTCCTTATTATATGTAACAGTCAGGAAAGATGTCGATATTATTCAAAAACCGCACATTGAAACTGGCAACACAATAAAACATGATGCTATACAAGAAAGCGAGGAATTATGTATATGAGAGATTGTTCTACGAGAAAAAACCTTAATGACCTGAACCTGGAAGATGAGTACCTGTTTACCAAAGTAATGAGAGACAGAGAGATATGCTGCAAATTACTGGAGAAAATCCTGAATATTCAGATTAAGGATATCATATTCCCGGCCAGCCAGGAGACTATTGATCTGGTTTTAAATAACAAGGGAGTATATGCTGACATTTGCTTAAATGATGGTAAAGACACTGTTTGCAGTTGTGAAATACAGCTCGGAAAATACGGCGACTCTCCAAAACGTAGCCGCCTTCATCAGGAACATATTGACTATGACTGCGTTACGGAAGGCCAACCCTATGGGAATCTGCGGAAAAGCTTTATCATTTATATCTGCACATTTGACCCATTTCAGATGGGAAGATATATATATACCTTTCAAAATATCTGCAAAGAGAATCCTGATCTTCTGCTTGGGGAGGATGCCACTATACTGTTTCTGAACACAAAGGGAGCATCTGAGGATGTGGATGATGAAATGAAGGAATTTCTGGCCTACATTGAAAATACCACGGATTCCTTTGTATCCGGTACCAGCAGCCAAATGGTCAGGGAAATCCACAGGAAAGTAACAGAAGCAAAACAGGATAGTTTAGTGGCGGAAGAATATATGAAATTATTACAGTGAGAACCGCATTCCACATTAATTTAACCGCACTTAATTTATAGTGCAGGATAATGGATTTAACTTATTTTCTTGTAGATAAGGCTTTCCAATTGTATTAGGAAACCTTATCTGCTATAATAAAATTAAGACAAGAGGAGGATATTTTTATGCCAGAAGGAATATCATATAAAAATAAAGATGTTCTGTTTAAAGTCCTCAGCGAAGCCTATAAAGAGAAAAGCTTTGCTGTATACGGCATTGACCTGCCGCCAATCAAGGAAGTCCTGCCTACCAATCTCCCTAAAATATCAGCAGATGAAAAGGCCATGGATAACCTGTTTCTTTTAGAAGATGGAACCTATTTAATTGTTGATTACGAATCAACAGCGGAACGTAAGAATAAGATAAAATACCTAAATTACGTTGCAAGGGTATTCGAGAAATATTTTTCTGATGACATAAAGGATATAAAATTAAGGCTGATCATCATTTATACTGGCGATATAGAAAAGGCTGATCCAGTCCTGGAAACAGACTGTATTACCCTCCGTACGGAGCAGGTTTTCCTGATCAAAATTGATGGCGACTCAGAATACCAGGCTATCAAAGAAAAAATAGAAAACCACCAGCCACTCACTGATGATGACATCATGAAACTTATCATCCTTCCTCTTACTCAGAAAGGAAGGGAAGGCAAGCAGACCATGCTGGAAAAGGTCGTGGAGGTTTCCAAAAAGATACCAGATGAAAAGCTCCAAGTAATGGCTTTAATTGGTGTATTGGTAGCAAGTGACAAATTCGTAGACGATGAATATTCAGAGAAGGTTAGGAGGTTTTTGAGTATGACGAAAATTGAAAAAATATTTGAAAAAGAACGTATTGAGTATGGTATTGGAGAGCGGCAGAAAGAAAAAGCAATAATTGCAAAAAGAATGCTTGATAAGGATGTGGATATTACAGATATTATGGAGATTACAGGTCTAACCGAACAGGAAATTCTTTCATTGCAAAGTGATACGGTAACAGTATGACATAATTTGTTAAGATTTTTGAAAAAGCGTATTGGGTATGGAAATGAACAAGCAAAAAGGTCGCTTATGAAGCCACATTGGCAAATGCCAAAGACCTCTCATTTTATTGTAGAAATGAGAGGTCTTTCTTAATATAAGTACGCAAAAAGGTTCAGTACACTTCCGCCACTATCCCCATACTCCTACAACTGTGGCATTCAACCGTAACTAGCCAATGTTCCTTTATTACATTTCTGTATCAGGTATATCATCCCTTGTATCAGTGTGCATTCCTTCCTCCACTTCCCTTATTTTGTCAAGGTATTCTTCTTCCCACTTTCTTTGATCATAATATTTCCAGAACCGTTCCAAGGCCTTTTCGGCATTAAAATACTCCGGCTCCTGTATGGGCTCCAACACCATCAAAAGGCTTACAATGGCCTCGACTTCCTCCATATCAAACTCCTCGTCGGCCGCTCCATAAGTAAGCCATCTCAAACGCCCTTCAAGGCATTCGACAAGCTTATCCTTTCCTATTTTTTCAGTAAATAATCTGCTCTCCTTCATACAGCCTCCTTATACGTGTTTTCTTTTAAACAGAAGCATTATGACATCCCTTTTCATCATCTGCAGTTTCTGAATATGAAATACAGCCGCAATGTCGAAAATTGCGGCTGCATCAGTACCGGATTACTCTGTGTCAGCTTTCAGACAGTCTGGCATCTCTTCCTCGTAAAGCCAGAGGTTGAAAAAACAGAAGGTTGAGATCGTAGCGCCTGCTTCACTGAATAAGTTGGCTAACCTTTCAAACATATCCTCATTCCCTCCTTTCCCCTAAAAGTCTGTATGTAATAGGCAGCACAGTAACTGTCTGCCAGGCTACAGCCAATAATATAAGGTTCAGGAATATGGTCTGGCCTACCAGAATGAAAACTATGGCAAGCAGGAAAACATCCCCATATACAAACAATACATACCCCTTAAGCTTTTTTTCTTCTTTTTCCCCAATTTTGCGTTTTTGCGTAGGTGCCGGAGAATATTTCCAGTTAAGCATGAAACATACACACATGGCCAGCAGGACAAACAGGAAATGTATTTCCACCTCCATAGCCAGGAATGTGCCGCCCAAATAATAGATAAGCCCCACCACAGTACATAAGACTTCATTTGCAGAATGGACTCCAAAGGAGAAACGCTTTATCATCCCATAGATGCACATCAGGAAAACCATATAAGCAAAAAAAAGGTCTGATACCTTCAGGCTTATCCATAGTACCGCTGTCAGCAGAAACAACATCTTCACGACATTATGTATGATCGCTTTTATGAAAAAAAGCATGGACTGGTACCTGTCTTCTCCTTGGCCATATCCTGCTTTTTCAGCCAGAAAATCAGCTATTTTCTTCGACATTACATTTATCATCCTAAAACCTCTATTCTATTGTGATGCTCTGTATAAACAAGCCAAGCTGCCTGTATGTAGACAGCAATACATTCGGGTAGCTGCCCACTATCCTCCTTACCTCTGGAAGCCCTGAACCCGCATGGTAATCTTTTGTCGTATACCCTTCTTCATAAACCAGGGAGATATCTATGTTGCTTTCCAGGGTATTTTCTATCCGGATATCCGTACGCTTCCCGTCCTCCGACAGGAATATGCTGACATGTCCATTATCCTGCTTTTCCGTCTCCTGGACAGCATTCTCTATCAGGTGGGCAAGGATCTTGAATAAATCCAGCTCCTTTATATTTTCCGTTGCTATTATTCCCTCTATATGCAGGTCAAGCAGGATTTCCTTCTGCCGCAGGCTCATGACCGTATCATACAATAGTCCGTTCAGGAGCGGCAGCTTCACCAAGGTAAGTATCCCATAATCAAACCCGTTTTCTATCTGATCCGTATGCTCCGGGACTATGTATCGGTAAAAAATCCTCTCTATCCCCGCCATGTTCTTTTCTCTGACAAAATGGTGCAGAGAGCGGTACAGCTTACTATAATAATGCCTGAAGACGATGACCTCCTCATACTGTTTATCAATGAGCCGGTTGTATTCCTGTCTGTTTTTCTCCGCCTCCGCCTTTATCACGTAAACTGAAAATGTCACTGCAATGATCAGAAAAATGATAAACATGAGATAAAATGGCAGGGTTTCCATGCTGTAAAGCAGGAACAGTGGTGCTATTACGGAGACAAAGACAACGATTACCGTGCCTATAGCATTCATGAAAGCAAGCATACCAGGGTTCTGTAATACCCGGCGGGGAAGATGCCGTTTTATCAACATCCGGCACATGAGGGCATACATCATCACAATGAAGCACATAATACAGTTATAAAACCCTCCCTGGGGTAAAAAGGCAGACAATGGGATTGCCGCCACCGTCACTCCTATGGTCAGCAAGATTACGGCCAATAAAGATGAAAAAATGGAATCATGAAGCTTCTTATCCTGCCTGTAGAGCAGGAATGCCCCAGTAGCCATGACAGACAATAAGGAAAACATCTGCATTCCGGAAACCACAAAAACCACCTCGACCAGGAATGCCACGGCGAACAACTGTAGAGACACTGTTTTCTTGCAGCGGCTTACGGAGGTAGTAACTATAGTAAAAGCTGCACTGAATGCTGCAACATCAGGCATCATTTGAAAAATCATCTTTATCACTTTATCACTTTCCTGCAAATCGAACCTTCGGATTTTATTTACAGACAGTCCGGCTTTACATACTCTATGGCATTTTCTTCAAATCTACTGTTTACCTGACTAACCACAAATCTTCAAAAAGCTCCTTTTATACAATTTAAAAATTCCTTCCCCTTCACATAAGAATAATAACAGATCCCGCCGTTACTCATGGTGATTTTTCTTTGCCTGTAGTCAATCCCGGCTATCTTTTTCATGTTGACAATATATGAGTCATGGCACCGGCAGAAGCCATTCCCTAATTTCTGTATCATGGAATCCATGCGCATGTTCAGCATATAAACACCATTTTCATGGTAAATGCAGATTTTCCTTTTTCCCTTTACCGTTTCAATATAAATGATTCCCTCCCTGTCAATGGAAAAACGCGTAAACCGGTCCTGGTAAACAAAGCATCCGTTAATAAAAATATCCCTCAATGCGGATTCTATTGTGACCTTTACCTCATCCTCAAAACAGGAGCTATTCTTCAGTATGATGTTATAGGACTGGACCTTATAAACTGAGTGGAATAATACTTTATCCGGATAATCAGTAATAAAGACAATAAGGCTTTTCATCTTGCTTTCCATTATACGCTGGGCAGCATTCAATCCGGCACTTGTTCCTTCTATAACTATATCAAGGAAAAACATAGCAGGAGTGTTCATCTTTTCTATATAGCTTTCTATTTCCTCTGGACTGTTCGTATTGGCGGCAACCTCAACTGTTTTAAAGCTGCTGATTATCAAACCTTCAAGGTTCCGGGCAAACATCAAATCATCTTCAAAGATAATAACATCCATTTTATTAATAAACCATATAGGCAGTTTCTGATTCGGTTTAATAACCGTTAGGGAGACCAAAGTGGCTTTTCCATCCTCTATTCCTGTTTGCATGGCACAATATCTTTTTCCCATGGCTGGCGTTATACCCGCCTTCCTATCATTAACATGGACCTTTATTTAGAATTCTCTGCACATCCTAACAACTTTTTTCCTAGCAATCTATCTACGCCATTTTGAATCATACTTACAGCCATTATGATTATTACCTCCATTTCCCTGTTAAACTTATTATCAACAGCGTACTAAAATCATGTAAATCTTCAAACATATGCCCAAAGTAGTAACATGATTATTACTTATGTACATTATATTACGTTCTATTCTATAAATCAAGGTGATTAAATTATATTTATTACCAGTTATAATAATATAATGTATAGTCAGGAGTATACACATGAACGCAAACAAGGTTGAATGTCTGGGTAAAAACATACAATTTATAAGAAAAGAAATTTGTCATATGACACAACTTGAATTTTCAGAATCAATTCATATATCTATTGAACAGCTCCAAAAAATAGAGCAAGGGAAATCCCTGCCAAGTGTTCCAAGTTTATTTGCAATAGCCGATTATGCAAAAGTACCTGTTGATTTACTGGCTAAGGACGATATTAATTCATCCAAACTATATTCCATAATATTCTTAATGAAAGAAATAGAAAAATACAACAGTATTTTTATTGAATGCACCTGTGATATGTTATTAATGGTATATAATAAAATACGGAATAGTTAATTAGCGGCGCTCTCCATAAGCTATTGATTCTAAATTATTACCCAGAATAATCATCCACATTAGCAGAACTAATAATTATATTACCACTTATATCCATTTCATTCCATTCTAAGAAGTAAAACAAAATGGTTTAATTATTAGTAGTGGTAATATCATGGTTGGTAGGAGGTTTTGGTTTATGAATCAGAAAGCAGGCATTGAACACCTGGGTAAAAATATAAAATATATCAGGAAAAATATTTGCCATATGACGCAAAGCGAGTTTTCAGAATCAGTTAATATATCCACAGAGCAGCTTCAAAAAATAGAACAGGGGAGTTCCCTGCCAAGCGTTCCAAGTTTGTTTGCAATAGCCGATTATGCAAAAATACCTATTGATATTTTAAGTAAGGATGATATTAGCTCATCAAAATTATATACGATTATTTTTCTGATGAAAGAGCTTGAAAATTACGATAATACCTTTATTGAAAATATCGGTGAGACATTACTGGCGATATATAGCAAAATAAGAAATAGTGAATTGTAAAATATTAAACAGTGAAAAGATGAGTTATCTTTACAGCGAATCGGGTCGTGTTTTAATTTTGTGTCTTTTCTCTTCCAACTTATTCCAGAAGTCGGGTGTGGGCAGAGTCCACAAAGACTTGTATTTACTGGAAAAATAAGCGGATCGCTACACATATGATAGCCATCCGCTTATTCTGTTAAGGTAATGACCACCTTTATTTTTCAATCCTGGACGGAATCTATATGCCATTCAAACAGACTTCCATACATTCTCCACAATACAGGCCTTTATAATCTCTTTCAGTCCTATCTACATCCAGATATACAAAGCTATACCTATTCATTTCATCATTATAATACAATTTACCTTGCTTCATAGAATACCTCCATGTCCTTTATATAGTAAATACCCTCATTCTTCTCCATTACTTGAAATTATTTTATTTTCTGATACCAGCCGGTAAAAACTGTCTTTTTTCAATCCCATTCTTTTCATGGCTTCTTTTGCCGTAATTTCACCCGATTTCCAGCAGGCATGACAATCATTCCAATTATCCGGGTATTGGATCCTTGGTCGCCCCATATGTACCCCGCGTTTCTTTGCCTCTATAATTCCTTTTGTCTGCAACTCTTTTTTTTGTACCCTTTCTCTGTGGGCCACATAAGCAAGCAGGGTTAGTATCAGATCAGATATTAAAGTTCCCAGCAGATCTTTGTTCTGCGTTGTATCAAGCAGGGGCATATCCAGGACTTTGATATCCATTTTACGTTCTTTCGTTATGTAATACCATTCATTATGGATTTCGGTATAATTGCGCCCAAACCGCTCCAGTTCATTTATTACAAGGGTGTCCCCCTCCCTCATCACATAATCCACCAATTGCCGGTAAACCGGACGCTTGAAATCCTTCCCGCTCTGTTTCTCAATAAAAATATCCCTGTCATCAATTCCTTCCTCTCTCAGGGCAGTTATCTGTCTGTCCAAATTCTGAGAATTGCTGGAAATACGGGCATATCCGAATTTCTTTGCATACATTATCTGCATCTCCTTTCTGTCTCAAAAAGTATCCTTATATTTTTAGATGTCTGGATATCTAAAAGCAACCTTTTCAGATATATAATTTCCCTTTTATAAGGTCCATATTTATTATCTGAAAAGGTAAACCTTTAGAGACACATACTTATATACGCATCAGAACATTAAATCACAACAGCTTAAATACGGAATTTCATGATACAGGTATATAATGTTGCTGAAAGTTCCTGGAAAAGATCTTCATCAAACACATTCCATACCATGGAATGTTTATTCAACATCGATCTGTAAAGCAGGAAGATAGCTTCTTGTGCTTTCTGATCTCCTGCCTTTGCCCGCCTGAGTAATTCTTCAAAACTCATCTTTCTTTTCCTCCAACTTCTTCCTGATTTTTCTGATCACATAATAATAAGCCATTTCTGCTTGTTTGGGTGTCATTGTCAATTTCTTACCCAATTTTGAAAACTCCAGCTCTCCGAAAACCCGGCCAAACAATAGGATCCTTTCCCGCTCCTTTAAACTGGCTATTGCTCTCAGCAGCCTGTCTTCTCCTATAATTTTCAGAAGATCATCAGATTTTTCAAGATCTTCCACTAACTTCTCGCGTATATAGAAGTCTAATTCCACATCAAAGCAAGTGCAGTTTTTATCCAATAAGTCCACCATTATATATTCCTGTTCTTTTAAACAATTCTTGTTCTTCAGGTATCTTGCTCTTTTATTTACCACGGATGTTTCCAAATAAGCGGTAAATCGATAATGCATAATACTCGTTTGTTGTTCCTTCATCTCTCGTCCTCCATCTAAACTGATTTTTACTTGTTCAGATGGAGTTCTGGTGGTCCTCTACACCAAATACTGAGTGCTTTAACCACCTAAATACCCCTATTTCATACAATTATTTATCATAGACCAGTATAAATACAATGACTCTTTACTGTCTGGAATGCCTTTAGCCTCCTCTCTATCATCAGGCATCATAAAAATAGCATTAGCAATTTTGATTGGAAAAAATCCAGAATTATTATCAAAAAAAACAAAGAAAAATAAAAAGAGAGAAAAAATTCTTATACAAAAAGTGTCAATTAGATATTCCATAATTTGTAATTTCTTGTATGAGACATTAGGAGGAAATGAGACATGAGACATTAGGAGGAAATATTTTCTTGAAATATATAAAGAGGTATGTTATACTTAAAAAAAAACAGTATTACAAGTCATAGTACTGAAAGGGGTAAGATGAAATTTATAGAACTATCAGATTCGGAATTTGAAGTTATGGAAGTCCTGTGGGAAAAAAATGAACCAATATCTTTTGGGGAATTATTAGATTACCTTAATAATCAAGCAGAAAAGGACTGGAAAAAACAGACCTTGAATACATTTTTATTTAGGATGCAACAAAAAAATTTATTACAGATTATAGCGGATGGTAGATATAAAAAATATCTTCCGAGTATGACTAAGGAGGAATACAAACTAGCAGAATCAAGAGTCTTCCTAGATAAAAACTATCAAGGTTCTATAGTAAAAATGCTTACTACTTTTAACGGCGGAGAAAAGTTAGATAAAAAAGAAATAGATGAGCTGAAACAATTATTGGAGGAATGGGGGATGGAATGAAATTATATATATGTATGGTTATTGCTGGTAGTATCTGTACTATGTTATATATAATCTTTAACTGTATGTTACCGTATGAGTTTGAGTTAAGTCTGAAAAATATCTTTCTTAAATTAAATATAATGTTCTATATATTACCTATTCCATGGATAATAGTACAAATCAAAGAAATTCTTAACAGGATGCTAGAGGAAATAGGAATTTCTTTTCAAGCAGGTTGGATACCGGATATTGTGTATCCCAATAGCATATGGGAAGGTATAGTCATTAAGTATGAAAATAACGATAGTTTTTTAACCGGGTTTCAGAAATGGATTCCTGTTTTCTTAGTAGTGTCTGCTATATTTTTTATGCTGATATTCGGGTGGATTATTACATATCTGATAATAGGCAATAACTATAAAAAGGACATTATTTATATTGATACAACCAGCTATGTGAAAGATATGATAAAAAGAAAAAGAAGAATACAGATCGGCATTTCTCCACACATCTGCGCTCCTGTCACAATAGGGATATTTAAACCAGTCATTCTGCTACCAGGAGAAAATGACAAATATACCGATTCAGCAAGCGGAATCATATATCATGAATTGCAACACATATTAAGGATGGATGGATTATTCCGCTTTTTTTCCTTTGTGGTGGTGGCAATGGGATGGTATAATCCGTTGGCATATTACTTGCTTAGAGAATATATAGCGGTGAGTGAAATGCTATGTGATGAAGCCGCAGTAGATGGTATGTCAAAAGAGGAAAAAATGAGTTACATGAGATGCATCATTGAGGCGGTTAGAAAAACAAGGGAATCCGAAACCATAATAATGTCCTTGGGGAAAACGAAAGGACTTTCAAAAGAAAGGATGAAAAGAATCATGGAAAAGAATGAGAAGAAGGTTTGGAAAAGAAATTTTACTGTCTGTATTATGGTATTATGCTTTTGGGTCAGCAGTATCCCGGCTTTAGCATATAGGGAACCAATGATTCATTCAGAAATAAGCGATCTGTACGGCACAGAAGAAGATTGGTCTAATATTGATAAGGTTATATTTACTCCTAACGGAGTAGGTGAACCAGATTATACGAAATCTGCAGATTTCAGTCATAGCGACAATGTGTTCATAAATGAAGGAGGAGAATCATATTCTGAATTATATAACCAAGATCATGTGCGTATAAGTTGTTCACACAGCTATGAAACAGGGATTTATTCAAAACACTTTCCATATAGTGACGGAAGTTGCAAAAAAATCAATTATGATGCCCAAAGGTGTACCAAATGTGGATATATAATAATTGGATTAGAGGTATCGACAACAACTTATAAGGCTTGTCCTCATTAATTATATTTGAAAATGTAAATTATTCTATTTTTATACCTTGTGTACATTGGTTATAATTGTAATAAATATTTTTGCATGCAGGCATGGGGATTGAATTTGCATTTTCAATCCTCTTTTGATTTTTAAGCTGGGACCAAACTGATATACAAAATAATACAAAATAATTATTAGCAAAACATATTGACAATAAATAGCAAATGAGGTATATTAATAAGTACTACACAACATAGTACTAGGGTTATAATTGACATCACTTATTCCCTTATATGAATAGCAAAATAATGTTGATATACTAATATTTTGTATATAAAAGCGGTTTTCCAATGTTAGATGAGGATGTAAGTAACCCAACAAATTAATAGTTCATTATCTTGTATAGGAGGAAAAAATATGAGGAGTAAAAAAATTAAATTTGGTGCCATTTTACTTTTATGTGTATGTCTGATGCTGGTTGCTGCATTATTGGTACTTCAAAAGAAAGATGAGAGTGCATATAGCTGCTATTATATTCCCGTTGGAGATGGAAAATTAAGCTGGGGAATGAGTAAAGAAGAAATCATAGCCGTGATGGGAGAACCAGCATCCGTGGAAGATAAGGAGTATGGGTTTGATCTGACATATGACATACTGATTCCAAGCAAACTTGGCTCCTGCTCAAATTTGATTCTGTATGTAGGACTTGATAACTCAACCGAAGCAGAGCAACAGACAGTTAAATGTGGTCTCGTTTCCCTTGAAATGGAGATATATGACACTACGGAGGAAACAGTAATAGAGAAGTTGTCTACATTTTATGGAAATTTAACTGGAGGAAGTACCCAGATGGAACTTGATTTACAAAAAGCCGATCCTGATTATTTTAATAAGAGATATTATTGTAATGAATGGATGCTCGGAACTTTACCTGAAGAGGAATACAACCAACTTGTACAGTTATATCAAAAAATTACGGAAGGAATATTATTAGATGAAGGGAAATCACTTATGTATATAAGGATATCTGGTATAGAGGTGGGAGATGCCTATACCTGTAATGTAAGTCTAGATGCTAATATTTTATCCTGTATAGAAAGTGGGGAAAAATAGAAGACATTTTGGGGAAATGTATCAACTTATTAAGTCGCGCTACAATGATGTAGCAGAAAGGAGATTTTATGAAGGGAACAAAAAAAGTATTTTTAGGATTTATGGTTTTAATGTTGACTTTTGTTAATCTGTTTGGAATTAATGTGTATGCTGCTGAAGAATCAAGGGAACTTAATGCAAGTAACCTTGCAGGATATGATTTGCTGACCGATGAAGCGAAGCTGATTGTGGATCAATTATGTGATGGAGCAGATAGTGTAACATCATATATACCAAATCCGCAGGTTCGTTTAAATAGTAGTAATGATTCGGCGCACATTATGGTTACTAAAACTATCAATAAAGATGAAACTAATGGTGTGATTTCTGAGGATAAGGTGGTGACCTTAATCGCATTAGCAGGTTCTTGGTCTACATCAGGTCAAGCATACGGTGTGGCAGCATCAAATACAGTTAGCATAACGTGGAATTACACTAAGCCAGATTTATCAGATTTGACAGTAACGTTTAATTCCATGACGGCTAAATTTACATATTTACCAACACAGTCAACAGATGTAACGAAAATGGAGTTTTCAACAAGTCTAGAGCCTCCTGTTATTGGTAATCCCGAGTATTTTGCTTCAGACTCTGCATCTTATCCAAGCTCTGGTATACCATATACTAAGGTGCTCAATAGTGCCCCATATCGATTTGGTGCACAAAATCTTTTGGCTATGATTACTTTATACTATTCAAATGGACAATCCTCAACATATTTTGGATATTGTTAAGGCAGCATTATTTCCCCTCTTAAGCGTTCATCCCCTCTCATCTACTTTACCTTTATGTTAGCGGTGTAAGGTTTTTGAATTACTTTACAAGCAGATACTTCAAGTTGGCTTATATTTCAAAGTCTTGTAAATGTGATAGTAAATAATAATATACCCCAAATGTCAAAGAAGATACCCTCTTTTTAATATTTATCAGAAAGTGATGATGCCCAGTTCGTACTGTTTATTGCCGGACTGGGCATCGTATACATTTATCTATAATTAAGTAAATGGAAGCACATCCACTTTGCCTGTAGTGGGGAAAAATCGTGGTACTAACTCAGTTTCGCACCCATTTTTAACGAAGTTTATCCAATCCAGAGCATATTTCTACATTGCATTGGCGGTGGGAGTGTTGATATCTGTTTCAATGACTGAGATTCTACCTTCATAACCGCTATCTGTGTTTGCTTGATTTTCCTTTTTAGTTGTCTGTTATCCACTTCGGAAGGATTTCAAGGAACTCAGTATTCCCCCCCATGCGTCTTCCTCTATTTCCATTTGTCCAAAATTTTTATTTCCTGAAGCCGTCTCATCTGCTTCTTTATCATTTGAGTTAATAAATAGATTTATATCCTCCCTGCTTATATACTCTTTAACTGTCTGCTGAATGTATTCCCATATTTTATCATAATCAATTTCAACGGCATTAGCAACATTAGTAACATTACCAACCTTGCAACACTCCCTATAAGCAAGGATTGCTTTCACAATATACTGTGCTTTTGTGCGGCTCATACCATTCAACAGTCTCACCACTTTCTTATGGTCTTCATCATTCCTGTTAAAGCCAATTGTGATTACAAATTCATTCTTTTTTTCCATAAGTATTCCCAGCCTTTTTTTCCAGCCCATACAAAATGCCATACCCTTTTGCATTTGCATGTATATCCTCAAGAAAGAGGCAGTTCCCTACCTTCCCTGAACCTTCCAGATATTCCCGCAATAGCAACGCACCTCCACCAACAAATACCACGCAGCCCGATTTTAATTCCAGACCACGTTCCCTTAAGGTTCCCAGCAAATCATTTGAAAACGTGTATGCCATATTCTTTATAATATTCGTCACATTCACTGGATAATCTGTTTGGATACCCCTCAGGACATTATCAATATCCGCCTCCTCCAGTAAAATGTCATATTCGGAGTTGATGCGGGAAATCACTTGATTATACAGCTTAATTACACCAAACTCCAGAGAATCACAGACGGCCAGATCTGGAACCCCTCTACGGATCAATAAATAATCCAATGTAAAACCGCCAATATCAATGACTACGGTTTTCCCATACCCACGTATATCCTGGAATACTGTCATAGCTGCCGCGTAATCTTGTGGAAAAGCCATGACTTTTTCAATGTATACCGCATAATTTTTTCCTCTGAAAATAAAGTCAATGACTTCATCTCTTCGGAAGTATTCCTCAAATTTTTTATATAGGGAACCATAATGCTTTGGAGGTAGTCCCACTGGCAGCTCTACACGGAGTAGCTCCCCAGAGCGATAGCTTTGCTGCCTTTCACTTTCCATACCTATTCCGAACAGCGTAAGGATAAAGAACCTCTCATCTGTGGTTTTATCTTTCATATAAGGAATGCGTTTCTCCGTCAGGGTATAATATTTTCCCCGGTAAAGAAGGTATTCCCCAAGCGGCGGTCTGATATCGCTCTCCTCCAAAGCAGAAGTATAGATGAAATTTAGGGTCTTGCAATTCCGGTTCCCATGGTCCACCGGTATAATTATGTTCTGAGACATGATTGCCCACTCCTTTTTATGTATTTATTGTTATATACGTACACATTATGTAAAAGACAACAATTTTACATAAAAAAGAAGCTGTGTGATTTTTACCTGTAACACTATGCTTTTATTATAGGGTTAATCAGTAACCCTATCTCCATTTGGCAGAATAAATGAACTTTCGTATTTACATCCTGCTACTATGGCTATATCTTTCAGTTCAGCAGGTGTAAAACTATCCCGTTTCATTTTTTGGCTAAATGCTTGCGGACTTGTGCTATTAAGTCTTGCAAGCTCTGATATGCTTATGCCTAATTTTACACATAGAATTTTAATTTGCTCAGAAGTGGTCATTTTTCACCATCCCTTCAGAATATTTAATAAATATACTTTATATTATAAATGAAAATGTTTAATATCTCAATAATTATTGCAAAAAAATAAATGCACTTGTTTAAACTTAATCATTGACAAAATAAACATATACGTTTATACTTGTGCATAGATGAGAACACAGCAACCGATAATTCCAAAAGGATAAGAAAGCGAAACCCATATACCTGTGTTGAGTCAGAGAACAATACCAACAGTAAGGAAGATGCTTTCAGCGGATGCGATAAAGATCCCCAATTATTTAATGCTGGGTTATAGGGATTATGATACCTTGATGCCACACGCAGGGAAGGAGGAGAAAGTGAAAATTATAGACAGACTTTATGGAGACATGGCTCAAAAGTATGGACGGTATGATGAAGATTCCGAAACAGGCCAGGCATGCAAGGAATTGGAAGAATTCATTGATCAGAAACTGTGCTTTGAAACTACAGGGGAATTTGAACCAACCAGAAGCAAGTTAATGGATCTGGCAACAGCATATAGTGCTGCCCATGAGAAGCGCGGATTCACATTTGGATTCCGGTGTGCTGCATTGCTGATGCATGAAGTTATGAGAATTGAATAACCGAAGGAATACGAACACTGAAATATGAGATTATCAAGATATGGGTAATGCCTAAAGAAGATAGGGAGCGGGAAGTTCCCAACCCCACATGCTACTGTAAAATGAAAAATGCCCTTGCCAGAGCCACGAACTCTGACAGGGGCAATACCAAAACCAGCAGTGCATTTATAGACAGTCCTGACTATGCCATGAGTAGCTGCTCAGCAGCCCTAAAATTATACATAGCTTACTCTGTTTAGTTACAATATCAAGCGATTCAATTACTTTTCCTTCCTGCTTTTTTTAGGTCATATAGGTAATCATCCACTCCCTTGACATTCTCTGCCCAGTCACCGTTTTCATCAGTATCCCAGGTAAGCATCTTTCCTTGAAGCTTCAGTTCCGTACAGATTTCTACAACTTTCCTGCACCCCCTCTGTATATTCTTACACTTAATTTTTTTCTTCTCACATGGAAGCACATTATTTTTCCAATCTTCATTGTAATTTTCACATTGGACGCACTTTTCATTATAATCTTCTTTACATATGGGTTTTAACAGCTTATCCATGTCATAAGCCTCGTAGACAAATTCCGTGCCAAGGGCTTTCATTTGCTGCAGGAAACTTGGTAGGTTGGCATACTGGTTCGCACCAGGTACACAGCCAAAAGTCCTGCCGGATAACGCATGGGCAAGATCCCCCTTCAGCGGTCCCTCTGTGACAAATATGGTCTTTTCACCAGGATTCCCTACCAGGTGTGTAGGGCTTCCTGAAGATGTCCCCATATGGTAATTGATACTGGAGAACCACATATATTTCCGGCCATCATATGGACGGTCCAAGCGGATTTGTACCCCTATAATCAACCCTTCTATGTTCCGCACAGGTATCATAATCCCTGAGGATTTAGCATGGAAATGAATATTCCACGCCCCATCCTCTTCCTGGTAAAACCCTGGTACACCTTCTACAGTACATCCATCCCTGATCAGCCGCTCTGTCAATTTCCGGTATCCAAATGCTGGTGTGCTCTTATATTCATTTTCCTCAATCTGTTGCTCCGTAAAACCCCGCTCCATTAACTTCTGTTTATGAGTATCAGTAAGAATCAGTGCAGAAAACAGCATGGTATAAGCTTTATTTTTCACTTCATCCGAAGCTGCTGGTGCATTAATTATTTCCGGTTCCTTCGGCATGATATCTTTTTTCAGTATCCGGTATGTCGGAGCTTGTGTATTATGTCCCAGTGCCTCCTTGATTTCCTCACATGCAGTCTGATTATCCACTCCGTATACCTTTCCATACAGAGCCAGCATTCCACCGTATTCTCCACACCGGTTGCACCGGAATACATTCTTCTTCAGATTGAGATTAAGTTTGCCTTTTGATTCGCCACATAACGGGCAGTTTACATATATAACTTTGGTATTCTCATAACGAATATGCAGGTTGATCAGACTGGCAATATCTTTGATCGTAAAGGGAAAGTCATTATTCACAATTTCCCCTCCTTTCCGCAGCCCGGTAAAATCCGGGCTGCTAAACATTCATCATAACGTATCAGCCTGCTTGTTTAAGTGCTAAATCCAACAAATATTTGGCTGCCGCACGCAAAAGGTTGTCAGGACCGCCATAAGAGGACACATACCAATCCAGACCATTTGGCTTCTCAACTGCCAGTTGTCCCAGTGTCTTCCCTTTATGGTATCCTGCGGAAATAACTACCGCAGCCGCGCTGTCACGGGAGAGCATGGGATAGATTTGCTCCACTGGCATGTCTTTCCGGATTCCCGGTCCAGCTTGTCCGTCTGCTTGTTTCCCTTTATCCGCAGCATTCTTTCCTGAGATAGGATTTCCCTGAGATATCTTCTGCCCGGCTGGCTGCTGCATGGCAGGTGTCATTCCGGACATCTGACTTTTCTGGATGTCAGCGCTTCCCGGCAGTGTAATATATTCCCCTATTTCATGCTGGCCGGGTAAGTTGTCATGAGTCACTCCCAGCTCCACTGCTTCCATGTAGCTGTCCTCCACACCATTTCCCGTGCTTCCAATCACTTCCCCGTCTTCCTCCATGTATGTACCTTCCGGAAGGCTTCCTTTCCCAAACAGCATTCCTGCATCAAACGGAGCATCTGTAACCTGGGGATCCGGTTCCTCCTCCCTGTCAGCAAACTGAAGTCCGAAGCCTGCATCAGACAACGCTCTTCCTACGGCGGCAGTCTCCGCAAGCTCCACATATTTGCTGCCAAATTGATCATCTGCTGAAAAGTATTTCTGTGCCAGAGCATTGGATATAAAGCTATCCTCCGAATCATTGCGGTTTAAATACACCTTCGCTTCTACAATAGCCAATTGGTCGGTCAGCTTCACGATCTTTTTTACGATTTTTCCCTCCGGATACTTTAGCCGAAACCAGAGTTTGCGGAAAGCCACATCCAGATAGTACTTGGCCGCTTCTCCTTCTCCCTGGATGACCCGCATATACCGCCTGGGGTCGAATCCTTCCACGTTGTTTAAATCCCGGATTCCCGGTACTTCTTCATACATATTTTTTTGAATCATTGCTGTTTCACTCATCCTTTCTTCTCCTTCCATTTCTTGAAAGCCAGATACCTCCTCATATAGTAAGTACCCGCCATTCCTGTGTTTACTTGAATTTATTTAATTTTAAATTCTAGTAAAATGGTTATTACATCCCTCATACTTAAGGTAAATAATCTGAATCCTATTTTCTTTATGAAGCATCTTCCCGGAAGAAATTGAGCTGACCTCCTGCCTCTTCCTGTAGCTGCTTCCCGCTAATTAAGGTCAATATTTCTTTTTCATGCTTCTTTTTATCTTCCTCTCGCAGGTACCGCCAGGCATTTAAGCAGTACATAGGTGTATACCAGATTTCATTATCCGGATGCATCCCCGGCTTCGCCAGACTGTCTCCTACGATTACAATAGCCTGGCAGCCTAACAGGGAGAGTTGGACATAACACATCAATGCTGCAGTACGGTCGATATCCTGTGCCACAAACAGCACCTGTTTCTGGTAATCCAAACCTTTTTTATCTGCCACATTGGCAAAAGCGATTAGCATGGCACCTGCACCACAGGCAGGATCATTGACCGATAAATACCCTTTTTTTTGAAGTGCTATGGAGTCTGCCGAAAGATCCATTGTTTGAATCTCCGCCATAAGCACACAATTATGATATGGCGTAAAAAACTGCCCTTTCTGATGCTGGTTTAAATTCAGTATCATATACATTTCCCCCAGGAAATCCTGCTCCGGATTCTCATCTAAAGCCAGTGTTGCCATTCCAATCATCTGTGGAAAAAACTCCTGTTCTTCCTTTTTATATCGGGAGATGACTGCAAGATATTCCTGTTCCCGCTTTTCCCATTCCGGTGTCCTTATAGCATTAGCAAAAGAAACAGCGGTCATAAGCAGGAAGTCATTCCAGACCTGCCAGTTAGAATATCGGTAAGAAAATTTATCAAACAGGGTCATAAACTCTTTTCTATATGTCTCCTTCATTCTTATTCCTTTCACATTTTAAAGGTTCATCACTAACTGGTCATATTCATCCTTTTTATCATCTTTATCTTTTCTGGCTTCCAGTAGATGGTTATATGTTTTTATTATCCTTTCACCCAGACGTGTATTACGGTTATTTATCTGTGGAGAATGGATTGCCTGCGTGACGGAACGCTTATTTCCGATAACGAAAACCTGAGCCTGGGCTCTGGTGATGGCAGTATAGAGAATGTTTCGTTTCAGCATCTTATAAAACATGGGCAGCCATGGAAGTATGACCACCGGATACTCAGAACCCTGGCTTTTATGGATGGTGGTTGCGTAAGAATGCTCTATCATTTCCATTTCCTCCGCATTGTACTCCACCCTCCTGCCGTCACTAAATTCCAGCTTTACAGTTTCCATATCGTCCTCATCCACTACAATTTCTCGGATAAAACCGATATCACCATTACTGATGCCTCTTTTATTCCTGTTCTGGATGATCTTGTCACCTACACGAAAGATTTTTCCCAGCACCTTCATCTGCGCCTTTCCTTTTTCTTCCGGATTGATTTCCTCCCGGAGTCGTTCATTCAAGGCATTGACACTGGCTTCCCCTCGTTTGCGGTATGGAGTCAGTATCTGCACGTTCTCTAGACCCACGCGGTCCACCGACTTAATATAAATTTCCTTGATCAGGTCAGCTGCCTCTTTATCGGAACTGGCCGAACAAAAAACAAAGTCCGTGCCATATTCCAGGATGGCATTATTCACCTGCATTAAATGGGCATTGGTGGCAATCCGGCTGTTCTTCTCCTGACGGAAAACCATGTCAAGGACCGTGACCGGTACTATCCCACACTGAATCATTTCCCGAAATACATTTCCCGGTCCTACGCTGGGCAGCTGGTTCACATCCCCAATTAGCACAATCCGGCTCCCTTTTCTGATGTGATGAAAGAACACGGATGCCAGGCGCATATCCACCATGGACTGCTCATCCAGGATGAGAAAATCCCCATCCAATAGAGACAACTCCGGTTCATAATCCTCATCATCACCTATTAAACCCAAGGCACTGTGCATGGTGGATGCTTCCATTCCTGTACTTTCTGCCATCCTCCTGCTTGCTCTGCCGGTTGGAGCCATCAGCATGGCTTCCTGTCCTCCCAGTTTCTCATACACATACAAAAGTACCTTCTGGACCGTTGTTTTTCCAGTTCCAGGACCGCCGGTTATGATACTGAACTTATGGGAGAATACCATCTGGATACTCTCCGCCTGTTTTTCAGAAAGCAGTATTCCAAGCTCCTTCTGTGCTTCCGCAATCAGAATGCTGTAACTGGCTTCCCCTGCTGCATCTTCAGCTAAAATCTGGGCTATAATTTCTGCCGTTTCCTTTTCATTCCGGTAATTGATTACTGGATAAATAGCACCCCTCTCCACTACCAGACTTCCTGACTGGGCCATACAGTAAATCACGTTACTGATCTCCCGCTCAGACACCACTTCCTGCCCAAAGCCTTCATTGAGCTGTTTATAAACAGTATCTGTGAACTGGTTACTTTCCTGGTAAAGATGCCCTTCCTGCATTTCAATGTCCATGCAGTAATCAATGCAGCCTTCTATCCGCAGCGGATCATTTAGCCTGCAGCTGTTTGCCCGTGCAATCCCGTCCACAGTCAGGAACCCGAAACCAGATATCCTGCATAATGAGAATGGATTATTCCTGACCATATCAAGTGCGTCCTTTCCGTATTCTTCATAGATTTTCTGGATCTTCCGGTTACTGATCTTAAAAGGGGAAAGATATGCTGTCAGATCACGCATGGCATGACTCTCCCTGTAGGAAAACAGGATAGTCTGGAGCTTCTTTTCTGTTATGCCCTTTATCATAAGGAGCTTTTCCGGTTCCCTGTCCAGTACCTCAAAGGTACCAAGACCAAAACGGTTCGTAATCAGCTCCGCTGTCTTTGGCCCGATTCCCTTAACCATACCGGAAGCAAGGTAACCCCTGATGCCTTCCAGTGTCTGCGGCAGAAGTTCCTCATACCTTTCTACCTGAAGCTGGAGCCCATGCTTTCCTTTGGCCCACTTCCCGTACAGCTCCACCTCTATGGAATCCGTTGCTGGGAGGCTGTTCCCTACTGCTGTAAACTCAATTTCCTGTCCTCTGTAATAACTGCTCCTTGCCGCAGACGGTACATTGTTATCCTCCGTCCGGTAAGCAAATACACAATATCCATTTTCCTTATTTTGGAATATTTCCCTTACAAACCTGCATCTCATGCATGTCCCTCCTTCTGTATCATCTTTACAATAACCAGGCCGCAGCTATATTCCAGAAGGATATAGCAGGGGATCTCAAGTTCCTTTGCTTTTTTTATTTCTCCTGCCATACCGCTGCTGATCTTATTCCCGCATACGACAACCGCTTTGCTTATTTGTAAAATGGATAGCCCAAAATCCAGAGCAGCCTGTCTTTCTTCTGGAATCCTGTCATCCAGGTATTCCGGTAAAAAGCTGTGGGGTGCAATTGCACGGCAGCCAAAATGTCCGGATACTATCCGGGTGTACCGTGCCGCTTTCCTCATGTTCTCCTTTATTTCAGCCTCTGTAGGAGCTGACAATGGGGAACAGATATAAACCAGGTTATTTTTCAAAATCATCATGCTGCTTTCCTTTCTTTTACGGAAAACCTTCTGCTTTCCGATGTGCTTACATAGTCATAATAAATATCCGGGTGCTGTACCTTCAGCTTTTCCAGACCCTTCTTATCAATACCCGTTCGGTAAGCCGGATTATAAGTAACGGTGTATTCCTCTGTCGCAGTTTTTAAAATACCGGTACAGTTAATACCCATTTCCTCCACAATCTCCAGATATGCCTGCTTCATGCCTTCCTCCAGCTTCTTGGACTGGCTGTCTATAACGGTTTTCTGTTCCTTCAGATCTAAGTATTTTTTGATGGCATCCAGGTGCTTCTTTGACAGCTTCACTGCGTCTGAATCCTTTTCTGCAGGACCGAAATGCCTGCGGATGCTTTCTAACACCAGGTCTGCTTTTTCTGTGTAGGGTGGTTCCACTTTTTTCTGCACGTTCTCCTGCCAGAAAAATTCTTCTTCCGCAATCAGGTCTGCTTCGATATCCAAATCACGTTCCATGTAGCGGATGATGAACTCATTCTCGTTATTCCCATAGAGGCAGGCGAAATAGACCTTATCCACGTTCATTACCGCCATGTAATGCCTGCCCTGGTATTCATAATTTACAGGCACACTGTTATCTGCCCATTTACTCTGGCAGTTATAGTTTGTGGTCTTGCACTCCAGGATCCCTGTTGTGCCATCAGGAAATTCGATAAAAAAATCTACGTCAGCCAGCATAAACGGATATAATGGATGCTGGAACATCTTATGGATGGGATATACCTTCAGTCCGGTCTTCTTTGAGAAAATTTCCGCCACCAAATCCTCCAAACGGTGCCCCACTTCCTTTGCTACCCAGTTTGTTTCTTCTTCATCTATGACCGCATGGATACCGCATTTGTCAAAATAAAGATCCCTTTTTGTGCAGAAAGGGGACTGTCCCAGAATTGCTGCTGCATCACTTCCGCCGATACCCTTTTTACGATAGTTAAGCCAGTCTTCCCTGCTCAAATTTTCTGTTTCCACCAATACCTCTGGTTTATAATTCAAATTTAATATATCAGCCATATTTTCTCCTTTATTATTGTAATGATTATCTGCAATTACCTGTTCTTACTAAAAAAGAGCAATCACAGAGCGATAAAACCACCCTGTAACTGCTTCCTTTTCTATCAACATCATCACAGGTTCAAAGACTAAACCCCCCTGTTTCCTGATAATGCTAAAACATATTATTTTGTACCATTCTCCAGACGTTTATACAGCGTATCTGAAGCTAAGGTAACCCTTCTTGAACTTCTGTCATAATGATATACCTGGTTAGAGAGCTGTTCTTCCAATTCAACCAAATTATAATTTATATCCCTGACCATTCGGGCCAGTTCATCTGGATCACCCGAAGCATCCACTACTATCATTTCATGGATGGAGGAAGGCATAATATATAAATCACTTCCAACCTTTTCCGCTAACCCGTGCAACAGATTTTCATATAAAATACATGCCGCACCAAACGTATTATCACTATTGGAAATTATGTACATAGAATGTTCTGCCAATATATTACTGTTCAGAAAATTAATCAATTCTGTCTCCTCTTCAGATATCACCCCCGCTAATAATAATTTCCCCATAAGGTCGTTCATTGTATCAATTCTTGCAGGAAACATTCTCTGTGTATTCCTTAATGCAGCTTTGTATAAGCTGTCTTCATCCATTCCGATCCTGTCTGCTAACATATGGTTAACCAATGTGTTGCCAAAACCATCCTCGCACTTTCCAATTATCCATCTGTAAACAATGGACAGATCATGCCATTTCCTGTGAGGCACACTCTGCAGCAATTCCTTATTTTGCTTTGTATTCACCAGAGTCAATATGATATTTTCCCCGGCTTTCCCGAGATCCATCTTTTCCAGGATTGAAGGACATTTTTCCATTTCTTTTGATAACTTTTCTGTTATGCTCTGGAATATCCTCTGTAAATTCCCACATTCCAAATAGAACTCATAAAATGGACGAGTGGGAAATGATGGAAAAGCTGCCCTCTTTGTATCATCCTCTGATATTATTTCCATCATATCAATTACCCTGTTTACCTTATGCCTTTTTACTATCTTAACCTGGTATCCCTGATACTTCTCAAGAATAAAATTACTGAGCATTTTTTCTAATACTTCCTTGAACATTTCATAATCCAACATAATCATGTACCTCCTGCTGTTTAATTGTATTTTTAGGTAAAAAAGAGAAGGGATTCTCTTTTTCCCTTCCTGTACTTCCATTAATAACTTTGGATATTAACGGATTAATCATTATTCAGTTTTAATTTTACATTACCTGTCTTATCGGTTTATCCATAGTTTTACCACTTAAATTCACCCGGCATATCATACTCGGTCCAGTTAACTGACAGGGCTCTGGCTACTGTTTCCTCCATACCTGTAATCCGGCTTCCCTCTTCTCCATTGCAGGCAAGCATGTATAGAATTTCGGAGATCCCATAATACACATCATGGGCAGTACATGGATCTTCTCCGTACTGAGCCTTAAAAAGATCTACCGCTTCCATACCATACCGCTTCGCAATACCAAGACGTTTCATGATTCCCATCATGCAATTTGCAGGATTCCTTATTTCAATATTCAGCAGTCTTGACAGGTTTCCAATCGCAAGCTGATATTTTCCATAAATCATATCCAGGTTCTCTTCAAACTTTGCCATGGTCGCACTGGCTTTATGCTCCAACCGCAGTGGACTGCCCAGAGCTATGGTATTATTCCTGCTTCCTGTCAGAAGCATGGGATAGATATTGGCTCCGCTGACCCCGGTATCTGAAGTGGCAATACGTACTACTGGCTTCATCTCTTCCGGCTCTTTATCGTACATCCACAGTTCCTTGCGGTATGCATCCAGCAAACCGTCTTCCCCACTTAATTCCCATAAGGAGGATGCCATATGATGTTCGTAAAAACCGCCCAGATAGGTACAGCCTTTAAACCTTGCATTCAGATACTCCACAGAACGCAAGAATATCTGTTCCATGTCAAGGACTGCATATTCATGACAGTCACCGCCAAGGACCGCAGAAACCTTTCCCTCCGAGATACGTAACAGTGCTTCCCCATTTGCCACCTTCAGGCAGTCATTCAATATCCTGGCATATACGCTTTTTCCCACCTTCCTGAGTGCCGGTCCGGAAATACCTGCCCGGTCCAGAATGGTCTTGATGGCGCAGTCCCTTACCGGATAATATTGACCCTTTGTTTTAAGGAGAAGCCCGGTATTCTGGATAGTATCCGCAAGTATCTCTACATCCAGTCCTTCGTCCGCATACTGCTCCTTAAGTTCCTCTGACAGCCTGCTGTCTTCGTCCATTGAGACCAGCCTCAGATCTTTTGATTTCTTCCTGTCCCAGAAGGAATGTCTGCTGATGTCCCTTAGGAACTCCAGGAAATCATCCTGCCTGGTAAACCTGGCTTGATAGCTGTCTGCATACACTTTTGCTTCATTCATAATTCTTACCACCTTTCTTTAATTGCCCCGGTTTATCCGGAGGTTATTTTATCCAGCCGCTAAAGCGGATTAAGCCCATACGGGCATTTCTGGCACAAAAAAGGAATGGTTCCTTTTGGATTTCCATTCCCTGCTGCGTGTAGTTTCCTACAAAAATCACTTCTCAGGCTACTGTCTGTGACAGTTCCCGGAGAAATTAAAAAAAGTGCCAAAAAGATGCCAACCTATGACATGGCTCTTCCTGACACTTACAATCTTAAACAACGTATGCCCCGGCACGATTTCTTCTCTGCCGGCTAACCCTTTTTAGAAAAGAACATGTTAAGCTGTTCCTTCCTCCAATTAGGTAATCGCATAAAAATCATTTACGTATATATCCTAGCACAATATCTTGTACTGTGTCAATGACATATTGGCATATCTTGTATATTAGAAGTCATACAAAAAAATATTTTTATTTTTTTTCAAGTAATCTACATAAAATTGCCTCTTTATATTATGACTACTTTTTCACCGGATATACTCGGTTGAAAAGGAGCTGCACTTTGACAAATGAATAACATACACCAGCATGTATATAGGTTCCGGAGACAAACTCACTGCGTAAGTGCGCTGCCTGTCCGGATGGAATCGTACATAGTACAGCCAGATACGTGGCCGGAGAGGGCATAGGAAGCGGTGCTGGGAGGTATGTAACTCTAAATACCAGAGAAAGCAAAATAAAAAATTGCAAGTAGGTATTTCCTGATTTATAATATATACATCAAAATAATTTATGCTTCATAATGTATCAGGATTGCCTGCTTGCCTTCAGGAGGCGAAATATGGAAAAAGATAATAGCCCTGGTAAAAAATTTACCTATACCCCTACAGAGATTTCAGTAATTTTAGGTATCAGCAAACGCTCAGCCTATAATCTATGCAATAACACTTCTGATTTTAAAATCATACGAATAGGTAGATCGGTACGTGTTATGAAAGACTCATTTGATCAGTGGTTAGGTATTTCATGATCCAGGCAGAACACTGGAGGTTATAATGGCTACATTAAGAAAAAGAGGCAATAAATTTTGTGTTATTTATTATGGAATTAAAAAAGACGGCAGCTACGGACAAATATGGGAATCCTTTGAAGACAAGGTAGCTGCTGAAATTAGAAAAGATGAAGTTGATTTGGAAAAGAAGAAAGCTGCCTTTATTGGAAAGACTGAAAATCTCCCTATTACGGAGATGCAGAATGAGACTAAGGCAGAACAAAGACCTAAAACCTCTTCCCCCACTTCCAATATTCTTTTTTCTGATTTAGCAAAACGCTGGTTTGACATCTATCCAGTGAACAACTGGGCTTTTAGTATGTATGATTTGGCAACAACTTTATGTAATAACCATATTTATCCATACTTTGGAGAAAAGTATATCCACGATATCACACCATTGGATATTGAAGAATTTATGGCGCAGTTGAAAATGACTAAAGTGAAAGGAGTGAAAGCCTATAATAAAAACGAAGATGAGATCCCATGCTTATCTTCTTCTACCCGTCGTTCTACTTATCTGGTGTTAAAGCAGATTTTTGATAAGGCGGTCGAATGGAATTATCTTACTGAAAGTCCTGTGAAAATTAAAGCCCCCAAAAAAACATGTAAATCCAGGGATATTTGGGATGTCAATACAATACAATGTGCATTAAATGACATCAAGCATCCTCTTCTGCATTTAGGCGTTCACCTGAGCTTCGTATGCACTCTCAGAATCGGTGAATGTTGTGGCCTTACATGGGATTGCATAGACTTTACAAGCGGCAAGATTCATATAGGCAAAACCATGCAGCGCATTAGCAAATCAGCATTGGATAATTTGCCTAAAGGAGATATTTTTAAAATTTTTCCCAAAAAGATGGAAAACAGTAAAAGCGTCCTTGTATTGAAGAAGCCCAAGACAGATGGCAGCGAGCGTATTCTTTTTATGACTGAACCACTAAAAAATGAGTTATTAGAACGCAAAGCTCAATATGACAAAACAAAGCTCTACCTGGGTACAGACTTTATTGATTATAATTTAGTCTTTTCACTAGACAATGGCACTCCCATAGAAACTCATTTACTGGAAAAATGGTTCAAAAAGTGGCAGGATAATACATCTGTGACATTGCCAACTACAATAGACTTTCATTCCATAAGACATTCAAGTACAACTTACAAGCTTCAGATAAGCGGTGGGGACATAAAGTCGGTTCAGGGGGACACTGGCCATAGTTCAGCGGATATGGTTGTAAATACCTACGCCCACATGCAGGATAATAACCGCCAATTCCTGATGCAGACACTGGAAAACAGTTTCTATCAACAAACACCTCCTGCAAATAGTCTGACTGATATAAGTAAACTGGTTCAATCATTGGATCCAGAACATAAAAAGCAACTCCTTGCACTTATTTTAGACAATGCATAGATTTTGAAATATTAGCAGATTATTAGCAGCAATGAAAAAAATATTAGCAGGAAGCGAGGTGTATAAAAATATACAAAAATCACTGCATAAATATTCACACGAAAAAAGGAATAAATTCACCCACGAACAACCAATTCTTAACAGGTAATTTTATTCCTTGCACAGCAGAAACCCAGTAAAATCAAGGGTTTCATAGTGTACGTGAGAAGATTCGAACTCCCGGCCTTCTGATCCGTAGTCAGACGCTCTATCCAGCTGAGCTACACGTACAGAAAAAAATATTCACTTCTTATGCATTCGACCCATTGGTCCGTAGCCAGACGCTCTATCCAGCTGAGCTACACGCACATTTTTACAATTGCAATTATGTTCCCTACCGATACATTCCATATAAATAAATATACCCTGATCCAAGAATCAAAACACCTGCAACAGTAAATATTGTAACTGTTCAAAATAAGAATGTCAATACCTATTTAACCTTTTTGAGAATTTTTCTTTTTCTTTTCTTTTTCTGATAGACCGTTTTCTGATTGACCTTGATTGAGAATTTTTTCTGCGATGTTTTAAAAGTATAAAGTGAAAAGTATTTCTCTCACAAGCCGCTATGCCTCATAAAAAAACCAATCATTTCACTCATTAACTCATCACTCTCCTCAAAATCCGGATTCAATATGCTGAATACATGTCCCAATCTCCTGTCTTCCTTTTTAGGCACACAGACCAGCTGACTACATACTCCATTCCCTTTCAGCACCTTCTCAAAATCATATGTCATATATTTTAACTCATCCTCTTCACTTGTAGCCAGAAATACCGGAGGCAAGTCTTTTATTTCAGCCAAACTTGAAAAAATCATATTTTTATAAGTATCTTGTCTTTT
>Ga0153949_1000019_pt1 | contig 77798 bp, 73 predicted proteins | sample TSNJ033MetaG_FD_104705 | JGI IMG/M metagenome (GOLD analysis project Ga0153949, IMG submission 104705) | Attine ant fungus gardens microbial communities from New Jersey, USA - TSNJ033 MetaG | ecosystem: Host-associated > Fungi > Mycelium > Unclassified | place: USA: New Jersey, Wharton State... | reverse complement strand
CCAATTGCGTGCCGGAGATATTTTCTTTATTAGCACAAGTAAAGTTCCAGGGAGTGGGCACACAGGTATTGTTGTGTCCACTGCAGGAAATAATGTAACAACACTTGAACAAAATATTTTGAACGCACAGTATGCTCAACTCCTGCCGGGAGAAAATTCATGGAGTTGGTATGGCTTTGATAAGATTGTTCGTCCGAAAGGTGGTGCACCTTCACCTGGAGATGGTGGTAAAGCAACATCTACAGGCACAAATGGTTTAAACCTTATTAAACAATTTGAAGGATGCCGTCTTACAGCTTATGATATTGGTGATGGAAAAATTACTATTGGTTGGGGGCATGCGGAAAATAAAGGTAATACCAATTTAGTTGCTGGTGTGACCACATGGACCCAAGCTCAAGCAGATAAACAACTTGTTACAGATTTAAAAGTGTATGAGAATGCAATTAATAGTTACTTTACTCGCACATTTAATCAAAATCAATTTGATGCAATGGCAAGTTTTACTTATAATCTTGGAGCGGGTATTTTCGCACAAGATGGGTGGGAAAAAAATGCTTCAAACAGTTATATTACTGCATCATTCCCAAACTATATTAATAAAGGCTCTGCATTTGAAGAGGGCTTGAAAAAACGCCGACAGGCAGAAGTAAACTTATTTAACACACCAGTATCTGGTGGATCAGAAACAAATAAAGGAGAAGAAGAAATGTTTATCATAGAAACAGAAAAAAATAATTATTTTATTACAGATGGAAAATTCACTTGGATTTCAAACCCAGGGACACTTAATAATTTAAAACAAGGCCTCAAATGTCCTGTTATCAAAATGAAAGATGATGAAATGCGCAGCATGTTTAATAAACTTAAAGGGTAAAAGAGAGTGTAAAAGGGCAAAATTTACTGTGTTAAAGCTACCAGAATCGGTGGCTTTTTTTTATATCTAAAAAAGGAAGCTATTGAAGCAGATTATAGCCAGAAAGCAGGTGGATTTACTGGACCATAAATTCTAATGGTTACCATTTTAATACTTACTGTAGCTAAAACATTAATCTTAAGGGTTAGTTTTTTTTATTTCAAAATAATTAGTTTTATCGTTGACAAAACTAATTAAAAGTTTTATAATCGTTTTTGTTAGTTTAGTTGAAATAAAAACTAAGTAATTAAAGGAGATAAAAATGGAAAAAGAAATAAAAGTCAATAAAATAAAAAGTAAGGATTTTCTAAAACTAATTGCAAAGAGTAAACCGAAATACTCCTACTTTGCCATTGGGATGTTGTCAGGCATTGTGGGAGCGGTACTCCAGCTCATTGTACCGCAAATGATACAGCCACTTATTTCAGGATTTGCACAAGGAATTGATTATGGTCTTTTAGGGAATGTCGTTCTGGTTTACATCCTTTCGGCCTTACTTGGTGCCATCGGTGCCTCAGTGCTTGGTTTTTTTGGAGAAAATGTAGTAAAAAGATTACGTTTAACAGTGTGGAATAAGATGGTTCACCTTCCTGTGAAGTACTTTGATGAAGTCAAAACAGGAGAGATTGGAAGCCGCTTGGTCAATGATACGACACAAGTGAAAGATCTTTTAGCAAATACTGTACCTCAAACTTTAACAAGCCTTTTGCTACTTGTGGGTTCAATTTTTATGATGTTTCGTATGGATTGGCAGATGACTGTAGCAATGGTGATAGCTGTTCCTATTGCGACGTTGATTATCATGCCCTTGGCCACTTTTGGTCGAAAATTCGGGATTCAGCGGCAAGATGCTCTTGCAGGATTTTCTGGCACAGCAAGTGAAGTGCTTAGTGAAATTCGTTTGGTCAAATCTTCCAATGCGGAAGTACAAGCGACACAGTCCGCGGAAAAAAACATCAACAAACTTTATAAAATCGGGCTTCGTGAAGCAATTTTTGATGGATCCATGCAACCAATCATGATGTTGTTAATGATGTCAACCATCTTCGGATTGCTGCTCTACGGCATTCATCGTGTGGCCGTGGGAGCAATGACGATGGCTACTTTGATGAGCTTCTTAATGTATCTTATGAACATGATTGGATCTGTTCCTACTCTAGCGCTTTTCTTTACCGCAAGTTCTAAAGCTTCAGGAGCCACAGCACGTCTGAATGAAGTTTTAGAAGAAGAACAAGAGCAGCTAAGTCTTGGAGAAAATCTAGATATTGAAGGTCAAGTTTTACGTGCGGAAAATATTAGTTTCTCCTATGATGACTCTGAAGAAATATTGAAAAATATTACTTTTGAAGCCAAACCGAATACTATTGTTGCTTTTGCAGGTCCTTCTGGAGGTGGGAAATCAACCATTTTCTCTATTTTGGAGCGCTTCTATAAACCAACAGGAGGAAAGTTAACAATGGGACATCATGATATTGAAAGCTTAGCCCTCAAAGATTGGCGGAGCCAAATTGGATTTGTTTCACAAGATTCAGCGATTATGGCAGGAACAATCCGCGACAATTTGACCTATGGTTTGGACGGTACATACAGTGATGCACAACTATGGGAAGTGCTAGACTTAGCTTTTGCACGAGGTTTCGTCGAAAATATGCCCGATAAATTGGACACACAAGTAGGGGAACGCGGCGTGAAGATATCAGGTGGACAACGTCAGCGTTTGGCTATTGCGCGCGCCTTCTTGCGTAATCCAAAAATTCTCATGCTCGATGAAGCCACAGCTAGTCTAGATTCAGAATCTGAAGCAATGGTTCAAAAAGCTTTGGATAGTCTGATGAAAGGCAGAACAACCTTAGTCATCGCCCATCGCTTATCCACAATTGTAGATGCAGATAACATTTACTTTATTGAAAAGGGAGCAATTACAGGAGCAGGTAAACACAGCGCTCTTGTAAAATCACACCCACTTTATGCACAGTATGTTCAAGAACAACTTACTGTTGCATCATAAATAAAAAAAAGCTGCATACAAGCAGCTTTTTTTTATTACGAAGACCTTAGTTTTTAGCACCATATACGGAGCCAGCATCTAAGAGTTTATCTTGACGATGCATTTGATAAAATTCTTCTAAACCAGGAGTAACACTTGGAGCAACAGCATCAAAGGTTCTGGCTTGCTGGATAGCTTGGGGCGTTGGTGGCTCAGTAAGCTGGGGCAGCTCTGGTAAGAGAGGTTCATGGGACATGGCTGTACCTGAGTAACTAAATGGCGGCACATTTCTGCCTTGATTCATGTATCTGATCGTGTTGTTCAAAAGATAGACACGCATATTGTTTTCTTGTTCAATGGGCGCAGCTGGGACATAATATTTCCCACTCATATCTGGGCTTCCGACCCATACAGCGGTTGAAACTCCCGTAGAAGTAGCAGCCATCCAAGCATCAGGAGCTCCTTGACTACGTGCAGGTTCTGTGGCAGTATCGGGGAAATTGGAGAGGCCGGACTTAGTAGCGAAAGCATTCGGCCATTGCGGCTGTGCAGCTAAAGGCTCGGAACCATTAGGCTGTGTAACATTTTGCATGAGGTTAACGAGGGAACGAGCTGTTGAAGAACTCATGGCACGTTGTGATTCAGGCTGAGTAAGCGGCAGTTCTTGACCATTTACAGTAACAGAGGCCACAGCAGTAGGTGTAACGCGTACACCATCATTACCAATCGCAGAATAGGCAGATGCAGACTGTAAAGATGACAAATTGTAGTCAATAGACATGGATTCTTGGTCATATTTGACAGAAGCAATACCAAGTGGCTGCATAATGCTGTTTTTTTGCTCGTTATTGGTCATGTTAAAGGTTTGAAGGGCTGCAGAGTTCAAAGAGTTACCAAGGGCAAAACCGACAGGGACAGGACCATAATTATTCCCACCGTAATTCATCAGGGGTGTACCGTCAGCGTATGTTGTAGCATTACCATTCAAGGTACTGTTTTCATTAATATAGCCATATTCAAGAGCGGGTGCATAATCGAGTAAGGGTTTGATTGTTGAACCTGAAGAACGTCCGGAGGAAATTGGAAATTGTGGATTGTCCGAATTTGTATTTAAAGCTAAGATATGACCTGTTTGGGTATCCACCACTGATATTGCAGTTAAAGTTCCTTCTGGCAGATTATTACGTGGAATATTTGAGACATCGGGTGCGGTATGATTTGCTACGCTCTCTAGATAATCGAGATGTCCTTTCGTCGCATATGTTTTGACAACAACCTTAGCATTTCTTGGCAAAGCAATTTGGCCGAGCTCTTTTTGTACCTGAGCAATATAAGCTTGGTAAGCATGTGGGATTCCTTGTGTATAACTTGGCTTAAGTGTCAGCTCTTTTTTCACTGCTTCAGCGCTATCTTTGTATTCTTGCTCAGATATGATTTTGTTGGACTTCATCACCGAAAGAACAGTCAATGCGCGTTGTTTCCCTGCGCCTTCAAAATCTTGAACATAAGTTGAAGGTGCTTGACCGAGCCCCGCTAAATAAGCAATTTGAGCAATATACAGGGGCGTTTTCTCTGAGGTGAGCATTGGTGTCGAGAAAAGATTGTTCCAAGCAGCACCAGGACCAATGGTTTCAGGTGTCAAACGCAAGGAGTCCAGATAACTGGTGAGAATTTCTTCTCGAGAATAGCGTTCAGCAAGGCTATGTGCATCAATCAATTCGACAATTTTTCGAGTCAATGATTTATCGGCAGTAAAACCACCATGTGCAATATTTTTTGCCAATTGTTGATCAAGAGTTGAGCCGCCACGTGCGCCGTTTGCGAGATGTAATTTTGTAAGTACTTCTGATAAAACCGCATTAGCCACTCCTTTGATAGAATAGCCCTTGGTTTTACGGGAATAGAAGTCGCTATCTTCCACGGCGACCAAAGCTTTTGTGTAAAGTTCAGGAATATTTTTATCTTTTCCTGAGAGCTGCGCTGGAATGTATTTATAGATATTTGAAGAATCTTGAAGGGCTTCGCCATTAATATCCGTAATAGTAAAGGATTGGGAGATGGCTTGTGGGGAAGGCTTAAGCTCGATCGTATGTGCCAGGTGTGATTCTTTATCGAGGAGATAGACAGCGCCAGCAGCACCGACAGCGCCTACAAATAAGAAGAGCAGAAAAAGAACGGCAAGGGTACGAAGAATTATTTTTTTAGCCATTATTCATCTCCTTTCTTTTTAGCTTTGGTGTCCTCTTTTTTGGAGGTCTCTGTTTTTTCTTTGTCTTTTTTGGAAGAATCGGAAGAAGCTTTCTTTTCTTCAGTTTTCTTGTGCGTTTGAACCTTGATCGTCTCACCTTTTAGGATACGACCGTACTGAGAAGGGTCAGGATTTTGTTGGGTGACAGTCGCTGTGTCTTTGTCCTCATTGTTTGGTTCCACTTCAATTTTATAATTGGCGCCTGCTTGTTTTCTTATGGCCGCAAGGGTTTGACCTTTGAGATTAGGCAGTTCTACGCTTGAATTTTTCAATTTTTCTGATTTTTCGACTTTTTGTTGAAAGTCTGTTAACTCTTTGATGCGCGCCTCCACGGTTTCCTTCTGGCTGAGATAAGCATTTACCTTGTTAAAGACCGGGAGAAAGTCTGCCATGAGTGAATTATTGGTAGAAATTTTATCAAATTGAAGCTGGGATATTGCTGTGTAGTTATTGGTATAGTTAACAAACTGTGTAAAGTTATTGAGGATGGCATTTGCATCATTGAGCGCTTGAACAGAAGCAGAAATCGTTGATTTGGAAACAGCATTATTATCTTCAATATAAGACTGAATGCTCTTTTCAGTTTGCTGCGTCAATTGGTTTGCATCTTGAATAAACTGAGGCAACTCTTCAGCTTTTAAAGTTTTGGTTTCTGCTTGGAGCTGATCAATGGACCGATTAAGACGGGCATTCTCATAAGTTTGAGAAAGTTGCTTCATCTGCTCATCACTTGCACCCAGCGCTTGTTGGAGTTCTTCCTGATTTTGCGAAAACTGAGTTTCAGGAAGTTCGCCATTGACTATACTATTGACACGTTTTTCATTCTCTCCGAGTTTTTCTGCCAGTTCACTGGAAGCATTGCTCAGATAGACGTCAAGTGCGTTGTTTTTTAGTTTTTTGATATAGTCGTTATCCTCAGGTAGGATATTCGTGGTTTCGACAATCTCTTTTTGAGACATTGACTGGAAAACAGGATAATCACGAAAAAGTATCTGTCGGCCAAGAATACCAGATGTTATGATGATGATACTGAACAAGACCGTCAGTACAATCACAACCTTTTTAAAAATATTTTTCTTCATTAAAAACCTCATAAAAATTAAGCTTAGCATAAGCTATTGAACTTCTCCATTATAACAACTTTCTTTCTCAGAGGAAACCGAAAAATATGATAAAATTATTAGTATGAATATCGAGTCAAAGATCAAAGATTTAACGGAGCTATTAAATAAGTATGCTCACGAGTACTATACCTTGGATATGCCCTCGGTTGAAGATGCGGAGTATGATCGTCTTTATCGTGAGTTAGAAACCCTAGAACACGATAACCCACATTTGGTACGGGCTGATTCGCCGACCCATCGTACAGGCGATGTCGTACTCTCAGGATTTGAAAAATATACCCATGAATATAATCTCTACAGTCTAGCAGATGCTTTTTCGCGTGAAGAGCTGGAAGATTTCGATGAACGTGTACGTAAAGTCATTCCAAAGCCTGAATACATTTGTGAGTTAAAAATTGATGGCCTCTCACTTTCTCTGAAATACACAGCTGGTCAACTTGTCGTCGCTGCGACTCGTGGAGATGGGAGTGTAGGGGAAAACATTACAGAAAATGTTAAACGAATCAAAGATGTCCCTCTGGTATTAAAAGAACCCATTGATATTGTGGTGCGTGGTGAAGCTTATTTGCCACGTAAAAATTTCGTCAAACTCAATAAGGAACGCGAACTTGAAGGTAAACCTTCCTTTGCCAACCCCCGTAATGCAGCAGCCGGCACTTTACGACAGCTGGATACGAAAGAGGTGACTAGGCGTGGTTTGGCAACCTTCCTTTATCAAGAAGCAAGTCCTGCGACAAATGATACTCAAGAAGAAGTTTTGGAGTACTTAGAAAAGCTTGGACTTGTCGTCAATAAAGAACGTGTTTTTGCACGAAATATTGATGAAGTCTGGGCCTTTATTGAGCGCGTGGCCGCTCTTCGGGATGACTTGGACTATGATATTGATGGTGTGGTTATCAAAGTTAATAATCTGGCAGAACAAGAGGAACTAGGCTTTACAGTCAAGGCACCCCGGTGGGCAATCGCTTATAAATTTCCAGCCGAACTGGCAGAAACGGAAATCCTCTCTGTGGATTGGACAGTGGGACGCACAGGGGTTGTTACACCAACAGCAAATATGGTTCCTGTGACCTTAGCGCAGACTACAGTATCACGCGCTACCTTGCATAATGTTGATTACATTAAGGAGAAGGATATCCGTCTTAAAGACAAAGTCATGATCTATAAGGCAGGGGATATTATTCCAGCAGTTCAACGTGTTTTGTTTGAGAAACGTCCAGCGGATTCTGTAGAAATGGAAATCCCTCAATATTGTCCGGAATGTTCAACTGAGCTTTTGCATTTTGAAGATGAAGTCGCTTTACGTTGTATCAATCCGCTTTGTCCAGCACAAAATCGTGAAAAACTCATTCACTTTGCCAGTCGTGGTGCAATGAATATTTCTGGTTTAGGTCAATCGATAGTGACGCAACTTTTCAAAAATGACCTAATCAAAGATGTGGCAGATATCTATAAGCTGCAGTTTGATGAATTAGTGGCCCTTGATAAAATTCAAGAAAAGTCGGCAACCAAGCTATTAAATGCAATTCAAGCTTCAAAAGAAAATTCCGCTGAAAAACTCCTTTTTGGTTTGGGCATTCGCCATGTCGGATCGAAAGCTGCCAAGTTATTAATGGAGCGTTTTGGTAATCTTCGTGCCTTGTCGCAAGCAAGCTTAGAAGAAATTGCTGAAATTCCAAGCCTGGGCTCAGTTATTGCCAAAGCTGTAACCACTTATTTTGCAACAGAGGGTGCACAAGTTTTGCTTCAAGAATTGGCAGAAGCAGGAGTCAACTTCGACTATCTTGGCCTTAAGCCGAAGACAGACAGTGTATTATCAGGAAAAACTGTTGTTTTAACGGGGAAATTAACAGCCATGACACGAACAGAGGCAAAAGAAAAACTGGAAGCTTTAGGCGCAAATGTCTCAGGTTCAGTTTCTAAAAAGACAGATTTAGTTATAGCTGGAGCAGATGCTGGGTCAAAACTGGCTAAAGCACAGGATTTAGGTATAGAAGTTTGGTCAGAAGAGGAGTTGCTGAATTTATGAAAGCAAGATTGATTTACAATCCAAGCAGTGGGCAAGAAATCATTAAAAAAAATGTCGCGGACATTTTGGATAAGTTAGAAAGTTTCGGCTATGAAGCCTCTGCTTTTCAGACGACTCCAGAACCACAATCTGCTCAAAATGAAGCTGCACGCGCTACTGAAGCGGGTTTTGATCTCATTGTCGCAGCTGGTGGTGATGGCACCATCAACGAAATAGTAAGTGGTATGTCTCCATTTGATAAAAGGCCTAAATTAGCCATTATCCCCACAGGGACAACCAATGATTTTGCACGTGCACTTAAAATTCCACGGAATAAGCCTTTAGCAGCTGTTGAAATGATCGGTAAGAATCAGACCTTGAATATTGATGTGGGCCAAGTGAATGATGCCGAGTATTTTATTAATATTGCTGCTGGTGGAAGCTTAACAGAGCTGACTTATAGTGTCCCAAGCCGTTTGAAAACAGCTTTTGGTTACTTGGCTTATCTTGCAAAAGGCGTTGATTTGCTGCCACAAATTCGTAAACGCAAAGTCAAGGTTACGCATGACGATGGTGTGTTTGAAGGTGAAATCTCCATGTTCTTTGCGGCATTGACTAACTCTGTTGGAGGGTTTGAAAAAATCGCTCCAGATGCCAAACTCGATGATGGGCTTTTTACCCTTATTTTGGTGAAGACAGATAATTTGTTCGAATTACTTGCTTTGATTTCCATGGTGATTAAGGGCAGTCATGTGGATGATGTAAATATTGAATATTTGAAATCAAGCCAAATTAAAGTCGAACCACTCACAGATAAAAAAATGATGATCAATGTGGATGGCGAGTATGGAGGCGATGCTCCAGTAACTTTCAGAAATCTCCATGGTCACATCGAAATTTTTGTCAACCTCGACGAAATCAATAATGATCATTATCTGGGAGATGAGGAAGAAGAACTCGAAGCTGTTGCTCAGAAATTTACTGAGGAAGCGGAACAGCTCAAAGAAGAAGTGAAATAAAAATCAAAACTGTACATCATGTACAGTTTTTTTGTGCAGTTTGGACATTGTTTTACGGAAGCGCTTGCATTAAAATGAAGGTAGCTTAAATACAACAAGATTAAGGAGAAGCAATGACAACACTTAAATTAGACAAGGTTTATAAAAAATATCCGAATGCTACACAGTATTCGGTTGAAGATTTTAATTTAGATGTTAAGGACAAAGAATTTATTGTCTTTGTTGGCCCATCAGGTTGTGGGAAATCAACAACTTTACGTATGATTGCAGGACTGGAAGACATCACAGAGGGCGAATTTACCATTGATGGTAAATTGATGAACGATGTTGCCCCTAAAGATCGTGATATAGCCATGGTTTTCCAAAACTATGCCCTTTATCCTCATATGACTGTTTTTGATAATATGGCTTTTGGACTTAAACTGCGTAAGCATAAAAAAGAAGACATTAAGCAACGTGTAGAAAATGCAGCGAAGATTCTTGGGTTGACTGATCTTCTCGATCGTAAACCTGCCGATATGTCTGGTGGACAACGTCAACGTGTGGCTATGGGACGTGCCATCGTTCGGGATGCTAAAGTTTTCCTTATGGATGAGCCTTTGTCAAACTTGGATGCCAAGCTCCGTGTTTCTATGCGTACAGAAATCGCTAAAATTCACCGTCGTATCGGAGCTACAACCATTTATGTTACCCACGACCAAACCGAAGCGATGACGCTCGCAGATCGTATCGTCATTATGAGTTCTACACCGAACGCGGACAAATCAGGAACTGTCGGACGCATTGAACAGATCGGAACACCGCAAGAACTTTACAATGAACCAGCGACAAAATTCGTTGCCGGCTTCATTGGTAGTCCAGCAATGAACTTCTTAAATCTCAAAATTGAAGGCAACAAACTTATTGGTGAAGACATCAGTTTGACATTGCCAGAAGGCCAGCACAAGCTTCTTAAAGAAAAAGGTTATTCTTCAAAAGAAGTCATCATGGGAATACGTCCAGAAGATATTTCAGCTTCAATCCTTGCAGAGGAAGCTTATCCTGATGCTCAAATCGATGCTGAAGTTACTGTCTCAGAACTTTTGGGTGCTGAAACAATGCTCTATCTTAAGGCAGGGGATGCAGAACTCGTGTCTCGTGTAGAAGCAAGAGACTTCCGTCAGCCTGGCGAAAAAATCACAGTCACACTTAATCTTAATAAAGCACATTTCTTTGATAAAGATACCGAAGTACGTATTACGGAAGCTTAAATCAAATTCTGATTGTGTTTATATCCATAAAAGCAGAGACTAATAATAAGTTTCTGTTTTTCTATACTTTTTTGTCAAAAGTATTTGACACTCATCACTCATGGTGCCTATAGTTAAAAGTGCTAAAATAGAAATAGTCAAAAAATTAAGCGTAAGAGCTCTTGGATTTTTAGGAATGTTTCCACAGAAAAAACAAATGACACCGTTTCTTCTGATGAAAAAACAAATAAATGCTTTTACATAAGGACTTTATCATGAAAAAAACTATGGATGGGAATATGGCAGCTGCACATGTTGCGTATGCTTTCTCTGAAATTGCAATGATTTACCCCATTACGCCAAGTTCACCAATGGCTGATTATACAGATGCTTGGTCGATTTCAGGCCGCAAAAACATTTGGGGACAACCTGTAAAACTGAGCGAGATGCAATCAGAAGCAGGTGCTGCTGGAGCTTTGCATGGTGCCATAAAAGCTGGAGCTCTAGCAACAACCTTTACCTCATCTCAGGGGCTTTTATTGATGCTGCCTAATATGTACAAGATGGCAGGAGAACTTCTTCCTGGGGTTATTCATGTGGCCGCGCGTGCTATTGCAACAGGTGCACTGAATATCTCCGGAGATCATTCGGATGTTATGGCCGCGCGCTCGACAGGTTTTGCCATGTTAGCAGCATCTAGTGTCCAAGAAGTTATGGACTTGTCAGCTGTTTCTCACTTGACAACGATTGAAGCATCAGTGCCTTTTTTAAACTTTTTTGATGGTTTCCGCACCTCACATGAAATTCAAAAAATTGATGTTCTAGATTACGAAGATCTGGCACCACTGATTAACCAAGAAAAATTAAGGGCCTTCCGTCAACGTGCAATGAATCCAGATCACCCTAGCGTGTCAGGAACCAATCAGAACGCTGACATCTATTTCCAACAGCGTGAAACGGTTAATCCTTTTTATGAAGAACTTCCTGCACGCGTGCAAAAATATATGCGGGAAATAAATCACTTGCGTGGTACGAACTATGATTTGGTGGATTACTATGGAGCACCAGATGCCGAAGAAGTTATTGTAAGTATGGGATCTGTTGCAGGAACAGTGAGACAAACTGTTGATTACTTGAATCATCAAGGACGTAAAGTAGGGTTTTTGAATATCCACCTTTATCGTCCATTCCCATCAGAAAACTTTCTCGAAAAATTACCTAAAACCGTAACTTCACTAGCTGTACTTGATCGGACAAAAGAGGCAGGAAGTAATGCTGAGCCACTTTTACTCGATATTAAAGATCTGCTGTTTGAGCAAAATATTTCTGTTATTGGTGGTCGTTATGGTATTGGTGGTAAAGATACACGCCCAGAGCACATTGTGGCAGTTTTCGAACAGTTGAAAAATAAATCTGTGAATCAAAGCTTTACCATCGGTATAGAAGATGATCAGACTCATCTTTCCCTACCGCTTGCAGGGGACTTGGATCTTACTTCAGTGGATACTTATCAAGCAAAATTCTGGGGCTTTGGTTCAGATGGGACCGTGGGCGCGAATAAAGCTGCTATTAAAATTATCGGTGACCATACGGACAAATATGTTCAAGGTGCCTTTGAGTACGATTCGAAAAAATCAGGTGGATTGACTGTAAGTCATTTGCGTTTTGGCGATAGCCCTATTCAGTCGGAATATATGATTTCGCATCCAAATTTTGTAGCCTGCCATAATACAACTTATGTGCGCCAATATGATTTAACAAAAGGTTTGCGCCCCGGAGGGATTTTCCTCCTCAATACAAGCTGGACAGATGAACAACTTGATCGAAATTTGCCTGCTCAGCTGAAAAAGTATATTGCGGAAAATGCGATTCGTTTCTACACCATTGATGCTGCAAAAATTGCCCACACTACTGGTTTGGGACGTCGTATTAATACCATCATGCAAGTTGCTTTCTTTAAATTGACCGACATCATGCCCTTTGATAAGGTTTATGAGATTCTTAAAGCGGACGCACAGAAGTATGCCCGCAAATCGCCAAAGATTGTAGAGCAAAACTTACAAGCGATGGAAGCAGCTCTAGATCATTTACATGAAGTAAAAGTACCTGGCTCATGGATTGAGACAAAAGAAAAAGTTATCACAGCTGTTCCGGCAGATACGGCACGTAAACGCTATGTCTTCAACTTTTTAGATAAGGTCAATGCCTTTGAGGGAGATCAATTAACTGTTCAGGATGTGGCTACCAATGTAGCAGCAGGAAGCAGTCCGCTAGGAATATCTGCTTTCGAAAAACGCGGTATTGCTCTGGAAGTTCCCGAATGGAATGGCGCTGCATGTACACAATGCAACGAATGTTCTTTTGTCTGTCCACATGCTGCCATTCGTCCTTTCCTCGCGGATGAAGATGAATGGAATGTGGCACCAGAGGGCTTCAGTGTAATGGATTACCGGGGCAAAGACGGACTCAAGTACAGGATTCAAGTCTCCATCGAGGATTGTACAGGCTGTGGTCTCTGCGTCGAAGCTTGTCCGAAAAAAGGGCAAGCCCTAAAAATGGTACCTTATGAAAGTCAAAAAGCACAAGCCATCAACTGGGCGTTTGGGATGACACTTAAGCAAAAGGAAAATCCAGCACGCTCTGGTACAGTCGCTGCTACACAGTTTAACCAACCTCTCTTTGAGTTTTCTGGTGCGTGTTCTGGCTGTGGTGAGACGCCTTATATCAAGCTGCTGACACAGATGTTTGGTGATCGTATGATGATTTCCAATGCTACAGGATGTTCTTCTATTTATGGTGGATCACAGGCTGCGCCTTATGCCACAAACAATGCGGGACAAGGACCAGCATGGTCAAACTCACTCTTTGAAGATAATGCTGAATACGGTTATGGTATGTGGTTTGCGAGTCAAACAAGACGTCAAAAACTTGCAGCACAAGTTAAAGTCGCCTTACCTGAAATGTCGGATACATTAGCGCAATTAGCTGAAGATTGGGTGGAGCATCTGGAAGATTCTGAAGGTACACGAGCACGTGCAGAAAAGTTCAAAGCCCTGCTCAAAGAGGAAAAAGAAAATTCAGCTCTCCTACAAGAAATATACAAAGAAAAAGACCAATTTGTTAAACCCACACAGTGGATTTTTGGTGGCGATGGCTGGGCCTATGATATTGGATTTGGTGGTTTGGATCACGTTATTGCCAGCGGTGCAGATGTAAATATTCTCGTTATGGATAATGAAGTCTATGCCAATACAGGCGGACAGGTTTCCAAAGGGACACCGGCTAGTGCGATTGCGCAGTTTGCTTCCGGCGGGAAGGTTGCTGCGAAGAAGGATCTTGGCTTTATGGCTATGACTTACGGCAATGTTTATGTAGCACAAATCGCAAGTGGTGCAAACATGATGCAAACAATTAAAGCCTTTGATGAAGCGGAAAAACATAATGGCCCTTCTCTCATTATTGCCTACACACCATGTATTACCCATGGCAACTATGAGGGAATGAGCAAGGTGCTTGATGAAGCAAAAGCTGCAGTAAACAGTGGGTATTGGCAACTTTACCGTTATAATCCAGCACTTGAAGACTTAGGGAAAAATCCTCTCACTCTAGACTTTAAACGTCCAGATTTCGGACAAGTCAGAGAATTGTTGGTGAAGCAATCCCGTTTTGCCAACCTTATGAAAGTCAATGCGGAACAAGCAGAATTGCTTTATGCAAAAGCTGCAGCAGATGCGAAGAAAAAATTCCTACGCTATGCCCGCATGTCAGGAGATTACGAGAAATTTATTGCTCGTGAAGCAAAAAATTCGGATAAAAAAGCCGCGCAGCCGGTTCGTGAAAAAAGAGAACGAAAAGAACGTCCGGTTGATCCTGAGCGTGAAGCAAGACGAGCTGCACGAAAAGCTGCACGTCAAGCAAAATAATAAAATTTAAAAGTGGCAATGCTAAAATTGTCACTTTTTCTTTGAATGTAGAAGATAACATAAAAAAGGGTATTTTTGTTATAATGGAAAAGAATAAGTCAGTGAGGAGGGCAGTATGTGAGTGATTTTAGTCAAATTTTTAATCTTGACTTCTGGCAAAAAATATTGGAGTTAAACCAATCGCCTTGGCGTGTGTTCATTTCAATCATTGATATCGCTATTGTGAGCTTTTTTCTTTATTTAGCTATGCGTTTTGTACAAGGTACAAAACTGGTTAGCTTAGTACGTGGTGTCATTATTTTTGTGCTCATAAGAATAGTTGCTGGTTTGATCGGTTTGACCACTTTAGAATGGCTACTCAATCAAGTGATTACCTATGGTGCAATAGCCGGTGTGATTATCTTTCAACCAGAAATACGTAGAGCTTTGGAAGGGTTAGGTCGGACGACCAATCGTTTATCCGGCGGGCGCAACCGGTCCATCAATAGCTATATTGAGGCATATGAAAAGTCTTTTGCTTATATGTCTGAGCGTAAAATTGGAGCACTCATTGCCATTGAGCGAACACAAACTCTGAGTGAGTATGCTTCAACAGGGATAAGGTTAGATGCAGATATTTCCAGTGAGTTGATCATCAACATCTTTATTCCGAACACACCTTTACATGATGGGGCAGTGATTATTCAAGATGATAAAATTGCTGTTACCAGTGCCTACCTTCCTTTAACTGAGAAAACTGGAATATCTAAAGAGTTTGGAACACGACATCGTGCAGCTATTGGCTTATCAGAAGCTTCAGATGCTTTAGTTCTTGTTGTTTCGGAAGAAACAGGAGGAATATCTATCGCTTATAATGGTGAGTTGTATGCGGATATTTCAAAAGAAGTGTTCCATGAAAAACTTATCGCTATTTTGGGACCAGAAGAAACAGGAGGCAAAAAATAATGAGAAATAATTTTTTCGCTTCAAAACTTTTTACAATCTTAGCTTCCATTTTCTTTGCAGTAATTTTATTTTTTAATGCAAGCTCTGCAGCATTGAGAAATCAAGGAAACTCAACAACTGGAGAAGTTTATACGACGACTATTTCTAATGTACCAATTGAAATCAAGTACGATTCAGATGAGTATTTTGCGAGTGGTTATAACAATACTGCCAATGTTTACCTGACAAGTTACAACCGTGTTCAGATTAATACAGAAGAAAACCCGGATTCGCGTAACTTTTATCTTGTGGTGGATTTATCCAATGCAAAAGAAGGAACTGTGACGATGCCTGTACGTATCCAACAGCTTCCGAATGGTATAAATGCACAAATTGAACCTACAACTTTGACCGTTCGCTTAGAAAAGAAAGCCAGTGCGGAATTTAATGTAACACCTTTGATTGAACAAGCACAGCTCCCAGATGGTTTCAAAGTTAATGACATCAAGCTGAGTCAAGAAAAAGTTAAAGTAACAGCAGGAGAAACAAGTATTAAACAAATTCATGCCATCCAAGCGGCCTTGCCAAGTGATGCATATTTGAATGATGATTACTCTGGTACGGTGACCTTACATGCAGTTGATGCTGATGGAAAATTACTCCCTGCACAAATCAGTCCGGCGACAGTACAAATGAAAGTAAGTGTGGAAAAGCCGTCAAAAACAGTCCCAGTTAATGTGAAGAAAACGGGGACGCTTGACCAAAGCCTTTCAGACATGAAGACATCGCTCTCTCAGAAGACAGTCACCATTTCAGGTGAACAGAGTGCTCTAGATAAGATTGAGAGTGTTGATGCGACTGTAAATATATCTAATATTACGGAAAAAGAGACCGTAAATGTCGATATACAGGCAGATGGAGCAAGTGTGAAACCTAGTCAAGTAGAAGTAACAATGACTCCGGTAAAAAAATAAATAAGTAAAAAAAGAAAAGAGAATAGAAAAATAAAATGGGTAAATATTTTGGAACAGATGGCGTTCGCGGAGAGGCTAATGTAGAGTTAACGCCAGAGATGGCCTTTAAGCTTGGACGCTTCGGTGGCTATGTCCTTAGCCAACATGAAATCAGAACGCCAAAAGTATATGTAGCGCGTGACCCACGTATTTCGGGCCAAATGCTTTCAACAAGCCTTATCTCAGGTCTGTTATCCGTAGGGATTGAGGTTTATGACTTGGGAGTTATCGCTACACCAGGTGTGGCATATTTGGTTCGTAAAGAAGAAGCTTCTGCAGGTGTAATGATTTCTGCCAGCCACAATCCAGCCTTGGATAACGGAATTAAATTCTTTGGAGCAGATGGTTTTAAACTTGACGATGAGAAGGAGTTAGAAATCGAAGCTTTGATTGATGCTGAGGAAGATAAATTGCCACGTCCTTCTGCTGAAGGTTTGGGAATTTTACACGATTATAATGAAGCTGTACGTAAATATCAAGCATTTTTGAAAACAACGGCTGAAGGCGATTTTGAAGGTTACAAAATTGTACTCGATACAGCTAATGGTGCTGCATATACATCTGCGCGTGCTGTATTTGCTGATTTAAACGCCGAACTCACAGTGATTGGTGAAAATCCAAATGGCCTTAATATTAATGATGGTGTTGGTTCAACACATCCAGAGAAAATGGCAGATACGGTTGTTGAAACTGGAAGTGACATTGGTTTGGCCTTTGATGGTGATGCGGATCGTCTTATCGCAGTAGATGAAAATGGTAATATCGTTGATGGTGATAAAATTATGTTCATCGTTGGGAAGTATCTCCTTGAGCAAGGGAAATTGGCAAAAGACACCGTAGTTACAACTGTTATGTCTAATCTTGGTTTCCATTTGGCATTGGAAGAAGCTGGTATGAACTCTGTTGTAACAGCCGTAGGTGACCGCTATGTTGTGGAAGAAATGCGTAAAAACAATTACAATTTTGGGGGAGAGCAGTCAGGTCATATGGTCTTCTTAGACTACAATACAACTGGTGACGGACAACTCTCAGCGATCCAACTTGTAAAAGTCATGCGTGAAACAGGTAAAAAATTATCAGAACTCGCAGCCGAAGTTACAATTTATCCTCAAAAACTTGTTAATGTTCGTGTAGCAAATAATGCTGCTAAAGAAGGTGCAATGGATATTCCGGCTATTCGTAAAGTCATTACGGACATGGAAGAAAAAATGGACGGTAAAGGCCGCATTCTTGTCCGCCCAAGTGGAACAGAGCCACTTCTCCGCGTTATGGCTGAAGCACCAACAGATGAAGAAGTAAATGAAGTTGTTGATACGATTGTTGACGTAGTCAAAGAAGAAATTGGTGTAAAACTATAAAAGAAAAAGATTCGTAAGGAATCTTTTTTTTGTTCCAAGACGAATGGCGTGAAACAGGCAAGTCGTGAACGGCTAAATACAAGCTGCCTTTGGGTTTTGCTAGAATCACACGTGGCCTTAGTGAAAAATAATTCTTTCCGCTTGTCGGGGCTTAATTACTGAATTTCACGTGGTGAGTTGTGCTATAATAAGGCTATGAAATTAAAAGTTAATGAAGAAAAGATGCTTACATTTGCAGAGCATTTAGGTGGCCTTCTTCAGGCACAAGATATTATTGTTTTGACAGGAGAGCTTGGTGCAGGTAAAACAACCTTTGTGAAGGGGTTAGCTGTGGGCTTAGGAATTTCGCAGATGATTAAGAGCCCTACTTACACCATTGTGCGAGAATACGAGGAAGGAAAGCTTCCTTTATATCATATGGATGTTTACCGTGCGGGAGATGATCCTGACAGCTTTGACCTTGACGATTATCTTTTTGGTGAAGGCGTTTCTGTTATTGAATGGGGCGAGCTCCTGGGAGAAAGTTTACCTGAGGCATACTTAGAAGTTAAATTTGATAAATACGCGGACGGCTTCGCAACAGATGCTGAACGTGTTCTTGAACTTCTTCCCCATGGGCAACGCTATGAAGCATTATTAGGAGAATTATGAGCACAGAGTTACTGATTCGTGAAGCACGGCCTGAAGATAGTATAAAGCTTATTGCTTTTCTTAATCAGGTAGGAAAAGAGAGTCATTTTTTGACTTTAGACGAGGCGGGGATTCTTATGTCTCCCACGCAAATGCAAGATTACTTGGCACAGATTCTTACGAAAGACAATAACGCATATTTTCTAGCCTTCATTGGGCAAGAAATCGCTGGAGTCCTACATATTACGGCAGATTTTCACTATCGCATACGTCATATTGGGGATATTTTTATTGCTGTAAGTTCACAATTTCAAGGGTATGGTATTGCTTCTTTTTTATTTGAGGATGCCCTGGAATGGATTGAGGAAATGGATGTGATAAAGCGACTTGAATTAACTGTTCAAAAACGCAACAAAGCAGCTGTCCATTTATATGAAAAGTTTGGTTTTGAGCTGGAAACAATCCAAAAATATGGAGCACGCGATGAACACGGACAACTGATAGATGTGTATCAAATGGTCAAGTTTTTCTAAGTTAAACAAGAGCGATCAGAGAGGGAAACAAGTCTCTCTGATCGCTTTTTTCATTTCCTGTTGTTTATTTGCAGAAATTTGATATAATTTTACTATGAAACTTTGGAAAAAATCGCTGTTAATGATCGTTGGGATCATCGCCTTAACGGCTGGAGCAGCCACTGTCTATGTTTCGACAGTTTTAAATAGCACAACAAAAGCATTTTCGAAAACCTATGCGGAAGTTGGTAGCACAGATGCGGGAAAAATTATCAAAGCGACTGAGCCATTAACAATTTTACTCATGGGTGTCGATACTGGCGGAGCTGACCGCGGAGGGGCAACCAGCTGGGATGGGAACTCTGACTCACAGATCGTTATGACCCTTAATCCCAAAACGAATACAACAACGATGGTTTCTCTTGAGCGAGATGTCATGTCAAACATTTTGGATAATAAGGGGAATACAGTTTCCACACAGAAGATGAATGCAGCATATCCGATGGGGTATAATGCAGGAGGGCTGAAAACAGGTGTCCAATATGCCATGAAGACAATCGGAGAACAGGCTGGTATTAATGTTGATAACTTCCTCATGATTAACTTTGATGGCCTTGTCAACTTGGTCAATGATGTAGGTGGTATCGATATTGACAATACAACCGGACAAACTCTCTATATCTCTGATACAGAACCCGCATATAAAGCGAAAGTTCCACCAGGTAAGCAACATATTGACGGAGATCAGGCACTTGTTTATGCGCGTGATCGCCATCATTTACCAAATGGAGACTATGGGCGTGCAGCACACCAGCGTGAAGTTATTTCAGCAGTTGTGACGAAGCTCTTGGCATTGAATAATATCACTCAATATCAAAAATTCTTGGACGATATCAGTGAAGACATCAAAACAAATATTCCAATCAATGGCTCAACTTTAACTTCTTTATTAGGTTATAAAGATTGTTTTAATAAAGTCGTTTCGATTCAATATCAAGGGATTGATTATATGAATCCAGGAGATGGTGGATCTTATCAGCTATTGTCTACAAATACGACTTTAGCAGTTCAAAATGCTTTACGTAACTCTTTGAAAAAAGAGACAGGCAATAGTTTAAGTAATAATTTGATTACTTACGAAACATTAACAGGGAATACACCTGATTCCTATTTCATGCCTTCAGCAACAGTGACAGAAAATGGCAAGTCAACCGTTTATGGTATTGATGTCGATGGTTCTTTTGTAAATATCGACAGCAGCAACTCTGCTACTTATGTCGCGACAGATGGAAGTGCGGCGACAAGTGATAAGCCATCGTCATCGGATAAAACGAAAACCTCTGAGGCAAGTCAGGCTGATGCAAGCACCCAAGATCCTTACGGGGCTTCTGTAGACGATAGTACAGCTTATGGAACGACTGACCCAGGAGTGGGGGGTGGTGCAAGTGCAGATGGTACACCCCCCTATGTTGATCCTTATACAGGACAATAATTGCTTCAATGAGAAAAATATGATAGACTAGACAAGTAGTGTAAAAATCTACTTGTTTATTTTGGTCCGATAGCTCAGCTGGATAGAGCATTCGCCTTCTAAGCGAACGGTCGAGGGTTCGAATCCCCCTCGGATCATGGTGCCAAACCTCGCTCCGCCTTCGTGGCGGGGCATTTTTTTATACTCTTTTTATGTTTTGTGCCAAATTTGTGCCAAATCTATATTGCTTTATTTATTCAATTATCCCTTCTAAAATATTTCGCACAGAATTATCTTCCTTATCTTGTAACTCTTTAATAGCATGAGAATAAGTTGACATTGTAACGTTTAAACTTCTGTGGCCAAGCCTTTTTGATATATAAAGAATGTTTATATCTTTGTATATCAACATTGAAGCGTGTGAGTGTCGTAAACCGTGTGATGTGATTATCGTACTCAGGTTAAGCTTTTTACATAAGGCATTAAGTTGCTTGTTTATAGATTTATTATTAATTACCCCATTCTGGGCATTATAGAACACAAAATCATGTACGGGATTAATATCTAATTTGTTAAAGAGTTCTTGTTGACTTTTTTTTAAGTCTTTTATGGTATCCATTGTTTTAGAGTCTATGGATATTTTTCTTTTTGACTGAGGGTTTTTGGTTGGCCCGAAATCTTGTTTTGAATGGTCCCACGTTCTTGTAACCTCAATGTATTTTTCTTCGAAATTAATATGATCCCAAGTTAATCCAGATAATTCACTAAAACGCATCCCTGTCATTGCCCCAATAAAAATCATAAATGGAGAAGCATAGATTGGATTTGATTTTGTTCTTACTGCTTTTATAAGTTTTTCGAAATCATCAAAGTCCAGATATTTATCATCTTCATCCTTTGCAGACTTTCCGCCTTTTACGATTGCTCCTTTAGTAAAATCATAATTTATAATCCCTTCATCTACTAAATTTGAAATGCTAGAACGAATGTGTGTATTTATTTGTCGTGTAGATTCGTCAGATTTGCTTTCTGCGTAACTATTTAATGCTTGTTGGTATTTTGTCCGATTAAGCGTTTTAATCGTCATATCGGCGAAATATGACCTTATAACAGATAATGTATATAAATATTTCTTATATGTACCATCCGATACTTTTCCTTTTTTAAAAACTTCTATCCATTTTTCAAAATGTTCACTTAATAAATAGTCCTTCGAAGCAGCATTAAAACCTTTTGCAAGTTTAGCTTCAATTTCACCGGCTTCGGCAATTGCATCTGTTTTTTTAGGAAAACCGCTTTTTCTAAGCTTTTTATATTTTCCGTCAATATCTTTATAAGATATCTCATACTGCCATACTTTGCCACGTTTTATATATCTGACCATAATTGATTTCTACTCCTTTTTCCTGTAAAATAGAGTACAAGAAAACTTCACGTAATCCGTGTTGTTTCTGTACTTGATTTAAAGCCGCCCCACAGTCGCCAAACTTGGGCGGCTTTTTTGTATTTTAGATTTCCTACTTGTGTTATGAATTAAGATTCTTTTTTGAAATAGCTAGGTATAAGCAACCAGAAATTATAGAGAGAATATTTGCTATAAATAATATTAGGGCTAAAAACATTTGAATGAAGATTGGGAGAGAAAATATAAGTAAAAGGAATAGCAGTCCTATAATTCCAGAAGAAATGAGGAAATAATCTGGTGTTCTTGTTTTGAGTTTAGTTTCTTTATAGTACCTTGAAGTCACGATTCCTAAAACTATTAACGATATTTGCAGTAATGTATATATTACTGCAATAAATAACAAGGTATACATGTGGGTACGTTGCGTAAACCCCGCGACAAGTATTACAGACAGTAGCGGAAATATTTATGTTCCAGAATGGATGGCTGAAGCGCCTTATATCTTTCGAGGTGCAGGAGAACTTTATATTGAGACGTTAGAAGGTGAAATGCATGTTTCTGTAGGGGATTATGTCATTAAAGGAGTACAAGGAGAGATTTATCCATGTAAGCCAGATATATTTGAGGAAACTTATGAGGTAGTGGGATGAAATTTAGATTTTACAGTGCTACTTATTTAACAGAAGATAAAAAATTTAACAGAAGATAAAAAAACTCATTGTAGGTTTTCAGATGTCGAATTCGAAAATTTAAAAGAAGCGACAGATTTCATGAAAAAAGGTGCTATCTGCCAAGATGATTTGAAAACGTCATTTATTCCAGTTGTATGTGAGCAGATAGTTGAGGTAGTGGAATGAGTTATGAACTACCACTTGATGAACTATTAGATAGTCTTTCAAAAGAAGGAATAGATACCAGTCAATTAAATATAGTAGAGGAAAAATTATGAAATCAAGCTGGAAAAAGCAAAGGCTTGCTACTAAAAAAAGCATCATTTTTGATGCTAACATATTTACTCAGCTTTGTTTTCGGTCATGAAATCAAAATAAATGTTTTTATGGAAACGAGGTAGAAATTTTCTCGCACGATTTTCTGTAAAACCTACTAATAGTTTAGTTTCATCAACAATAATTGGAGTGCGTATAACAGTTCGGTACCTTTTTAAGAAGGATATCATTTCGCTTAGGGAAGATTCTTCAAATGAGTGATGATATTTCTTATACATGGTACTTCTTTCTAAAAGGATATCATCGATTCCATTTTCTGTAAGAGATAAAATATGTAAGAAATCTGAAGTAGATAAGTCATCTTTAGCGACGTTTATCTCAGTGAATGGAATATTGTAGGATGTAAGCCACTCTCTAGCTCTTTTCGAAGAGTAACAATGGTTAATAAAATACAATTTAATCATCTAGTGGTCCTCCTGTTAACGTTTTTATCATTATAATATAATTTTAACATAATGATATAAGATTTTAGAAAGATATCTGGGTTTAAAATTAAAATAAAACTTAAAAATAATAAAAAGCCCGCTGGAACGGGCTTAGGCATGAGAATTATCTGTCTATATTATAACATACTGGAGGAAGTTTATTCATGGCAGATAAGTTAGATTTATTGATTAGTGATTACATGACAGGGATGCTTCAAGTGAAGATAAATTCTCGTGCAATGTGGATCACTCGTCAGAAAAACGAGGAGCGAATTGGAAGTAGTGGGACAAGTGAAAACACAGCACCTCAAGAACGTAGGATGATGATTATTGAAGAAGATAATAAACTTCAAAAAATGATTGATCAGCAAAGAGTTCTCACTGAATTGATGGGTACTGTAAGTCCTGAAATTAGAACAATAATCACTCTAAGATTTAAAGATAAAAAGCAATGGTGGCAAATTGGAGCTAGACTTTACATGGATGAGCGGACTGCAAGAAGAAAATATGAGAACTTGAAGAGTCTCCTTAGGGATTCTCTATGGCGTGATTTAGTGTAGAATCAGTGCCCGTTTTCTGTCCGTTCAGTGCCGTTTTTAAGTGTTAATATTGTATTATGAACAATTCGGCAGAACACAAAATTGTAAGTCTCGGTGAACAAAAAGTGCTGAAATTGTTAAACGTTGCTGGACGGTAAAACCAGCGTTAAAGTCACTATTATTAGTGATTTTTTACTTTTTCAAATTTATTTTTGATATTAATAATGATATGATTGTTATATAAAAATAAATTAGGAGAACGAACTTTGAAAGATTTTATGGATTATGTAGGTTGGTTTATCAGTACTGGATTATTATTATTAGTAATATATGTGATAAAAAAGATTCCAGATATGGTAAGTGATAAATTAAAAAACGTTAGAGAGCATGAATTCAATAAAGAGTTACAGGTAGATGAATATTATCGAAAAGATGGTAATTTACAACAGATTATGATGAAATGGACGCACTATGCAATTGATAAGAATGCAATGGATAATATTAGTACAAAAAGCGGACAGAAGGAATTACAAGAATTAGTAAAAAAAACGGTCGGATATGGATCCAGTAGGACCGTGAAATTATTAACTGAAATGTTTCAAAGTGTATATCAAAATAGTAATGATGGTGAAGCTGATAATTCATTAGAGTCAGGATATACCACTATGATCCTTATGTCAATGATAGTTTCATCGTTAAAAGAAGATTTTACAGGACACAAAATTGATCCCTTAGATGTTCTGAAAATAAAAATCACTGACTATACAGATAATGAAGAGGCCTTTGAGTCAATTCTTAATAGAATAAATGAAAAATTAGGAGTAAAAGTTTAACCAATGGAAATTAATATTATAGCTTTAGTCTTGGCATCAATTTTTGTTAGCGTTCTATTTCTCGGGATTTTTATTCTTGTTTATAAATGGTTAAAAAAATAATTAAAATATATTAAAGCTATAAATAAAAAAGCTGTCAGAAATGACGGCTTTTTGCATATCTAAAAGGAGGGAGGTATGAAACTAACTAAGAAGCAGCAGGATTTTGCTGATTATTATATTGAATTAGGAAATGCAACGCAAGCAGCTATAAAAGCAGGCTATAGTGAAAAATATGCAGGTCAAAATGCTGATAAATTACTAAAAAATACTAATATAAAAAAATATATTGATGAGAGAATGGCTCAATTAGCTTCTGAGCGGATTATGAGTGCACAGGAGATACTTGAAAGACTAAGCCTAATAGCTAATGCAGAAATAAAAGAAACAGTCGTAGTGGCTAACGCAGAGGGCTATGCAGAAGTTGAAAAACCTCCTGACTTTAAGACACAAATACAAGCTATGAAAGAACTTCTTAAACGCTATCCAGGGAATGACAAACTTTTGGAGCAACAGCTTAGAAAACTTACTGCTGAAGCCAATATGGCAGAGCTTAAAGTTGAGTCTATTAAAAATGCATCGAATGAAACTGTGGAAGAAAAACTGGATGCATTACTCGGTAAGATAAGCGGTGAATTAGATGATTAGTGATGTATATACAAAAAGACAAATAGAGGTATTAAGCCAAACAGTAAATAAAGACTGGTTTATTACATTGCTTCATGGTGCTAAACGTTCTGGAAAAACAAAGATCAATAACGATCTTTTTTTATTTGAGTTAAGACGTGTGAGAAAGATTGCGGATGAAGAAGGAATAAAAGAACCCATGTATATATTGGCTGGTGTTTCTTCGAGTACGATTCAGAAAAATATCTTACAGGAACTTTATAACATGTACAATATTGAGCCTAAGTTTGATAAACATGGTAACTTTAAACTCTTTGGTGTCAAAGTTGTTCAAGCTTATACAGGAAATATTGGTGGTGTAGGTGCAATTCGTGGTATGACTGCTCATGGCGCTTATGTTAATGAAGCATCACTTGCTAAGCAAGAAGTATTTGGGGAGATTGTTTCTCGCTGTTCAGGCACCGGGGCTAGGATATTAGCTGACACCAACCCTGATAGTCCAGAGCATTGGTTGAAAAAGGAATATATAGATAAGAAAAACGGAAATGTTAAATCTTTTCAATTCCAGCTGGATGATAATACTTTCTTGTCTCAGCGTTACAGGGATAACATTAAGGCAGCAACTCCAAGTGGCATGTTTTATGATCGAGATATTAAAGGTCTATGGGTTTCTGCTGATGGTGTTGTTTATCAAGATTTTGATGCTAGCAAGCATTATATTCATTCTAAAGATTTGCTTATATTAATAAAAAAGTCCTTGAGAATAATCTTAAGGACATTTCTTTTGAAAAAATTGACAATGCTATTGAAGAAGCATGGAAAGGAATGTGAAATGCCAGTAGAAAATAAAAAAGTTATTTCTTGGTTTGATAACCGAAAAGGTAAGCTTACCTACTCTATGTGTGGTTCTCGAAATGGAGCAGACGGTACGGCAGACTGCTCTGGATCAGTTACACAATCAATCTTTGAAGCTGGTGCAGCCAAGTATGCTTATTTGTATTCAACAGTAACCTTGGCTAGTTATTTGCAAGCAAATGGCTATACTTGTATTTCAAGAAACCAAGATTGGGATGCAAAAGGCGGGGAAATTGTCTTAATGTCTTGGGGAGCAGATATGAGTACCTCAGGGGGAGCGGGCGGTCACGTAGGTGTAATGAAAGATGCCAATACCTTTATCAGTGTTGACTATTGGACTGGTGGCCAAGCAGGCACAGCCGTCTCAGAGCATAACTGGAATCAATATTATGCAGCGAACAAACCAAGTTATGTAGAAGTTTGGAGAAGTACGGCTGAAAGTTCAAAACCAACTCCAACTCCAACTCCAGCACCAGCACCAGCACCTCCTGCTTCAAGTGCTATTGAAATCTTCAAAAATCAATATCAGGGCAGATTTACAATTGAAAAAATTAAAGTTGATGTAATCAAAAATGTCAACGGTGGAATGCAATTCGGTAACTATGACTTGGCTAATGGGGGAAAAGGGAAGGATAAATCTTTCGACTGGACTAACAATGGTATTCCATTTGCATTGGTAAACCTTCCAGAAAATGCAAATGTAAAAGTTGGTGATGTTTTGACAGTTGATATGAGCGGCACAATTGATCAATATGATAATGCTTCAAATGGTGTAGGTGTAAACTTCACTAGCCCATTCAATGCAGGTATGATTTGGTTCAATGCAGATGCATTACTTAACCGATTTTGATTAATAAAAGTTTGAGGTATCATAAATACAATTTGTTGAAATTTATGATAGAATAAGTTAATTAGGCTTTGGTTTGACAATATAATACGTTCATAATATAATAATCTTAAGGCATTAGGGAGAGGTTATGAATATTGAACGTTAATAGTATTTTACAAATTTTGGAAGCTTTTAAAGATTTTTTATCCTTCCCAGTGCCGTTAGGAGTAGATATTCTCCTACTTATTTTAAGCTTTCTAGGACTACAGAAACTCCAAGAAAGTAGAAGAAAAGACTTTAACACTACTCAAAATCAGTCTGATAAAACTAATAAAATGTTACAAAAAACAATAAAAGATAAAGAAAAAACTATACTCACAAGAAATGCTCGGATTACAGAACTTGAAACTCGATTAGATTTTTGTCAAGAAAATCATAAAGGAGGTAAGTAATTATGGGAACTTTAATACTAATAATTTTAGCAGCCTTGGCTAGTGTTATATTCTATCTTTGGGATACATATAAACATCACAAATTATTAATGAAATTAAGTAGTCAAAATCATTGGAATGATAGAATTATAATTGAGGAAATGAATGAAAATATAAAGGAAGAGTATCCAGCTCTACATAGAGTCACTAAGGGCTTCTTGAATTCTAATATTAGATTCAATTCAAAAGAAATTCTAAAGAATGCCAAACCGATTAATGGTAATGCGAAAGGTGATCTTAGAGCTGAATTTTCTAAAATTATAAAAAATAAAGATGAAGAAGCATATCAAGTTATGTCATGGTACATGTTTGCTTGTTTGCAAATTGATTGGCTCAATACAAATAAGCTAGAAGTGGTAAATGAAGAAGCAAATAGAATAAAAAAAGGTAATAATTTAGAAGACTTTGAAAACAAAGATGTTTTCTGTTTTATATAACTTTTTCTCCTGCTCCTACTGAGCAGGATTTTTTTTGCAAAATAATAATTTTGTTGGTTTTTGTTTAAGCGACTCGATGTATAATCTAATACTTAAAGTCTAATTAAGACTTTTTCATAAATTTACTCCTGCACTCACTTACCTCCTAATAAAGTGAGTGCTTTTTTCATAGATGGTTGTACAAAGAAATAACGAAGTGCTATACTAATAAAAGTACCTATTTGTCATGAGTAGGTACTTTTAATTTAAACAGATAGTTTGGCTATAAAATAAAATGATTACTTTGTACTATGATCTCAGCAGCACTTCTTGTAAACAAGCATTGACATGGCTCAAGAAGCATGAAATAGAATATGAGATGAAAAGAATTTCTAAAATTTCAGAGGTTGACCTAATGAGTGTATTAGCTTTAACAGAAAATGGGTTTTCTGATATTCTTAAACGTCCAAGTAGAGTTAATGCTCAATCACGAGAAGAACTAAAAAAAATTGAAATGATGAATTTTACAGATGGAATAAGATTTATTTCTCATCATACTTATTTGCTTAAGACACCTATTATTTTTGAAAATAATAAACTTACTATAGGATACAATGCTGAAAATATGAGAATCTTTCTTTCTCGGGATTATCGTAATATAGAGATGTTATGATTTCTTCACAGATGATTATGTTTTAATAAAATGTTTTGCTACACTAAAGATACAAACATTTACAGCACCCACACCTTTCCTATATAGTGGGTGTTTTTTTATTTGCAAAATAGTCAGAAAAATATGTCAGTAAACAAAAATAGACAAGGTGTTCAAAAAACGTTGCCGTTTGTTGATAATTTTTTCTTGAAGAGTTAGTATATTATTGTCAGTAAATGATAAAAATTAAAAGAAGAAGGCTTTTTTGTGATTAAGAATTATAAAAAATCAATCATGTTAGCACTTGTGTTTGTAGTTGTATTTAGCGGAGGATTAGGAGCTAAAACACTAGCAGATTACTACTGGGCCGGTCATGCAGATATTCAGGCTATTAATAATAGCATCGATACATTGTCAGATCGTATTCAGGATAAAAATAAAACAATTGCAAGCTTGAATAATGAAATTAATCTTAGTGAAGATAATCTAGATAATGAAGAAAAACAAGTTGAAAATTTGAAGCAACAGTTAAGTCAAGCTGAAACAAGTAAACAAGCAGCTATTCAAGAAAAGATTAACGAAATAAACTCTAAGATTGCGGAAGGTAATCAAAAAGTTGCAGATAAGCAAAAAGAAGTAGATGCAGCTAATCAAAAGATTAATGAGTTGCAAAATCAATTGAATAGTTATCAAAGCCAAAATAATCAAGAAAATACACAAGCTTTAAGTGATGTACAAGCAACACGGGGTAAAGCAGAACAAGCTGTTCAGAATAATAAATAATTTCTGTTCTATCTCAGAAAATTTTTTGTATTTGATTTAATTAGGTTAGATTAGCCATAGTTTAAATAATTTTCTAAGATATGGCAAATCGATAAAATATATGGAGAAAAATGAGAAAAATTATATTAGGCTTATATATCTTGATATTAATAGTCGCAGTGGGATTTGTGTGGAATAAATCAAGTTATTTCGCTTACGTAGATGAAAAGGGAAAAGTTACAAATCAAACATTGGATAATGGAAAAATCTTAACATCCTATAACTATGAAGTCTATGGCTATGACTCAAAAGGTGAAAAAAGAGAGCTTGCGATAAAAGCGAATCATAATTTGAAACCTGAAACATATTTAAAAATAGTGACAAATAAAGATAATGATATTATAAAATGGAAAGAAATAGATAAAAAGAAGATTCCTCGACAATCACTGAAAAACATAGAAAAGTGATATTACTAGAATGTGTTAAATTCCCTATCCTTAATGTGTTAGATAGGAATTTTTTTATTATCATTACAAATTTCAGCATACTTTTTTATAGATTATTTTACAAGCTTAAAAGTAGTTTGAAATAATTAGAATGTCAGAGTTGATTACAATCTTTTATCATGTCATTTTTATTGATTTAAGTTTGACATAGCTCTCTTTTTTCAAGTTGGGAGAGTTTTGGTTCTTTAGCTTAGTTGGTTAAAGTCCTCCGCTCATAACGGAGTTAGCGCTGATTCGAGTCCAGAAATAATCATATGAAAAACTCTATCATTATACATGTGCGGGGGTATTTTTGTTACAATATAAGTGGTAAAAATAAATTTTTTAATATTCGTGAAGTTTTAGGCTCCGCTTTGCCAGCAGGGCTGTTGTTTTGTTTAAGCGACTAAATGTATAAACTAATACTTAAAGTCCAATTAAGACTTTTTCATAAATTTACTCCTGCACTCACTTACCTCCTGATAAAGTGAGTGCTTTTTTTCATAGATGATTGGTATATAATTTTTTTCTCTGATAAAATTATATTATAAATAATAAAGGAGATAATCAATGCAAAAAAGTAGTAGAAATAAGGTATTGGGATTATTGATTTTAACAAGTGCTTTGCTTTGCATCCAAGGAGCAGTATCTGCTGGGATTACTAACAGTCAACAACAACTGATTAAAGCACAGATAAAAAATAAGACAGATAATTATGTTGCCGGAGAGTTAATTGTTGGAATGAATAAAAATTGTGCTATTGACACCAAAGCGGAAAATAAATCAAATTTATTTGGTATTAATGCAAAAGTAATTGATGATTTAACTCTAAAAAAATCCTCAAAAGCTGAAAACTTTAATCAAGTCTTATTAATTCAAGTGGATACCAAATTAGATTTGCTTAATGTAGTTGAACAATTGGAGGCATTACCGGAAGTAGAATATGCAGAACCTAATTATATAGCAAGCGCGGATGAAGAAAAGGACGCTAGTACAACCTATCCTCTAGTAAGTACAGGAGTAATTCCAAATGATCCAGGTTGGGATTTATTATGGGGGCTAGAAAAAATTGACATGCCTAATGCTTGGAGCGTAACGACTGGTTCAGAAGAAGTAAAGGTTGCTGTAATTGATTCTGGGATTGCTTATACCCATGAAGACTTAGCAGCGAATGTCGATGCTAGTCAAGGTTACGATTTTGTAGATAATGATAACGACCCACAAGATGAATACAGTCATGGTACTCATATTGCAGGAACTATTGGTGCTGAAACAAATAATGGAGTTGGTGTTTCTGGTATCAATTGGGATGTCACAATGATTCCTCTTCGTGTACTGAATGACGAGAATAAAGGCAAAACTTCAAATTTCATTAAAGCCATCAATTGGGCTACAGAGCAAAATTATCCGGTAGCTAACTATAGTATAGGGTCATCTAGTTATAGTCGTTCCCTTGAAGAAGCTATTGAAAATTATCCAGGACTCTTTGTTGCATCAGCAGGGAATCAAGGAGAAGACTATGCGACTACTCCACGTTACCCTGGGTGTTTAGATATTTCTAATATGATTACAGTAGGTAACTCTAAAGAAAATGATCAAAAAAGTTCTGGCTCTAGCTATAGTAAAACAGGAGTAGACTTATTTGCGCCCGGAAATAGGATATATAGTACTTACCCTGGGAATCAATATGGAAACAAAAGTGGAACTTCTATGGCAGCACCGCATGTAACTGGAAGTGCTGCTTTAGCGCTTGCTGCAAATAGTAATCTAACAACAAACGACTTAAAAGAAAATATATTGAATTCTGTTGATAAAATAGATACACTAACAGAATTTTGTCAGACTGGTGGACGTTTAAACACATATAAACTCTTACAGTTATCAAAATAAATCAATAAGGTACTTTAGTTTTCTAGAGGCTTAGTATGATTTTTAGAGTCATAGTTAATTAAAATTGCCTTAAATTATTAGTTATAAACATTGTGAGTTGATATACTAACATTAGTTTTTGTTGGAGCTATCTTATTTTAATTTTATTTTTGTACTCACATTCCTCAAAATAAGTGAGTACTTTTTATGTATCATTTTACAAGCTTTAAAAGTATTTGGTATAATTAATATGTCAAATTTGAAAAAGTATAAATTCTAAGTTCATGTTTATTAGACAAAATTTGATATTGTTCCCTTTTCAGGTTGGGGGAGCTTTTTATTTTTCTATTAAATTGTATATGATGAAATGTTGATTATGATATAATAAATGTGATTAAGAAATGAAAGAGAGTAATATGGTAAATGAATCATCATTTCTACATATTGATACAGATTATGTAGATAAAATCTTGAAAATGTCCCACGAAGAACAGCAGGAGTGGCTTTTTATAATTTTAGACCATATCAAAGAGACAGGTTTAGAAGAAGATTTCTTTGCTGCAGCACTGAATATTCTAAGTGAGTCTACTATAAAAGATGTGAAGAATTGGTATTATAATAAAAAAGAGTTATAATTAAGTTCTGTTCTTATATATAGGTAAAAACTAGTTTGAGCTAGTTTTTTTTCTTTTTGTAAGTCCAAAAGTAGTGAGGCACAGAAAAACACTTATATTACTACAATTCTAGAGATTTTTCTGCTATACTTTAAGTACACAAATCTTCATTTCAATTTATCCCTACACTCTGTAGGGCTTTTTTTGTGCCAAATTTTGTGCCAAAACTTTTTTGTTTTCATTTTTGGTAATGTTTAAGCAAATAAAAAAATAGCGAAACCAAGCGAAATGTTAACTCTATTTTCTTTATTTTTACTATAATATGCCCCCTCGGATCATGGTGCCAAACCTCGCTCCGCCTTCGTGGCGGGGCATTTTTTGTTCAAAAAATAAAGCACTTCATGTGAAGTGCTTTATTTTATATTATATATCGAAAATGCGCATTCAGCAGGAGCTCGAAGTTAGCTTGCATAATCTAACTTTAAAATCTTTTTAAAAATTTCGACAGCAGCATCATAATCCTCATAAGGCAAATTATAGGCTTCAAGAAAGTGATATGTGTTGATTTGCTCTACAACATCAAAATGTGAAATGTAGTCAATCACACATTCTTTGAGCGACATCGTGCTAAAATCTTTTGTTGGCCTGTCTGATTTATTTAATGCGTGTATCACTTCCTCATTCGCTTTACAGAGCAGAGCAAAAGAAGTGTCACACGGACAACCAGAGATTTCGATAAATTTTTGGAAGAGTTCAAAATTCCCGCCTTCGGACACAAAGATATCCCAGAGGAAGAGTATGGCCTCTTTATTTGTCCGTTTCTCCTGAGGGCTGGTTGTATCACACTCTCCAAGACGGTAGCGATCATTATTCTTAATGTGCATTAACTCATGACATAATTTAAAAGCCTTAACCGTTTTGGGATTAAAAATAGTAATCTTTTTTCTGTTGTGTGTGACAGCGTCCAATGGAAAATAGTTGTCCCCGATAACTTCAATTCCATATTTTTCTATCTCAAGAATGATACGCTCTATTAATTCCTGTTCGTTCATAGAGCCCCCTCTTAGTCTTCAAGACGTTTACCTAAAATAAGTTTTAATGCCGTTTTTACTTCATCAGTAAGCGGTTTACCATCAAAAGACACCCATTCGTCCCAATCGACCTTACTCTCGTCTACTAAAGGCGCAAGATCGATAGGTTCTTGGCGGCTACTTTTTTCTTCATGACCCAGGAGGTAATCAATACTGACATTAAAGTATTTGGCGACTGCTCTTACTTTATCAACACCGGGTGTTTGTTTACTCCAGCGGCGTATTGTTCCGTTACCATACCCCAGCTGTTCTTCAATCTGTCTGATGGACACATGCTTTTGGGCAGCCAGCTCTTTTATTTTTTCGTATAAATCCAAATTTATCACCCTTTCAGAATAGCTTTACATGTTTGTAGCATATTGGCATATATATCGCTTGACAATTTATACTAATATGCTATAATCGTTCTTGTAAAGAAGATTCACAACTTTCATAAAGAAGTCCTATAAGGTAGGTGTGAGTGAAGACAGCGACACCAGTCAATAGGTTTTTCTTTCTCCTTTTATTGTAGCTTATTAGTATACATAAGTCAAGCTGAGGTAGACAAAAATTCTATAAAAGATGTGAATTGAAAGAAAACTGTAGAGAAAGGAAGAAGATATGTCAATAGTTCAGAAAAAAGTTTCTCGAGCTGAAGAAAGAGCTAAAAGATTAAAAAGCAAGCAGGAAGAGTTAGACCTTGAGCAGGAAATGCTAAAGCGAGAAGTAGAGCGAAGAAAGCATGAAAGTAAGGAGAAACGCAGAATGCGGCGCAAGATGCAAAGAGAAAAAATGCTTGCCAACTTACATCAAAAGGATTAAGGAGGAAGACAATGAAAAAGTTATATGCAGTTTATAGAGGAGAATCATTTTTAGATTGTGGAACAGCCAGTGAACTTGCAGCGCGTTTTGATACCAATCTAGAAAATATCTATTCAAAAGTGAGTAAAGAACGCAAAGCAAGAAGTAGAGGCCAGTCTTTTTCAGACAATACTTTACATTGGTATAGTTTTGATGAGGGCAATGATGAGAACATATGGCTTTCTTAGCAAAAGTTTCATTGGGAGGGACTCAAAACTTATGGGGCATTTTTGGCATATATAGAGACAGAGGACCTTTTTGTGTGAAAGAGCTTCTAGCCTAAACAATGCAAGATGGAGCGCATGAAAGGATGTCCAAAAAGAGAAGGAATTCTGCGGCATAAGGGGGAACTCTAAATTAGGTTAGACAAATATATACTTGATTTTGCTATAATATAAACATGACTAGATATATGGCAACGATTGCTTATGATGGCACAAATTTTGCAGGTTTTCAAACCCAAAATAATCAACGGACGGTGCAAGAAGAGATTGAAAAAGTTTTGACAAAATTAAATTCTTACCAGACCGTGATTTTGCATGGCTCAGGACGTACGGATTCGGGGGTTCATGCGCATGCTCAACGTATTCATTTCGACTTGCAAGGGCAGCGAGATGAGGAACGTTTACGCTTTGCTTTGGACACGCAAACCCCATCAGATATTGCCTTCCACGAAGTCATACAAGTTGAAGAGGATTTTCATGTCCGCTTTAACAAGCATGAAAAAATTTATGAGTATTTTTTAGAAAACAGTAAAGTTCGGAACCCTTTTTACCGCATGTATCGTGCACATTTTCGTTATAAACTTGATGAGGATCTGATGCGACAAGCTCTAGCGGATTTGGTTGGAACGCATGATTTTACTGGTTTTACAGCATCTGGTGCTACAGTTGAAGATAAGGTGCGAACGATTACTCAAGCTGAGCTCGTGAAACTTGATGATGAAAATTATAAATTTATTTTTCGTGGCAACGGTTTTCTTTATAAACAAGTTCGTAATATGATGGGGACTGTGATCAAAATAGGAAATGGACGGATGCCTGTTTCACAAATTAAAAAGATTTTAGAAAGTAAAAATCGTGACCTAGCAGGTCCGACTGCTGCCCCAGAAGGGCTCTATCTCAAGGAGGTAATTTATCTTGACTAAAAATATTGTTGCTGTACATGACATTTCTTGCGTTGGTCGTTGTTCCTCAACAGTGGCGCTTCCCATTATTAGTGCTTATGGCATTGAGTGTCGTCTATTGCCAACAGCGCTTTTATCCACACACACGGGTGGTTTTACCAACTTTACTTATCTTGATCTTACAGGTGAAATGCGCAACATTATTCAAGCTTGGCAAGAATTAAAGCTCCATATGGATGGAATTTACAGTGGTTTTATGGCCTCTGCGGAACAAATTGACGTGCTCAAAGACTTGATTGACATCTATAAAGATACGGAGAATCTGGCCATCATTGATCCAGTGATGGCTGATCATGGGGAGCTCTATAGTGTTTTCGATATGCACTTTGTAGAAAAAATGGGTGAGCTTTTGCCTTTTGCAGATGTTCTTTTGCCCAATATCACAGAAGCATGCCTCTTAACAGGAACTCCTTACCAAGAAGGTGTGCAGTCAGAAGCATTCATTGAGATGCTCATTGAAAAATTACAAGCACGTGGGGCTAAAAATGTTGTTTTGACGGGTGTTATGCTCGATGAAAAATATATTGGAGCCGCTGCTGCAAGAAGTACTGGACAGATTGATTATGTTTTGGCAGAAAAATTACCAGGCGCTTATCATGGTACAGGAGACATCTTCGGCTCTGTTTTATCTGCAGAGCTGATCAATGGCAAAACTTTAGCCGCAGCAACACGAGAAGCTGTTGACTTTGTAGTTAAATCAATAAAAAATACACCAAAGTCTGCTGACAAGCGCTATGGGGTAGAATTCGAGCAAACCTTGAAAAGTAAAAGAAAGCAGGGGCAATGAAGTATTCAACAAAAAAATTAACTCTATTGGCTCTTCTAGCTGCCTTGACATTTGTCTTGGGCTATTTCACAAAAATACCTATTCCTGGCGGTTATTTTACCTTGCTTGATGCGGGGATTTTTACGACAGCGATGCTTCTTGGAAAACGCGAAGGCCTAATTGTTGGTGCTCTAGCAGGATTTCTAAATGATTTTATTGCGGGATATGCAGCATACATGTTCTTCACTTTAGTCATTCATGGACTCCAAGGTTATTTAGGTGTCGTAACAAAAAATAAAGCGCTCAATTACGTGTTGGCTACTGTGGTTATGGTCGGCGGTTATTTTGTAGCAGATATGTTTATTGTTGGAAGCTTAGCAGTGGCCTTACCGGACATGGCAATCAATGCCGTGCAAACCAGTGTCGGTTTTGTCGTTGCTTTGCTTCTTACAGAAATTCTTAAGAAATCAGGTGCTCTTCATGGACTTAAAACAAATTAAAGAAGAAACAAAAACAATTATTGAAGATGTTATTGAAAAAACTGAAATAAAAGCTGGACAGATTTTTGTATTGGGTCTATCCAGTTCTGAAGTCAATGGCGGTATAATTGGCAAGAACTCCTCAGCAGAGATCGGCGAAGTCATTGTCGGAACGATTTACGAGGCACTCAAGGCGCGAGAGATTTATTTAGCTGTCCAAGCTTGTGAACACTTAAACCGTGCCTTGCTTGTAGAGCAAGAATTGGCGGACAAAAAAGATTTGGAAATCGTTTCCGTTGTGCCACAGCTCCATGCAGGAGGCAGTGGACAAGTGGCAGCTTATAAGCTTTTTAAGACCCCGGTTGAGGTTGAACATCTTACGGCTTATGCTGGGTTGGATATTGGGGATACGTCTATTGGTATGCATATAAAGCATGTCCAAATTCCTGTACGGCCTGTCTTGAAAGAACTTGGCGGAGCCCATGTCACAGCGCTCAAATCACGTCCTAAGCTTATTGGCGGGGAACGTGCACGTTATGAGTAAGTAAAAGTCTGGATAAGTGCCTCACTGGAAATTTTGCATATCAGTTGGGAATAAGGCCAAAGTGTGAGAAAATGAATGTAACATTAAAGAGGGAGGTGCAGAAGACATTTAAAGTCGAAGTAGATGACCTCAGAGAGAAACCAGTTGCTCGCGAGTCCTACTGATATTCACTAATTTCTAAAAAGAGGATAGATGTTCTTATCCTCTTTTTTACTCCAGATAAAATCTAGGACCTTGACAAAAAAATCAAAATCATATAGAATAATATTCGGGCACCGCTTTTTGCGGTAAAGTCAGAAGCTCCCTTACAAAAGGGAGCTTATTTTTTTGTTTCGCTACTGGCATTTGGGGCTAAAACCACTGATGCTAGACGGCAAGCTCTATGGAGCTTTGCCTAAGCGCCTCATTAGGAAAAATAAAAAAATTATTTTTCCAGCATATTTTCCCAGGCTTAATATAGAAAACAGAGGAGATTTCACATTGGCAACTAAGTATATTTTCGTCACAGGTGGTGGTACATCATCAATGGGTAAGGGTATTGTTGCAGCGTCTTTGGGACGTTTGCTCAAAAACCGTGGCCTTAAAGTAACTGTACAAAAATTTGATCCATACCTTAATATTGACCCAGGGACAATGAGCCCTTATCAACACGGTGAAGTTTTTGTTACAGACGATGGTGCTGAAACAGACCTTGACCTTGGGCACTACGAGCGTTTTATTGATATCAATCTTAATAAATACTCAAATGTAACTTCAGGTAAAGTTTACTCTGAAATTTTACGTAAAGAGCGTAAAGGGGAGTACCTTGGAGCGACAGTTCAAATGGTACCTCACGTTACGGATACATTAAAAGAAAAAATTAAGCGTGCAGCAACAATGACTGATGCGGATGTTATCATCACTGAGGTTGGTGGTACAGTAGGTGATATGGAATCCCTTCCCTTCATCGAAGCTCTACGTCAAATGAAAGCAGAAGTTGGTTCAGATAATGTGATGTATATTCACACTGTGCCAATCCTCCACTTGCGTGCAGCGGGTGAGTTGAAAACAAAAATTGCACAAAATGCAACAAAAACATTGCGTGAGTATGGTATCCAAGCGAATATGTTGGTGCTTCGTACAGAAGTTCCAATCACACGCGAAATGCGTGATAAAGTAGCCATGTACTGTGACGTTGATCCTGAAGCAGTTATCCAGTCTCTCGATGTGGAGCATCTTTACCAAATTCCGTTAAACTTGCAAGAGCAAAACATGGATCAAATCGTTTGTGATCACTTGAAACTTGATGCACCTGCCGCTGATATGACAGAATGGGCAGCAATGGTTGACCATGTGATGAACCTTAAGAAAAAAGTCAAAATTGCCTTGGTTGGGAAATACGTAGAATTGCCTGATGCATATATCTCAGTGACAGAAGCATTGAAACATGCCGGATATCCTGCAGACAGCGATATCGAATTGGACTGGGTAAATGCGAATGACTTGGACGATAGCAATGCTGCTGCACGTTTGAAAGGCGCACATGGGATTATCGTTCCTGGTGGGTTCGGGGAACGTGGTTCAGAAGGTAAAATTTCGGCCATCCGTTATGCACGTGAAAATGATGTGCCAATGTTGGGCATCTGTCTTGGTATGCAAATGACGTGCGTGGAATTTGCACGCAATGTTTTAGGGATGGAAGGGGCACATTCTTACGAATTAAACCCAGAAACACCATATCCAATTATCGATATCATGCGTGACCAAGTTGATGTTGAAGACATGGGAGGAACCTTGCGTTTAGGACTCTACCCATCAAAACTAAAAGCAAACACTAAAGCACGTGCGGCTTATAACGATGCGGATGTCGTTCAACGTCGTCACCGTCACCGCTACGAATTTAACAATAAATACCGTGAACAATTTGAAGCTGCAGGCTTTACATTCTCTGGTGTTTCCCCAGACAACCGTTTGGTCGAAATCGTTGAGTTGACAGATAAGAAATTCTTTGTTGCTTGCCAATATCACCCAGAATTACAATCACGTCCAAACCGTCCAGAAGAGCTTTATCAAGCCTTTGTTAAAGCTGCGGTGGAAAACATGTAAAAATAAAAATCCCTACCTAAGTTGGGGATTTTTTTAGCGTTTACTTTTTAATATTGTTTCCTCTTATAATTTGATATACTGGATGCAATATGGAGAGGAGAAACCATGTCAGAGTATCAACGTATGATTTCAGGCCAACTTTACAGTGCCTCTAAGATCGAAAAAGAGTATGATCCACAACCAGGAAGAGTACTTGCCCAAAAGATAAATCAAACCAACCTAATGGATAAAAAAGCAATTGTTTGGAAGTACAGGAAAATCTATTTATGTGAATCCCCCACTTCAAGTTGATTATGGTTTTAACACACACATTGGTGAAAATTTTTATGCCAATGTTGATTGTATTTTTTTGGATGTTGCACCAATCACTATTGGAGACGATGTGATGTTTGGGCCTCGCGTAAGCCTGATTACACCATTGCATCCTATTGATGCAGCGGTACGTATTCGGGGACTTGAATACGCAAAACCAATCACTATTGGCAATCGTGTATGGCTCGGTGCAGGGGTTATTGTGAATCCTGGTGTGAGCATCGGTGAGGGAACGATTGTAGGTTCAGGAGCAGTGGTCACGAAAGATTTGCCCGCGCATGTCATTGCTGTGGGAAATCCGGCACGTGTTTTAAGAGAAATTAGCGAGGAAGATCAAGAGTATTGGGAACAGCAAGAAAAGGATTATCATGCTACAAAAAAAAGCAGATTAAAAACCTGCTTTTTTTGATCTGTCTTTGAAAGAGAGATTAATGCTTTGGTTCCACAACTCCGACTTCACTAATGAGTAAAACAAAAAGTCCAAATACCAGTGAGACAACCAAAGTGCTAAACGGTTTGTCAGCAACCCCAGCGAGTGCGGTCATGATGTAACCTACAACTTCACCGATAACGGCTGACCAGAAAAGAGTTACAAGTACTTTCATAATGATTCTTCTTTCGATTTTTCTTCAAAATAAAGTATAATACTATTAGAGCTAAAATTCAAGAATTATGCTAAAAAAGTTTAAAAACAAGGGAGAAAGGGGTCAAATGTTTGCACAACTCAACACCAAAACAGAGTACAGTTTTTTAGACAGTGTTGTCCGAGTAGATGATTATCTGAATATGGCAGAAAAAATGGGCTATAAACAGCTCGGCATTTGTGATGTTGGGAATCTACATGGTGCTTATCACTTTGCGATTGAAGCGCAAAAGAGAAACATACAGCCCATTATTGGAATTGAGCTTGTTTTTGAGCTGGAAAGTTTACCTGTATCCTTTAGTTTTATTGCTAAAAATACTGAGGGTTATAAAAATCTTTTAAAAATCTCTTCCAGTCATAATTACGGGCGCCACCGTTTTTCTGATATTGGGAGTTTCTTAAATAACGTCGTTTTAGTGGTACCTGAGTCTTATGCGAATCTCTCTGCCCTTTCACAGATTCAGGCAGAAGTATATGTTGGCATCTCGCCTACTGGTGCTGAAGGCACTTCGCATCAGTTCCCCTACCTTCCCTTTCAGTCTGTGCGCTACTTGTCACAGGCCGATAATGAAAGCCTTGAAGTTCTACATGCGATTCGTGATTTAATGCCTTACAATCAAGAGTTGACTTTGTCAAATGACCAACTTTTGCAGCGACCAGAAATTTATGAAAAATTATATGCTAAGAATTATCCTCAAGCCTTGGATAATCTCGAACACTTAGTTGCAAATATTTCATATGACTTTAGTGGAAAGTTAGGCTTGCCTCAGTTTGATAAACAAAGAGATGCTGCAGAGCTCCTCCGCGAAAGAGCAGAAGTTAATCTGCCTGCAGGAGAAGACTATCGTGCACGCCTTGAACATGAACTTTCGGTCATTCATCAGATGGGCTTTGATGACTATTTCCTTATCGTTGCGGACTTATTACGCTATGCAAGTGAAAATGACATCTACTGTGGCATGGGGCGTGGTTCTGCCGCTGGTTCATTGGTGGCTTATACGCTAGGGATTACTCATGTTGATCCAGTAGCAAATAATCTCTTCTTTGAACGTTTCCTTAATCCTGAGCGTGTGGCAATGCCCGATATTGACATTGATATGCCCGATACCAAACGTTCTGAGTTGCTTGCCTATATGAAACGGCGCTATGGCAGCGACCATGTGGCGCAGATTGTGACTTTCTCGACCTTAGGTAAACGACAAGCTTTACGTGATGTAGGGAAGGCTTTCGGGATGAACGAAGCTGAACTTTCTTCTCTTACACGCATGCTGGGACAACGTTTTGGTTCCCTTCGTGATGAATACGAAGAAAACCCTAAGCTTAAGGCTGAAATTTTACGTGACAGTCGATTGCAGAAGGTGTATGAGATAGCTACTCGGATTGAAGGTTTGCCGCGTCAGACATCAACACATGCTTCTGGTGTGGTTTTGAGTCAAGAATCCTTGGTTAATTATGTGCCCCTTAAACCATCCGATGATTTGGCATTGACACAGTATGAGGCACCGGATGTCGAAGCAATTGGTCTTTTGAAAATCGACTTTTTGGGTTTACGAAATTTAACGATCATTGAGCGCTTACGGGAATTAGTACAAAAGAGAAAAAATGTTCATATAGATCCTTTGCACATAGATTTAGAAGATGAAAAAACCTTAGCACTTTTCCGTGCAGGAAATACTCTGGGCATTTTTCAATTTGAGAATCCACAGATGAGACGCTTCTTGCGTAATTTAGCTCCAACAAAGTTTGAGGATATTGTTGATGCAACTTCTATTTTCCGTCCAGGACCCTCACAGTTTATTCCACAATTTGTTGCCCGACGGCATGGACAGGAAAAAGTAGAAGTCATTGACGATACACTGACCGAAATATTAGCACCGACCTACGGCATTATGATTTATCAGGAACAAATCATGCAAGTGGCGCAACGCTTTGCCGGCTTTTCTTTGGGTAAGGCGGACTTGCTCCGCCGTGCAATCTCAAAGAAAAAAGGAAAAGAATTTGAAGAACTCCAAGCTGAATTTTTAGCGGGGAGCTTAAAGTTGGGGCATACTGAAACACAAGCTATGGAGATATATCGCCTGATTGAACGTTTTGCTAATTATGGTTTTAATCGTTCTCATGCCTATGCTTATGCTGCTTTAGCTTTTCAAATTGCTTACTTCAAAGCGCATTATCCCGATGAATTTTATGAGGTACAACTGCGCGACCGTAAAAGAGAGCGCATGATTCAAGACGCTTTGGATAATGATTTTCAAATGGAGCATCCTTTCATCAATCGGATGCCCTATCATGACAGAGTAGAAAATAGGAAAATTGCTTTAGGTTTAGCAAATGTACGGACCATTCCAAGAGATATGGCATTCTGGATTGTTGAACATAGGCCCTTTAGTGATTTAGCAGATTTGGTAAAAAGGTTACCACAAAATTTCCAGAGAGAAGATTATTTGCTTCCTCTTGTGCAGATTGGAGCTTTTGATGATCAAGATATGAACAGAGGGAAGCTGGCTCAAAACTTATCAACCCTGATTGATTATAGTCAGAATATCCAACTGGATCTCTTTGGTGCATCGTCCTTAAAGTTTTCTTTTCAAGATGCAGAGGATTATCTGCAATCCGAAAAATACGAATTTGAAAAGCAGTTTTTAGGTGTGGGTATTACACCACACCCCTTGCAAGCTTTAGCGCTTAAGCTGAAATCAAATTTTACAGCACTAACTGATTTGCAAAAAAATAAGCGAGCGACTGTTTTAGTTGAGTTGCTCGCTGTGCGTACCCATCGTACAAAGACTGGAGAGACAATGGCTTTCCTCACGACAACGGACAGTAAGGAAAATTTTGACATTACACTTTTCCCAGAAAATTATCGGCGGTTTATGGCAAATCTCGAAAAAGGAAAATTTTATTTAGTCTCTGGCAAAGTTTCTGAAAGAAATGATGCTTTACAGATGCTGGCTGATCGTGTCATCGAAGTAGAAGAGACAGAACGGAAACTTTGGTTGAATCTTGAAGATGCAAGCCATAATACGCAGATTTCCCGAATTTTACGGGAGTTCCCTGGAGGAATACAAGTTATTCTGCATTTTACTGACACAAAAAAAACCACACAGACTCAAGTCTATGTGGAAGAAAATGATTTTCTTTTGAACAAGTTGAAAACCTATGTCTTGAACGCTGTTTATAAATAGCGTTTTTTCTTATGATCCCACATAACCATAGATGGAGAACCACATCAACATTGCGGCACCAAGCACAAAAAGATGCCAGACCACGTGAGCGAAGGGAAATTTATAACGGTAAATAATTGCACCGACAGAGTAAATCACGCCTCCTCCGACTAGGAACCAAAAGCCGTAGGCAGGAAGCAGCTGCCAGAGGGGGTAAATGGCAAAGAGAATGACCCATCCCATGACGATATAAAGGACAGTTGAACCTCTAGGCACGGTGTTCCATCGTGGCAGGTAGATAGCTGTAACGACGATGCCCAAGATTGCACAAAGCCAAACAAGTGCTAACATGCCCCAGCCTAGCCAATTTCCTAGGGTTACGAGGCAATAAGGAGTATAAGTTCCTGCGATGAGTAAAAAGATACCGCTATGATCAAAGACTTGAAAAACTTTTTGAGCGCGTGTGAAGTGTAAGCTGTGTGCCAAAGTTGAAAAGAGAAAAAGTAGCACAAGAGAGGCGCCATAAATTGAGAAGGCAACAACCTGTATCGCTGAATGATTGGCTACCCCTTTAAGTATGAGTAAAACAAGTCCTGTAATCGCAAGACCGGTTCCGATGCCATGTGTGATGGCATTAAAAACCTGGTCGACAATTTGATAAGCACGAGAAGCTGGCTTTTCCATTGATCTCCTTCTTTCCACAATAATTTCGCTTTCTAAAATCAAAATATTTATAAATTTGAAAAAGAGGATTAGCGAAATTGCAGTTCATTTGGTATAATATTAATATATATTAACATAGATTGTTTAGAAAAGAAATCGAAGTCTTTTTATTTTGATTTGGAGAAAATATGACAATTAAAATTGTGACAGATTCATCAATAACGATTGAACCAGAATTAGTAGAAGAACTTGATATTACTGTAGTTCCATTGTCGGTAACTATTGACGGTACAACTTACCTTGATTCAGACTTACCCTTGGACTCATTTATGGAAAAAATGAAGGCTTCTAAGGCACTGCCTAAAACAAGCCAGCCTCCTGTAGGAGTCTTTGCAGAAAAATATGAAGAAATTGCCAGTGAAGAGGATGCGATTATTTCCATTCATATTACTGAAAGTTTAAGCGGTACAGTACAAGCAGCGCGTCAAGGGGCAATGCTTTCTGGCCGTGATGTAACCGTTCTTGACAGTGATTTTACGGACCAAGGTTTGAAATTCCAAGTAGTGGAAGCCGCACGATTGGCTAAAGAAGGCCTTGGCAAAGAAGAAATCCTGGAGAGAATTAATCACGTACGTGAAAATACAGAACTGTTTATTGGGATTTCGACACTCGAAAACCTGGTTAAAGGCGGACGTATCAGTCGTACAACCGGAATCGTGGGAAGTCTCTTGCATGTACGTATCGTCATGGAACTTAAAAACCGTGAGTTAGGTGTAATGACACGAGGACGTGGAAACAAGACATTTACCAAATGGTTAGATGAAACTGTAGAACACATCGCAAGCTCTGGACGTAAAATTCGTGAGATTGGTATTTCACATGTCGAAGGACTGGATTTTTCTAATAAAGCGAAGGAAGCTTTGCAAAAATTTGTTGAAAAACCAATTTCTATCCTAGATACTAACTCTACCATTGCTACTCATACAGGACCAGGTGCTTGGGCTGTAATGATTGATTATGAATAAAAAACTGAAAACTTTTCTTGAACTTGCTGGTTTTTTGCTAGCAAGTTTACTTGTATTCTGTTTGCTTTCTTTAATGAGTGCTCCAGCGGGCAACCGTTTAAAGGAACAAGCACAAGAGCAACATAAAATCTTGAATTACGTGGCATTAGGTGATTCATTAACAGAAGGCGTTGGCGATGCAACGGGCCAAGGTGGTTTTGTTCCTCTTTTAGCAAAAGAGATTGAAGACCAAACACTTAGTAAAGTTGAACCACAAAATTTTGGTCATGCAGGGGATACAAGTACACAAATTTATGATAAAATGCAGGACAGAGAAATTCAAGCTGCTATAAAAGATGCGGATTTTATTACCTTGACTGTTGGGGGTAATGATGTCATGAAAGTTATCCGAGATAATGCTGCTCATCTTTCAAAACTTAAAGAAAAAGACTTTGAAGAACCTGCACGTAATTATCAAAAAGAGCTGAAAAAAATCTTTGAGACTATTCGACAAAATAATCCTGAGGCCCACGTCTATGTTTTAGGGATTTATAATCCTTTTTATATAAATTTTCCTAATATAACAGCCCTGCAAACGATCATTAATAATTGGAATATCGCAACAGAAGAAACTGTAAAAGAAGAAAAAAATATGAGTTTTATTGCCATTAACGATTTGCTTTACAAAGGAATCGGTGGGGAGAAAGGGATTTCTGAAAGTCAGTCTCAAGCCAACGATCTCCTTTATACAGCAGACAGTTTCCATCCTAACAATATTGGCTATCAAATCATGGCTGATGCAGTATTTAAAGAATATCAGGTGATCAATGAAAAATAAAAAAACAATTTGGAAATGGCTCTTTCTTGCTTTATTAGCAATTAATCTTGGAAGCCTCGCATTTATTTCAAGTCGTGTATTTAATGTTCGGGATCAGGGGCATTTGGACCAAGTAAGTAATCCTAAAGAAGCCACTGAAGTCGCTAAAATAACGACGCGTCGGGACCAGTTAAACCAACTTATCAATACTTATCTGCAAGATTTTCAAACTTCAGACATGAGTTATAAGTTCTATTTATCGGACAGTCAAGCAGTTTTAGAAGCCTCTTATCAACTTTTTGGTCAAAAGATTCCACTCTATATTTACTTTGAACCTTTGGCTTTAACTGATGGTTCTGTTGCACTTCAGGTGAAGAATGTTTCGGCAGGGACCTTGAACTTACCAACAAGTGCTGTTCTTGCTTACGTGAAATCAAGTATCAAGCTTCCAAGCTTTGTAGAAGTCTTGCCGACGAAGGATCAAGTCATATTGCATTTGCCACAACTTACCTTAGCAGATAATTTATATTTAAAAGCGAATCAGCTTGATTTAGTCAGTGGAAACTTTACTTTTAATTTGATGATTCAACCTTAAAATCAGCTAAAAACCGCAGAAAAACGCTGTTTAGGCTTGCAAAGGTCCACAACATTTGATAAAATGAAAAGTGCCTAATAAGAACAGGTAAAACAAAATATGGAGGACATTTTTAAAATGGCTAACAAACAAGATCTTATTGCTGAAGTTGCAGCAAAAGCTGGATTGACTAAAAAAGATGCTGAAAAAGCAGTGAACGCTTTCGGTGAATCAGTAACTGAATTCCTCGCAAAAGGAGAAAAAGTTCAACTTATCGGTTTCGGTACTTTCGAAACTCGTGAACGTGCAGCTCGCGAAGGACGCAACCCACAAACTGGTGCAGCTATCCAAATCGCAGCAACTACAGTTCCTGCATTTAAAGCTGGTAAAGCTTTGAAAGACGCTGTTAAATAATCTAGCGTAGAAATACTGATACCGTGGTTAACCATGGTATTTTTTTATTGCCTTTGAGTGCAAAATTAGGAGTTCCTGCATGTTGGCTTACAGCAAAACGAAAGGAGGCTAAACAGTTGAGCCTCTCATGATTTTCAAGCTGTAAAAAGTGATAAAAAAGTGATAGAATGTAAGGATGAAAAAAATGCTTCCCTTGGTTAAGCTAAGGAAGCTACTAAATGTTATTCAGAAATGGGGAAACTAAAATCATTTACTTCGATAATTCAGCTACTACAGCTATAAATCCAGAAGTTTTACGTACATATACAGATGTAGCCACTAAAATTATGGGGAATCCTTCGAGCTTGCACAGTTTAGGAACAACTGCAACACGCCTTTTGGATGCTTCGCGTCGTCAAATCGCGGATTTACTTCATGTGAATGCAGAGGAAATTTACTTCACCAGTGGTGGAACAGAAGGCGATAACTGGGTCTTAAAAGGTGTGGCATATGAAAAAGAAAGATTTGGTAAGCACATCATTATCTCAGCTATAGAACATCCCGCAGTTAAAAATACTGCAGCGTGGCTGGCGACGCAAGGCTTTGAGATTGATGAAGCACCTGTTGATGAACGGGGCTTTGTTAAGGTTTCAGAACTTGAGGCACTAATACGTGAAGATACAATTTTGGTGTCTGTCATGGCCGTCAATAACGAGATAGGTTCTATTCAACCAATTAAAGAAATCGCTAAGCTTTTAGAAAATCGCCCGACTATTTCTTTCCACATCGATGCTGTCCAAGCCATTGGTAAAATAGCGGTTGAGGACTTTATGTTGGAACGTGTGGATTTTGCAACATTTTCAGCGCACAAATTCCACGGCCCACGTGGTGTTGGTTTTCTTTATATTAAATCAGGGAAACGCTTAGCCCCTCTTTTACATGGTGGTGGTCAGGAAAATAACAAGCGTTCAACGACTGAAAATGTCGCAGGAATCGCCGCAACAGCTAAGGCCCTTCGTCTTGCCTTGTCGGATTTTGATCATAAAGTAGAAAAAATCCGTCAAATGAAAGCCATCATCTTCGAAGTACTCTCTCATCAAGAAAAAGTTATCCTCTTTTCGGAAATGGATGACTTTGCGCCAAATATATTGACGTTTGGCATCCGTGGAGTGAGAGGAGAAGTTGTTGTCCATGCCTTTGAAAAACATGATATTTACATCTCGACAACATCTGCATGTTCTTCAAAGAAAAATGCTGCTGCCGGTACACTTATGGCCATGCATGTCAAACCTGATCTTGCAACCAGTGCTGTACGTGTCAGTCTGGATCATACAAATAATATGTTAGAAATTGAAGCCTTTCTTACCATCTTTCGGAATGTTTATCAAGAAATGCTTAAAGTGGCGAATTGATAAAAGAATAAAAGCTCCGATGAAGTGTCGGAGCTTTTTTATCTGTGGTTTAAGTGAAGAGTTTAAGGATTAGAAATCATAGAGTTCTGTAGAGAGATAGCGTTCTCCATTGTCTGCAGACAGGGTCAACACTTTTTTTCCTTTACCTAATTTTTTCGCAACTTCAAGAGCAGCCCAAATTGCTGCACCACTTGAAATTCCTACAAGGAAACCTTGGCTAAAACCAATTTCGCGAGCCGTAGTAAAAGCTTCTTCCACAGGGACATCAATGACTTCATCATAAGAGGAAGTGTCCAAGGCTTTGGGGATAAATGGAACACCAATCCCTTGAAGCTTATGTGGCTGTGGTTGGCCACCTGTTAAGACAGGAGAACTTGCAGGTTCCACAGCATAACTTTTGAGCTTAGGGTTCGCTTTTTTCAGTACATGTGAAACGCCAGAAATAGTTCCACCAGTCCCTGCACCAGCCACAAAAGCATCTAAACCTGTTTCGCCAAAAACATCCAGTATTTCTACAGCTGTAGTGGCTTCGTGAGCAGCTGGATTAGCTGGGTTGTCAAATTGAAGGGGAAGGAACCAGCCCTTTTCTTCTGCAAGGCGTTCTGCTGTAGCGATGGCTTCATTCATTCCTCCAGCAGCTGGAGTTAAAATAAGTTCGGCACCATAAGCCTGAATCAATTTACGGCGTTCCAGTGAGAAGGTTTCAGGCATAACAATCACAACCTTGTAACCTAGAGCAGCGCCAACAAAAGCAAGTCCAATTCCTGTATTTCCAGAAGTGGGTTCTATGATGGTTCCGCCTGCTTTTAAACGACCATCCTGCTCTGCTTGCCGAATCATATTGAGAGCGATACGATCTTTTACCGATCCTCCAGGATTGAATGCCTCAAGTTTCACGTAAACCTCAGCACTGTCTTCAGGAAGATTGCGAAGCTTGATAATGGGTGTTTGCCCAATGAGTTCGGTAATGTTTTCATAAATTTTAGACATAGAGTTCTCCTTTTATCTTGATGATCCTGCTTCTTATTATAAAACCTACTTTATCAGTTTTACATAAAAAAAGCGAATGAGCGCTATAAAAATATGATATCAAGGTTTATATAGTTTTACATTAGATAATAAATAGTATATACTTAGAATTAATGAATATTTTATTTATGGAGTTTTTATAAGATGAATACAAAACACAAATTTTTATTTGGCGCAGCAGCTGTAGCCCTTACAAGTCTTGGAGCTGTGAAAGCACAAGCAATGTCAGTACAAGAGTTAGCTGAAGCAGCAACTCCAGTCGCAAATGAGTATGGCCTTTACCCGTCTGTTATGATTGCTCAAGGTATTTTGGAAAGCAGTGCTGGACAAAGTGCATTGGCTGTGAACTACAACAATATTTTTGGTGTGAAATATACTTCAGGAAACCCCGTTTATTTGCCTACACAAGAATTTCTTGATGGGCAAATGCATAATGTTGTGGAGCCATTCCAAGCTTATGCTTCAGTTGCAGAGGCTTGTGCTGCACAAGCACGTTTATTACGTGGTTCCTTCTTGTATTCAGGTGTTTGGCGTGAAAACACAAGCTCTTATCAAGACGCAACGGCTTGGTTACAAGGACGCTATGCCACAGATCCAAATTATGCTTCAAAATTAAATGCAGTTATCGCGCAATATGGTTTAACAGCTTATGATGGTGGAGGAGAAGTGGCAACAACTTCAACAACAAGCTATGTGACAACCACAACTTCTACAGACACAAGTTCATATGGTACACAAGCTTATACTGTTCAAGAAGGTGATACCGTCTATGATATTGCAGCACACTATGGTGTGTCAATGGATGCGCTTCTTTCACAAAATGGTCTCTCAGCCACAGATCACATCATGCAAGGTCAAGTTCTCCAGATTCCAACAGCTGGGACTAGTGCAACGACAACAACTTCAACTACAAGTGCTTCAACGATAGCCACAAGCGCCGTTTCTAGCTCTTACACTGTCCAATCAGGTGATACATTAACATCCATTGCCTCTGTTTACGGAAGAACAGCAGACGAGCTTGCCGCAATGAATGGTATTACAGGAAACATCTATCCTGGCCAAACATTGTCTGTATAATAAAAAACCATCTCTAAACTAATAGAGATGGTTTTTTTTGAGGAAAATTGCTGGAAGTCTGCTAAGCCGAATATAAAAAGCCCACGGAGGCTTTTTATATTAGAAAAATGGATTATAAATCTTTTCTTTCCCAATCGTTGTTCTTGGTCCGTGCCCTGGATAAACCGTATAATCGTCGGGAAGGCTAAAAAGTTCTACCTCAACGGACTGTAGTAATTGCGCATGATTTCCGGTAGGAAGGTCTGTTCTTCCAATCGCACCAGCAAAAAGTGCATCACCGGTAAAAACAAGACCTTCTTCTTCGAAAACTAGACTGATTCCTCCGGTAGAATGTCCGGGTGTGTGGCGCACGTGGAATTTTAGTCCAGAGAAATTATAAGGTGTATTACAGACATAATATTCATCTATATTAGTCTTACAAGTGACAGGAAAAGGCAACATTAAAGCTGAAGCATTAAGCTCGGGTTTTTTGAGCCACTCTTTTTCATTTTCATGTAGATAAACTTGAGCGTTAGGATAGGCTTGTTTGAGGGTATCAAGTCCCATAATATGGTCAAAATGGGCATGAGTCAGGAGGATAGCATTTAAGGGTTTTCCAATTTCTTGGAGTTTTGCAATAATTTTTTCTGGTTGGCTTCCAGGATCAATAAGTAAACTAAAAGCAGAATTGCTCAGGATATAAGCATTTTCCTGAGCAATTTCACTAACGATTTTCTCGATTTTCATAAATTAATTTCCTGTTACACTAAGGTCAGAACCTTGTTTTACGACATCACTTGGCATTTGCCAGTCTGCTACAGATGTGGGATCAGGATACAAATCGGTCATCATGGCTTTGAAAACCTTAGCCGCGATATACATATTTTCACCATAGACAGGCTGGAGCCTGTTTTTGTAACCGGTCCATACGGCCATAGAATATTGTGGAGTGTATCCGACAAAGTTTTCATCTGGTGCCATGGAGCCCCCTTGAAGCTGAGCTTGAGTGATTCCCGCTGTTTCAAGTGCTTTGGGATATTCAGCATCATCGTAGTTGGAAGTTCCTGTTTTCCCTGCTTCAGGAAGGCCAGGGGTTTGCGCATAAAGGCCGGTAGAAAGCGCAGGTATTGTGCCGTCATTCCCTTTGATAACATCTTTGAGGATATCCGTAATAAGATAAGCAGTTGAAGACTTCATCGCACGTGTACGCTCTGGTTCATAAGATTTGGTCGAACCGTCAGGCATTACAATTTTCGAAACATAGTAAGGCTTTGTGTAGATACCATCGTTCGAAAAAGCAGCATAGGCAGCAGCCATACGTTCAGAACTAGCACCATATTGAGGGTCCGTGCTGATTGAATTACTAGAAATACCATTTGAGAAGACCATATTTCCTGGCTCATAGATGGCTTTTCCTTCGCTATCGGTACCCGTTTCTACGGGGTACTTAAAGCCAAGTTTATTGACGAAAGCAGTCGCATTATCTAGTCCTACAGCAGCTAAAGTTTTAATGGCTGGGATATTACGTGAAAGCGCTAAAGCTTGTCGTACAGAGATATTTCCAAGATACTGATTGTCCCAGTTGTTCAATTGGATATTTTGAGCATCTGGATAAAAGTAAGGGCCAGAGTCGGAAATGGTTTGAGCGGTGCTCGTATAAATGCCATTTTCAAAGGCTGGTGCGTAGTCGACGAGTGGTTTCATCGTTGAACCCCAGTCACGTGTGGATTCTGTAGCAGGATTGGAACCAAAAGGTACAAATTCTTGTTTACGTCCGCCTATTTGGGCAGCAACCCCACCTGTCTGTGTATCAATCAAAGTTGAAGCAACTTGAAGTTCATCATCAGTAAATGGTACAGAATCATTGGTGTTGACAATGTTGAAAAGATCTTGCTGTGCTTTGCTGTCAAGTGTGGTATAAATCTTTAAGCCGGCATTTTTTGAGTCTGTTCCTGTTTCTTGATCCGCCTGTTTGATGGCTTCAGTGAGGAAGTCACTGGCATACTCAGGAATATTTACACCACTCTTCAAGTCTTGAAGACCGTCATCGATTGGTGTATTGATGGCTTCATCTCTTTGTTTCTCAGTGATTTTACCATTGCGATACATCGCATTGATTACCAAGTCGCGACGATACTTGGCAGCTTCTGGATTTTTATAAGGGTTATAAGTATTTGGGGCTTGTGGCATACCAGCAAGTAAAGCCAACTGTGCGATAGACAAGTCGGTTAATGGTTTATTATAGTAAGCTTGAGAGGCTGTTCCCATACCGTAATAACCGTTCGCCATATTGACTTTGTTAACATAAGCGGTAAAGATTTGTTCTTTCGACCATTTTTGGTCCAGCTGTAAAGCAAGCCAAGCTTCTTGAATTTTGACTTTCATGTTTTGGTCAGCTGAGTCTGTAGAGAAGAAGGACAGCTTAATCAATTGCATATCTAAGGTAGAACCACCTTGCATATGTCCGCCACGCAAGTTATTGACTAAAGAACCAGCAATACGTATGGGGTCAACACCACGTGTATTAAAAAAGCGACGGTCTTCAATCGAGGTTACAGCATTAACGAGCATGACAGGGATATTATCAGTCTGTACTAAATCACGCTGTTCTGCGCCAAGAGTAGCAATGACTTTCTCATCCTTGTCATAAACGACCGTTGATGGGGGGGATTGCAATTTACTCATGTCTAATTTCGGTGCATCTTTAGCGTAATAGATAAAGAGCGCACCAGCAGCAACAAAAGTCAGAATAATTGTTGAAAAAATCAGAATTAAAGCCCATTTCAATGTCGAAATGAGTGATCTTTTAACTGCAGTGTTTTTATTTCGATTTATTTTTGATTTTTTTCGTTTGTTAGTAGGAATTTTAATTCACCTCGCAAAGTTGATTAACGATATCCAAGTAAGGGATTCTAGGAATCTGATGTGATGAAAGTTGGTAAGCATGTTGCTTAATGTAATCAAGGGGAATAGACTTTAAGCCTTTTTTCTCTTGATAAAAACGAATCAAATTCTCAGATGGCAAGTAGTAAGTTTCGTCCAAAGAGGCAAAGTGCAAGAGCACAAAGGCAATGCCTTTTTGTTCAAGGACTTTGGACATATGAACGATTTGATGCTCATGAAAATTTTTCAGAGGAAAACTTGTCTTCTGATGGGTTTCCTTAGCTTCAAAATCAATATATCTTCCCCGATAGACGCCAGAATAATCTGTAGTTGAAGCCTGTCTAAAGTAGGCTTCGGTAATTTTAGCACGGCTACGTTGGGGATAGTCAACCTTTACAATTTGTATAGGAGTGGGTTTTTTATGAATCACAGCGATACCATGCGCGAGATAATAATCATTCGTCGCATTGATCTCTGCTTCAAAGTTCATACCACGTTTACCAAATTTTACTGCCGATTTAGATTTTACCATATTCGGACTACTTTTAGCAGTGTTATGCACCACTTTTTTCTCTGTTTGTTTTTCTGAAAAATTTTTTCTTTGTTTATTTAATCCTTGAGGATATTTTAGCATGTGTGTTTTTCCATATATTAAATTGTTGCTTCTATTGTATAATGTAATTATAGCAAAATATTTGTCTTTTGGATTATTACAGTTAAAATGGTATCTTATTGTAGAGATTACGGCGAGTTTCATTGCTTTCAAGTTTTAATTCCAGCCATAAAAAGAGCTTCTTTATTTCTGTTTTAGTCCTATAAAGAGTATAAACGGAGAAAAAACAGAATGCCATATAAATTGTGCAAAGAAAGGGCCCATGATGAAAACATTACTTATTACAGGTTACACAGCTTTTGATTTAGGTATTTTTGATGAGAAGGATATCAAAATAAAAATTATCAAAAAAGCCTTTCAAAAAAGATTGGAAGCCTACTTGGATAAAGGATTGAAGTGGGTGATTTTCACAGGGAATTTAGGCTTTGAATATTGGGCATTACAAGTTTCTAAAGAATTACAAACAGAATACGATTTTCATATTGCAAGTATCTTTCCCTTTGAAACGCAGGGAAAGAACTGGAATGAGGCAAATCAAGCAAAATTACGCGAATTTAAAGATGTAGATTATGTTAAATATGCTTACGAAGATTACGAAAATCCAAGTCAATTTCGTCAGTATAACGATTTTTTACTGGAAAATTCGGATGGTTCTTTAGTTTTATATGACGAAGAAAACGAAACCAAGCTCCATTTTATTACGGGCAGGATGCAAAAGACATCTAATTATAATATGGAATTGATTAGATTTGAAGATTTACAAGAAATTTGTGACGATATGAACAATATGTAACATAGACACAAATTCTTACACAATAGTAAAAAAACGCACTTTTTTTAATCTATAATTTTTGATATAATAAGTAACAAATAATAGCGCTGCTCAAGTTTGATAATTGGTTACAGCCTAGATAGAATGGGGAAAGAAAGTGGTTGATTTATACTTATCGCCTTCATGTACAAGCTGCCGTAAGGCACGTGCATGGTTGGACAAACACAGTGTCCCTTATACGGAGCACAACATTTTGACACAGCCGATGACAAATGATGACTTACGTAAAATTTTGTCAAAAACAGAAAACGGAACGGAAGATATTATTTCAATTCGGTCAAAAATATTTCAAAAACTTGCTTTGGATCTTGATGAGTTAACCATTAATGAGTTGATTAATCTTGTGACAGAGTATCCAAACCTTTTACGTCGTCCGATTATCACAGATGATCGTTTGTTACAAATTGGTTTTAATGAAGACGAGATTCGTGCTTTCTTACCTCGTCATTATCGTCGTGCGGAAATGAAACGTGCCGTAAACGACTTCTAACTGAATAAGGGAGAGTGGGAATAATGAAAGCTAATTATCAATATCCACTTGATTTAAGTTGGAGTACTGCTGAAATGACTGCAGTGCTCTCTTTTTTCAATCAAGTTGAAAATTTTTATGAGAGTAAAGTGAACAGGGAAGAGTTCTTGGAGGCTTATAAAACATTCAAAAAAATTGTACCTTCCAAGATGCAAGAAAAACAGCTGGGACGAGAATTCGAAGAAAACAGTGGTTATTCGCTTTATCGTGCCGTCAAGGAGGTACAAGCGAGTGAAAGACAATTTGTTCGCTCTGAAAAAGCTTAAACAAGCTAAAACTTGGGTTAGAGAAGCTGGTGCTTTTCTTCGTGATCATATTCATCAAACTTTGGAAGTTTCGCAAAAAAGTAATTTTAGTGATTTGGTGACCAATTTTGATCAACATGTTCAAGAAATTATCATTGAAGAAATTAGCAAGAATTATCCTGAGGATAAAATTTTAGCTGAAGAAGCTGGACGAAATACAGCAGCTTTTGACCGTAGTCAAGAAAATTTTTGGGTTTTGGATCCGATTGATGGTACGATAAATTTTGTGGTGCAGCAAGATAACTTTGCTGTGATGCTGGCTTATTATGAAAAAGGGCAGCCCCAATTTGGATTAATCCTTGATGTAATGGCAGACAAACTTTATTGGAATAACGCGCAAGAAGTTTATTGTAACGATAGAAGGCTTTCCTATAAACCTCAAGCATTTGAAAAAAGTCTGCTTTCCATCAATTCAATGATTTACCGCAAAAATTTATATAAACTCACGGACTTTAGTTTAACCACTTTAGGTGTAAGGATGTTAGGCAGTGCCGGAATGGCTTATGCGGACCTTCTTGAAGGAAAAACTGTCGCTTATTTTAGCCGTTTACAACCTTGGGATTATGCCGCGGGAGGTATTTTGACCGCAAAACTCGGTTTTGTGACCAAAACCTTTGAGGGGGAAAAGCCCAATCTTATAGACCGTCAGTACGTTTATAGCCTGCCTGAACATTTAGTTGAACAATTAATACAAAGGACAGACATAATCCTGTAAAGTTGACGAAAAGATTCATTGTGCTATAATTTAGGGTGTCTTTCAGAATAAAGAAATTATAGGAATGTATAAATGGATAAAATAATTGTCAAGGGTGGAAATACCCGCCTTAAAGGAACTGTGGAAATTGAAGGAGCAAAAAATGCTGTTCTGCCTTTGCTTGCAGCGACACTTTTGCCAAGCGAGGGAGAAATTATTCTTCGTAATGTTCCTATTTTGAGCGATGTTTACATGATGAACAATTTAGTGGATCATCTTGGGGTGGATTTAGAGTTTTCAGAAGAAAGCAAGACAGTTCATGCACAAGCAGCTACTAAAGTAAAAACAAAAGCACCCTACGAATTTGTAAGCAAAATGCGTGCCTCTATCGTTGTAATGGGACCAATTTTGGCCCGTAATGGGCATGCTCGTGTCTCAATGCCCGGAGGTTGCTCAATTGGGTCACGTCCTATTGATCTCCACTTACGTGGCTTTGAATTAATGGGGGCAGAAATTACTCAAGAAGCGGGTTACATTGAAGCTAAGGCTGAAAAGCTTCGTGGCGCACACATCTATTTGGACTTCCCATCTGTAGGGGCCACACAAAACTTGATGATGGCTGCAACTCTAGCCGAAGGAACAACAACTTTAGAAAATGCAGCACGCGAGCCTGAAATTGTTGACCTTGCCAACTGGCTCAATAAAATGGGAGCAAATGTTAAAGGGGCTGGTACAGATACAATTATTATCAAAGGTGTTGAAAAAATGCATGGCGCCAACCATGCAGTCGTACAAGACCGTATCGAAGCTGGAACTTTCATGGTAGCAGCGGCAATGACCCAAGGCGATGTCTTAATTAAAGATGCGGTGCGTGAACACAATCGTCCCTTAATTTCTAAATTAATCGAGATGGGTGTAGAGTTTGTACAAGAAGAAGAAGGTCTGCGCGTTCTCGGCCCTGAAACCTTAAAAGCAACAAATGTAAAAACATTACCACATCCTGGCTTCCCAACAGACATGCAATCGCAAATGACTGCGGCTCAAGCTATCGCTAAGGGCGAGTCCACAATGATTGAGACGGTTTTCGAAAATCGTTTCCAACATTTAGAAGAAATGCGTCGTATGGGCTTAACCGTTGATATTACACGTAACACAGCCATCATCCAAGGCACACGAAAACTACAAGGCGCACAAGTTAAATCAACAGATTTACGTGCAAGTGCAGCATTAATTTTGCTTGGTATGGTTGCGCAAGGTCAAACTACAGTACGTAAATTGAGTCACCTTGATCGTGGTTATTACCGATTCCATGAAAAATTAAAATCACTTGGAGCAGATATTGAACGTGTTCCAGAACTTGAGGAAATTGATGATTAAAAAAACGATTAAAGTATTAGGCGTTCGCCTTTCATTGGTCTTTTTAGTTCTTGTACTTGTCCTTATAGCAGGTGCAGCGGGCTTGATGTTAGGCTATGGTGTACTCGGTGGCGGACAAGCGTCCCGTGTTTTTAGTGGCGACCTATGGCAAGAAGTCATGCAACGTTTAAATCCATAAAAGTTTGCTTTTGCAAGCTTTTTTTATGACTTAAACTCTAAGAAAAGAGCGAAAAATAATTGTTCAAAAAGTTGAATTCACTTAGTTTTTATGCTATTCTAGAAAGGTATGAAATTTCTGAGCTCAAGGCTCATAAATAAGGAGAAATAATTAATGACTGCAAGTTTTGAAAAAACTGGTGTTAACACTGGTACACTCTCATTTTCAATCGACCAAGAAACAATCAAAAACGGTCTTGACAAAGCTTTCAATAAAGTAAAAGGTAATATCTCAGTGCCTGGTTTCCGTAAAGGTAAAATCAGCCGTCAAATGTTTAACCGCATGTATGGTGAAGAAGCTCTTTTCGAAGAAGCTTTGAATGCTGTATTGCCAACTGCTTATGATGCAGCTGTAAAAGAAGCAGGTATCGAACCTGTTGCTCAACCAAAAATTGATGTCACTAAAATGGAAAAAGGTTCTGACTGGGAATTGACAGCTGAAGTAACTGTTAAACCTGAAGTAGAACTTGGTGACTACAAAAACTTGGAAGTTTCAGTAGAAGCAACTAAAGATGTTGCTGATGAAGAAGTTGAAGCGCGTTTGACACAAGAACAAAACAACCTTGCTGAATTGACAGTTAAAGAAGGAAAAGCTGAAAACGGAGATACAGTAGTTATCGACTTTGTTGGTTCTATTGATGGTGTTGAATTTGAAGGCGGAAAAGGTGCAAACCACAGTTTAGAACTTGGTTCAGGTCAATTCATTCCTGGCTTTGAAGAACAACTTGTTGGCACTTCAGCTGGTGAAGAAATCGATGTGAAAGTGACTTTCCCAGAAGACTACCAAGCTACAGATCTTGCAGGTAAAGAAGCAGTATTCGCAACTAAAGTTAACGAAGTTAAAGCAAAAGAAGTTCCAGCACTTGACGATGAATTAGCAAAAGATATCGACGAAGAAGTTGAAACTTTGGATGAGCTTAAAGCTAAATTCCGTAAAGAACTTGAAGATGCTAAAGCTGAAGCTTACAACGATGCTGTTGAAACTGCAGCTATCGAAACAGCCGTAGCAAATGCTGAAATCAAAGAAATTCCTGAAGAAATGATTCACGAAGAAGTTCACCGCGCAATGAACGAATTCCTTGGTGGTATGCAACAACAAGGTATCTCTCCAGAAATGTACTTCCAAATTACAGGTACAACTGAAGAACAATTGCACGAACAATACCAAGAAGATGCAGGTAAACGTGTACGCACAAACCTTGTTATTGAAGCAATTGCTAAAGCAGAAAACTTTGAAACTACAGATGAAGAAGTTAAAGCTGAAATCGCTGACTTGGCTGCACAATACAACATGCCAGTTGAACAAGTTGAAAAACTTCTTCCAGTTGACATGCTCCAACACGATATCGCAATGAAGAAAGCTGTTGAAGCAATCACAGATTCAGTTAAAGTTAAATAATCGTTTTATACAAAAATAAAAACTCAGAGCATTTGGTGCTCTGAGTTTTTTTATTTTCTAAAAAAGATGAATAGGATGTCAGTCCAATTTTTTGACTTTAAGGTGAGATAATGGTTTAATGGTTTAAATATATAAACCAAAGAAAGAAGAATAATGAAATTTGACCATTTAAAAGATGAACTGAGTGAAGTCGGAGACTTTTTAATTGCCTTAGGGGATGACAAGAGACAAGCAATCATTATTAAGTTACTGGAGAAGAGTGATTGTAAAGGCATACAAGTCGGAGATTTAATCGAAGCAACAGGTCTATCTCGCCCTGCTGTCTCACATCATTTGAAAATCTTAAGACAAGCAAAGATAGTAAATTATCGTTCAGAAGGGACAAAAAACTTTTACTATCTTGAACACGATACATCAGAAATTATGAAATTGCAACATTTTCTGGATGAAGTAACACGGATAATGAAAGGAACACAAGAAAAATGAATAAAGTATTGATTGTCGAAACAAATATTAAGCGTTATGAAAATACCGATGAAGCGACAGGGCTTTGGCTGGGTGAAAGTGCAGAGTTTGTTGATGAACTACAAAAACATGGGATTGCTTATGATTTTGTTAGTCCAAAGGGTGGTTATGTTCCGCTTGACCCACGAAGTATGAAGTATATGGATGAAGCCATTTGGAACATTTATGAGGGGCAAGACTTTGTCGACAGGGCTTTAAAAAAGACTTTGAAACCTGAGGAAGTCATACCGCAAGACTATCGTGCCATCTATTTCACAGGCGGTCATGGTGTGATGTGGGATTTTCCAGATAATCCAGAAATACAAAAAATCGCCCAAGATATTCATACGAATGGTGGTTACCTCACTTCCGTTTGTCATGGTATTGCCGGTTTACTTCATCTTAAAAACCGAGAAGGTCACTACATCATTTCAGGGAAAAAGATAACGGGATTTACGACAGCTGAAGAAGTCCTTGCAGGCAAGAAAAAAGTCGTTCCTTTTCTCAATGAAGAGGTGGCCAAGAGCCATGGCGCAATATGGTGCAAAAAAAGGTTCTATAAAGATTTTGCTATCCAAGATGGGCAACTTATAACGGGACAAAACCCGTTTTCTGTAAGGTCAGTCGCTAAAATGCTTATAAAGGAGATCGCATAATGCAAACAATACTAGGAAGTAATGGACAGATTGGTCAAGAACTGGCCAAGGAACTTTTTAAAAAATATACAAAAGATATCAGGCTCGTGAGTAGAAAACCTCGCAAATTAAACCCAACAGACAGCTTATTTTCGGCTGATTTGCTGAAGTTTGAGGAAGCGAGTGCAGCAATCGCTGGCAGTGAGATTGTTTATTTTACGGCCGGTTTGCCGATGAACTCTGAGCTTTGGGAAGAACAATTTCCTCTTATGATGAAAAATGTCATTGAAGCTTGTAAGCTACACCAAAGCAAGTTGGTTTTCTTTGATAATACTTACATGTATCCTAAAAATGCAGAAATACAATATGAAGACACTAAATTTGAACCGCAGGGAAGAAAATCAACCGTTCGTGCACAATTAGCAGAAATGGTAATTCATGAAATAGAAAACCATTCTCTTGAAGCTGTAATCTGCCGTGCGCCGGAGTTTTATGGTCCAGATCATACGCAGAGTATAACAAATACAATGGTCTTTAATGCAATTAAAGAGAATAGAAAAATAAAAATTCCCTTAAATGCTACACGTTTGAGAACCTTGATTTGGACACCGGATGCGAGCCGTGCAATGGCTCTAATAGGGAATCATGCAGAGGCTTATGGTCAAACCTGGCATTTGCCGTGTGCCCCAAGTGTGACATATCAAGAGATTATTACACTTTCGGAAAAAATCACAGGAAAAAAACTTCAATACACAACACTTAAGATGTGGCAATTCAATTTGGCTCGTCTTTTCAGCCAAAAAGCGAAAGAATTGCAAGAGCTTCTTCCGCGCTATGCAGAGGACAATGTGTTTAATTCGGACAAGTTTAAAAAGCATTTTCCAGAGTTTGAAGTAACAAGCTTCGAAGCAGGAATAAAACAGGTGCTTTTAGAGAAATAAGATATGAAAAATTTCCTGATAGCTGATTTTAATTCATTTGATATCCAATGGGCAAAATGATAAACTTTTAAAGGAAGAGGGAAAGGATTGAGAAGTATGAAAGAGATAAAAAATATTATTTTTGACTGGGACAATACACTCTTTCCTTTTAAAAAATATTGGGAAACAGCACACCGAAAAGTTTTTTTGGACTTGATTGACTTTCAGGATGAATTTTCTATAGATGATTTTATGGCAAAATATCGTGAAGTGGATGAGCAACTCTGGCCTTTGGTTCATGAAGGTAAAATGACGATTGAGCAGCTGCGCGAAGAGCGTGTGCGCCAAGTCTTGGATTACTATGCGATTCACTATAAAGAAAACTTTGTGCGCCTGTTCTTTGATATCTTTCTGACGGCCTTGCTTGAAGAAATAGAAGTTGACCAGAATTTACTGTCTAAAATGCAAGAACTTTCTCAAAAGTATAACATTGCTATTTTAAGCAATGGGGAGAGTGGGGAGCAAAGAGAGAAGATTAAACGTTTTGGCTTTGAAAAAATGTTTCCTGTTTATATTTCGGCTGAAACGGGCTTAATCAAGCCTGATCAAGCAGCCTTTCATAATATTTTAGAAAAGGAAGGCTTTGATCCTGAAGCAACACTTATGGTTGGAGATTTGCTTGAACATGACATCCTTCCTGCACAAAAACTTGGTTTAGCCACTGCTTATATAGGACATGACGATAAGGGAACTGCAGATAAAACCTATGAAAGCATTGAGAATTTTCTTGAAGATTTTTTGAAATAAAGAAACTTGAAATTTCCTTTGTTTTCCTGTAAAATGATAGAGTTATCAGTGCCGTCTGTAGTGTAATGGATATCACGCAAGATTCCGGTTCTTGCGATGGGGGTTCGATTCCCTCCAGACGGATAAATTTTTTATTTTGAGCGCTGTAAGACATTGTGAGAAGCACAATGTTTTTTACATTTTGATATTCTCTTTTCTGACTTGAGGATCAAGTGGAGACGATGAGAGACAGGCATCAAAGTAGGAAATGTTTTTTATTTGATTCCAACAATGGATAGGAAAGAACTTAATTAGAATATTGAGGAAGATATGGATATTCAATTTTTAGGAACGGGCGCAGGTCAGCCCTCGCGAACGCGAAAAACACAAGCTATTGCTTTGAAGTTACTCGATGAACGTAACGAAATATGGCTATTTGATTGTGGCGAAGCGACCCAGCATCAAATTTTGGAAACGTCAATTAAACCAAGAAAAATTACCAAGATTTTTATTACACACTTGCATGGCGATCATATTTTTGGTCTACCGGGTTTTCTATCGAGTCGTTCTTTCCAGGGTTCAAGTAAAGATGAGGAACATACAGACTTGGAATTATATGGTCCAAAAGGTCTGAAGGATTTTGTGATGACAGCTCTGCGCATGTCGGGCTCGCGCCTAGGCTACAAGATTCATTTTCATGAAATTGAAACACCGGGTAAGATTTTTGAAGATCAAACCTTTGAAGTATACGCGGATACCTTAGATCATACAATTTTTTGCCTAGGCTATCGCGTGGTTGAAAAAGATCGTCCCGGAGAATTAGATGCAGCAGCTTTGAAAGCAGCAGGACTCCCTTTCGGACCGCTCTTTGGCAAAATAAAGAATGGTGAAACAGTAGAATATGATGGGAAGGTCTTTCATCCAGAGGACTATATCGGCGTAGACAAGCAGGGGAAAGTGGTAACCATTCTTGGAGATACCCGTCGTACCCCAAACGCTGTTCGTTTAGCCGTTGGTGCAGATCTTTTAGTTCATGAAGCAACTTATGAAGCAAAAGAGTCAAGAATGGCCCGCCGACATGGACATTCGACCTCAAAACAAGCAGCAGATGTTGCTCAGGAAGCCGGCGTAAAACGCTTGGTGCTCACGCATATCAGTGCACGCTATGTTGGCCCACTCGTGGCTCAGCTTGCGCAAGAAGCACGCGCTGTTCATCCTAATTCCTATGTGGCGAAAGATTTTTATGAAGAAAAAGTTGAGTAAAAAGAATATAGTAATTACAGGTGCTAGCGGTGATATTGCACAAGCGCTCATTCCGCGTTTAGAGGGCCATAACCTTATCTTGCTCAGTCGCTCACTTCCTCAGCCCGTCATTCCTGAAAAAGTAGATATTCTTATTAATAATGCAGGATTTGGAGAGTTTGCAGAGTTAAGCAACTTATCGGATGAGCAAATTGATGAAATGTTTAAGGTGAATACGCTAGATCTGATTAAGCGGACGCGTGATTTGAGACCGGAGCTGCAAGTAATTAATATTGCATCTATAGCAGGAAAATTACCCACAGCGAAATCAACAGTATATGCAGCTTCCAAAGCCGCTGTTCTCGCCTTTTCTGATGCTTTACGTTTAGAAAACCCAAATCTTATTGTGACAACAGTTAACACGGGGCCGGTCCGCACCAAATTCCACAAAGACAATGTGGACTATCTTGAAAAAGTGGGCGAAAATGCGGTCAGTGCAGAATATGTGGCAGATAAGATTGAGCAGGTTTTAGGGAAAAAGAAAAGAGAAGTGAACTTACCGGTTCAGCTGGCTTTCGTTGCGAAAATCCGTGCTCTTTTCCCCAGTCTTGTAGATAATATAGGAAATAGGTTTTTTAATTATAAATAAATCTTCAAAAAAGCAGTCGAAGTGGAGGAAACTTGATTAAATCAAAATATATATGGAAGTTAACTGAGTCAGACTTACCGGATGCGTTTCTTAAGTTAAGTAAAAAGTATAAATTAGACACACTGGCAGCGCAAATTTTGTGGCAACGCGGCATAAGGGCAGAAGAAGAGATTCAAGCTTACTTAAATCCTGATCTTCAGCAATTACATGATCCGTTTTTGCTGCACGATATGGAAAAAGCCACTCAAAGAATTTTGACTGCCATTGAAAATGGACAAAATATCTTAATATATGGGGATTATGATGCGGATGGTATGACGGCGAGTTCCGTGATGAAATCAGCTTTGGATGAATTGGGAGCGGAAGTCCAGGTCTATCTTCCTAACCGCTTTACCGATGGTTACGGACCAAATCTTGATGTCTATAAATATTTCATTCAAAATGAAGACATTGACTTGATTATTACAGTGGATAATGGTGTAGCTGGTCATGAAGCTATCGCCTATGCACAAAGTCAAAATGTTGATGTTATTGTAACTGACCACCACAGTATGCCAGAAGAGCTGCCCCAAGCTTTTGCAATTGTGCATCCTGAACACCCAGAATCAAACTATCCTTTCAAGTATTTGGCCGGAGTAGGGGTTGCTTTTAAAGTCGCAACAGCACTTTTAGACTATATTCCTTCGGATATGCTTGACTTGGTAGCAATCGGAACAATTGCGGATATGGTTAGTCTCACCGATGAAAATCGGATCTTGGTGAGTCACGGCCTAAAAGTATTAGCGAATACAGAGCGTGCAGGCTTAATGGAACTCATGCGCCTCTCAGGAACCGATTTTGAAAAGGTGAATGAGGAAACGGTTGGTTTTCAAATTGCCCCCCGTTTGAATGCTCTAGGGCGCTTAGATGATCCAAATCCCGCAATTGAACTATTAACAGGCTGGGATGAAGAAATGGCTGCCGAAATTGCGCAGATGATTGATGAAAAAAATAGCGAGCGTAAAGTCATCGTAGAAAATATCTACAATCAAGCCCTCACCATGATGACGGATGAACCCGTAGAAGTTCTTTACCATCAGGATTGGCATAAAGGTGTTCTAGGTATTGTTGCAGGACGCTTACTTGAGCAATTTCACAAACCTATCATTATGTTGGCTGAAGAAGAGGGAATACTTCGAGGTTCAGCACGTTCGATTGAAAACTTTAATATTTTTGAAGCACTCAATGGGCACCGTGAGCTTTTTATCGCTTTTGGTGGTCACAAACAGGCAGCTGGAATGACTTTTGCCTTGGAGAATGTGGAAGCAATCAAGCAAGTGATGCTCGAGTTTATCCAAGAAAATGACATTGATATGTCAGAGAAAAGTTCACTAGAAGTTCAGGGCAGCCTACAGTTTGACCAGATTAGCTTAGAGACGATTAGGAGTTTAGAGAAGCTATCTCCTTACGGTATGGATAATCCGAAACCTCATTTTCTCCTTACGGATTATCAGGTTGAGCAGGCGCGTAGCATGGGAAAAGACAACAGTCATCTCAAACTTAAATTAGTACAAAATGGGCAAGCTTTAGATGCGGTTTACTTTGGGCATGGGTCTGAAAGCCTGGAATTTGAACAAAGTGACACAGAACTTGTCGGTACCTTATCGAGCAACACTTGGAATGGTACAACAACCGTACAGCTTATGGTGGCTGATGCCAGAGTAAATGGTGTTGAACTTCTGGATATTCGAAGTCGACAAGTTGAATTGCCAAAAAATACAATACGTTTTGTCCATAATGAAGTGAAAAATGGTACAATAGAAGAAGTGCTTATTATTGAGGAAGCCCCAACAGATAAGGATGCCTTATCTGCTTTGACGGAACTAATACATGAGCAGGATTTTGAATTGATTTATTTCAAAAATACAATCAAGAAAAATTATTATTTGACGGGAGCGGGGACGCGTGAGCAGTTTGCACGCTTCTATAAAGCAATCTATCAGTATCCTGAGTTTGATATTCGTTTTAAATTGAAAGACCTAGCAAATTATTTGAAAATCCCCGATATTTTAATGGTAAAGATGATTCAAATATTTGAAGAACTGAATTTTGTCACCATTGATAATGGCATGATGAGTGTGAATAAAGCCGCTGAAAAGCGTGATATTTCTGAAAGTAACATTTACCAAGAACTTCAAGAAATCATTGCCTTTCAAGAACTTTTCGCCTTATCCCCTGTCAAAGAAATTTATAAAAAATTAAAAGAGGAAGATGCACATGCAACTTAAAGATTACATTGCAACGATTGAAAATTACCCAACAGAAGGTATCGTTTTCCGCGATATCTCACCACTTATGGCTGATGGAAATGCTTACAACTATGCTGTTACTGAAATTGTGCAATATGCACGTGATAAAGAGATTGATGTAATTGTTGGCCCAGAAGCGCGTGGATTCATCGTTGGATGTCCGGTTGCTTTTGCACTTGGTGTTGGTTTTGCGCCTGTGCGTAAACCCGGAAAATTACCACGTGAAGTTATTTCAGCGGACTATGAAAAAGAGTATGGTACAGACACATTGACCATGCATGCCGACTCTATTAAACCCGGACAACGTGTTTTGATTGTAGATGATCTCTTGGCAACAGGTGGAACAGTAAAAGCTACGATTGAGATGATTGAACGTTTGGGTGGTATCGTTGTTGGTTGTGCCTTCTTTATTGAACTTGATGACCTCAAAGGGCGTGAAAAGCTCGGTAACTATGATTACAAGGTCTTGATGCATTATTAATTTTAGAGTTTTAGCATCCTATTAAGCAAGACGGAAAACGACACCTCATGAAACAGTTTAAATCCGTTTACATATTGACAATGAAGCGAATTTAATATAATATAGAAAAAGAAAATCTGAAAGAGAGCAAAAAAAGTTTGAAAATTGAAGCATTAGAAGGACAAAATATCGAAGAACTTTCAATGATTGAAGTTGCTCATGCAATTTTGGAACAAAATGGTAAGGAAATGGCTTTTGCAGAAATCTTGAACGCCGTTCAAGATTACTTGAAAAAGTCTGACAATGAAATCAAAGCCACAATTGCACGTTTTTACACAGAAATGAATACAGATGGAAGCTTTATTCCATTAGGAAATAACATTTGGGCACTCCGCTCATGGTACGCGATCGACGAAATCGATGAGGAAGTCATTGCTCTTGATGAAATTGATGACGAAGAAGAAAAAACAACTAAAAAACGTACAAAAGTTAATGCATTTGGTATCGAAGATGAAGTGGATCCTGAAGATGAACACATCGACAAAGGAAACGATGCAGATGACATGACTTATGATGATGAGAATCCAGATGATGAAAAAGATGAGGTTCAAGCTTATGATGCTGAACTTGCTGAAGTTGAACTGGATAACGTGGATGAAGACGTTGAACTCGATGAAGAGGACGACGATGACGACGACAGCGACTCAGAAGAGAATTAAAATCTAAAAGAGTGAGGTCCCTGACCTCGCTTTTGTGAATATTACCCAACAAACTTACGCTTCACTGTTTAAAAAGAAAGGGAGGCGTGATAAGGAGGATTAACCTTGGTAGAAAAAGATACGGAGAAGTTTTCGAGAGAAAGTTTCAAAGATAAAATCTTGCGTGAACTTGAAGAAGGAAATCGAGCCAACACGGATGGGACTTTTGAAAACTATGCCCGTGAATCCAACAAAGAACTTTCTTCAACCCCGAGCAGACATGCTCGACGAGAACGTGCTGATTTTTCAGAGATTCAACGTCCAACGCCATTTAAGTTGACGGAAGAACTAGAAAATCCAGAAGTAGAGGAACAAGCTAAAATTTCCGAAGATGTGGAACTTCCTGAAAAAGCTGTTTCTGATCAAGTGAAAACAGAAACATCAGCACAAGAAGAACGTCCAGACTTTGCAAGTGTTCGCGAGCAAATGCTCCAAGCGAGCCAAGGACAAAGTTATTCACGACTGAGACGGAAGACAAAAGCAGCTGATAAAGAAGTTGTTGACGAAGATGAGCAACTTGAAGCACAAGCAGCTGATGTCGCAGCGCCTACTGCCGAAGAGACGACACACAGACAAAGAAGTCGTCGAGCAGCAGTGAAACCGGATAAAGAAGCTGAAGAAATACAGCCCAAGTCTAAAGTGAAGAAACCGAAGAAAAAAGTTTCTTCTGGAAAGATTATTGCTGTTATCGTAGCAGTTTTAATTCTGGCCGCAGCAGGGACTGGTTTTTATGGCTATAATTTCATCAAAGAAGGTGTACAACCGCTCAATACTGCAAATACAACCAAACGTGCCATTAATATTCCAGCAGGAGCAAGCAGTAAGCAAATCGGAGATATCTTACAAAGAGAAGGTATTATCAAAAATGGTATGGTTTTCCAATACTATACCAAATTTAAAAATTTCAGTGGCTTTAAGAGTGGCTACTATAACCTCTCGCCTAGCATGAGCTTGTCAGATATTGCAAGCCTGTTGGAGCAAGGGGGGACAGAACATCCAGTGGAACCCACTCTGGGCAAAATTTTGATTCCTGAAGGTTATACATTAGAACAAATTGCTCAAGCTGTTACAGTGAATTCTGCGGGTAAAGATGAAAAAACACCTTTTACCAAAGAGGAGTTTATGAAGACTGTGCAGGATCAAGCCTTCATCGAAAAAATGAAACAGAAGTTTCCAAAACTTCTAGCTAGCTTACCAAGTAAAGACAGTGGTGTGAAGTATCAACTTGAAGGTTACCTCTTCCCAGCAACTTATGAGTATTCGAAAAAGACAACCGTTGAAAGTTTAATTGAGACAATGCTTTCAACAACAAATGCACAGCTGGAACCCTTGTATGAACAAATACAAGCGAGTGGACTTACGGTCAATGAAACCTTAAGTTTGGCTGCCATTGTCGAAAAAGAAGCCAACAGTGATGATGATCGCCGTAATGTTGCACAAGTCTTCTTTAACCGTCAGGATTTAGGTATGACGATGGATTCGAATACGGGAATCTTTTATGCTGAAGGCAAGCTAGGTAAGGATACGTCCCTTGATCAACAAGCTGCAATTAATACACAATTAGACTCACCTTTCAATACTTACTTGTATCCAGGTTTTGGTCCTGGCCCAATCGTGAGTCCAAGCTTATCGTCAATCAAAGCAGTACTTAACCCGACTGCGAATGATTATCTTTATTTCGTAGCAGACGTTGAAGGTAAGATTTACTTTGCACAAACACTTGAAGAGCAAAACATCAATGTTCAAAAGTATGTCAATGATGCGATTGCGTCGGGTAATTAATTAGAAATTTAAAAAGGATAAAAAATGGTAGAAAAAACTTTCCCCATGACCAAAGAAGGTCTGGAAAAACTAGAACAAGAATTAGATAACCTTAAATTGGTTAAACGCCCTGAAGTTATTGAACGCATCAAGATTGCACGTAGCTACGGTGACCTTTCAGAAAACTCAGAATACGAAGCAGCAAAAGATGAACAAGCTTTCATCGAAGGTCGAATTTCAACTGTGGAAACAATGATTCGTTATGCTGAAATCGTAGACAATGCCAATATTGATAAAAATGAAGTTGCCCTTGGTAAAGCAGTTGTCTTCCAAGAAGTTGGAGATGACGAAGAAGAAGAGTACGAAATCGTTGGTACTGCTGAAGCTGATCCATTTTCAGGTAAAATTTCAAATGAATCTCCAATCGCTCAAGCTTTGATTGGCCGTAAAGTTGGTGATGTGGTAAAAATTCCATTGCCTATGGGTGAAATCGAAGTTAAGATTGTTGATGTAAAATAAAATAAAAAAAGTCTGCCTTTTAGCAGATTTTTTTATTTTAGAGGCATTTCAGCCACTATTTTTGGTAAAAAAATAAAATTTTCGATATAATAGTCAATAAAGGTCAAAGATTGGAGGTTCTATGTCTGCCCAAAATACTTCAGATATTATTGAAGCTTATTTGCGAAAACTGCTCGAAGAGGCACGTGAGATTGAGATTAAACGTGCAGATTTAGCCAGTCAATTTGACGTGGTTCCTTCGCAAATTAACTATGTGATTAAAACCCGTTTCACCCCATCTAAAGGCTTTGATGTTGAGTCAAAGCGTGGTGGTGGCGGCTATATCAAAATATTCAAATACCATTATTCGGCAAAGCATGAATTCTTGCTTGATTTAGCACAGAAGTTGCCTGCCAACTTGACCGAAGGTATGGCGCAAGATATCTTGCAACTTTTATTTGATGAAAACATTTTGACTGAACGAGAAGGTAATCTTCTCCTTTTGCTTTTAGCTGATAGTGATATTTCTAACAGTTGTCGAGCGCAAATGATGATAAAAATACTACAGAGATTGGATCGTGATGATGAAATTTAATGAAAAGGACTTTACACCACAAGTTGTTAGAGTGCTTGAGAAGTCTGTCGACTATGCGCATAAGTTTAACTACGCTTGGGTAGAAAGCTCACACCTATTGGCTGCCTTAGCTGAGGTTCCGGCTTCATTGGCATTTACGCTACTTAATTCAGAAAAGATTGATTTGGAAGAGATGTTAATCGACATCGAAGATTTTTCAAGTCAAGTGAAGACAAAAAAATCAGACATAAAGCTTAGCCCAAGAGTTGAAACGATTATTGAGCAAGCCCGAGCATTGGCTCAAAATAACGATAAAAACCGTATTGGGACAGAACATCTCTTGTATATGCTGTTGGCAAATGAAGCCAGCTTTGCAGGACAACTTTTACGTGAGCAAAACATTAATATCGTTAACCTCCGTAAAAAGTTAGAGCAAAAAGCATATTTACGAGTGCCAGAACGCCGTAAAGCGGTGACCCCAGCTTCGAAAAGAAACCTGTCGGGGAAGGTGTCCGAAACAACAACAACACCTACTTTAGATACAGTCTCGACAGATTTGACAAAAGCAGCGCGTGAAGGCAAGCTTGATCCAATGATTGGGAGAGAGCGTGAAGTCGAACGTCTTATCCATATTTTGAGTCGCCGAACAAAGAATAATCCCGTTCTTGTTGGTGAACCAGGCGTTGGTAAGTCAGCCATTATTGAAGGCTTTGCGACACGTGTGGCTGCAGGAAATGTTCCTGTAGGTTTACGCGGCAGTCGTATCATGGCCTTGAATATGGCGATGGTCGTAGCGGGAACGAAGTTCCGTGGTGAATTTGAAGATCGTTTGACGGCTATTGTGGATGAAGTGACACATGATAAAGATGTTATCGTCTTTATCGATGAACTCCATACTATTATTGGTGCTGGGGGAGGCATGGACTCTGTCAATGACGCCTCAAACATTTTAAAACCCGCATTAGCACGTGGCGAGTTTCAACTTATTGGTGCTACCACTTATCAAGAATATCAAAAATATATTGAAAAAGATGAAGCTCTGGAGCGCCGTTTTGCCCGTGTCAATGTCGAAGAACCCTCAGAAAAAGAAACGGTTGCGATTTTACAAGGCTTGAAAGAAAAATTTGAAGCTTACCATGCGGTTAAATTTGAAGAAGGGGCTTTGGAGCGTGCCGTTAGCTTGAGTAATCGCTACATGCCAAGTCGTCGTCTGCCAGACAAAGCCATTGATCTTCTTGATGAAGCAGCGGCCAAAGTTAAAATCACGAGTAAAACAAATTACACCAAGCTAGACGAGTTAAAAGCAGAATTAAAAGCGGAAGAGCTGAAATTACAACAAGCAGTTGTTGCTCTTGATATTGTTGAAGCACAAGGAATTGAAAAAGATATTGAAAGATTAACACACAAAATTGATAATTTTACAGTATCGGAAAATGATAATCCTTTGGTCGAAGAAAGCGATATTTATGCTGTTGTTTCTAACCTTACAGGAATTCCGCTCCAACAAATGACGAAAACAGAAAGTGAACGTCTGATTAACTTAGAAAAAGAGTTACATAAACGTGTGGTCGGACAGGAAGAAGCGATTTCGGCTGTTTCTCGTGCTATAAGACGTGCGCGTTCGGGTATTGCTGATACGAGACGTCCTCTGGGCTCATTTATGTTCCTTGGTCCGACAGGGGTGGGGAAAACAGAGCTTGCTAAAGCTTTAGCGGAAAGTGTCTTTGGGAGTGAAGAGAATATGATTCGCGTAGACATGAGTGAATTTATGGAAAAATTCTCGACATCGCGTCTTATCGGAGCACCTCCAGGGTATGTAGGTTATGACGAAGGGGGACAATTGACAGAACAAGTCCGTAATAAGCCTTATTCTGTTATTCTCCTTGATGAAGTTGAAAAAGCCCATCCTGACATTTTCAATATCATGTTGCAAATTTTGGATGACGGTTTCGTTACAGATACCAAAGGGCGGAAGGTTGATTTCCGAAATACAATCATCATTATGACATCCAACTTAGGCGCAACGGCTATTCGTGATGATAAAACGGTTGGTTTTGGGGCTAAATCAATTTCAACAGATTATGCAGCCATGAAAGCAAGAATCATGGAAGAGCTGAAGAAACAGTACCGTCCAGAATTTCTTAACCGTATCGATGAAACCATCGTTTTCCATTCACTGACTGAAAAAGAGATTGAACAAGTCGTGAAAATCATGAGTAAATCTCTTGTATCACGTTTGAAAGATCAAAATATTACAGTGAAATTTACCCCTGCTGCCTTGAAAGTCATTGCTGATAAAGGATTTGATCCTGAGTATGGTGCACGTCCGTTGCGTAAAGCGCTACAACGGGAGGTTGAAGACACGCTCAGTGAGCAATTGCTTGCAGGCGAAATTCATCCGGGGGATACGATTTCGATTGGGTCTTCTAATAAAAAGATTAGAATAAGTGTTATTGATTGACTTGTAAGCGATTATATATTATAATTAAATTAGAAATAAAGAAAGGACGGTTCTTAAAACTTGACTGTCCAGCGTCTTGCAAAACAGTGAAGATTCAACACAAGAGCCGTTAAGGTAGACTCTATGATCAAATATAATATCCGTGGTGAAAATTTTGAGTTAACAGATTCAATCCGCTCATATGTTGAAGATAAGGTTGGAAAACTTGAAAAATACTTTAACGATGGTCATGAAGTAACAGCCTATGTAAATCTTAAAGTTTACTCCGACAAACGTTACAAAGCAGAAGTTACAGTGCCTGCTAAAAATGTAACCTTGCGTGCAGAAGATACAGCAGCTGACATGTATGCAGCTATTGACTTTGTTGAGGAAAAACTAGAACGTCAAATTCGCAAGTATAAAACACGTGTAAACCGTAAATCTAAGATTAACGTTCCTACTGGACAAGCTTTCGGAGATGAGTTTGCACCACTTGATGAAGCTGAAGAAGTAAATGAAGATCAAGTAAAGATTGTTCGTACAAAACATGTTTCCTTGAAACCAATGGATGCTGAAGAAGCAGTGCTTCAAATGGACATGTTGGGTCATGATTTCTATATCTTTACAGATGCAGATACAGACAGTACTAATGTCGTTTACCGTCGTGAAGATGGCAACATTGGTTTGATCGAAACCAAATAAGATTTAAGTATGTAAACTGTATCAAGAAAAAAGTCAAGCAAAAAAGCTTGGCTTTTTTTGTTATCTCTGTACTTCTGTGACATTTCTCTTCTGTAATCGTTTACTTAAATTATAACAGTTTGACTAAAAAACAAAACTGTACTAGTAAAGAAAGTGCAAACATTCCCGTATATCCCTTGAAATTAGCAAACTGTATGATATAATAAAAACGTAATCTGAAACAGAAAGACCAAAGGAGATTTTCTACATGAAAACAGAAACTAAAGAAATCTTTGAGCAAGCCTGGGAAGGTTTCAAAGGATCAGACTGGCAAGATAAAGCAAGCGTCACACGCTTTGTTCAAGCCAACTACAAACCTTATGATGGAGACGAAAGTTTCCTCGAAGGACCAACAGAACGTACGCTTAAAGTAAAAGATATCATCGAAACAACAAAAGCGCACTATGAAGAAGTAGGGTTCCCATTCGATACTGATCGTGTGACTTCTATTCACAAAATTCCTGCTGGTTACATCGATCCTGAAAACAAAGATCTCGAATTAATCTACGGTATGCAAAACAGCGAACTTTTCCGTTTGAACTTCATGCCAAAAGGTGGTCTTCGTGTAGCAGAAAAAATCTTGACAGAACACGGACTCAGCGTTGATCCTGAATTGCACGAAGTGCTGGATACAACTATGACTTCTGTAAATGATGGTATCTTCCGTGCCTATACATCAGCTATTCGTAAAGCACGTCATGCCCACACAGTAACTGGTTTGCCAGATGCTTACTCACGTGGACGTATCATCGGTGTTTACGCACGTCTTGCGCTTTACGGTGCAGACTACTTGATGAAAGAAAAAGCACGCGAATGGGATGCAATCACTGAGATTACTGAAGAGACTATCCGTCTTAAAGAAGAAATCAACATGCAATACCAAGCACTTGATCAAGTTGCTAAATTTGGTGATCTTTATGGACTTGACGTTCGTCGCCCAGCCTTGAACACTAAAGAAGCTATCCAATGGATCAATATTGCTTATATGGCTGTATGTCGAGTTATCAATGGTGCGGCAACTTCACTTGGACGTGTGCCAATCGTTCTTGATATCTTCGCTGAACGTGACCTCGAACGTGGTACTTTCACTGAACAAGAAATTCAAGAATTCGTTGATGATTTTGTATTGAAACTTCGTACAATGAAATTCGCACGTGCCGCAGCCTATGATGAACTTTACTCTGGTGACCCAACATTTATCACAACATCTATGGCTGGTATGGGTAATGACGGACGTCACCGTGTGACAAAAATGGACTACCGTTTCCTAAACACATTGGATACAATCGGTAATGCTCCAGAACCAAACTTGACAGTACTTTGGTCTGATAAATTACCACATGCCTTCAAACGCTATGCAATGTCAATGTCTCATAAACACTCTTCTATTCAATATGAAGGTGTTGAAACAATGGCTAAAGAAGGCTATGGCGAAATGTCTTGTATCTCATGTTGTGTATCACCGCTTGATCCAGAAAATGAAAACGAACGTCACAACCTTCAATACTTTGGAGCACGTGTTAACGTTCTGAAAGCAATGCTTACTGGTTTGAATGGTGGATATGACGATGTTCATAAAGACTACAAAGTGTTCGACATCGAACCTGTAACTGACGAAGTTCTTGACTACGACACAGTTATGGAAAACTTTGACAAATCATTGACTTGGTTGACTGATACTTATGTAGATGCCATGAACATCATTCACTATATGACTGATAAATACAACTATGAAGCTGTTCAAATGGCCTTCTTGCCAACACGCGTTCGCGCAAACATGGGCTTCGGTATCTGTGGTTTCGCTAATACCGTGGATTCACTTTCAGCAATTAAATATGCGAAAGTGAAAACAATTCGTGATGAAAACGGCTATATCTACGATTACGAAGTTGAAGGCGACTTCCCACGTTACGGTGAAGATGATGACCGTGTAGACGATATCGCTAAACTTTTGATGAAGATGTACTACGAAAAATTAGCTTCACACAAACTTTACAAAAATGCTGAAGCTACAGTTTCACTTTTGACAATCACTTCAAACGTTGCTTACTCTAAACAAACAGGTAACTCACCAGTTCATAAAGGTGTATTCCTCAATGAAGATGGTTCAGTCAACAAATCTAAAGTAGAATTCTTCTCACCAGGTGCTAACCCATCAAACAAAGCGCGCGGTGGTTGGCTCCAAAACTTGAACTCTTTGGCTAAACTTGAATTTGCTCATGCAAATGACGGTATCTCATTGACAACTCAAGTTTCTCCACGCGCACTTGGTAAAACACGTGACGAACAAGTAGATAACTTGGTTCAAATCCTCGACGGTTACTTCGGCCAAGGTGGTCAACACGTTAACCTTAACGTTATGGACCTTAAAGATGTTTACAGCAAAATTATGGCTGGTGAAGACGTTATCGTACGTATCTCTGGTTACTGTGTAAACACTAAATACCTCACACCAGAACAAAAACAAGAATTGACTGAACGTGTGTTCCACGAAGTTCTTTCACAAGATGATGATGAAGTAATGCACACATCTAACATCTAATGGAATTTAAAAACAACTCTCCTTTGAGGAGGTTGTTTTTTTGCTTCTTTCTATTGTTAAACAGATCCTGTTATTTTTTACCATAATACTCACTTTATGTAAGGGAGAAGTAGTGAAGGGACAATTACAACGGTCTGGAGTCCTTCCCAGACCGGAAAAATATCATTTTTACTTCCTGAGATCGTAATTACTGAATATCGTATCCCGAGTTGTGCTATAATAAAGCTATGAATAAAGTAATCGGTTTGACAGGTGGAATAGCTTCTGGGAAATCAATGGCGGTTGATTTTTTGCGTTCTCAGGGCTATCCGATCATTGATGCGGATCAAGTGGTTCGTGAATTACAAGCACCAGGTGGCGCCTTATATCAGGCGATCTTGAAAGAATTCGGTCCTGCCTACTTTGATGAGGGTGGACTTTTGAATCGACGGAAGTTGGGTAACTTGATTTTCTCGAAGGATGAAGCACGAGAAAAACTCGCATCGCTCCAAAATCATATTATTCGCCAAGAGCTCTATAAGAGACGTGAGGCACTTTTGAAGGATGACAAGGTTCAAAAGCCCATAATTATGGATATTCCCTTACTCATCGAACAAGCTTATGATGGTTTTGACGAAATATGGTTAATCGCTGTGCCAGAAAGCATTCAAATGGAGCGTATCATGAGTCGAGATAATATGACCCAAGAAGAGGCGGAAGCGCGTATTAAAGCTCAAATGCCTTTGTCAGAAAAGAAGAAGTATGCCACACGTATTATTGACAGTTCAGGAACAATTCCTGAAACTTATGAAAAAATCACAGAATTGTTAAAAGTAGTAGAAAAGAGGGGTTAAAACGAGTAAATCAACAAAAAAAAGAAAATTTAATTGGAAACAAAACTTGTGGATCACATGGATTGGCTGTTTTATTGTGGGCTCATCTTTTTCACTGGTAATGCCATTTTTGCCTCTTTATATTCAGAGCTTAGGTGTGACGGGTTCTAATGTAGAGCTGTTTTCTGGTATTGCTTTTGCTTCGACAGCCTTAGTCTCAGGTTTAGTTGCACCTATGTGGGGGAAATTAGCAGACAAATACGGCCGAAAACCCATGATGGTCAGAGCTTCTTTTGCGATGACCTTTACTATGTCGGCAATTGCTTTTTCTCATCAAATGGGCGGCTATTGGTGGCTTTTGCTCATGCGTAGTCTCATGGGCTTCTTTTCAGGTTTCATTCCCAACTCGACTGCAATGATCGCTTCTCAAGCACCCAAAGAACGTTCGGGTTATGCTCTGGGCGTCTTATCCACTGCAATGATTACAGGGACTTTGATCGGTCCTTCTATCGGTGGTTTGCTGGCGCAGTGGTTTGGAATGGCAAACGTCTTCCTTATCGTTGGGAGTCTGCTTGCTCTAGCAACGATTTTGACTGTCTTTTTTGTCCATGAAAACTTTGAACCCGTAACGAAAGATAATATGTTATCGACAAAGGAAATTGTCAATCGTATAAGCAATAAGCAAATTCTTTTTGGCTTACTTGTTACCAGCTTTATTATCCAAGTCACTACACAATCAATAGAGCCATTTGTTACCCTTTATATCAAGACCTTGACTACAAATACAAATAACTTAATGTTTATCTCAGGGCTTATTGTGTCTGCAGTCGGCTTGTCTGCAATGCTGTCTTCAAGTACACTGGGTAAATTAGGAGACAAATATGGCGCACATCGACTGATTTTAATTGGCCTCGCCTTTAGCTTCGCGATGTATTTACCGATGGCCTTTGTAAAAACACCTCTCCAATTAGGACTCTTAAGATTTATGCTGGGGTTCGGTACGGGTGCGCTGATGCCATCCGTCAATTCCCTTTTAGCAAAAATTACCCCTAAGGAAGGTGTGTCGCGGATT